>Ga0136846_1234789_pt1 | contig 22675 bp, 17 predicted proteins | sample HopSoiMetagenom2_FD_96841 | JGI IMG/M metagenome (GOLD analysis project Ga0136846, IMG submission 96841) | Grasslands soil microbial communities from Hopland, California, USA - 2 Assembly 2016 (version 4) | ecosystem: Environmental > Terrestrial > Soil > Grasslands | place: USA: Hopland... | reverse complement strand
TGTGCAGGGAAAACCCAGGCGCTCTTCGGGATAGTTCAGGGTGGCATGGACCTGGCGCTGCGCAAGGAATCCGCCGAGCGAACGATCGAGATTGGATTTGACGGATACGCGATTGGCGGCCTCAGCGTTGGAGAGCCGCGATCTCTGACCCGCGAAGTGGTCGAAGCAACTCTGGAGTACTTACCCAAACACAGGCCGCGCTATCTCATGGGGGTTGGCACTCCGGAAGAGATCGTGGAATACGCCAAACTTGGGATCGACATGATGGATTGCGTCCTGCCGACACGCGCCGCCCGGCACGGGTTGCTGTTTACTTCGGAAGGGAAAGTCTCGATCAAACAGGCGCGCTATGCCGGCGACCAAGGGCCGCTCGATCCAAACTGTGGTTGCCGAGTATGCCGGCGCTACTCGCGTGCCTATTTGAGACATCTTTATGCGGCCAACGAGCTACTTGCCCAAACCTTAAACTCGATCCATAACCTGAGTTTCTACCTTGACACTATGCGGCGCGTCCGGCATTCTATTTGACTTGGGAATGTGCGCGATTTCTTCTCTGGGTCCCATGAGTGGCCCGGCCTGCCATCCCAGTTGTAAAAACTAGCGTCCGGTTCTGAATACGCAATAGCTTCCGCGCAAAATGTAACGCGACTCGAGCACCCGAAGGTGTTCCGGAAAGGCTTGAGTGTGGCGCGGTTAGCCCAGATTTACGGCAAGCGTTTACGCCGTGGTTAAACGACAGCATCCAAATGTATATATTCGCTTTTTTCGCACTGCAGACTGGTACTCCGGGCGGGGGTGGATTGTCCGGACTTGTCCTGTTTTTGCCCCTTATTTTGCTGTTCGGATATATGTTCTATTCGCAGCAGCGGAAGCAGAAAAAGTGGCAGTCGACGCTCGGGCAGTTGAAGACGGGCGATAAGGTGGTGACAAGCGGTGGCTTACGCGGAACTATCGTTGCGCTTAAGGATGACTCGCTGCACTTGCGCGTGCCTCCAGATAATTTGCGTCTCGAAATTTCCCGGTCGTCGGTCGTCTCGGTGACGACGCCGGAGGAAGCAGCAACAACTAAGTAGGGAACTGCGATTTGGTGTTGCAGGTTTCAAAGTTGCAAGGTTTCGAAGGTTTCCCCACCTGGTCGATTCCGAAACCTTGAAACTCTAAAACTTGGGTTTGCATTCATATGAATAAAGGTCTTGGCTGGAAAGTTATCGTCATCATCGGTGTGTTGCTGATTTTTGTTTACGGGATATTCGGCGTCCCCAGCGGAGCTTCGGGAAGCGCGTTATCCAACGCCCTGCTGCAGAGAATCCATCTCGGGTTGGATCTTAAGGGCGGTACTCACCTGATCCTGCAGGTGCAGGTGAACGATGCCGTGAATGTGGATTCCGACGGCGCGATTGAGTCCCTGAAAGCGGGGTTGAAGACAGCCAAGGTCAACTACGCCGAGATTACCAAGCCCGATCCCGTGAACCACCCTGAGCAGATCGTCATTAAGGGGGTCCCGCCTGACGCGACTTCAGCGCTGAGGGGCCTCGTCAGCGACCGGTTGCCCGAGTACGACGCCAGTTCCGGGGCGAACAATACCTGGACGGTGACGATGAAGCCGACCGCGTTGACCGATACCAAAAACCGGGCGGTTACCCAGGCCATTGAGACTATTCGCAATCGGATTGACGCTCTCGGTGTGACCGAGCCCGTTATTGAGGAGCACGGACTTGGCCAGTACCAGATTCTGGTGCAGCTACCAGGTGTGGACGATTCGGGTCGCGTTAAAGATATCCTTCAGTCCACGGCGATGCTCGAGATCAAACAGATGCTCGCCGGACCATATCCGAGCGAGCAGGCGGCATTGCAAGATAAAGGTGGAGTTGCTCCACCGGATTCAATTCTGCTCAGCGGTCAATGTGCCGACGGCTCGGAGACAACCTGGTGCTTTGTGTCCCGTTACTCGGCCGTGCGCGGAAAGGATTTGCGCGACGCGCAGCCGGGCCGCAATCAGACTGGCGAAACCAGTGTGAACTTTACCCTCACGAATGAAGGCGGCCAGCGTTTTTACAGCTTCACCTCGCAGCACGTTGGCGACAGCCTGGCTGTGGTGCTCGATAATAAAGTCCGCGAGGTCGCAAAGATCAACGAGCCGATCCGGGACCGTGGCGAAATCAGCGGCGGTCGCATGACCGAAGAGCAATCAAAAGATCTGTCGCTGGTTCTGCGATCTGGGGCCCTTCCGGCTGGGATCAAATATTTAGAAGAGCGTACTGTCGGCCCTTCTCTGGGCAGCGACTCAATCCGTTCGGGCGTCCGTGCAGCGGTAGTGGGGATGATTGCTGTGCTGGTTTTCATGCTCATCTATTACCGGGCGGCAGGCGTGAACGCGGATATTGCTCTGATTTTCAACCTCATCATATTGCTGGGACTGATGGGCTTCGTGGGCGCGACTCTGACGCTGCCAGGGATCGCAGGCGTGATCCTGACCGTCGGCATGGGCGTGGACTCGAACGTACTGATTTTCGAGCGCATCCGGGAAGAGTTGCGCAACGGCAAGACTCCGCCATCCGCAGTGGAGCAGGGGTTTGGGCATGCCTGGGTCACCATTGTTGATACCCACGTGACCACGATTGTCTCAGCGGCAATCCTTTTCTTGTTCGGTACCGGCCCGGTGAAGGGATTTGCAACCACTCTGGTGTTCGGTCTGGGCGCGAATCTGTTCACTGCCGTTTTCGTATCGCGCGTGATTTTTGACTGGGTGCTGAGCCGCAAGCGAGTGGGCGAAGCGCTGAGCATTTAGGGGCGTCGTGCTCGTTGGCCGTTTCGTTGGCCAACGACGAACGACCAAGGACGAACGACGAGGGGTTTTAAGGCGTGGAATTTTTTCGCAATCCTAATATCGATTTCCTCGGCAAGAAGTGGTACTTCATTGCCTTTTCGCTGGTTTTCAGCATTGCCGGCATTTGCTCAATGCTGTTCTGGCACGGCATTCCGCTGGGAATTGATTTCCGGGCGGGCACGCTGGTCTATGTGAAGTATTCGCATACTCCAGATAGTAATGCTATCCGTGTTGCGATGGACCGCGCTGGCCTGGCCAACGTGCGAATCCAGACCTATGGCGCTGCAGGAAGTAATGAGGAACTGCTCGATATTCCCCAGGTGAGCGAAGCGGCAGGACTGGAAAATCCGAGAGAGAAGGTCATTTCTGCGCTTCAAGGGAACACCCCCTCCGGTAAACAGGACCTGAATAACACCAGTTCTGTGGCATTGAGTAACTATCTCCTGCAGAAAGACCCTCTGCACCTGGGAACTGACGCCCAGCAGCGCTACACCGCGTTGGGCCACACCATCGCCGATTTTCGCGACAAGACCAAGGGCGGCGTTCTGGCCAGCTTCGATGAACTTAGGGGCGCGGTTGACCCGGCCATTATCGCGTCGCTCCAGGACGGGTTCTTCCTCTCTGATTTTGGTGTCTATCAGGTAGAGAGCGTGGGGCCGCAAGTCGGAGCGCAGTTGAGGAAACAGGCAATTCTGGCAACGCTGTATTCATTAGGAGGGATGCTGATTTACCTGGCATTCAGGTTTGAGTGGATTTACGGGGTAGCGGCTGTCATTACAGTTTTCCACGATACCCTGATCACTGTAGGCGCGTTCTCCTTGACGAATAAGCCTATATCTCTCACCGTTATAGCCGCGATTCTGACCCTGATCGGCTACTCCAACAACGACACCATCGTGGTATTCGACCGCATCCGGGAAAACCTGAAGCTGATGCGGCGCGAAAAGCTCTCTGAGATCGTCAATCGCAGCATCAACCAGACCCTGAGCCGGACCATCTTGACGGCGGGTTTAACATTCCTCACTGTACTTGCTTTGTACCTTTTTGGAGGAGAAGTTCTGCACGGCTTCTCCTTTGCCCTTGTAATTGGCATCTTAATCGGGACTTATTCGTCAATCGCGATCGCCGCTCCTATTCTGGTGGCGTATCAGGATTGGCGATCGAACCGGAACCAGACGGCCGCTGCCCTCCCCACAGGGCCGGGTCGCAAGCCATCAGGGCCGGGACAAAAAGAGAAGGCCAAGGCCCGAGCATAGCCGTCCGATTTATTCGTCCCGGGCAGATGTTCGCTCTGTTGTTTGTAATGCGGTTCAGCTGGCTGGAGTTTCTGGTTCAGCAATAATCTGCTGAGCGTGGGAACAACGCAACGGTAGCTGGTGTCTAAAGAATCGTAGTTCTGCGCAGGGAGAAACTTATGTTTGAGGACAGCCTGATTGAGTCAGGTGGGAAACTGAGAACGGCGCGTGGCAAAACGTCCACGATTGCGTTCATCGTACAAATCATCATCATCGGGGTCATGATCTTGATTCCCCTGATGTTTACCGAAGCTCTGCCCAAGGCAATGACGATGACTTTCCTGGCAGCGCCTCCACCCCCACCTCCACCTCCGCCGCCACCGGCAGCAGTCAAGATCGTTAAGCAGGTGGAGACAGATATGGTGAACAACCAACTCCGCACGCCCACCAAGATTCCAAAGAAGGTGGAAATGATCAAGGAAGAGGAGACGCCTCCACCGCAGATGGCGGGAGTCGTTGGCGGCGTTCCCGGCGGCGTGCCCGGCGGGCAGATGAACGGAGTTATCGGCGGAATTATCAGTTCGACGCCGACTGCTATCCCGAGAGTCGCCACTCCACAGCGGGTACGCGTTTCTGCCGGCGTAACCCAGGGACTCAAGGTCAAGAACGTGAACCCGGTGTATCCGCAGATGGCGAAAATCGCTCGCGTTCAGGGGCCGGTGGTGCTGGCTGCCGTGATCGGCAAGGATGGAACGATCCAAAACCTTCACGTTCTGAGTACCGCTTCGCCGCTGTTGAACCAGGCCGCCATTGACGCAGTGAAAGAGTGGCGCTACCGGCCTTACATTTTGAACGGCGAGCCGGTAGAAGTGGATACGCAGATAACGGTGAACTTCACGTTATCCGGCGGATAAGCATCTCAGCAATGAGACCTCAATTTTTCCGCCGGGTCTCATCGTTTGCACTACAGCTTGCCTCAAAACATGCGAGGCGAGTTTAGAGTTCGTGAGTTCCAGAAATACGCACCAAGTTCCTGAGGAGGAAAGCAACTCATGTTTGTAGATCATGCCGCAGCATCGCACCTCGTAGCACATATCTCGTCGACGGCGACCTGGCTTCTTCAAGAGACCACGGAGCCGCAGTGGGACCCGATCTCTCTGTGGAAGCAGATGGGATGGGTTGCACGCACCGTCGTCATCATCCTGTTCATCATGTCAGGCTGGTCCTTTGGCGTGATGATCGACCGTTGGATGGCTTTCAACGCGGCTCGCAAGCAATCACGGGCCTTTGCTCCGGCAGTGGCTGGCGCCCTGCGGGATGGAAAGATCGATGAAGCAATCAAGGTCGCGGAGCGCAACAAGCGCAGCCACCTGGCCAAGGTTGTCACAGCCGGATTGATGGAGTTCCGCGCGCACCAGGACTCGAGCGACATTCCGGGTGAGACGATCGAAGCTTCCAAGCGCGCTCTTGAGCGCACCGAAGCCATCGTTCACGCCGAATTGAAGCGCGGCCTGGGCGGACTAGCCACCATCGGTTCTACCGCGCCGTTCGTGGGGCTGTTCGGCACGGTGATGGGCATTCTGAACGCTTTCAAAGGTATTTCCAGCAGCCGTCAGACAGGTCTGACCGCAGTCGCTGGTGGTATCGCTGAAGCGCTGGTGACCACAGCATTCGGTCTGCTGGTGGCCATCCCCGCTGTCATGATGTTCAACTACCTCACCGGTCGCGTGGAAGCATTCGATGTCGAGATGGACAACTCGTCCAGCGAACTTATCGATTACTTCCTGAAGCGCCGTGGAGCAGTGCGCCGGTAGTCTGCAATGGAATGTGTTCCGGTTCATAACGCCGGAATGAGTTGCTAGGGGTCCGGAGGTAAGCCTCCGGACCCACCTCTACCCAGAGCACTTCAGTTGTGAGGATCGAAGTCGGAGCAGGAGAAGGATCTATGGCAATTTCGAAGAGAGATGAAGGGGCGAAGGTCAACTCCAACATCAACGTCACCCCGATGGTCGACGTGATGCTGGTGCTTCTGATTATCTTCATGGTCATCACCCCCATGTTGCAGAAGGACATCACGGTTGACCTGGCGAAAGTGAATAACCCCGAGCAGATGACGGACGCTGACAAGGAAGACGCCATGGTAGTCGCGGTGACACGCGACGGCGCAATCTTCCTAGGCCGCGATCGCATCGAGGCGGACCAGTTAACCAACAAAATCAAAGACAAAATCGCGGCGAGATCTGACAAGCGCGTTTACGTCCGGTCGGACCAGCGCGCAAAGTACAAGAGCGTGGTTGACGTGGTGGATAATGTTCGCGCAGCCGGCGTTGACGATTTGGGCCTGCTCACCGAGCAGAAGCAGGATACCCGCAAGGGCGCTCCCAGCGCACCCGCCCCGATCGCAGGCGGCGCAGAGTAATTGCTTTAAGGAGGATTTCATATGGGAATGGCAATTGGCGGTAAGGGTGGTCAGAGTTGCGAAATCAACGTGACCCCGCTTATCGATGTACTGCTCGTACTTCTTATTATTTTCATGGTGATCACGCCGGTGGTATCAAAGGGTCTGGATGCACTGGTGCCCCAGCCACCTCCGCCGAACGCTCCGAAAAATCAGTCAAATGACCGCACGATCGTTGTGCAGGTAATTGACAGGGGACCAGGGCAGACTCCGGGCTTGAAGATCAATCAGGACGACGTCGGCTGGAACGACCTGCAGGGACGCCTTACCGATATCTTCAAGACGCGCGCCGAGAAAGTCATGTTCGTGAAGGGCGACGATAATATCCCATTTGCTGATGTCGCAAATGTGATTGATATTGCGCATGGCTCGGGCGTGGACAAGGTTGGGCTGATCACGGCCAAGATTGAAGCCGGCGGCTAGAGCTGGTTGTTGGTGGTTAGTTGTCAGTGGACGACGCAGCGCACCTCTGACAACTGGCAACTTACATCTGCACGATGAGCACCGTGTGCGAGAGTGACTTCCTGTGGTATCGTATGCGGCTGTGTGATGCGCGGTTATTCTGAGGGGGCAATAATTTAATGAAGACAGGCCTGAGATTGGCAATCGTTGCGGCCGCTGCTTGGTGCGTTCTGTTGAATTCCGGCTGTAACAAACTGATGGCGCGCGACCAGTTGAACAAGGGGGTCGCCGCCTACAAAAACGCAAAGTACGAGCAGGCGATCAATAATTTCAAGCGCGCGGTTGAACTGGACGACAGCCTCTCAAACGCGAAGCTGTACCTGGCGACGGCGTATGCCCAGCAATACATTCCTGGAGTCGATTCGCCCGAAAATCTGCAGAACGCGAATGCTGCGATTGAGCAGTACAAGTCTGTGTTGGAGCACGATCCCAAGAACGTGAACAGCATCAAGGGAATCGCCTATCTGTACTTGCAGATGAAGAAGTTCGAGGATGCGAAGACTTACTACCGCAAGGCGATTGAGCTTGATCCCAATGATCCCGAGGCTTACTACTCGGTAGGCGTCATTGACTGGACGCAAGCTTATCAGCCGCGCATGGAAGAGCGGGCAAAGCTCGGGCTGAAACCCGATGAGGCATTGAAGGATAAAAAAGCGTGTGTGTCTCTGCGCGATGGGCAAGGGCCTGTGATTCAGGACGGCATGGATAACCTGAACAAAGCCTTGTCGCTGCGGCAGGACTATGACGACGCAATGGCCTATATGAACCTTCTTTACCGCGAGAAGGCTGATCGCGAATGCGACGAGCCGGACCAACGCTCCGCAGATGTGAAAACTGCTGACGAATGGGTTGATAAGACGATGGCGGCCAAGAAGGCCAAGGCCGAGAAGTCCTCAGGCGCTAACGGCATCACGTTGGACCAGAAACAGTAAAAGACATATTCGGTGACAAAGCCTCTCGTTCGAGAGGCTTTTATTTTTAGTGCTGCTGACGAACTAGGGAAGGCTGATCTCGCAGGCAAGAATATTTCGGCCGAAATCATGGGTCGCAGGGCAGCCAAACTGCTTCAGTTCCGCGCGAAAATCGGCTTCATTGTCCACCAGCCAGCCGGACTGAAAAACCCAAAGCCTCTGGCCTGAAGGCAGCTTGAAAGCTGCTTTCAAGGCCAGCAGATCGTTTGAGAATGTTCCTGCGTGAAAGATCCATTGCCGCGGGTCGAGCGAGAACACTTGCATATGCCCGCAGGGCGCTTGCGAGAAATGCTGGACAACGCCGCTGAACGGCACCACTTTGCTGCCGCAAAGGTAATAGCTCAGTAGAAGGCCGCCCTGATTGTCGGTCACAATGAGCGAACCGGGCCCCGCCTCCTTCTGCAGGAAGTTCACCGCCGACAACATCTGTTTGCGATTTTGATCGCGATGACGGATGTATTCACCGGTTGGCGAGGGAACAAGATTGCAGAGCAGTAGGACAAAGCCGATGCTGGCAGCCTTCAGCCATTGGCGCGTCGTTGTGAGCCGTGCGAGCGCAATCGCAATTGCGGGAAATATGAAGATTGCGAGGTAGGAACTATGGCGCGTGCCGCCGTAAGGGTAGACATCCTTGAGTCCAAGCGCGCAGTTGACCAACAATGGAAACGTCATCAGGAACGCGAGCTGCCTTGAACTCGCGAAAGCGTTCTGCTGCGGGCGATCACGAACAAGGAGCACTATCGCCGCGAGGAAAAGCAACAACCCTGCAACTCCCGCCGCCCCCTGGCTGAAGAAATAATGAAAGAGGCGGATGGTTGCCCGAAGGACGAAGCTGATCGCGTGTTCTTGCCCAGCATGAAATGAGGAGCGCTTTAGATACGTTTCCGCGGCCATCGCAAAGCGGCCACGCAACTTGAGTTGCAGGACCTGTGTCTTGAAGAGAACCAGCGCGATTGTGAGAGCCGTGAATTGTGCCGCAACCCATGCAATAAGTGTCGCGCCATGAATCTTCGATGAAGTTATCCTCCACAGGGCATATAGACCCAAAGTCAGCGCGACCAGCACGGCAGAGTAGTGAGTCAGGAGGGCGAGCCATAGTGCGAGCCCTGACGCCATGATGAATCGCGGAGAATTTCGGGTCAACCCCAGCTCCAGAAGCAGGAGCGCGGCGCCGCTGAAAAGTAGAACGAATGCGTATTGCCGAAGCTCCGTCGACAGATAGATCAGGGACGGAGAAAACAACAGGAGCGTCAGACAAATGAGCGCGGCCGATTCAGTCGCCACCAACTTGACCCAGCGAAAAACCATCCAGCAAAATGCCGTGGCAGCCAAGACTGAGGGAAGGCGCAGGAAGAATTCCGAACTGCCCAGGTATCCCCAATAATGTAAGAACACGATGTACAGCGGCGGATGCGAGGTAGGAAGTGTGGCTTGGTACGTTGCCTGCAAGTCTGGTTGTAATGACAGCAGGTAGTGCAGTGCTTCGTCCGGATTGAGAAAGAACACATGGGCAAAGTACAGCCGAATCGCTAGTCCGAAGAGCAATAGAGACAGGGGTAGCGCCAGGCTCGAATTCCATAATGTTGAACTGCTTGGCGACACTGTTTCGTTCTGAGTTGGAGATGCCATTCGAATCGGAAGGAATTCTCATCATAAATGAGCGAGGTTCAGGAATAGCGCGTACGTCCGGGCTGGAATAGAATTCTTGGTTCTTAGTCGCATGTTCAAGAAAATTCTGATTGCCAATCGCGGAGAAATTGCAGTGCGTGTGATTCGCGCCTGCCATGAGTTGGGCATTGTGGCGGTCGCCGTTTATTCGGAGGTTGATCGCACTGCGCTACACGTAATGAAGGCCGATGAAGCTTATGGCATCGGACCGGCCCCCGCGTCTGAATCGTATCTGAATATTGAAAGAATTCTCGAAACCGCGAAGCGCGTGGGCGCAGATGCGATCCACCCTGGCTATGGATTCTTATCTGAGAACCCTCGCTTCGCGCGGGCCTGCCGTGGTGCTGGAATCAAGTTCATTGGGCCGTCTCCGGAGTCGATGGAATTGATGGGATCAAAAACCCGCGCACGCCAGCAGATGGAAAAAGCGGGTGTGCCGTTTGTGCCTGGAACGTCCCGCGGACTCGAATCGGAAGAGGAAGCAGCACAGATTGCCGATCAACTCGGTTATCCCGTGATGTTGAAGGCCGCAGCAGGCGGTGGTGGAAAAGGGATGCGGCTGGTGTCAGGCAAAGCCGATCTCGGATCCGCATTGGAAGCAGCCCGAAGCGAAGCTCAGCGTGCCTTTGGTGACAGTGAGGTCTACATCGAGAAGGCGGTTATCAACCCCAGGCACATCGAAATGCAAGTGCTCGCGGACGAACACGGCAACACAGTCTACTTGGGCGAGCGAGATTGCTCGGTTCAGCGGCGCCATCAAAAGGTTGTTGAAGAGAGTCCGTCGCCAGCAGTCAACCCCGACATGCGCAGGCGCATGGGCGAGATTGCGGTGAAAGCCGCTGAGGCTGCGGCATATACCAACGCCGGTACCATCGAATTCCTCGCGGACCAGGAGGGAAACTTTTATTTCCTGGAAATGAATACGCGCTTGCAGGTGGAGCATCCTGTCACTGAACTCGTGACCGGAAAGGACCTGGTTCATTTGCAGATACGCATCGCCGCTGGAGAGAAACTTCCTTTTCGCCAGCAGGACGTCAAAATGCGCGGACATGCGATTGAATGCCGCATCTATGCAGAAGATCCGGAAAACAACTATTTCCCCAGTCCGGGCAAGATCACGGGTTTAAACGAGCCCTCGGGTCCCGGCATCCGGGTGGATAGCGGAGTTTACGCCGGCTGGAATGTTCCTCTTGAGTACGATCCGTTGCTTGCAAAATTGATTGCTTACGGCGAGACGCGGGACGAGGCGATGGTCAAGCTGAGCCGCGCGCTCCATGAATACGATGTCGCGGGCGTGAAAACGAACTTGCGATTGTTCGAGCGCATTCTGGGGAACAAACAATTCGCTGCCGGTAATGCCGATACCGGGCTGCTGGCCCGCATGGCTGAGACGAATCCGACCCGGGATTCGCACCCCGACATTGCCGCAATATGCGCAGCGGTGTTTCGGATGATGGACTCACGCGCCGAAAATCCTGTGAGCGCCGCTTCCGTCGAAGCATCCAGTTGGAAGAAAGCCTCGCGCATAGAAGGATTGCGATAGTGCGCTACTCAGTCGCGATCGGCGATGCCAGCTACGACATCGAACTTATCGAATCAGAAGGTCGCCTGCGCTGCCGCCTGAATGGCCGCGAACTGGCGCTCGATTTTGCGGCTGTCAATTCGAACACTGCTTCCATCCTGGTGGATGGAAAGTCTTACGAGGTCAGGCGCGAAGGCGACGGGAGCATCTGGGTTGGGCGCGATCGTTTCGAGGCATCGGTCGAAGACCCGCGAGCATGGAAGGGGCGTAAGGGCCATTCTGTTACTCAGGGTGGACCACAAAAGTTGACGGCGTCCATGCCGGGAAAAGTTGTGCGGCTACTGGCTCGCGAGGGCGACAACGTGCACTCAGGTCAGGGCATCATTATTCTCGAAGCCATGAAGATGCAGAATGAGATCAAGTCAGCCAAGGCCGGCATTCTGCGAAAGGTGCTAGTGCGGGAAGGGGTGAAGGTCAACCCTGGGGAAGTGCTTGCAGTTATAGAGTGAGCTTACTTCGTTTCAGCCAGTACCTTCTGCGCGTAGAAGTTCTCAACTTTTGCCTGATCGTCCATCACTTCGTAATAAGCGTCGCGCAATAATTGCTCGCGACGGTCCTGAAGCTGTGAGCGGATCTCCTGCTCGACGCGAGGATCCGAGAGATCGCGCTGGCCCGACGGTTCCATGGCGATCAACTTCACAATACGAAATGCTCCGACCTGTTTTGACGCCGGATTCTGCACCGGAATCACCGGAGTGTATTGTCCGGCTTTGAGTTTCATCACCGCTTCGCGTGTTGCCGGGTCCGTCTGCTTCAGCGACTGCTCCGGAATAATTCCCAGATCGCCGCCGTTAGGCGCCGTGGTCGTATCCTCTGAAAAGCTCATGGCCAAAGAGGCGAAGTCGTCACCTGCCTCAAGGCGAGTCAATACAGTCTGAATCTTTTTTCGGGCTTCGGCTTCGTTGTGCGCCTTGGCGCTATTGGCGGCGCCCTGCGGGTCTGGAGCCGTCGTCACCTGAATTTGCGCCAGGTGATAGCGCGGCTCGATCAGATTGAACTCGGCTTTATGAGCGTTGTAGTAGCTTGTAATGTCCTGCTGGGTGATATTTATCTTCGATGTGACTTCTTTGTGCAGAACCTTGTCGGCAGTAAGTGCGCGACGGATGTCCCGTTTGAAGTCATCAAGCGAGAGTTTGCGATCCTGTAAACGTTGCGTAAATTGATCGGCCGTGTAAGGAGATTTGATCTCGTTCAGCTTGCGCTCAACCTCGTCATCGGTGGCGAGCAGTCCCAGCTTTTCCGCGCGATGGATCAATATTTCGTTTTCGATCAGTTGATGCAGAATTCTCAGGCGCATGCTGGTTGCCTGCTCATCACTCAGCGGCTGGTTCGAGCCGGCAACCTGGTTCTGGTAGTACTTCTCCAGGTCAGCCCGGTAAATCTTCTTGCCGTCAACTGTAGCCGCCACTTCGTCGCTGGACGTTTTCATGTTGCAGGCGGTGACGCCGCCGGCGAGCACTGCAACCAACAGAACAAACCACTTCCTGAAACCGCCAGAGTTCAAACCTTACCTCCCATTAATATGCGTTTACTTTTTGACCGGCGCTGCACTGGCTGACGACGCAGACGGCTGGGGGACTGTGGGCTCAGCCGAGGCTGGCTTTTGTGGCCCGGGCGAAACGCCTGCGCGTTGCAGAGCACTGTCAAACAAAGAACGGATCTCGGCCAGAGAACGCGCCCCATCCATCATCTCGCCATTCACGAACATCGTCGGGGTGCCCGTCACGCCCAAGCCTTCGCCCTCTTTGACCGAGGCCGTTACCGCCTCGCTCTTTTGATCCTTTACGCAAGCCTGCAACTTGGCCGAATCCAGCTTGAACTTGTCGGCCCGATCGAAGGCCATGTGGTCAAGGGCCGCAAATTGTGCGTCGCGATTGGCTTCCTTGTTGACCACAGATTGATTGGAATGGATGTAGTCGGCGAAGTCCCAGTATGCGTCGGCATTTTGTGCAGCGATGCAATTCGCATCCACGGCGGCGTGAATCGCCCAGGGATGGATCTCCGACAGCGGATAATCCTTGTAGATGAATGCCACTCGGTCGCCATATTCCTTAAGCAGTTGCGGAAACAGCGTTGCATGCACCCGCGAGCAGAACGGGCATTCAAAGTCGTCGTAGTTGACCATCACCACTTTGGCGTTCGGATTTCCGCGGACTGGGCGTCCCTTGACATCGATCTTGTTGATAACTTCCTGGAACGGGTCCTTGGTGATGTCGATTTTCGTCAAACGGACAAGGGTCTTCTGGTCTTTCGAGATCAGAAACTCGTAGTTCTGCTTCTTGCCTTCCCCGTCAAAAGTTACGGTTGTAGCATCGTAATTGGCGAATTCGCTGCCCCTGGGCGCGGACATACTGATTTTGACGCCGGCCGGCACGTTGTACGTGACGCGTAACTGGCGTTCGATGCGCTGGGAAAGTTCGGTCGGGGCCATCTGGGCCGAGCAGCCGAGACAAATCAGCAGGAACAACAAAAACGTGCGACGGCACGATATCAAGAGAAACCGCCTGAACATTGGGAATTCTGTGATTATCTCACACCGCGCCGCCATGCAGCCCGCCACAAACCCGCGGCTGAAAAGGTATTTACAAGCTTCAGGAAGCAGTCATGCGGATGTGTTCGATCGGCAGCAGGGCATTCATCGAGCCGGATCGGAAACCTTCCAGATCGAGCGTCACAAAGCTGAAACCCAACCCACGAAAGATGCGGCTGAACTCGGACGCCATCTGTGGGGTCAGGGCGCGCGACATCTCGTCGCGCGCAATTTCAATGCGCACGATCTCGCCATGATGTCGCACACGAAACTGCTGAAAACCGAGCCCGCGAAGTGCGTCCTCGCCCTGCTCGACAATTTTCAGGGCCTGCGGGGTTACGGGACGGCCGTATTCGATGCGGGATGAGAGGCACGCCGAGGCGGGCTTGTCCCAGATGCGCAGGCCTGCGTCACGGGCGAGTTCGCGAACCTCAGCTTTGCTTAGCTTGGCGTCAAGCAGGGGAGCAGCCACACCGTGCTGCGATGCAGCGACCTGGCCCGGTCGAAAATCCGACTTGTCATCAAGGTTCACGCCGTAGGCGATGAATTCAAAGCTGTGGGACCTGCTGAACTCTTCCATAACGGAAAAGAGTTCATCTTTGCAATGGAAACAACGGGCGCCGTCGTTGCGAACGTAGTCAGGGCGCTCGAATTCGTTTGTCCTGACGATCTCTAGAGGGATGCCCTGTTCTTTCGCGAACGCAAGCGCGTCATCAAACTGAAAGCGGGCCAGGCTTGGAGAATCGGCTATGACTGCCAGCATGCGGTCGCCTAACGCCTGGTGTGCGGCCCAGGCTAGGAAAGCTGAATCTGTACCGCCGGAGTACGCGACCAGGACGCTTCGCAATGAGACCAGTCGCTGGTGAAGAACGCTGAATTTCGCCAAAAGGTCGGGCGCTAGAGGCATGTGATTAGTTTATGACGATTCGACAGACCGTTGCTTGCTCAGAACAGCCTCTCGCCTCGTCGCAGGTTTCCGAACGCGCCAACATTGGCCAGCGCAAAAGTGAACCGAAACTGATTTTCGTTCCGCACTTGGGCCAGCGAAAACCGCCTGTACTCCACATTCACACCGCAGCAGTCCCAATTGTAAGCCAGTTGTGCCGACCCGTATTGCACGCGATCGAGAAGAGAATCGAGACCCAAATCGACGGCGCCGCTGAATCCACGCTTATTTGGGCTACCATACCCGACGACCGCACGATATTGATTGAACTTGATATCTTCCGGAGCCTGTCCGGTTGAAGAGATCGCCCCGGGTACATGCAAAAACGCATTGCCGGCGCCCAGGGTGAACTGACCTATGTGATGGTTAAACAGGACAGTACTCGTGTTGACGCGTCCAAACTGAAAATCGTAATCAAGGTCCCATTCCAGGTCATTGCGCGGCCCGGTTGAAATGCGAAGCTTGGAGATAAGCGGAGAAAGGTGCCGCGGTTCGGTCAGGAAAGCAATTCCGGTAAGGTCAACCGTACTGGTAAACACGTTGCGTCTGCCGGGTACCAGCGAGCCGCCGAAAGTAGGATCAAGAAAGTATTTCTGTATCAACTCCCAGGTCACGACTTCGCGCGTGCTTGGCTGTTTGGCGCAGGGTTGCTCTGCGATTTTGGCGGTGCGTTCCCACGGAATATGTGTCGGCGGCGGGGGCGCGCCGACGAGCAGCGCCGGCATTCCCTGTGCGCCAGCACACTCATCAGAGTCGCCGCCATCCCGTTTCGCGTAAAAGCGATTCACCAGCGCATATTCGATTTCATTTGTGTCGCTTAGGATGTCGCGGTCATCGAACCGCAGAATCTGAGCGAAATTGTCCACCCCAGTGACGTAGTCGTACGTAATTCTGGGCTCGATTACGTGCTTCCACTTCCTGCCAAGAAACTCACCAGTGAATACGCGGTCAAGGGCGGGTGGCCGAAGCTCAATCGAACCTTCAAGCGACTTCCGATTCAACGTATTCGAAATCGCCGAGCCAATGTCAGTGAGCGCGATGCCGGAGGATGGGACTAACCGCTGGGTGTAAATTGTGTCGCGAAGCGAAAGCTCCGGGCGCAACCCCCAGCCTTTAAAGAGCAGCGGAAGCGAAACGGCCGGATTGACATCAAACCGTCCTAGCAGCGGCGCCGTGCTGAAGTTCAGCTCACTGCGTGAAAGACCTTCTGCCGAGGCGTCCAGCGTTCCGTGGAGCGGAACACTCCCGAGCTGACGATCAATACCGGTGACTTCGAATCCCGGCGCATGCAAAATCGTAATCACGTCGGAGGGATTCGTGGTGCTCTGGAAATCCTGATACCGACGAGTAGTTGCGTTCAGGAACAAGTTGCCGGCAGTGTCTGAGACAAATGCCGCCGACTTTACCTCGGAATTCACGGCCTGGGTGAAGACGTCGCTGAATGCAAGGCGGAAGACATAAGAAGTGAGATAGTCGATGTTCGCGACCCCGCGCAAGTGTGGCGCGAACTGGTCTTCAGAATTCAGGTGTGCCTCAGTCCCGCCCTGCTTCACGCCGCGAATTCCGCGATCCAGGACTGTAAACAACGTGAGATCCACGAAAGAACTTTCCGTAGGGCGTGCGCGGAATTCGGCGTCGGGCGCCCAGCCGCGCTTCGAAAAGTATTCCGCCCCCGCGTGCAGGTCCATACTTCGTGAGATGGCCCAGAAGAAAGATTCGCCGAGTGTAAAGCCGCGCGTCGAAGAACGTCCGATGTTCGGAATCAGAAACCCGGATTGCCTCGGCTCCCGCTGTACCGGATGTGTCGCAAAAGGAAGGTACAGAACCGGAATGCCTTCGACCCTGAAATTGGTCGAGTAGATGGTCGCATTTCCACCAACTTCGACGTTCACCTTGTGGGAATAGAACTGCCACTTCGGACGAGGCAGTTCGCAGGTAGTCACCGCGCCGTCGATGACGAGGTAATGGTCCGGCCCTTTCTTTTCGACAACTCTGCCGGTGAAGAAAAATGGATTATCACCGGTCAGAATCGCTTTGCGTCCTTTCCGAAAGCTTAACCCAATGCTGCCGGTTACATGCTCGAACCGGCCAGTCTCTTCTTGGATATTGTAGGTGCCGCGGGTGGCCTCGATGTGCTCGTCATTCGTTCCACCTTCAAGAACAAGATGCCCCTCAGCTGAAATATCCCCGGTGTCCGAATCGTACGTGGCTTCATCGCCAGAGAAGGTGTAAATGCCATAATCGATTTTGATGTTGCCGCTGAGCTTGTAAACTGCGCCGTCTTTCTCCTGATGGTCGGCAACGATGGTCACTGGCACCGTCGGACGATTTGCATGGCTTCCCGGAGTTGAATTGGCGGGCTGTTTCGCTGGAAGCAACTGGCTGGTAACTAACCGCGGAGCGAGTAATACATGACAAACCAACGCTGCCGTGATAAGCAATCGAGTGCGGGTTGTCATCGGTAGCTTTGACGTGCTTCGGTCATGCGAAATCGACCGGAGCAGGACTTGGCGTGAAGGTAGCACGTTCGCAATGCCGGAGGCAAAATCGCGCGCCGAAAGAGTTCGCCGCAATGAATTCGTCCGATCCCCAATCCGAGTCTGGCTCAGAGACCCACTACTTCGATCCCGAGCAACTTGATTCCACCGAACAGCAGTTTGCCGTGAGTCTGGAAGCAAACAGCGTTCCTGTTCAGTTTCTGGTAGAGGCAAGTGCGGGTATCGAATCTTCATCCGCGAAGCTGCGATCAACTCAAGAGATAGATGCTACTAGAGTTGGATTTGAGGATGCCGAAGCGGATGCCCTCGTTGGCGTGGCCGACAATGGCAAAACGCAGATCGATGATCCTGCTTCCGTCAGCGGACCAGACTGGCGCGACCTGGTCAGCGCCAAGGTGAACAGTTACAAAACACGAAAACCACAGGCGGTACGTTATCCTTCGCTCCAGATCCCTTTGGACTCGGGCAATTGGCGGCCGAAAAATGAACCGAGTTTTGCATCGTATATCGAATCGGAAATCGAGCAGCAGCCGGAAGCGCCGGCCCGCAGCTCTGAGTTAAGGCTTCCTGTGTTTATGGAGAGCACTGCGCGAGTACTCGAGTTCCCACGGTCATCAGCGCCCCCGGTCAGACTGGATGAGCTTGCCGAGTCGGTGATTGATCGCCCGCGTATCGTGGAAGCGCCCGAACTGCTCCCTCCGCCGCCCGCCATGGGAGGCATCATGATCGAAGGGCCGGAGCAGCCTGACCCCGAGCGTCGGCCCGGTTTCGACCTTCCTCTACGGTCCGCAGGTCTGTCTCGGCGAATGCTTGCTGGCGCGTCCGACCTTCTGGTAATCGTCGCTGCCACGATACTGTTCGGATACATTGCGCTCCGTATAGTCGGAGCAGCGCCGCCCTGGCGAACCGAATTCGAAATAGTGGCAGGGCTCGTCGCGGTGATGTGGCCGGTGTATCAATACTGCTTTCTGGTGTATTGCGGAAGGACCTTAGGACTGCGTGCCGCGGGACTGCATCTCAAACAGTTCGATGGCGGTTCTCCTTCTCGTAACACACGCCGCTGGAGGGTAATTGCGTCCCTGATGTCGGCCGCCGCGCTCGGGTTCGGCTATTGGTGGTGTTTTCTCGATGAGGATCAGCTCTCATGGCATGATCGCATCACCAGGACCCACCTCTCTCCCTCGAATTCTGCATCTCCCGCCTGAGCGGCTGCCCTGAGCCGGACCAAAATCAATATGTTAAATTCCTAGAACCGCGTGAATTTTCGCGCATGTCCACAACTCTCAACAATTCGAAACGGCCTGCGGTCAAGGTATTTGTCGCGACCACAGTTCTGCTCAGTTTTATTTCGTTCTGGCGAGCCGCGGCCATTGTTCTTTCTGATCTTGGCTCTTCTGCTTACTACGTCGGTGGCGACGCGGAGAAGGTCATCGGCAAGAGCGCTCCGTGGTTCATTCTCGCGGTCATGCTCTTCGCCAATTGCGTGCGGGCGCTCTACATTGAGTCCACCAGCATGTTTGTGCGGGGTGGCGTTTACCGCGTAGTTAGACGCGCCATGGGCAATACGCTCGCTAAGTTTTCGGTTTCTGCGCTCTTGTTTGACTACGTGCTGACTGGGCCGCTGAGTTCGGTCGTGGCAGGGCAGTATCTCGCCGGCTTTATCCACGACATTTCGCAGTACTTGGGACATCCACTCCGCCGCTTTCCTGATGACGCTTTCGCCGCAATTTTCGGAATTCTGGTAACTGTTTATTTCTGGTGGAAAAACACCCAGGGAATTCACGAATCCAGCGGGAAAGCGCTCCAGATCATGATCGTGACCACTGTTATGGTGGTCATCCTGATTGCCTGGTGCACCGTCACCATCTGGCACGGGCCTTTTCAGGTGCCGCCCAATCCGTTGAAATCGGGAATCGTTCTGAACCACGAATCGCTGGGCTGGCTGGCGCGGTTCAAAGATGGCTGGATCAGCCATTTGACGTTGTTCATCATGTTCGTCGGCTTCGGACACTCGGTGCTGGCCATGAGCGGTGAAGAAACTCTGGCCCAGGTCAACCGCGAGATTGCTCACCCCAAGCTGAAGAACTTGAAAAAGGCCGCAGTCGTTATCGGAATATACGCACTGCTGTTCACTGCGCTCACCTCATTTTTCGCCGTGATGATCATTCCCGACAAGGTTCGGCCAGAGTACTTCGGCAACCTGATCAGCGGTATTGCCATGCACCTGTGGGGCCCAGGATGGGCCAAGTTGATTTTTCACGCCTTCGTCGTGCTGGTGGGGGTGCTCATTCTCTCTGGAGCGCAGAACACGTCCATCGTGGGAGCTAACGGCGTTCTGAACCGCGTTGCCGAAGACGGCGTACTCACCGATGCATTTCAGAAACCCCACCCGCGATTTGGAACCAGCTACCGCATTATCAACCTCGTGGTGGGAATGCAACTCTTCACAATTGTTCTCACTCGCGGGAACGTGTTCACTCTCGCGGGACTGTATGCATTCGGCGTGGTCTGGAGCTTTGCATTGATGGCGCTGGCGGTACTGGTGCTCCGCTACACGGAACCGGAGAAGCGCGAATGGAAAGTGCCGTTGAATATCCCGTTAGGCAAAGGCCGTGAGCTGCCGCTGGGCGTGATTCTCATCGGGGCCGTGCTGTTTATAACCGCCATTGTCAATTTCTTCACGAAATATCAGGCCACAATTGGCGGGGTAACGTTCAGCATCGTATTCTTCGCGATCTTTACTTACTCGGAGCGGCGGGTCGCACGCTTGCGCGCTGGAAAGCCTGAGGGACTCGATCAATTCCGAGTGTATAGCAACGAAGAGCCGGAGAACGAAACCCTGGGCGTGCGGCCGGGAAACATCGTCGTCGCAGTCCGGGACCCGAAAAATCTTTATTATTTGCGCGAGGTGCTGCGACGCACCGACACCGCGAAGCAGGATGTCATTGTGATGACCGCCCGCCTGTATCGTGGCGGACCTTCATTCGGCGAGGCCAAACTCGAAGCCGATCAGGTATTTGATCATTACGAGCAGGAATTGTTCACCGCAGCTGTAGCAGCAGCAGAAAAGGAAGGTAAGCCGATCTCGCTGCTGGTTGTGCCCGCCAGTAATGTTTTCGATGCCATCATGGTCACCGCCCAAAGGCTGGAAGCAAGCAGAATCGTCTGTGGACTCTCCAATAAACTGATCCCCGACGAACAGGCGAAGCTTACTGGCGACGCTTGGGAGCGGCTGCCGGAACCCAAACCGCGCCTGGTCATGGAAATCCGCATGCCAAACGGTGTGGGACGAGAATATTATCTCGGTCCGCATACACCGCGCCTGCGCAATCAAGACCTGGAACTACTACATCGGATTTGGCTTGAAATCACCTCTGACCCCCGTTTCGCGGGGGCGCACCACTACCACGTTATCGCCGTGGCGCTCGAGGAACTGGAGCGTGAACTGCACGGTCCCAGGCGGGATGAGGTCCTCGATAAACTTCAGCATGAACTGCACAAACGCTCATCTGAAGAGACGTGAAGTTGATGGGTGCGCAGCCTCATCCTTGCACCTGCATTATCCAGTGACTACAATGAAGTGACGTCGAATCCCGCAACTCTGCGGGAGCGGGGGACCCGCAACGGAATATCGGGTCTCTGGAACGGTGTTGGCGTTCCGGGACAGAATTCCGACGGGGCGAATCCGTAAGGCCGGCCCAAGCGGCACGCGGTAGGACACCTTTCAGTCCGAGCCCGACAGCTAACCTCGCAGACGTAGAGAGGAGCACGCTCTGCAAGTTCGGGCGGGCCAATGAAATGCAATCCAAAAATTCCGGAATTATAGGTTCCAATCCTGCGGCCCGCGTTCTGGTCGCGTCCAGTGCCATGCTCGCGTTCATCTCTTTCTGGCGGGTTGCGGCGATTGTGCTCAACGACATGGGGTCCTCCGCCTTCTACGCCGGGGGCATTTCCGAACACTTCATTGGAAAGTCGGCGCCGTGGTTCATCCTGGCGATCATGCTGATCGCGGCCACCGTTGCAGCAATTTATATCGAGAGCTGCGGAATGTTCGTCCGCGGCGGCGTCTATCGCGTGGTGAAAGAGGCGATGGGCAGCACCCTGGCGAAATTTTCCGTGTCCGCGCTGATGTTCGACTACGTTCTCACCGGACCGATTAGCGGTGTCTCTGCCGGTCAATATCTCGTCGGACTTTTGAACGAACTGCTGCACCTTGTGCATTCGAAAGTGGTGTTGCCTGAAAACTCGACCGCTGCCGCATTCGCCATTCTGTGCACGGTCTATTTCTGGTGGGAGAACATCAAGGGAATTCACGAATCGAGCGAAAAAGCATTGCGCATCATGTACGTGACCACTGTCATGGTTGTGATAATGGTGCTGTGGTGCTGTTACACGCTGTGGGTGCGTGGCGCGCATCTTCCACCGCTGCCCTCGTTACATAACATTGTTTACTACCAGGGACAGCACGGCGGTGCATTGGGATGGTTGCACAACTCGTCGCTACCTTACACCATCGGTTTTATTGGCATCCTGATCGGGCTTGGACATTCAGTCCTCGCGATGAGCGGCGAGGAAACGATGGCGCAGGTTTATCGCGAGATCGAACATCCCAAGCTGCCCAATTTGAAAAAAGCCGCATGGGTGATCTTTCTTTACAGCCTGGTCTTCACCGCCGGCGCGACATTCTTTGCGGTAATGATTATTCCTGATTCCGTTCGAGCGCAATTTCAGGAAAATCTGATCGGCGGTTTGGCGATGAGTTTGGTCGGGCCGCTATGGCTCCGACTGGCGTTCCATATTTTCGTGGTTGTCGTCGGTGTGCTGATGCTCGCGGGAGCAGTCAACACCGCTATCGTCGGGTCAAACGGTGTTCTGAACCGGGTTTCGGAGGATGGCATCCTGCCCGAGTGGTTCCGACGGCCGCACAAGAAGTTCGGGACCTCGTACCGTGTTTTGAACCTGGTGGTTTTGCTGCAATTGCTCACGATCATCCTCAGCCGCGGCGACGTATTCCTCCTGGGCGAAGCCTACGCGTTCGGCGTGATGTGGAGCTTTTCGATGAAGGGGCTCGCCGTCCTGGTGCTTCGCTACAGCGAGCCGGGCAAGCGGGAATACAAGGTGCCGTTAAATTTCCATATTGGTAAAATCGAAATTCCGCTTGGACTGGCTCTCATAACCCTGACTCTGATCGCCCTGTGCGGGATAAACCTTTTCACCAAAGAGATTGCCACCGTTTCCGGGCTGGCGTTTACGATTGTTGTTTTCTCGGTCTTCGAGATTTCCGAAAAGATCACGCGTAAGCGGGCAGGCGCTCACGCCGAACTCGACCAGTTCAACATCGAACCGGGTGATGATCTTACGCCGGAATCCGTGGGAGTAGGTCCAGGAAACATTCTGGTGATGGTGCGCAATTACAACACGCTTTATAACCTGGGAGCGGTACTCGATCGCGTGGATACGCACAAGCAGGACGTTGTTGCGCTTCATCTGCGATTTCT
>Ga0136846_1213462_pt1 | contig 22679 bp, 24 predicted proteins | sample HopSoiMetagenom2_FD_96841 | JGI IMG/M metagenome (GOLD analysis project Ga0136846, IMG submission 96841) | Grasslands soil microbial communities from Hopland, California, USA - 2 Assembly 2016 (version 4) | ecosystem: Environmental > Terrestrial > Soil > Grasslands | place: USA: Hopland... | reverse complement strand
CTCGGCTCGGATCGGCAGCACGACCGCGTCATGGCGCGTCGCCTAACGAAGCTCCGGTGATCATACGACGCTGCAGTTGGCCGCGTACGGAGCTCGACATCGCTTATCACGATCGGGAATGGGGCGTCCCCGAGCACGACGATCGGGCGCTCTTTGAGCTGTTGACGCTCGAGGGCGCGCAGGCCGGCTTGAGCTGGTCCACGATCCTCAAGAAGCGAGACGGCTATCGTGAGGCGTTCGCGAACTTCGATGCGACGCGCGTTGCGCGTTTCACTCCCGCTCGGGTGGAAAAGCTCCTGGCGAACGCCGGCATCGTTCGGAACCGGCTCAAGATCGAGAGCACGGTCACGAACGCCACCGCCTTCCTTCGCGTCATTCGCGAAGAAGGTTCGTTCGATCGATACGTCTGGCGCTTCGTTGGGGGTGCGCCACTGCAGAGTCACCGACGCCGTGGCGAGATCCCTGCGACCACGCCCGAATCCGACGCCATGAGCAAGGACCTGAAGAAGCGCGGCTTTCGCTTCGTGGGCTCCACCATCTGTTACGCGTTCATGCAAGCGGCGGGAATGGTGAACGACCACACCATCGACTGCTTCCGTCATCGGGAGCTCTCGGGCGAAAAGGCCGGGGTCAGCGAAACGAGGCGGACACGGGCATAGTCGGGCGGCTCGGCACTGGCACCGCGGAGCGAAATCCGAGAAGTTGAAGAGGCCAGCGCGGCCCAAGAATGGATCGGCGCCCGCGAATGGCCCGCCACCAGCGGCGCGGCGGAGCCAGGCCACCACAGCATCGACATGCGCACCAGGAACGATACGCCTACCACATCGACGACGGCGGCGCCGTCGCGTCGCCTAACGGCGTTGCCGACGTATGTCTTTGCCTGGCTCGATGAGCTGAAGGCGGAGGCGCGCGCCCGCGGCGCCAATCTGCTCGATCTGGGAATCGGCAATCCCGATCAACCGACGCCCCCGGCAATCGTGGACGCCATCGCGCGCGCGTACGCTGATCCGCGGACGCATGGCTATCCACCATTTCGCGGCATGGCGCGCTTCCTTGGCGCGGTCACCAACTTCATGAAGAGCCGCTTCGGTGTCGCTCTCGACGCCGAGCGCGAGGTTCTCTGCACGAGCGGAGGCAAGGAGGGAATCGCGCACCTCGTCATGGCCTTCGCCGACGAGGACAGCATCGCGCTCGTGCCGAGTATCCATTATCCGGTTCATGGTCGGGCCGCCCCCCTTGTCGGGGCCCAGGTCGAGCTGTTGCCGATCAGCCCCCAGAACGGTTACCTGCCCGATCTCGACGCCATTCCGGCATCCGTCGCTCGCAAGGCGCGATTGTTGATGCTGAACTACCCCCACAACCCCACGGGCGCGGTGGCGTCGTTAGGCTTCTACGAGGAGGCAGTCGCCTTCTGCGCGCGGTACGGGATTGTGCTCGTCTCCGACCTGGCGTACAGCGAGATCACGTTCGATGGGTACATCGCGCCAAGCGTGCTCGAGGTGCCCGGCGCGGCCGAGGTGGCGGTGGAGTTTCACTCGTTGTCCAAGAGCTTCAACATGGCGGGCTCGCGTATCGGGTTCGCTGCTGGCAATGCCGAGCTGATCGACGCGCTGTACGGAGTGCGGACGAACATGGGCTATGGGACGCCAGCGGCCATCCAGGAGGGAGGAGCGTTCGCGCTCGATCACGTGCGCGAGTTCGCCAGGCCGGTTGCCAAACGTTACGAGCAGCGGCGCGACGTCGTGGTCGAGGGCTTTCGGGCGCTCGGCTGGGAGGTGAATCCGCCGGCGGCAACGATGTTCGTCTGGCTCCGCGTCCCGACCGGCTTCGATTCGCAGGGGTGGTCTCGCCATCTCATCGATCGAGCCGGCGTCGTCGTGACACCAGGTAATGCCTTTGGCCCGGGCGGCGAGGGATTCTTCCGAGTCTCGCTCGTCGCGGAGGCTGACGTGATGGGCGAGGCATTCACCCGAATGCGTGACGCGGGCGTGCGGTTCGCTCGCGACTGACCACTCCCGAGCTTTCGACGATGAGGCTCACCGAGGCGCTTTTGCGCCGCGCCGAAGCGGCGCTGACCTTCGATCCCCACGAAGAGCGCCGCGCGCTCCTCGATCGCACGACCGTCGCCGCCGCTGACGCCGCCACACTGCGCCGCCGGATCGCGCAGGCGTTAGGCGAAGGGTCGGACGCCGCTCAGCTGGCGGTAGATCGGCTCGTAAGTGGCGGCGATCATCTGAACGCGAGCTATCTCGAGCGGGGAATGATCGCGGCCGACGCGGTCGCCCGCATCGAGGTCCGGAACGGCGAGAGTGAGCTGGTGGGCCACGCCACGGGGTTCATGGTATCGCCGCGCCTGCTCCTCACGAATCACCACGTGCTCCCCACGGCGGACGACGCGGCGCAGAGCTGGCTTCACTTCCGCTACGAGTACGACGCCCTCGGCCGGCTGCTCCAGCCGTGTGTGTTCGGCCTCGAGCCCTCCACGCTGTTTTTCACGGACGCGGAGCTGGACATCACCGTCGTCGCCGTTGCGCCGCAGACACCCGACCGGCGGCAGCGCGTTTCTCGCTTCGGTTGGCTGCGACTTTCGGCGAGCGCCGACACGATCGTGCCGGGCGAGTGGCTGACGATGGTGCACCACCCCGAGGGCCGGCCCAAGCAGGTCGCTCTCCGTCAGAACTTGCTCATCAACCGAACCGGCGGCGATCTTTGGTACGCCACGGAAACCGCGCCGGCTTCGTCGGGCGCGCCGGTGTTCAATGATTCCTGGCAGGTCGTCGGCGTGCACAGGCTCGGGGCGCCCGTGCGCGACCGCGCGGGCAACGTACTCACCACGGATGGCGAGCACTGGACCGCCGACAGCGATGAAACGCGCATCGTCTGGCGCGCCGGTGTCGCCACGCCGGCGCACGAGGTCCTCGGTGCGCTCGCCGCCATGCATGGTGAGCATCCACTCATCGCGCAGCTGCTCGCGGAATCGGATACGGATGCGGCCGAAGCCATCGTGGTTCCCCTCGGCTCGGGCGCCGACGCAGACACTGCCCGTGGCCGGATGGAGCAAGCGGATGACGAAGCCATCGCACCCGTGCGCGGCGAGCGCGAAGCGTTGATTCCGATCTCGAACGGCGATGGCGCGCACGCCGATCACGACGGGCCCGAGGAAGCGCTCACGGTGACTGTTCCGCTCCGCATCACGGTGCGGCAGAGCAACGGCTCCGGCCGCGCGCCGGCGCTCGGCGTGAACCTCAGCTGATCCGCGGCGTCACTGATACTGGATGTAGACGGGCTTCGGTATCAGGTGCAGGAGCTCGCGCGGCGTGATAAGCGCCTCGCCCGACTTCGCGTCGTTGTGAAAGAAGAGCTTGAATCCGGTGTACTGCACCGGTGCCGCAATCTCGTAGTCGCGATACGAATCGAACTTGAGCCACGGCGGCCCCCAGCCGTCCATGTCCATCACGATCTGCACTCGCGGATCGAGCCGAATCTCGCGCGGATTCGGTACCATCCGCTTCGTGAAGCGGTGCACGACGAGCACCTTGGGCGGGAGATTCTTCTGCGCCGCGAGATCGGAGAGCGTGCGCACGGCGTAGTTCACGTCCGCAGCCATCATCGTCCCGATCTTCGTGCCGGGCCTGAGCCCCTCCTTGTCGTAATGCATCGAGAATTCGGGGTCGAGCCCGAGATGCACGTCCGGTCGCTCCAGGAAGTGCAGCAATCGCGGCAGCTCTGCCTGAACAGTGCTGTGGCCGACCTGAATGTCGAGGAAGAGCAGGGCGTGTTTGCGCTGTGCCCACTGATACACGCGCTCGATGAGCGTGTCCGGCATTCGTAGCCGATACATGCCGTCGCGGCCGGGTGAGCCCTGCGCGACGACGGCGATCAGGTGAAGTGCCGGCTGTACAGGCGTCGCGGGATCGGCGTCCTGCCAGCGCCGCACCTCCTGATCGAGCCGCGCGAGCATCTCGTCGACCGGGTATTCGCCGAGGACGCCCATCTTCTTCGAGAGCGGGTTTCCGTAAAAGGCCACGACCCGACGCTCGGGAAAGAGCGCGCCCGGAGGTGGCGCCGGTCCCTTCACTGGCCAGTCGCCCCGGTCGGTCGCGCGCATCCCGGCGCGGATCGCGGCCGCATAGGACACGCTGTCTACCTTGCTTCGGTTCTTGAGCACCGGCAGCGGCGTCGTCGCGGTGTGCGTGACGGAGGCCACGGCTGACGGTGGTGCGGCTGTAACGGTGGGCGAGTCTGGCCTTGCTGCCGTCGGGTTGCGAACGGTGTCGCGGGACGCGGTGTGCGCGCTATCGGCTCCCGTTGCGGTTTGTGGCGTCGAGGCCGTCGAGACAGGCGGCGCGCCCTTGCTCACCGATTCGGGGCCGCAGCCACTTGCCACCGCGATGATTGCGAGTGAGAGCACTCCCCCGACGAAATTGCGTGTTGTAGAGGGAAGCATGATTGACGGAGGATCTATGCGTGGCACGGAGAAGCGAGAGGCGCGCCACTCGTCGCGTCGCCGCTCCGATGGGTGTAAGGTAATCGCGAGTGCGTCGTGCGAGCCGTGGCGGGTCGATTCCGCCATCGATAAGTTCGCAGCGCGCCAGGAGGATTCATGAGAGCGTTGGTGACAATCATCGCGCTGGCCGGCGCCGCCGCGATCGGCGCATGCGGCGCCGGCGGATCCCGCGAGCGCGACCGTGTCGCGCAGAGCGGAGCGGCGGCGAAGCAGCCAGCGTGGGACCCGGCCGGCTGGCGTGCACCCTCGCTCGAGGCACTCGGGACCGACTCACTGGCCAGCGCCATTCGGCGCGGTCATGCCCTGGTCGCCGCTACGGCGGAGAGCCTGCCCCGTTTCGTCGGTGGCAATCTCAATTGCACGAGCTGTCACCTCGAAGACGGCCGGCGCGGCACGGCGGCGCCGCTCACCGGCACCTACGCCCGGTACCCGAGGTACATCGAGCGCACGGGCGCTGTCGTGTCGATGGAGGACCGAGTCAACTACTGCATGACGAGGAGCCTCGCAGGTTCGCGTCTGCCTAACGATAGTCGCGAGATGCAGGATATGCTTGCCTACCTCGCGTTCCTCTCGCGAGGCGTGCCGATGGGCTCGCATCTCGCGCAGGAGGGAATGCCCACCATGCCGAAGGACGTCGGCGACACCACCCGCGGCGTCGAGGTCTACAGAACGACGTGCGCCCGCTGCCATGGAACAGACGGTGGCGGGATGCTCAAGGTCCCTGCGCTCTGGGGCCCGAAGTCGTACAGCGTCGGCGCGTCGATGGCGCGCCAGGAGCGCGCGGCGTCCTTCGTCCGCCACAACATGCCTTTCGACAAGCCGGGGACGCTCACCGATCGGGAGGCGTACGACGTCGCTGCATATATCACGTCGAAGCCGCGTCCCGACATGCCGAACAAGACTCGCGACTGGCCCTTCGGTGGCGCGCCGGCGGACGTTCCATACGACACGAGAGGTCACCGGGCATTCCTGCCGCCGCCTCTCCTCCCCCGTACGAACCCGGCCAGCGCCATCGTTCCGCCGCCCCACCGAGCCGTCGGGGAGCGAGAGCGCTGACGCTTGCTCCTGCTCAGTCTCTTTCGGGACCCGGCTCGAGCTCCGCGCCGCCGCTGCCGGCCGAACCGAACTTCGGCGCGGTGAACTTGCCGGTCGTGGTGCGCGGAGGGTTTACGTCGTCGCTCCGATTCGCCGTCGGCGTATGCGCTTCCCCTTCTGCTTCATCCGCTGTTGCCGGTGGTTGGCTCTCGACGGGCGGCAACTCGCGCTCACGATCCATGATGCTCTCGTTTGTATAGTGTACTCTAAACTGTCGGCGCCGCGCGTCCACGCGCGGCGCCGCTGCTCCGGCCGTTTTCGTCAGGCCCTGGACGTCGCCCCGCGTATCAAGCGGAGGACGAACAGGAGCACGACGGCGCCGATGAAGGCCACGAAGATCACGCCACCCAAGCCGCCGAATGGCGAGCTCGTGCCGAGCGCGCGGAAGAGCCAACCACCGACGAACGCCCCGATGATGCCGATGATGATGTCACCGATGAGGCCGTAGCCGCTGCCACCCATCACCAGCGATGCGAGAACACCGGCAACCAAGCCAACGATGAGCCACGTGAGAATGGGCATGTTGCATCCTCTTGCTGACTGTTTCGCGATGAACCGTGTCGAGTCTCCTCCGGCAACTCACGTGCCCCACCCGACCTCGACCGTCCGATGAGCAACCCAGCACGTACCCGCACGGCATCGACACATGAGGCCATTCTCGCCGTGGTGCGGCGCATCCCAAGGGGACGCGTCGCGACATATGGCCAGATCGCGGCACTCGCAAAATTGCCACGGCAGCCGCGACTCGTGGGGTACGCGTTGCATGCGCTGTCGAGCAGCACGACCGTGCCGTGGCACCGCGTCATCAACGCTCGCGGCATGGTCAGCATCCGCTCGGATGGATCTGCGTCGCTCTCGCAGCGGTTGTTGCTCGAGCGTGAGGGCGTTCAGTTCGATGGCCGCGGCCGCGTCTCGCTCGAGCGCCACCAGTGGAAACCGACGCGCCGTTGAGGCGCGTCAGCTCGCGCGGCTGGCATAGGTCTCGAACCAGGCCGCCGCGTGGCGCGCGACCTCATCGAGCGCGCCCGGCTCCTCGAAGAGGTGCGTCGCACCGGGAATCACCTCCAACCGCGCGGTTGCGTGCAGCCGGGAGAGCGCCGCGCGATTCAGCTCGAGCACGACTTCGTCGCTCCCGCCCACGATCAGGAGCGTGGGCGCCAAGACCCGCTCGAGCGCCTCGCCAGCGAGATCAGGACGTCCGCCGCGCGAAACCACCGCCGCGACACGATCCGCCAGCTCGGCGGCAGCGACGAGCGCCGCGCCGCCGCCCGTGCTCGCGCCGAACATCGAGAGCGCGAGGGACGCAGTGGCATCTTCCGCGGCAAGCCACTCCGCGAACACGATGAGTCGCTCGGCGAGACGCCCGATATCGAATCGATACTCGCCCGAGAGCCGATCGAGCTCTTCCTCGTTAGGCGTGAGCAGGTCGATCAGGAGCGTCGCGAAGCCGTTCTCCTGGAGCACCGCCGCGACGTGCTTGTTCCGCGCGCTGAACCGGCTGCTGCCACTTCCGTGCGCGAAGAGCACGACGCCGCGCGCATGAGCGGGCACGCCGAGGTCCCCCTCCAGCGCCTGCCGGCCCACGGTGATTCGCACCGTGCGCTGCTCGATCGAGGCCAGACCGCGCTCCCTCATCATCATTCTCCCGTCACCGCGGTCTCGCCGCGCGGACCGCGGCTCGCTCGAGCAACTCGTGCACTTCGGTGTCGTCCGTTTGCGTGAAGTCTTCGTACCAGAGGCCGACGGCGTAGAACGGCTCTGGTGTCTCCAGGCAGATCACCTCGTCCACCAGGCCGGCCATCGACGTGCATGTCTCGCGCGCACCCACCGGAACGGCGACGACGATCTTGCTCGGCCCCTTCTTGCGGAGCGCGGCGATCGCGGCGCGCATTGTCGATCCCGTTGCCAGACCATCATCGACGAGGATGACGACTCGATCTTCGATGGCCGGAAAGGGCCGGTCGTCCCTATACAGCCGTTCCCTTCGCGCGAGCTCGAGCCCTTCGTGCGCCGTGATGCGCTCCAGCGCTTCCGCGTCGACGTCGTACGCACGAAGCACCGCCTCGTTCACGACCCGCACGTCGCCGCTCGCGATCGCTCCGATCCCGAACTCTTCATGCCCTGGCAAGCCGAGCTTGCGAACGATGAATACGTCCAAGGGGGCGTCGAGAGCCATCGCGATCTCGAACGCCACCGGAAGCCCTCCCCTGGGGAGGCCGAGAACCAGCACGTCGTCCCGACCAGCATACCTCAGCAGTCGCTCAGCGAGCTGCCGCCCTGCTTCGACGCGGTTCAGAAATCGTTCAGCCATTCGCCTCCCGAGTGCCACGCAGTGCCTTCTGAGCACGCGCCACGCCAGACAGACCGGCCTGCGCGGTCACCCGGATCACGGGGAGTGGCCCCTTCCGCGTAGGCATTTGCGGCACTTTGCGCCGGACGATACCCGACACCCCCCTGAGCAGTCTCTACTTAGGTTGCCGGGTGCCGGTGGATACCGGTGTCATCGGCCCACCCGCGAACATCCAACCGCGCCAACGCGATGACCAACGCGAGCAGTGTACTACAGGAGGTAGCGCTTCAGGGAGGGCGAGAGCTCCCCCTTCGCGTGCTCTCCGTGCTCGGAGGGGCGACGCGCCGCGCACTGGAAGGCATCGGTGAGCTCGCACGATTCACGGTGCGGACAGCTGAATCGGTGCGCGACATTCGAACCTGGGGCCCGTCAGCGACGCTGCAGATGCGACGACTGGGGGTCGGATCGTTGCCCATCGGAGTCTTCATCGCGCTCTTCACCGGGATCGTGTTGTCGCTGCTGGCGAGCTACTCGTTTACGGGCGCGGTACCGCTCTACTTCGTCGGAACCCTTGTTGAGAAGACGATAACGCTCGAGCTCGCGCCGGTGCTGACCGGCCTCGCCCTCGCCGGTCGTGTCGGCGCGAACATCGCCGCCGAGCTGGGCACCATGCGCGTCACCGAACAGATCGATGCGCTGGAAACGCTCGGCTACGATCCGCATGCCTACCTCGTCGTGCCACGTGTCCTGGCGGGAATAGTCATGTTTCCCGTCGTTGTTGGCGCGGCCATGGTCATGGGCGTTGCCTCGGGGTGGGTCGCGTCGATTGGATTGCTCGATATCTCCTCCGCCGAGTTCGTGAAGGGCATGCGCCTCTTCTTCTCGGCCTTCGACGTTCGCTATGGGCTCGTAAAGGCATCGAGCTTCGGGTTCATGGTGACGCTTATCGGCTCAGTGCGGGGACTGAGGGCCGGCGGGGGCGCCGAGGGTGTCGGTCGCGCCGCGACCGATGCCGTCGTGTATTCGGCCGTGATGATCCTCGTGCTCGACGCCTTCTGGGCGATCATCTGGCTGCTCGGGAGTCAACGATGAAACGGACCAATGACTACTTCGTGGGCGTGGTCGTGCTCCTGGTCATTCTCACGCTCACGGGTGCCACCCTCTGGGTGAAGCAGACCGACATCGGCGAGCGGCGCTCCAAAGTCGTGGCCCGCTTTCGCGACGTCGGCAACGCGCGCGTCGGCAACGCCGTCGTCATTCGCGGCGTGCGCGCCGGGACGATCGAAGCAATCGAGCTCGCTCGTGGTGGATGGGTTCACGTCCGCATGACCCTCGATCGTTCGATGCAGCTGCCGGGCACCCCGGTCGTACTGCTCAACGAGTCGAGCCTCTTCGGTGAGTGGCAGGCGACCATCACTCAACGGTCGGCGCTGCCGCATGACGAGACGGTTCAGGCGCAGATCGCGGAATCGTCTGGTGGCGACGACGTGCTCCCGGGAGCGACGCTCCCCGATATCGCGAAGCTCACGGCCGTTGCGGGCCAGATCGCGGGCGACGTGGCGAATGTTGCCGGGCGCGTCGAGGTGGCGTTCGACGAGCGGGCAGCCCGCGAGCTCCGCAGCTCCATTCGCAACTTCGCCGATCTGTCGACGACGCTCTCGCACACGGTCAGCGCGCACGCGGGCGATCTCGACACGCTCTCACGCGGCCTCCAGTCGGCGGTGTCGTCGCTGAACCGGACGGCGCTGAGCGCGGCACAGATCGCGGCGCGCGTCGACAGCTCCTCCACCACGGGGGAGATCCGCCAGATCGTTGACGATATGGCACACGCCGCCGCCGAGCTCCGGCGGGGCTCGGCTCAGATCCGCCTGATGTCCGAGCAGCTCTCCCGGACGCAGGGCCGCCTCGATTCGTTCCTCACGAACGGCGACTCCGTGCTCGTCAAGCTCAACTCCGGCCAGGGGTCGTTAGGTCTGCTCCTCAACGATCCATCGCTCTATCGGAACAGCGACTCGCTCCTCACGCAGCTCCGTGGCCTCGTGACGGAGGTGCGGACGAACCCGAAAAAGTTCGTGAGCGTGAGAATCTTTTAAACGGTAGAGAGTAGAGAGTAGAGAGTAGAGCAGCTACTCTCTACTCTCCACTCTCTACTCATTTGAAGATTCCGAAGTGGCCGAGCAGCCACCAGAGAATGATGAAGATGATGACGGTGCTGAAGCACCCGCCGCCGAGTTTCTTGGCGCCGTAGCCCGCGGCGACGCCGCGCAACAGCTTGCTCATTGCGTTCCCAGCCGAAAGAGTTCAGGCGGACTTTTGCAGGGATCGTACCGGCTGTTCTCTGGCGACACGCCTAACGAGCACCGCGGACGTCACTGTGCCCTGCGTCGCGGACGCCACGACGTCCCGGATCGATGACAGAAGCCACCGCCGCTCTTGACGACGAACTGGCTAAGAGGTTGGGCGCGCGACACTTGATTGCGCCGTCGCGCCTGGTATCGCGTCTGCCATCCAGGAGGTCGAACCGACATCGACGCGCGCGCTTCGTGCGGCGCGGCCAACGCTCTTCTCTATCGAGCCATGCGAAACTCAATCGTTGTACTCGGCGTCGCCGCCATCGTCGCGTCGACTTCCGCCGCGGCGGCGCAGTCCACCGCGCCCATCGCCAGCGGCACCGCCTTCGAGCTCACTCCATACGCCGGGTACATGATCTTCGGCGACTACCTCAAGGGTCCGCTCGGCACCAGCATATCGAACGCACCTGGCGCGATTTACGGCGTGCAGCTCGGCATGAAGATCTATCCCAACGTGTCACTCATCGGAAATGTCGGCTACTCCAGCTCCGACGTTACCGCCGGCATCCCGTTCCTGGGCGGCTACTCCATCGCGCACAGCTCCACGCTGCTGTACGACGGCGGACTGCAACTCGATCTCCCGGTAACCACCGCCAGCGGCTTCGCGCTGAAGCCATTTGCCCAGGTGGGCGCGGGTGCGATGCGCTACAACATCAGCGAGTCGATCGTGAACACGACTGCAACCAACTTCGCCGCGAACTTCGGTGTTGGTGCGGATCTCGCGCTCGGCCAGTCGATGGGGCTGCGATTGATGGCAAAGGATTATGTCGGCAAATTCGACTTCAAGGATGTCACGGAGCTCGACGTACAGGGGCAGACTGCGCACAACTGGGCGCTGAGCGCGGGGCTGCGTTTCAACTTCTGAGCGCGTCGGGGCGCGCCCAATGCGTCGATTCGTCGCGAAGGATGGCGTGCTCTGGGATGCGGTCGTCGGCCACGAGTCGTGGGGCACCTTCGTCGTGCTCTTCACGCCCGCGGCCGGCGGCGATGCGCGGAAGGTCGTTCTCGCCGAAGAGTCGGCGCTCGCCGCCGAGACCGAGCTCGGCGAAAAAACGGACGAGGATCTGCGCGCGATGCTCGAGCAATCGAACCCCTGGTGATTGCGACTCGCCTCGATAGCTTGCTGTCGGCGTTCCCAGGGATCCATGCCGACGAAGACCAAATCGAAAAGCAGCAGTCGCAGGGCGCCGCTCACGGCCGCGAGCGCGCATCGGCCGTCGCCGCCTCCGATCAACGACAATGAGTGGTTCGAGCTGCGCCAGTCGTCCATTCAAGGGCTTGGCGCCTTCGCGCGAAAGGACATCCCGCGCGGAACACGCATCATCGAGTATACCGGCGAAAAGATCAGCTACGCCGAATCTGATCGCCGGTACCCCGACGAGCGGGATGAGCGGCACCACACGTTTCTGTTCACGCTGAACAGCAGGTGGATCATCGACGCCGCCTTCGACGGCAACGATGCCCGGTTCATCAATCATTCGTGTAATCCGAACTGTGACGCGTTCATCGAGCGCGGTCGCATCTGGATCGAGTCGATCAAGCGCATACCGGCTGGCGCCGAGTTGACGTACGATTACCAGTACGAGTACCTCGACGAGTACACAGCCGAAGATCTCGCCTTCTACGCGTGTCGCTGCGGAGGCCCCAACTGCCGGGGCACGATCGTCGAGCCGAAGAAGGCGCGTCGAAAGCGTTAGGCGTTCGGCACCAGTCCGGGGGGAGCATGACCGCATCCGCGACGCTGCAGACGCTCCTGACCGGCGCCATCGACTACGCGGGGCTCTTTCCGCCCGCGGCACTCTCGATGCGAGAGGCGGTCGCTCGTTATGCGGACTATCGCGGAGCGGCTGAGTCGTGGGCACTCGGGCGATTCGTCGTGCCGCTCACGCGCGTCGAGGAGCTCGTGGCGGCTCAGCGCGCCGTCGGCGCCCACGGCCAGGGGTGGCGCGTGAGCGTCCTTCTCGGCGACGATCCCGCTGCAGACGCGTCGCGCATCCGGGCCCTCAATGCTGCCCACGCGCGCTCGGCGCTCATCGATTCCGCCGAGTTGAAGGTGAGTGGTCCGGCGGCGGTAGCGCGGCGTCGGATTGCGGCCTTCGCCGATGAGCTGCCGCCGTCCATTCGGCTCTTCGTCGAGACGCCCATCGATGACGAGCTGCGACTATTCATGGCCGCGATCGCTGGTGCAAACGCCTGCGCGAAAATTCGGACCGGTGGTGTAACGAAGGAGGCGTTTCCCGAAGCGCGGGACATCGCTCGCTTCCTGATTTGCTGCGCGGAGCACGATACACGATTCAAGGCCACGGCGGGCCTGCACCATCCCTGGCGCGGCAGCTATCCACTGACGTATGACGCCGGAGCGGCGATGTCGACCATGTTCGGCTTCCTCAATGTCATGGTTGCCGCAGCGCTCGCGCGCCGCGGCGCGACCGAAGACGATCTCGTCGAGGTCCTTCAGGCGGAGCGGGGAAGCGACTTTCGGTTCGACGACGACGAGCTGCGCTGGCGCACGCTCCGACTGCCAAGGCAGGAGCTGGTAGAGTCCCACGCCACCTTCGCGCTCTCGTTCGGCTCGTGCTCGTTCGAGGACCCAGTGCTGGACCTCCGACGCCTCGCGCTGCTCTGAGCGGCGGCCACCATGGCTCTCAACGACACGCATCGCGTCGAGCTCTCCTCCTGGGTGGAGTCTGCACAGACTCCTGGAAGCGACTTCCCGATTCAGAACCTTCCCTTCGGCGTGTTCAAGCGGACGGGACGGATCGAGAGCCCGCGCGTGGGCGCCGCTATAGGGGACCAGATCGTAGATGTCTCGGCGTGTCTCGATGAAGGCCTGCTTGCTCCCGACGCGCATACCGCCGCCGAACGATGTCGCTTTTCTCAGCTCAACGAGCTCATGGCTCTCGGGCCGGAGCCGATCTCGGCCCTCCGGCGAGCACTGAGTGAGCTGTTGCGCGGTGACTCCGCCGCGTATCGCCGCGATCCGGGAATTGCGCGCCGGGTGCTGGTGCCGATGTACGAGGCCGAGCTGAGGCTCCCCGCCACTATTGGCGACTACACGGACTTCTACGCGTCGATCGACCATGCACGAAACGTCGGGAGCATGTTTCGCCCGAACGATCCGCTACTTCCCAATTACAAGTATGTGCCGATCGGCTATCATGGACGCGCTTCGTCGATCGTCCTCACCGGCACTCAGGTGCGACGACCCGCCGGCCAGATTCGCGATGATCCCGAGCAGCCACCGGCTGTAGCGCCATCTCGACGTCTCGATTACGAGCTTGAGCTCGGGATCTTCGTTGGAACGCCAAACGCGCTCGGCTCTCCGGTGCCGATCATCGATGCCGACCGGCACATCTTCGGCTGCTGTCTCGTCAACGACTGGTCAGCGAGAGACATCCAGAGCTGGGAGTATCAGCCGCTGGGTCCTTTCCTGTCGAAGAGCTTTGCGACGACGATCTCACCTTGGGTCGTCACGCTCGAGGCGCTCGAGCCGTTCCGCGCGCCCGCCTATGTGAGACCAGACGACGACCCGGCGCCGCTGCCTTACCTGCTCTGGGACGCGGACCAACGGCGCGGTGGACTCGACATTCGGCTGGAAGTCCATCTTCGGACGGCCACGATGCGTCAGCGCAGTCAGGATCCGGTGCGGGTGAGCAGGTCCCGGTTCACCTCCATGTACTGGACCATTGCCCAGCTGCTGGCGCACCACACGAGCAACGGCTGCAACCTGCGATCGGGCGACCTCCTGGCCAGCGGCACCATCTCCGGCGCCGAGCCCGATTCGCGGGGGTCGCTCATCGAACGGACATGGCGAGGTCGCGATCCGCTCCACCTCCCAAACGGAGAGACGCGGACGTTCCTGGTCGACGGCGACGAAGTCATCATGCGGGCCTATTGCGAGCGGCCGGGATTCGCCCGCATCGGCTTTGGAGACTGCCGAGGGATGATCGTCCCTGCGCTCTGACCGAGGCCGCGACGAGCGATCTCAGCCGGATGGCGTCAGAACGCGCGACACTGCGGTCGCGAACTGTGTCCATTCTGCCGTCTCCAGTCGCAGCTGTTTCCTACCGATAGTCGTGAGACGGTAGAGCTTGGCTTTCCGACCGGTGTCGGAGGTGCCCCAGTCGGCCTCGATCCAGCCCCGCTTCTCCATCCGATAGAGGGCAGGGTAGAGGGAGCCCTCCTCAACCTGTATCACGTCCCCCGTCGCCTCCTCAATCCAGCGGGCGATCGCGTAGCCGTGAAGCGGACCGGAGCTGAGCGTTTTCAGCACCAGGGCGTCCAGCGTGCCGTGCAGTCGTTCCTTGGGAAGCGTCGTCATAGGGATGCCAAGAGAGTCTAGGTAAGATTATTCTTCAATGCCTAGAGAGTCAAGGTATCAAGCGCAATTTGCCCAGTGAGAACGGGTGCCTTGCCGCGGCGTCGATTCCAGATGAGCTTCTGCGCCATGAATGGCCAAAGCTACCGTCAACTCCGCCGCTCCACCGCGGCCCTGCTCGCCACGGCACTCGCGCTCGCGGGCTGCGGAGGGCATTTCGAGGTACCCGTTCCGATATTGTCAGCGCCCGCCATTCCGCCGCCCACGGCCGAGCCGGCGACGATCACGCTGCCGATTGCCATCGCGCTCTCGAAGATCAGGATCCAGCTCGATTCCGTCTTTCCTCCGGCCGACAGCCTGGATCGGGCCAAGTGCACCGCGATGGGTGGACTCGTCTGCCACCAGTACCTCTACCGACGCGACAGCCTCGACCTCCGCGCGAGCGGTGACCGGGTGACGCTGCAGACCCATCTGCGCTACCGAGCCGCTGTGGGATTGCCTGGCGTTGGTGGCATCGCGAGCTGCGGCTTTCCGCCGGAAGCGATGAAGAGGGCCGAGGTCAGGCTCGGAACGACGCTCTACTGGCGATCGGACTGGCGCCTCGGCGCGCGCGGAACATCGCTCGCAACAACTTTAGCTGACCGGTGCGAAGTTACTCTATTACATGTTGATGCAACGTCTCTCGTAAAGCGGATTCTCGATGGTCAGAATAATGAGCTTCGCCGCCAGATCGATTCACTGCTGCCGACGGTGCTCGATCTGCGAGGGGCAGCCGATTCACTCTGGCACGTTGCACAGCAGCCGCTGGCGCTGGATTCCGGCTCGACCTTCTGGCTGACGCTCTCTCCCCAGACCGTGAGCCTCGCGCCCGTTATCGGTTCGGCCAGTGCCATCTCGACGGCTCTGGTCCTCACGGCACGTCCACGGGTCACGGTTGGCGCGAAGCCGTCGGTCGAGACGCAACCGCTGCCCTCATTGACTCTGGCTCGCCGCTCCTCGGGCATTCACGTTCCCGTTGAAGTCGAGCTCCCATTCTCGGAGATGAGCCAGAAGGTCACTGCCTTGTTATCTGGAGAGACCGCTGGCAAGGGAATGCGTGTTGGCGAGGTCAAGCTTTGGGGAGTCGGCGACACGGCGGTCGTCATGCTGGCTCTGGAAGGAAAGGTGAATGGCTCCCTCTACCTCCTCGGACGGGTGAGCTACGACTCGACCTCGCGAGCCGTCCTGCTCAGCGATCTTCGCTATACCCTCGCGAGCCACGACATGATGTCGCGTGTGAAGTCGACGCTCGGCGCGGGGCGAATCAAGTCCGCCATCGATGCAGCCACCGGAAAGGGTCACCTCGCCGTCGGCGAGCAGCTCGACTCGCTGCGATCGAGGCTCACGCAGGAGCTCAATCGTGAGCTCGCGCCGGGCGTACGGCTCGCCGGGAGCGTGAACGACGTGCGCTTCTCGCGGATGTTCACGACCCAGAACGCCTTCGTCCTTCGAGTAGTGCTCGATGGCGAGGCGGTCATTCTCGTTCAGTGAGCGCTGGCTGAACGAGTTACTTCTTCGTCCCGCCGACCTCGCCCGCGACAACCGACTCGTTCGCCTGAGGTTTTACGAGCAGCGACTGGCCGACGCGAATCTTGTTGCCCTGGATGTTGTTCCAGGCACGCAGCTGATCTGCAGTCGTATTCCACCGGGCGGCGATTGAGGAGAGGGCGTCGCCGCGCTTGACCGTGTAGAATGTCGGCTTTGCCGCTTGGGCCTGGGCGAGCTTGCGCTGCTTCTCGATGACGGCGCGCTGCCTCGATTGCCGCTGGCCAATTGCTACGAGTCGTTCGTGCCGAGCCGCGATCGAGTGGAGCAAAAGGCTCGCCTTGCCCCAGGCCTGCGACGGAACGCCGTAGCGGTAGGTTCCTTCCGGCGTGTCGACCACCACGGCCTTCGCGATGCCAAAAAAGGTTCGCCCCGGATGGAGCTGAACGACGGTGTCGACTGCAAAATCGTGCTCGGTGAAGGTGGGCGGACTATCGCCATTTCCGAGCAAGTCTCGCGGCTCGAGACCGAGGAAGAGAAGCCTACGGTCCGTGAGGACGAGGAGGCCGCGCGTCGCGCGGAAGTAGTCGATCCAGGGGCGCTGGAAGACGGGCACGGTGCGGATTACCCGTTCGCCGTCGGCGAGCGTGTTCAGTCGGAGCTCGCGCGCCGCGATCGCATTGGTGTTTCGAGGCTCGGTGCGGTAGGTGTGCACCGCGAACTGCGCCAGCACTCCGAGGACGACAATCGCACCGCCGACCACGGTGTAGCGCAAGACGGGCCGCATGCGGCGCCGCCTCCGCTTGAGCTTCAGCTTTTTCTTGCGGGCGACCGGCGCTGGCGGCGTCAACTCGGACGCGGAATGCGAGCTTTCCATCTTCAACCGAAGTATCAACTCGACTCTCTAGGCGACAGTGCGCCTTCGTCTTCGACTATGAAGGGAAGAATGATGCCGGTGCGTCGTGCTGGCCGACAATGAGTCTGGCCACCTGGCCTTTCGTCGCATCCCGTTCGTACCGGGCTGGTTGATAAAGCCCCTCACGCCGGCTAGCATCCGACCAGGCTTCCGAGGCGCGAGGGATTATTCGTTCGCTTGCCTGCTCGCGCCAGCCTTGACTTCTTCGCGGCTCAGGACGGCGGCTGGCCAGTCGCCATCGTTCGGGCTTTTCACCCTACCCACTGCGGGCTTCTGTCTGCTCGCGCGGAGGCGTTATCCGGAAGCAGCCTGTCTCACACCTGCTCATGCTCGCCACGGGAGCGTTCGCCACGGTTGTCTTCACCGTGTCGCGGGTGCATCCGGTTTTTGTCCAGCCTGAGCCAGTGGTCACGGGCATTCTCCGGCACGAGTACGTCGACTCGACTGCCATTCACGCCCCATGGCTGTCGGGATCAACCGAGCTCGCCCTGCGCACGCCGCAGTTTCTCGCGGACCGCGAGCGGTTCATGCGGGACCTGCTCCGCACCGGGAAGGTGAAGGAGTCGCGCGCGTGGAGTCTCGCGGACGTGGCGGTGAGCGAGGCGTACCGGCGTCGCCTTCCGCCAGCCCTCGTGCTCGGCGTGATGCTGACCGAGAACGACGAGCTCAAGTCGACCGCGCGGTCGCGCGTCGGCGCCGTGGGGCTGATGCAGGTGCACGGAAGCGTCTGGCAGCGCGCGCTAGGCCGGATGTTCGGAACGAACCTGCACAACGACACGACCAATCTCCGCTACGGCATCTACATCCTCGGCTACATGGCGCGTCGCGCGAGCAGCCAGTCCGCCGCGGATTCGGTGAGCGCGGACACGACGATCGTGCCGGATAGCAGCTGGCGCACGGCGCTGCTTCACTACAATGGCTGCGTCCGCGGCACGAACACTCCGAATTGTCGCAGCTACCCAGTGGCCGTTCAGCGGAACGTGATGGATTTCGCGAAGACCACCTGCAACGGCCGCAGCTTCGATGATTGCGTGGCGCGGCCGCTCTGGCTGAGCACCCGTCAGCAATACTGATCACGCAAGCTCCTTTGCTCTCGGCCCAAGCGCTCGTGAAGCGTTATGGGCAAACGATCGCGCTCGACGGCCTCAGTCTCGATGTCTCCACGGGCGAATGCGTGGCCCTCGTCGGAGAGAGTGGATCGGGCAAGACGACACTGCTCCGAAGCTTCAACGGACTCGTTAGGCCCGATGCGGGGCGGGTGCTCGTGGATTCGAACGACCTCGCCACCGCCGACCTGGTCGCGCTGCGCCGACGAATCGGGTATGTCCCGCAGGATGGCGGTCTCCTGCCGCACTGGTCGGTGGGGAGAAACGTCGAGCTCGTATTGCGGCTGCGTGAAGAGAAGTCCCGCATCGCGGAGCGTGGCGACGAGGCGCTTCGCATTGTCGGCCTGGATCCCTCCATCTTCAGGGATCGCTGGCCGCGAGAACTATCAGGCGGCCAACGGCAGCGGGTTGCCATCGCGCGCGCGCTGGCGGCGTCGCCTTCGTTGCTGCTCCTCGATGAGCCGTTCGGCGCTCTGGATGCGATCACGCGCGCGGACCTGCAGGACAGCTTTCGGGTGCTGCGCTCGAGTACGCTGGCGCGATCGATGACCTGCCTGCTGGTCACGCACGACCTGCACGAGGCTTTCCTGCTCGCAGACCGCATCGCCGTGCTGCGCCGCGGAAGGCTCGACCAGGTAGGCACACCAGCCGAGTTGGTGGGCGCACCGGGAACGGCCTATGTTCGCGAGTTGCTGATGCGGGCCCATATCGGCGGTACGGCCTCCGAGCACTCTACAATTGCGCGGGAGGCGGCGCCGTGATCGGCCGGATTGCGCTGGCTGTGCTGCTGCTCACGAGTGTGCCCGAAGCGCCGAGGGCACGTCCGGTGGTCGTGGCATCGAAGCCATTCGGAGAGTCGTACATTCTCGCCGAGATGTTCGCGCAGCTGCTCGAGTCACGCGGGATTCGCGTTGATCGACGGCCGGGCCTCGGTGCTACCGAGGTGGCTTTCCGGGCGCTCACGAGTGGGGCAATTGATGTATACCCCGAATACACGGGGACGGGGCTGCTTGTGCTCCTGCACGAGACGCCGAGCGGCGGCGCGGGCGAGGTCTACGCCCGCGTCGCGGCGGCGTTCCCAAGCCGATTCCACGCGCGATGGCTGCCGCCGTTAGGCTTCGAGAACACGTACGCGATCGCGATGCGCAGGAAGAGCGCCGACTCGCTCGGCGTGCGAACACTCTCCGATCTGTCGCGCGTCGCGGGAACACTGCGCGCGGGACTCACGCCCGATTTCATCGGTCGGGCGGATGGGCTGCCGGGGCTCACGGAGGTTTATGGTCTCCGCTTCCAGGCGCTGCGCGCCTTATTGCCGGCGGTGAAGTACCGCGCGCTCGCTGCCGGAGATGTAGACGTCGTGGATGGTTATTCGACGGACGGCTTGATCGAGCGCTACGATCTCCGAGTGCTGTCCGACGACAAGGGATTCTTTCCGCCCTATGAGGCGGCGGCGCTGATTGGCGAGCGTCTCGTCCGCGAGAATCCCGCGGCTGTGGCGGCGCTGGCCGAGTTGAGTGGCCGAATCGACGTTGGACGCATGCGTGCGCTCAACCGGCGAGTGGAGGTCGAGGGCCAGGCGATACCTCAGGTCGCGCGGGGGGCCCTTCGCTCGCTAGCTCTGGTGGACGCGCCCGTCGCGACCGAGGGCGAGAGTAGACGCCAAGGCCTTGGGGGATATCTCGTCTCCTCGAGCGCGACGTTGCTGTCGCTCACATTGCGTCATCTGCTTCTGGTAGGCGTCTCACTTGGCGTGGCCATACTCGTCGGAGTGCCATTGGGCCTCCTTCTCGAGCGTCGCGCCCACAGTGCGGAGCCAGTGATTCGCGGCGTCGGCATAATCCAGACGCTCCCTGGTATCGCGCTCCTGGCCTTCATGATTCCGCTGCTCGGCATCGGGATGGCACCCGCGCTGGTCGCGCTCGCGCTCTACTCACTCTATCCAATCGTGCGCAACACGTTCACGGGCGTTCGCGACGCGGACCCATCGGCGGTGGACGCGGCGCGCGCCCTGGGAATGACCGACGTTCAGATTCTCCGGCAGGTGCGCCTGCCGTTGGCAGCGCCAGTCATAATGGCTGGAATTCGAACGGCGGCAGTGATCGACGTCGGAACCGCGACGCTGGCGGCGTTCATCGGCGCGGGCGGACTCGGCGACCCGATCGTGAGCGGACTGGCGCTTTCGGACTCGCGAATGATCTTGTCAGGAGCGATTCCGGCGGCGCTGCTGGCACTCGCGGTGGATGCAACGCTCGCGGGCGTGGAACGATTTGTCAGTCCGCGTCGTTAACAGGGCTCGCGCCCGCGAATGACGCGCGGCTCGCCTGCGCGCGCGAGTCTTGCCGGAGATAGGTCCATGACAATTACCATCACGCCCACGCCGGGCGTCGAGCGCCCGCTGTCATCTTCGCGGGAGGAGATCGCGGCACTGCTCGCCGAAGCGCGCGACCGGACGCTGCAGCTCATCGAGACGGTGAGCGAAGACGATCTGCGCGCACAACACGATCCCCTCATGGGTCCCATTCTCTGGGACCTGGGGCACATCGCGCACTTCGAGGCGCTCTGGCTCGACCGCAATCTCGACGGCAAGGTGGAGTTCGTCGAGATGCCGGGGATGTACAACCCGTTCGATCATCCGCGTCGCGAGCGGGGCGCGCTGCCATTGCCCACGCTGGACGCAACACTGGACGCGATGGCGGACATTCGGGAGCGCGTGCTCGAGCGGCTCGAGCGCGTCGATCTCGCCTCTGACGATCCGCTACTTCGCCACGGCTACGTGTACCAGATGGTGCTGCAGCACGAGTATCAGCATAACGAGACAATGCTGCAGACGCTGCAACTGAAGACCGGAGCTCCCTACACACCGCTGCTTCGCCGGCAACGACCCGCGTCTGTGCCTAACGGGCGCGATGAGCGGGTGGTGCGGATCGAGACCAATGGCGCGACGCTCGGCACCGACGATCGACGCCGAGCCTACGACAACGAGCGGCCACGGCATGCTGCCGCGATCGCGCCGTTCTGGATGGACCGGACACCAGTAACCAATGGCGAGTATCTCGACTTCATGAGCGATGGCGGGTATCGCCGTCCGGAGTTGTGGAGTGACGCGGGCCGTGCCTGGCTCACGGAGTCCAAGGTGGAGGCTCCCAAGTACTGGCGGCGTGAGCACGGTTCATGGCTGCGCCGGAGCATGGACGACGTGAAGCCGCCCGAGCCGGATGCACCGGTGATTCACGTGTGCTATCACGAGGCGGAGGCGTTCGCGCGCTGGGCCGGAAAGCGGCTGCCGACAGAGATGGAATGGGAGATCGCGGCGTCCTGGGATCCGGCGCACTCGGTCGCGCACGAGTTTCCGTGGGGTGCCGCCGACGTAACTCCCAGCGATGCCAACGTCGATCAGCTCGCGTTCGACGTAGCGCCGGTCGACAGCTATTCGGCGAACGTGTCGCCGTCAGGCTGCTACGGCATGATCGGCGATGTGTGGGAGTGGACGAGCAGCGACTTTGCCGGCTACCCCGGGTTCGTCGCGTTCCCCTATTCCGAGTACTCCGAGGTCTTCTTCGGGACGGAATACAAGGTGCTGCGCGGCGGGTCGTGGGCCACGCGAGCGGGAGCGATCCGGAACAGCTTCCGAAACTGGGACTATCCGATTCGGCGACAGATTTTCAGCGGCTTCCGGTGCGCTCGCGATGACTAGACGCGCGGAAAATGCGGCGGCATTGCCGGTGGAGCGGGAGGTCGCGCTCGAGCGAGCCGACGAGCGGATCGCCACGATGGTCAGAGAGGTGCGGGAGGGGTTGGCTCGCCGGCAGAAGGAGCTCCCCCCGAAGTACTTCTACGACGAGCGGGGATCTGATCTCTTCGAGCGAATCACGAAGCTGCCGGAGTACTACCTCACGCGCGCCGAGCGCGCGCTGCTCGAAGCGCACGCGCGCGCGCTCGTGGAGTCGTTCCGCCCTCGGACGCTGGTGGAGCTGGGTGCCGGCAGCGCGGCGAAGACGCGGATCCTGCTCGATGCCATGCGAGACGCGGGTTGTCTCGAGGAATACGTGCCGATCGACGTCAGCGCCGAATTCCTGCACGAGACAGCGCGCCGGCTGCGCCGCGAATATCCGGGACTTCGGGTCGTGCCGGCGGTGGCGGACATCTCTTCCTCGTTAGGCCTACCGGAGCGACTCCGACGGCCCGTGCTGTTCGCCTTTCTCGGCAGCACGATCGGGAACTTCGACGCGCCCGAGGCGCGGTCACTGCTCGGACGGGTGCGGGCGGCGATGCGTCCATTCGATCGGCTCCTTCTCGGTACGGATCTACGCAAGCCGCGTCGTGTGGTGGAAGCGGCATACAACGATTCGCGCGGAGTCACCGCGTCGTTCAACCGGAACATGCTGCGAGTCGTTAACCGGGAGCTTGGCGCGGACTTCGACGTCGCCGGCTTCGCGCATCGCGCGTTCTATTCCGTCGCCCGTCACCGGATCGAGATGCATCTCGTGAGCACGCGGGAGCAGGTCGTACACATTCCTGCTGTCGGCGACGTGCATATTGCCAAGGGTGAGAGTATCAGGACCGAGATCAGCT
>Ga0136846_1215805_pt1 | contig 22683 bp, 27 predicted proteins | sample HopSoiMetagenom2_FD_96841 | JGI IMG/M metagenome (GOLD analysis project Ga0136846, IMG submission 96841) | Grasslands soil microbial communities from Hopland, California, USA - 2 Assembly 2016 (version 4) | ecosystem: Environmental > Terrestrial > Soil > Grasslands | place: USA: Hopland... | reverse complement strand
GTCAGGCGCGCTAGGGTCGCGAGACCCGAGCCGGGACCACCCGGCCAGGTAGCTCAGTTGGTAGAGCACGCGGCTGAAAACCGCGGTGTCGGCAGTTCGATCCTGCCCCTGGCCACTCTCCCGCTCGCTCTACACTGGCCGCCGTGCTGACCCGGGCGATCGACCGCGACCTCATCAAGGAGCTCAAGGACGCGGAGGACGTGCGCTTCCACGACGCCCGTCCGAAGTCGGCGGAGCTGTGGACGCGCGCCTGGGACTCGATGCCGAACGGCGTCCCGATGGCCTGGCTCCGTGGCTCGTACCACCACCTGCCGATGTGGGTGGACTCCGGCGCGGGCGCGCGCTTCACCGACGTCGACGGCTTCACCTACAGCGACTTCAACATCGCCGACATGTCGATGTTCTGCGGGTACGCACCCGAGCCGGTCGTGCGCGCGGTCAGCGACCGGATGGCGCGCGGCAACCAGTTCCTGCTCCCGACCGAGGACGCGATCGTCGTCTCGGAGGAGCTCGCGCGCCGCTACCGCCTCCCGAAGTGGCAGTACACGCTGTCGGCCTCGCAGGCGAACACCGAGGTGATCCGCGTTGCTCGCGTGATGACCGGCCGCGACAAGGTCCTGATGTTCGACGGCAAGTACCACGGGCACTTCGACCACGCGCTCGTCGAGCTCGACGATACCGGCGAGCTCGTACCGGAGGAACATGGCCTGCCGGCGGACGTGACCGAACACGTCGTGCTCGTTCCGTTCAACGACCTGCCGGCGCTCGAGACCGCCTTCGCCCGTGGCGACATCGCGCTGGTGATGACCGAACCGGCGATGACGAACAACTACGGGCTCGTGTTGCCCGAAGACGGCTTCCACGACGGGTTGCGCGCCGCGACGCGCGCCACCGGCACGCTGCTCGCCTACGACGAAACCCATACGCAGGTGTTCGGGCCGGGCGGACTCACCGCGATGTGGAACCTCGAGCCGGACTTCGTGAGCGCCGGCAAGTCGATCGCGGCCGGCGTGCCGTTCGGCGCGTGGGGCACCACGGACGAGATCGGGATGTTCCTCACGCAGATGAAGGGCCCGGACGGCGAGCGGTTCGATATGGTCGCGATCGGAGGCACACTCTTCGGCAACGCGCTGTCGATGGCGGCGGCGCGCGCAACGATGCTCGAGGTCCTGACGCCCGAGGCGTACGACCACACACAGCAGCTCGGCGCAAAGCTCGCCTTCGGGATGCGAGCGAGCGTCGAGAAGGCGGGGCTGCCGTGGCACATCCCGCATGTCGGGCCGCGCGCCGGCTACGTGTTCTCGCCGGAACCGATCCGGAACGCCGGCGATGGTCGGGCGACGGCGAACGAGTTCCTCGTGCGCTTGATCCGGATCTGGCTTGCGAACCGCGGGGTGTGGGAGGCGATCGTGGGAGCCGGGCCGGTCGTCTCGGTGCCGGCGACCGACGAGGACGTCGACGCCTACGTGGACGCGTGGGACGAGCTCGTGGTGCGGCTCACCTCGTGAGCGCGCCGAGCGCTAGTTGAACAGCTCTCGGCTGCGGAATTCCGCCCACCGGACCAACACCGACTGATATGCCTCGGCCGACTCCGCCGGCTCGTGCTTGGCAAGGGCGTCGAGCGCCCGCTGCATCTGCTCGGCGCTGTGGTCGTCGTCCATCTCGTCCCAACTCATCAGGTCGGAGAGCTCGCCGTAGTCGAGCTCCAGGACGCTCCGCGGGTCGAACGTGGCGATCCACTGGTGAAGGTCGATGACGAGCTCGCCCAGCTGGGCAAGGTCGGAGCGCCGGAGGGCCGGCAGGACGTTCTCGGCGCGGCGCATCGCACGGCGGACGGGCGCCCGGTAGCGCAGCCGCAGCCGGCCCCGGTCGTCGTCGGCGATCGAGCGCTCCTCGGGGCGGAACAAGACGAACCAGCGGAGCGGCACGTGCCACGCGCTCTGGCGGACGAACGGAACCGCGTGCGGATCGCGACGGCGGAGCTTGCCGAGCTCGCGGCGTGCTCGCCGGGCTTCGCGTGCGGGCAGGACGAGATCCCACAGCTCGGCGAGGTACTCCTCTGGCTCTTCGGCGATCGCATCGAGCACGCGCAGACGGCTACGGTGCGGCGCCAGATACGTGCGGCCCTCGAACGCACGGACCTCCGCCGCCTCACGGCCACCCGGCGCCAGGAAACCGACACCTTCGCCGGTGGGCCGGTCGGCGAAACGTGGACGCCCGGTCTGGCGCCGCCCGGTGACGAGCCACCGCTCCCAGTGCAACTGTTCTGAGCGCTCGAACCCGTCGAGCGGCTGGAAGACGCGGAGGTAGGCGCTCGGAACCATCGTTCGGAGTCTAGCGAGGGGTACCGTCACGTATCCTCTCGGCATCCGTCGCAAGGAGCTTCAGCCGTGGCCGAACCGTACCCGCAGCCGCCTGTGCACTGGAGCGGCTCGGAACCCCGGCGGATCCTGGCTCCCGACGGCTCCGTCGTAGGCCCCCTCCCCGACGATCTCGACACCCCGGCGCTCCGCGAGCTGTACCGGTGGATGGTGCTCGCGCGGCGGCTCGACCGCGAGTGCATCGCGCTCCAACGCCAGGGCGAACTCACCGTCTATCCCGGCCACGAGGGTCAGGAAGCCGCACAGGTCGGCTCGGCGTGGGCGCTCGGCGCCGGCGACTTCGTGTGGCCGACGTTCCGCGAGCTGCCCGTCGCGCTGCTACGCGGCGTCGACGCGGTTCAGTACCTCCAGTACCACCGCGGCACTTGGCACGGCGGCCCCTACGACCCGCGCGCCACGCACTTCGGGCCGATCTGCATCCCGATCGCGACGCAGATCGCGCACGCGGCCGGCTACGCGCTCGGACGGCAACTCGACGGCAGTAGCGACGTCACGATCGCCTACTTCGGCGACGGCGCGACCAGCGAGGGCGACTTCCACGAGGCCGCCAACCTCGCGGGCGTGCGTCGGCTCCCGCTGATCCTGTTCTGCCAGAACAACGGCTGGGCGATCAGCGTCCCGACCGCCTCGCAGACGGCCGGCGAGATCTGGCGCCGGGCGGAGGGCTACGGCTTCCCGGGCGTGCGCGTGGACGGGAACGACGTGCTTGCGGTGTATGCCGTAACGCGGGAGGCGGCCGAGCGGGCGCGTTCGGGCAACGGTCCGACGCTGATCGAAGCGCTGACGTATCGGATCGGCGCGCATTCCACCGCTGATGACGCGGGACGCTACCGCGCCGATCCGGACGTGCAGGCGGCACGAGCGTTCGACCCCATCCCCCGGCTCCGCACCTGGTTGGTCGGAGCCGGCCACGCCGACGACGCGTTCGTCGCGGCGTGCGATGAGGAGGCCGAGGCGTTCGCGCTCACGGTTCGCGAAGGAGTGGTGGCAACGCCGAATCCGCCGGCCGAGTGGGCGTTCGACTGGGTGTACGCGGATCCGCCCGCGACGTTCGAGCGGATGCGTGTCGAGGCTCTCGCCACGGAGCGCACATGACCGAGTGGACGCTGAGCCGCGCGCTGAACGAGGCGCTGCGAGACGCCCTCCGCGACGACGACCGCGTGTTGGTCTTCGGTGAAGACGTCGGCGTGAGTGGCGGGGTATTCCGCGTGACCGACGGGCTTCAGGCGGAGTTCGGAGATAGACGAGTGTTCGACACGCCGATCAGCGAGGCGGCGATCGTGGGTTCGGCGGTTGGACTGGCGTTCGCGGGCTGGCGCCCGGTGATCGAGCTGCAATTCGATGCGTTCTCCTATCCGGCGTTCGAGCAGATCGTCGATCACGTCGCGAAGATGCGCATGCGCACCCGAGGCCGAGTCGACATGCCGATCACGATCCGCATCCCGTCGTTCGGCGGCATCAAGGGCAAGGAACACCATGGCGAGAGCCCGGAGACCTACTACGCGCACACCGCCGGCCTGAAGGTCGTCGTGCCGTCCAACCCGCCGGACGGCTACGCGCTGTTGCGGCATGCCATCGCCGATCCGGACCCCGTGGTCGTGCTCGAACCGAAGGCGCGCTACTGGAGCAAGGCAACTGGCGATCTCAGCACCGATGCCGCACGGATCGGCGTGGGTCACGTCCTCCGCGACGGCCAAGATGTGACGCTGATCGCGTACGGCTCGATGGTGGCGCGCGTCGTCGACGCCGCCGAGCAGCTCGGCCACGCCGGCATCGAGGCTCGCGTCGTCGATCTGCGGTCGCTGTCGCCGCTCGACGATGACCTGCTTCGGACCTGCGCCGAGGAGACGGCCCACATCGTCGTCGTGCACGAGGCGCCGCGTCACGCGGGGTTCGGCGCCGAGATCGCCGCCCGGACGACGGAGCTCGCGTTCGACTCGCTCGCCGCGCCGGTCGCGCGTGTGACCGGCTGGGACGCGCCCTACCCACCCGCCTCCCTCGAGGACGGCTATCTCCCGAGCGTCGACCGGATCGTCGCCGCCACGAAGGAAACGGTCGCCTACTGATGGAGCGCGTCTTCGCCATGCCGGACCTCGGCGAGGGCCTCGAGGAGGGCCGGATCGTCGAGTGGCTCGTCGGCGAAGGCGACGAGGTCGCCTTGAACCAACCCCTGGTCGAGGTGGAAACGGCCAAGGCGGCCGTCGAGATCCCGTCGCCATTCGCCGGCCGGATCCTGAAGCTGCACGGGGGCATCGACACCGACGTCCCGGTCGGCTCGCCCCTGATCACGTTCGACCTCGAGGCCGTCCCCGCTCCGGCGCCGGAACCCGACACCAGCGTGCTCCGGACGGCAACGCTGTCGGCCCATCCCGCAGTGGCCGAACAACGACACAACGGGCCGGTCAAGGCGACGCCACCCGTTCGCAAGCGGGCGAAAGAACTCGGTGTCGATATCGCAACCCTCGACGGCACGGGGCCGGGCGGGCGCGTCACCGAGGCGGACGTGCAGCGCGCCGCCGAGCGCACCGGCCCGCCGGAGAGCGACGACATCATCGGCGTCGCCCTGTACCAAGATGTCGGCTCTCGGCTGGAGCCCGTCGACGAGATCCGACAGTCGATCGCGGCGACGCTGACGAGCCAGATCAAGATCCCCCAGGTCACGACGTTCCGAACCGTCGACTGCACCGAGCTCGACCGGTTCCGCCATGAGCTGCGGGTCTCGCCGCTGCCGGTCGTCATCGCGGCGCTCTGCATGACCGCGCGCGACCACCCCTTGCTCAACGCGAACTGGCTCGAAGACATGATCGAGCTCCGCGACGCCGTGAACGTCGGCGTGGCGGTCGACACCGAACGCGGGCTTCTCGTGCCGGTGCTCCAAGACGCCGGCCGGAGAGGGATCGCCGGCATCTCGGACGAGATCGAGCGGGTCGCCGCAGGAGCCCGAGACGGGTCCCTAGCGCTCGCGGACAAGCTCGCACGTCCGACGATCGCCGTCAGCAACACGGGCTCGTACGGCTCCGAGGCCGGGACGCCGATCCTTTCGCCCGGTACCAGCGTCACGATCGCGTTCGGCGTGATCCGACCGCGCGCTCTCGTGGTCGACGGCGTGGTGGAGCCGCGCCTCGCGGCGACCATCTCGATGACGTTCGACCATCGCGCACTCGACGGGGCGGCCGCGGGCCGCGCGCTGACCGATCTCGTGGCACTGCTAGAGTCGCCCGAACGGCTGGGAGGGCTGCCTCGGTGAAGATCGCGTCGCTGCTGCCGTCCGCCACCGAGATCGTGTACGCCCTTGGCCTGGGCGATGACCTCGTCGGCGTCACCGACGAATGCGACTACCCTCCTGCCGCGGTCACCAAGCCGGTCATCAGCCGCAGCGCGTTATCGCAGGGGCATCTCCAGACGCCCAGCGAGATCGACAACGCGGTACGGGACAAGGTCGGCGCAGGCGAACCCATCTATCAGCTCGACGTCGACCTGTTGCAAAGGACACAGCCCGACGTGATCCTCACGCAGGACCTGTGCCGCGTGTGCGCCGTGCCGAGCGGTCAGGTGCAGCAGGCGCTCGACAGGCTCGGCCTGCCCGACGCGAAGGTCGTCTCCCTCGACCCCAACACCCTCGACGAGGTCATCACGACGATCGGCGCCGTCGCGAAGATGCTCGACCGCGAAGACAAGGGCGCCGAGCTCGTCGGCGCGCTCCAACAGCGCGTCGCGATGGTGAAGGACAAGGCCAAGCGGCTGCCGACCATCGGCGTGTTCGCGCTCGAATGGTCGGACCCACCGTTCTCGGCCGGTCACTGGATCCCCGGCATGATCACCGCCGTCGGCGGCACGCCGATCCTCGCCGACGACGGCCAGCCCAGTCGGGAGACCGCCTGGCACGAGGTTCGCGACGCGATGCCGGAGGTGATCGTGTTCATGCCGTGCGGGTACTACTTGGAGGAAGCCGAAGAGGAGGCCGACACCTTCTTGGGCCAGCCCGAGTTCGCCGACACACCGGCGGTGCGCAACGGGAACGTGTATGCGGTCGACGCGACCTCGTACTTCTCGCGTCCGGGCCCTCGGCTGGTCGACGGGCTCGAGATCCTCGCGTGGGCGGCGCATCCCGACGCGTACGCCGCTCCCCCGGCCGGCACGATCGCCAAGCTGGGATAGACCCGTGTCGGACGCCGGCGATCCGCCGATCCTCGAGTTCGATCCCGACCCGAACGCCGTCTTCGAACCCAAGCATGTCGTGCTTCGCGGCGAGCGCGCTCCGACCCGAGCGGTCCTGTGCTTCTTCAGCCAGGTGATCGACCGATTGCGCAACGAGGGCGCGCCGGTGCTCTTCGAACTGCAGGCGGCGCACGGGATCCATCCGGTGTTCGGCTTCGATGTCGACGGCGAGCAGATCGCAGTCTTCCATCCAGGCGTCGGGGCCGCGCTCGCCGGCGGCTTCTTCGAGGAGTCGATCGCGCACGGATGCGAGCGATTCATGGCTGTCGGTACAGCGGGCGGGCTCGCGGCGCGCGACATCGGACACGTCATCGTGCCGACGTTCGCGATCCGCGACGAGGGGACGAGCTACCACTATCAACCGCCGGGTCGATCGATGGAGCCGACGCCCGAGGCGCTCGAGATGCTTGTGGCGACGCTCAAGCGGCACGACGTCCCGTTCGAGCTCGGCGGCACGTGGACCACCGACGGCTTCTACCGAGAGACGCGCGCGAAGGTCGACCGGCGAGTCGCCGAGGGCTGCCTCGCGGTCGAGATGGAGGCATCGGCACTGTTCGCGATCGCGCGATTCCGGGACGTTCCCATCGCGCAACTGCTCACGACATCAGATGACCTCTCCGGCGAAGAGTGGAGCGGGATGAAGCTCATCGACCGCGACGACTTCCGCTGGTCGCTGTTCCTGCTGGCCGCCGAGGCCGTGCGAGCCCTCTAGTACCCTTCCCGGCCTATGCCCAACCTCGTGACGCCCGGCGACATCGGCAAGCGCGTGACGTTCCAGTTCGAGCTGCCGAACGGGTTCTCGAGTGAGGCGGTCGGTGTGTTCGAACGGTGGGACGAAGCCGCCGAGACGTACTTCGTCCGCAAGAAGGACGGCACCGAGGCTCGCGTGCCGGCGCGCGGCGTCCGACACGGAAAGGTGATCCCCGAGTGAGCGAGCTGCCCAGCGCACTGATCCGTCTGCGACTCGGTCAGGAGGACGCCCACTACGGCGGCAACCTCGTCGCCGGCGCGACGCAGCTGAAGATCGTCGGCGACCTGATCACCGAGCTCGCGATGAAGTACGACGGCGACGAAGGCTTGTTCCGCGCGTACGAGTCGGTGGAGTTCCTCGCGCCGCTGTACGCCGGCGACTGGATCGAGGCGCGTGGCAAGATCGTGAAGGTCGGCAACACCTCACGCACGTGCGAGTTCGAGATCCACAAGATCGGCGCGGCCCTGACCGATCTCAGCGACTCCGCCGCGGAGTTCCTGGACGAACCGGTCCTCACGCTGCGGGCGGTCGGCACCACCGTCGTTCCGAGCGAACATCAGCGCTTCAGTCACTGAACGCCATCCGAAGCTGCTCGGTGATGAGCGGGATGGGAGCGTCCTCGACGCCCGCGAGCGCATCGTCCCAGTACTCGATGATGCCGGCGCGGTTCAGCCAGATCGCGCGATCCGCGAGCGTCGGATCGTGCTCGCCGCTCGCTTCGATGCACGCACGCGTGAAGGATGGGCCGAGCCAGCCGACCAAACCCGCGTAATCCTTCGCTGGGTCGCACACCTCCGCGTCCGCCCAGTCGATGATCGCCGTCACCCGACGCCGCTCGTCGTCGACGAACACATGCTCGCCCTTGATGTCGGTGTGGCAGAGCGTTCGCCGGTTGGACGGCGTCGGAGCCGGGGCAGCAAGGAACCGCGGAACCGCATCGCCGACGATCGCCGTCGTTTCGGCGACGGCCGCTTCCCGCAGCGGTCGCACCTCGAACGCAACGACCCGCGTCCCCGCTCCGAGGCTGTACGCCTCGTCGGCGTCGATCGTGTGCAGCGCCTCGAAGAGGTGGCCGACGTCTTCGGCAAGATCGTCGGCGGGTTCGATCGTGTCGCCGGCGATCGTTTGGCCCTGCCGTCCGCCCGCCCGCTCGTGGACGATGAACGGACGGCCGTCCTGATCGATCGTTCCTGACATCCCTATCGCGGGCACCACGTCGCCGAGCAGCCCGCGCAGCGTCGGATGCAGCGCCTGCTCGACGGGAAGCTTCGCAGCGACGATGTCGCTACGCGGGAACTTCGCGACGAGATCATCACCGATCGCCCATACGTCGAACTCGGCATTCAGGAACATCCGCTCGACGGCTGCGTCGATATCGATCGATGCGCGGACGTCATGCTCGGTCAACACCGGCGCGACGCTAGCAGGAGAGGTGGATCAGCTGGCGAGCTCGAGGCCCTGCAACACGCCGACCAGCTGATCCATGTCGAACGGCTTCGGAACGAAGGCCGCAGCGCCGAGCGCCTTCGCGCGTGCGCGGTCCATCGCCGAGGCCAGCGCCGTCACCATCACGACGCGCGGCCGATCGCCCGCCGGCAGCTTCCCGAGCTCTTCGAGCACCGACCAGCCGTCCATGCGCGGCATCATCACGTCCAGGACCATCAGGTCCGGGTGGTGGCGTTGGATCTGGGTCATGGCCTCGAACCCGTCGTGGGCGGTCAGGGTCGCATAGCCCTCGCCCTGCAGGCTGAACTCGATCACCCACACGACCTGCGGCTCGTCGTCGACCACCAGGACCGTCGGAAGTCCGTTCGAACCCATGATGGTAGCTACGGCTGTTGAGGCACCAACGTTCATGCGTCCATCGGCTCGACCTCGCCGAACGGCGGTGACGCCCTCCGACGAAGGTCCTGGGTGCCCGGGTGACCCACGACTAGTCACCGTGGGTGAGACGGAGCCCCGTTACGCGGGCGGCTCAGGAAGCATCACGGGCGGGACGAAGGTGTACCCGAGGTGCCAGTCCCCGCCGTCGGCAGGTCCGTACCAATCCTCATCCGTCACCGACGACCGGTCGAACATCACGCGTCGGCAGCCTTCATCTTCCAGCCGTTGCATCCCGAGCACCGCGGCGTCGCCCAGCGTCATCCCGGCGAACCGCGGGATCGTGAGCACCCGGTATCGCTGCGCTTTCACGAGCGTGCGTGCCTCAGTCGCCATCGCACCCCTCCAAAAGGTGCCGAGCCCGGCCCCCCCCGGCGGCGGATGGGTACCGACCTTTCGGCGCCCGACCGGGCCTGGTTGTTGTCTCAGAACGCTGTGGGACTACCCACGGAGGCCGGCCGGCAATCTCGAGGTCTCGGCCACGGCGCCACGTCGTTACCCGATCGTCACACCCGCGCCTGGTTCGATGCGACCGACGATCGGACCGTGTGCAGAGGCGGTCTCCGCGTGCTCCGGCGCAACGGCGAGGATCATCCCGAGGCCCATGTTGAACGTCCCGAAGAGGTCCTCGTCGGTCAGCGCGGCCTCTCGCTGGAGCAGCCCGAAGATCGGCTGCTCGACCCAGGTACCGCGATCGAGCGTTGCACCGAGGCCCTCGGGGAGGACGCGAGCGAGGTTCTCGACGATGCCGCCCCCGGTGATGTGCGCGGCGGCGTGCAGCAGACCTGCACGGTGCATGCGGAGCAGCGCCGGCGCGTGGATCGCGCAGGGCTCCAACAGCTCGTCGGCCAGCGATCTGCCGAGCTCGGGCACCGGCTCGTCGAGCGAGCGCCCGTCGAGCAGGACGCGGCGGACGAGCGAGTAACCGTTCGCGTGGAGCCCGCTGGAGGCGAGGCCGACGAGCACATCGCCCTCGCGGACGCCCGCCGGACCGAGGATGTTCGCCTCGTCGACGAGGCCGACACAGAATCCGGCGAGATCGAACTGGTCGTCGGGCATCACTCCCGGGTGCTCAGCGGTCTCGCCACCGAGCAACGCGCACCCGGCACGACGACATCCCTCCGCGACGCCTTCAACGAGCTCGGCGACATGCTCAGGCACGACACGGCCAACCGCGACGTAGTCGAGGAAGAACAGCGGCTCGGCGCCGGTGCAGACGACGTCGTCGGCGCACATCGCGACGAGATCGATCCCCACCGTCGTCCGGCGGCCCGTCGCGCGGGCGATCTCGAGCTTGGTGCCCACGCCATCGGTCGCTGCCGCGAGCAGCCTCCCCTGTCCGATCGAGAACAGGCCGGCGAACCCGCCGACGACGTCGGCGACCTCCGGCCGGTGCGTGCCCGCGGCGAGGTCGGCGATCAGCGAGACGGCCTTCGCCGCGGCTTCGGTGTCGACGCCCGCGGCGCGGTAGGCGTCGCTCACGCGGTTGGGAGCTGGAGCTGATCCTCCAGCACGAACTTGCCGGCACCCTCGGGGATCTCGATCGGATACTCGCCGTCGAAGCACGCACGGCAGAAGGAGTCCTTCTCTCCACCCGCGGCTTGGACCATCCCGTCGAGGGAGAGGTAGCCGAGCGAGTCGGCGCCGACGTAGGACCGGATCTGCTCGACGGTGAGGTCGGCCGCGATCAGCTCCTGGCGCGTGGGCATGTCGATCCCGTAGAAGCACGGCCACTGCAACGGTGGGCACGTCACGAGCATGTGCACCTCGGTCGCGCCGGCGTCGCGGAGCATCGACACGACCTGCTTGGTCGTGGTGCCGCGCACGATCGAGTCGTCGATCACCACGAGCCGCTTCCCGCGGATCGAGTCGGGCAGCGGGTTCAGCTTCAGCTTCACGCCGCGATCGCGGAGCGTCTGCGACGGCTGGATGAACGTGCGGCCGACGTACGCGTTCTTGTAGATGCCGTCGCCGTACGGGATGCGGGACACCTGGCTGTAGCCCTGGGCGGCGGAGTGGCCCGTCGTCGGGACGGCGATCACGAGGTCGGCGTCGACGGGGTGCTCCTCGGCCAGACGGCGGCCCATCTCGACGCGCGCCTCGTGGACCGTGATGCCGTCGATCCGAGAGTCGGGCCGCGCGAGGTAGACGTGTTCGAAGATGCAGCGCGCGGTTCGGGGGCTCGTCGCGAACCGCATCGAGTGCAGCCCACGGTCGTCGATCCGCACGATCTCGCCCGGCTCGACGTCGCGGATCCACGTCGCGCCGACGATGTCGAGCGCGCACGTCTCGGAGGCGACCACGAACCCGTTCGGGAGCCGGCCGATCGACAGCGGCCGCACCCCGAAGGGGTCCCGTGCCGCGTAGATGCTTCGTTCATCCATGAACACGAAGCAGTACGCACCCTGGAGCATGGGCATCACACGCATCGCGGCGTCGTCGAGGCCCTGCGTGTTCGGGGCCTCCGCGGCGATCAGCGCGGTGACGAGGTCGCTGTCGGTGCTCGCGGAGCCGGTGCCGACCATCGCGGCCAGCTCGCGCGTGTTCACGAGGTTGCCGTTGTGGCCGAGCGCGACGGAGCGCACGCCGTCCGTCTTGAACACCGGCTGTGCGTTGTCCCAGGTGGTGGAGCCGGTGGTCGAGTACCGGGTGTGCCCGACGGCAAGGTCGCCGTGCAGCGTCGTGAGCGTCGCTTCGGTGAACACCTGGCTGACGAGCCCGAGGTCCTTGTACACCAGGATGTTGCTGCGATCGGACACCGCGATGCCGGCCGATTCCTGTCCGCGATGCTGCTGAGCGAACAGGCCGAAGTACGTGAGCCGGGCGACGTCGTCCCCCGGCGCCCAGACGGCGAACAGGCCGCACTCTTCTTTCGGGGACTCCGAACCCATCGAGGGAATCAGTGTACCGGCGGCGCAGGTGGCATGGGCGGCGGCAGGACGTCGTCCGGTTCTTGGGCTCGGCGCGACCGCATCAACCAGGCTCCGCCAGCGATCAGCGCCACGACGATCGCCGCGCCGATCAGCCATGGGAGCTTCGAGGGAGCCTGGACCGCGCCGACCGAAACCCTGGCCGTCCAGCTGACGCCGTCGCCCGCCAGGGTCGAGCCGGCCACCTGACACTGCCCGTTGACGGCGTCGCTCGTCGTCGCGCCCGGCGCCGAGGAGTCGACGAGGAGGCTCCGGCGGTCGTCCGTGCACACCCAGACACCGATCGCCTTCGGATGGACGTTCTCGAGCCCCGACGAGATCGCGCCGCTGTCGAGTTCGAAGCCGGTGGGCTCGGACGGCAGCTGGATGGGGACGGTGGCTACGGTCAGGCCGGGGTCGGCCGTGACCGGTTGCGCTTGCCCCGCCTGGGCATCGGGGAACTCGGCCTGAGCGACCCCCCCGGCTGCCTGGTTGAGGGCCGCTTGACTCGTGCCGGTGCCGAGGAGCTCGACCGTCGAGCCGACGTCGCTGCCCACGCGAACCACCACGGTGATCGACGGCTTCGGACCGGTCGGGATCTGCTCGCTCGCCGACCCTCCCCCGGCGCACGCCGCCAGGCCGACCGCCGCGATCCACGCGAGCACCAAAAGGGCGACCCGACGGCGATGAACGATGGGGGTCGGGGTGGACACGGTGCCTCAGGGTACGAGGCTGATGGGCACCTCGCGGGCGATCCGCTCGAGGGCCGCTCGATCGAAGGTGAGCACCTGCCCGCCGTTGCGCTCCGCGCAGGCGACGACCGCGGCGTCGGTGAAGCCGAGGGCGGGCTCGGTGAACCGTCCCATCAGCTCCCGGATCCTCGGCACGTCGGCGTCGCCGCAATCGAGCAGCGAGTCGCCTTGCTCGAGGCCCCGAAGGAACCCGATGGTCGCGATCGAGCCGAGACGCCGGCCGAGGACGTCCGCCACCTCGGCCAAGATCGCCACCGGCACCACCGTCGGACCGTGGTCGGCGAGGGCGCGCGCGGCGTCACCGTGGCGCACGTCGGAGCGGTTCACCAGCGCCACGATGGCGGACGTGTCGAGCGTGATCACACGCCCACCGGCGATCGCCGGAGGTCCGCCGCGTCGGTGACCGGGCCGTTCTTCCACGAGCCGACCCATCCCGGGAGCTCGGTCCGTGGCTTGCCGGCCAGATAGACGCTGAGGGCCTCGCGGATCAGCTGCGCCTGCGGCCGACCGGTGGCGCGCGACATCGCGCGAAGCCCGCGAACGATCTCCGGCTCCAGATACACGGTGGTCTTCTGCATGTGCGGCAGCATGCCATACGCCATATATGGCACCGCGTAGGTCATGCAGGAATCATGGCATCGGTGCGGCGCACACCATGTGACCGCCATCACACGCCGGCCCGGCTTGCGTGCCCTTATCCATGGAACAACGTGGGGTCGCCCTCGAGCCTCAGGAGGAACTCCTTGCGGTGCAGGCCACCGGCGTAGCCCGTGAGCTTGCCGGACGCACCGACGATCCGGTGACAGGGCAGGACGATCGGGATCGGGTTCGACCCGAGCGCGGCACCGACCGCCCGGGCGGCGTCGGGATGGCGGATGGCCGCAGCGACGGCCCCGTATGTGGAGACCTCGCCGTACGGCACCTTCGCCGTCTGGGCCATGACCTCCCGGACGAACGGCGACATCAGCCGGTGGTCGACGGTGACCTCGAAGCGGCGGCGTGCGCCACCGAAGTACTCGTCGAGCTGCCTGCGGACGTCGTCGGTGGCGCGCGCCGACGCGACCACGCGCGGCGACAGGCCTTCGGCGAAACGCTCCGCGAGCGCCACCCGGTCCTGGTCGTCGAACCCGACGCACGCGAGGCCCTTCGGCGTTACCGCTACATACAGCTCCCCGATCGGCGACGCCACCGTGCCGACGGCCACGTCGATCAGTCCGTCACGGTCGGCTGCCGCCCGCACCAGGTCGTCGGCTAGGCGTGCACGTGCCCGCGCATCCGCGACCGTGACCATCGTTCGCAGGTCAGTGTCATTCATCACACACGCTCCCGAAGGGTTGCGAGGCCGGCGCGCACGTTCGCGCGGGCCGCCTCTTCGGTGGACCCGAGGATCTCCGCGATCTCGGGGTACGGACGGTCGAGCAGATGACGGAGCACCACGGCGGCACGCTGCTTCGGCGGAAGCGCGGCGACCGCCGCCAACAGGGCGTCATCCGGCGGCTCCGGGCCTGCGAGCGGCCGGTCCGGGACCGTCGCCCGGGGCTCCGCCCGCCGGGCTCGCGCGCGGTGGTGATCGATCGCGGTTCGCGAGGCGATCCGCAGGATCCACCGGTCGAGGCGTCCGTCGTCGCGCACGCGCGGGTAGGCGCGGAGCGCCGACAGGAACGTCTCCTGATAGGCGTCGTCGGCGTGATCCCGCCCGACGGCGCCCACGAGGAACCCCAGCACGCTCGGCCCATGCACGTCGAGGAACCGCTCGAACGGCGGCGGCGTCCGGGTACCCATCGCAACGGATGCAACCACACCCGGAACAACGAGGGACCGGGCCCCCGCGTGAGATGGATCACGCGATCTGCAAGGTCTGCGGCAGCGTCGTGAGGTCGTCGATCACATGATCGGCGAGGCCCTCGAACGTCAGACCGTCGAGCAAGCCGGTGACGCGCAACAAGCCCTGGTAGCGGACCGACACCATCCCGAGGGCGTTCGCGCCCGTGATGTCGGTGCGCTCGTTGTCGCCGATGTGCGCGGCATCGCTCGGCTCGACGCCGAGCGTATCCAGCGCCGCGTGGAACGCCTCGGGCGCAGGTTTGAACACGCCGGTCTCGTCGCTGAACGACCACACGTCGAAGGCATCGAGCACGCCGAGGCGATCGAGGCGCGCGCGGAGCGTGGGGGATGAGGTGAGACCGACATCGCACACGATGCCGAGGCGCAGCCCGGCGTCACGCAGCGATCGAAGACACTCCTTCAGTCCGGACGCCACCTCGAGCTCCGCGGTCTCACCCACGGCGCGGAACGAATCGATCAACTCCGCTCGCAGCTCGTTGCCCAGGTCGATCCCCAACTCCTTCGTGAGGAACATCACCGAGTCGGTCGGTGTGTACTGCCCGGTGTTCGACCACCAATGCTCCTCGAAGCGCTGCCAGTTCTTCGCGAACGCGGCCTCGATGTCGGCACGCTCCCGCCTCTGGCCGGCCCGAGCCAACACGTGGTTCCACCGGTCGAGCTGCATCGCGCGCATCGTGCCCGGATGCTCGGCGAGCAACGTGTGCCAGAAGTCGAAGGTGACGGCGCGGAGCGTCGTCACACCGCCTCGCCGAGCATCCGCGGGATCGCGGTCTCCCAGACCTCCGCCAGCTCCGTGACGGGGATGTCGACCGCGCCGTCGATCAGCGCTCTCGGTCCGCCGGTCTCGCCGATCCGTGCCGCGGGCACGTGGTGCGCGGCCGCCAGCTCGCGGAGCCGGTCCTCGTCGACGGCAGGCACCGAGACGACCGCGCGCGAGGCGGACTCGCTGAACAGCGCCACGTGGCTCGGCAGATCGGTCGGCAGCGAGACCGCGAACCCGTGGCCCAACCCGATCGCGCATTCCGCGAGCGCGGCCGCCAGGCCGCCGTCGCCGCAGTCGTGCGCGCTCGTGACGAGTGTCTCGCCGGCGGCCGCGACCAGGAGATCGAGCAACGCGCGCTCCTTCGCCAGGTCGAGCGCGGGCGGCATGCCACCGATGTCGCCAAGGACGGCCTCAGCGAACTCCGACCCGCCGAGCTCCGCAGCCGTCTCACCCAGCAGGTAGATCGCGAGCCCCGGCGACGGGAACGCGCTCGGCACGCGCAGGCGGTGATCGGACAGCAGGCCGAGCATCCCGATCACCGGCGTCGGGTCGATCGCGCTCTCGCCGCTCTCGTTATAGAAGCTCACGTTGCCGCCGGTCACCGGCGTGTCCAGCGCCTCGCACGCGTCGCGCATCCCGCGGATGGACTCGGCGAACTGCCACATCACCTCGGGCCGCTCCGGGTTGCCGAAGTTGAGGCAGTTCGTGATGGCGACCGGCCGCGCGCCGGTGACGGCAACGTTCCGCGCCGCTTCGGCCACGGCATGCATCGCCCCGAGGTAAGGATCGAGCCGGCCGAACCGGCCCTTCCCGTCGCTCGACACGACGGCGCCCTTCAGCGTGCCGGGGATCCTGATCACGGCCGCGTCGGACTCGGGTCCCGCAACGGTGTTGCCCTGGACGACGCGGTCGTACTGTCGCCACACCCAGCGTTTCGACGCGATGCCCGGCGCCGCGAGCACCGTTCGAAGCGCTTCGGTGAGGTCGCCGTCGAACGGCGTGAGCGCCGGGTCGAGCGTGTCGGTCCGAACCGGCGCCGCTCGCGGACGGTCGTACTCGGGCCCCTCGTCGACGAGCGAGCGTGCCGGCATCTGCGCGACCACCTCGCCACGGTGGCGGATCGTCAGCGTGCCGCCCTCGACGAGCGTCGCGACCACCGCCGTCCGGAGGCCCCAGCGCGCGCACACCGCGAGCACGGCGTCGAGCTTCGAGGGATGCACGATCGCGAGCATCCTTTCCTGCGACTCGCTCGTGAGGATCTCGAACGGCTCCATGTCGGCGGCCCGAAGCGGGACCGCATCGAGGTCGACGTCGGCGCCCATGCCGGCGCGCGCCGCCGACTCGCTGAGCGCGCAGGTGATCCCCGCGCCACCGAGGTCCTGCAGCCCCTCGAGCAGCTCGGCGTCGATCAGCTCGAGCGACGCCTCGATCAACAGCTTCTCGGCGAACGGGTCGCCGATCTGCACCGACGGACGGGCGGCCTCGGCGCCGTCTTCGAGCGTGGCGCTCGCGAGCACCGAGACGCCCCCGATCCCGTCGCGGCCGGTGGCGGCGCCGTACAGAACCATCAGCGACCCAGCGTGCGCCTCCAGCGACTGCGACGTCACCAGCTCGTCGGCCTTCGCGAACCCGAGACACAGCACGTTCACGCACGGGTTCGACGAGTGCGCGTCGGCGAACCGGATCTCGCCGCCGACGGTCGGCACGCCGATGCAGTTGCCGTACCCGCCGATCCCCGCGACGACGCCCTCGAACAGCCAGCGGTTCCGCGCGTCGTCGAGCGGCCCGAACATCAACGGGTCGAGCAGTGCGACCGGGCGCGCGCCCATCGACACGATGTCGCGCACGATCCCACCGACGCCGGTCGCGGCGCCCTGGTATGGCTCGATGGCGCTCGGGTGCGAATGCGACTCGATCTTGAACACGATCGCGTCGCCGTCGCCGGCGTCGATCGCGCCTGCATCCTGGCCCGGTCCGACCAACACCGCGTCGCCCTCGATCGGAAGCGTCTTCAGGTGGACCTTGGAGGACTTGTACGAGCAGTGCTCGGACCACATCACGGAGTACATCGCGAGCTCGGCGCGGTTGGGCGCACGTCCGAGCGTCGCCACGATCCGGTCGTGCTCGTCGTCTTCGAGACCGAGCTGCCGGTGGAGCGGTTCGGTCACGCACCCACCCCGGCGAGCGCCGTCTCGAGCAACGACGCGAGCAGCGGCTGCCCACCGGTCGGGCCGACGTCCGGGTCGACCGCGTGCTCGGGGTGCGGCATCAGCCCGACGACGTTGCCGGCGTCGTTGCGGATGCCCGCGATGTGGTTCGTCGCGCCGTTCGGGTTCGCGGCGTCGGACAGCACGCCGTCGCGGCCGCTGTAGCGGAACACGACGAGCCCCTCGCCTTCGACGCGGTCGAGCTGTTCGGCCGTCGCGACCCACCGGCCCTCGCCGTGCTTGACGGGGATCTGCACGAGCTCGCCGGGCGTGAGACCCAGCGTCACGCTCGTCTGTGCGGTCTCCACGCGCAGCCACACGTCCTCGCACACGAACCGCAAGGAGGCGTTCCGCACGAGCGCCCCGTCGAGGAGCCCTGCTTCACAGAGGACCTGGAATCCGTTGCAGATGCCCAGCACGGGGCCTCCGCGTCGTGCGAAGCCGCCTACCTCGTCCATGATCGGCGCGCGCGCGGCGATCGCGCCGCAGCGCAGGTAGTCGCCGTAGCTGAACCCGCCCGGCAAGATGACCGCGTCGACCCCGGCCAGGTCGTGGTCGGCGTGCCAGAGGGCGACGGCGTCCCCGCCCATCGACTCGACCGCGCGCCGAGCGTCCGCGTCGTCTAACGAACCGGGGAACGTCACGACGCCGATCCGCGGTAGCCGCGTCACGACGCCGCCACCGCGAGCACCTCGTAGTCCTCGATCACCGGGTTCGACAGCACCTTCGTCGCCATCTCGTGCACCTGGGTGGTCGCCGCGGCCTCATCCGGCGCCTCGACCGACAGCTTGATGTGCTTGCCGACGCGCACGTCCACAACGCCGTCGAACCCCATCGCTGGCAGCGACCCCTCGACCGCCTTGCCCTGCGGATCGAGCAGTCCCGGCTTCAACGAGACGAGCACCTCGAACGTGTAGATCGTCACGCCGGCACCCCCATCCGCTCCAGATACGCCGTGAACGGCTCCCCGCTGATCCGCTCGTACGCCTCGCGGTACTTCTCGGCGGTCGACTCCACCACGTCATCCGGCAGTGACGGGGGTGGCGACTCGTGATCCCATCGCATCGCGTCGAGCCAATCGCGGACGTATTGCTTGTCGAACGATGGCTGCGGCCGCCCCGGCTCGTAGCCCTCGACAGGCCAGAACCGCGATGAGTCGGGCGTCCCGACCTCGTCGATCAGCGTGAGCTCCTTGGTCTCGCGGTCGAACCCGAACTCGAGCTTGGTGTCGGCGACGATGATGCCCGCTCCGTACGAGCGCTGCGTGATCCGCTGGAACAGCGTGAGGCTGACCTCGCGAAGCCGCTCGTACAGCCCGGTGCCAACGAGCTCGCGGGCCTCATCGGGGGTCAAGGGCTCGTCGTGTCCCTCGGCCGCCTTCGTCGTCGGGGTGAAGATCGGCTCGGGCAGCTTCGATGACTCCTTGAGACCCAGCGGCAGCCGCACGCCGCAGACCGAACCGTGGTGCTGGTACTGCTTCCATCCCGAGCCCGCGAGATAGCCGCGGACGACGCACTCCATCGGGATCACATCGGCGGCGCGCGTGAGCGTCGCACGACCGACCAGGTCGGGCTCTTCGTCGTACGGCGGCGGGAACAACTCGTGATCGCCGCTGATCAGGTGGTTCGGGAGCACGGGCTCGAGCCTGTGGAACCAGAACAGCGAACAGGCCGTCAGCACGCGGCCCTTGTCGGGGATCGACGTCGGCAGGATCACGTCGAAGGCGCTGATCCGGTCGGTCGCCACGAGCAACAGCCGGTCCTTGCCCGCATCGAAGATGTCCCGGACCTTGCCCTGCGCGACGAGCGTCACGACGCCACCTCGAGCGCCTCGAGGCGGTCGAACATCGGACCGAGGTTCACCAAGAAGCGCTGTGGGTCGAACAGCGCGTCGACCGCGCTCGCGTCCAGCCGCGCGATGACCTCGGCGTCCTTCGCGATCTCGTCACGGAAGCTCGCGCCGTCATCCCACGCGGCGGCGGCCGCCCGCTGGACGATCCGATATGCGTCGTCGCGCGCCATGCCGGCCTCGACGAGCGCGAGCAGCACCGTCTGGCTGAACGCGATCCCCCCGCGGCTGTCGACGAGCTCGCGCATCCGCTCGGGAAACACGAGGAGCCCATCGATCACCCACGTCGCGTCCCGCAGCATGAACGCGAGCAATCCCGTCGCGTCGGGGAACACGATCCGCTCCGCCGACGAGTGCGAGATGTCGCGCTCGTGCCACAGCACGACGTTCTCGAGCGACGTCACGGCGTGCCCACGGACGACGCGCGCGAGCCCGCTCACGCGCTCGGACACCACCGGATTCCGCTTGTGCGGCATCGCGCTCGACCCCTTCTGTCCGTCGGCGAACGGCTCCTGCACCTCGCGGACCTCGGTGCGCGCGAGGTGCCTGATCTCCGTCGCGAGCGCGTCCAGGGTTGAGGCGCAGACGGCAAGCGCCGCAACGAACTCCGCGTGCCGGTCACGCTGGATGACCTGTGTCGAGACCTCGGCCGGCTCGAGGCCGAGCCGCTCACAGACGAGCTGTTCCACCTGCGGGTCGACGCTCGCATACGAGCCAACGACGCCGCTGATCGCGCCGACGCTGACGGCTTCTCGGGCGCGCCGCAGCCGCGTGCGATCTCGATCGAGCTCGAACGCGAACACCGCCAGTTTGTGCCCGAACGACGTCGGCTCCGCGTGCACGCCGTGCGACCGGCCCATGCACACCGTCTCGCGGAACTCCAGGGCGCGCCGTCGGACGACCGCAAGCAGCCGCTCGACGTCCGCGAGCAGCACGTCGGCGCTCGCGCGCAGCTGCATCGCCAGCCCGGTGTCGAGCACGTCCGACGACGTCATCCCGTGGTGGATCCAGCGTCCCTCGGGGCCGATCGACGCGGCCACCACGTCGACGAACGCCGCGACGTCGTGCCGCGTCACCCGTTCGCGCTCCAGGACCGCGTCGACGTCGAACGACGCCCGGTCACGGCACGCGCGGGCGTCGTCCTTGGGCACCACGCCGAGCACCGCCCATGCCTCGACGGCCGCGAGCTCGATCTCGAGCCAATTCCGCAGCCGCGCCTCGTCCGACCAGATCGCCGACACCTCTGGCACGTCGTAGCGCTCGATCACAGCTTCAGACCCTCGGCCAGGTCGTCCTTGAACTTCCAGAGCTTGGCCTGGACCTCTTCATCGCCGACGCCGAGGATCTGCGTCGCGAGGATCGCGGCGTTGACCGCGGCGTCCACCCCGACGGTCGCGATCGGGATGCCGGTCGGCATCTGCGCGGTGATCGCGAGCGCCTCGTTGCCCACCATCTGCGGCGACGTCGCGATCGGGATCCCGATCACGGGAAGCACCGTGCGCGCGGCGACCGCTGCGGCGAGGTGGCCCGACAGCCCCGTCGAGCACACCAGGACCTTCAGCCCGCGCTCGAACGCCGTCCGCGCGTACTCGTCGACGAGGTCGGGGTTCCGCGACGACGACATGATCCGCACTTCGTGTCGGACGTCGAACTTCTCCAGGATCAGCCCCGCCTGACGCATGATCGGCAGCTCCGACGGCGACGCGGCCAGCACGCCGACCAGCAGATCCTCGTCGCTCATCCGGCCTCCTCGGCAGCCCTCGCGGCGATGTCGGAGCGGAAGTGCATCCCTTCGAAGTGGATCGCGTCGACGCCCGCGTACGCGCGGTTGCACGCGTCTGCCAGGTTCGCGCCGGTCCCGGTGACCGACAACACGCGGCCGCCGGCCGTGACGAGCCGACCTTCGGCATCGCGCGCCGTTCCCGCGTGGAAGACGGTGACGCCCTCGACCTCCTCCGCCGCCTCGACGCCCATGATCGGCAGTCCGGTCGGATAGCGCCCGGGGTAGCCCTCGCTCGCGAGCACGACCGTCACCGCGGCGCCCTCGTCGAACCCGGCGTTACCCGCCTCGAACGCGAGACGTCCGGTGGCGCAGGCATGGAACAAGGTTCCCACGGGGAAGGGCATCCGCGGCAACAGCACCTGCGTCTCGGGGTCGCCGAAGCGGCAATTGAACTCGAGAACCTTCGGCCCGTCGGTCGTGAGCATCATCCCCGCGAAGAGCACTCCTCTATAGGGACGAAGCTCGTCGACCACCGGGGCGAGCACGGTATCGAGGATCTCGGTGGCCATCTCGGGTGTCAGGGCCGGCACCGGTGAGTACGCGCCCATCCCGCCGGTGTTCGGGCCGGTGTCGCCGTCGCCGACCCGCTTCGCGTCCTGCGCCGCGTCGAGCAGCACACAGTTGCCCTCGCCATCGGTAACCGCGAACACGCTCACCTCCGGGCCTTCCAACAGCTCCTCGACGACGATCGTGCGTCCCGCCTGGCCGAACGCACCGTCGAGCAGGCTCTGCTCGATCGCCGCGACCGCCGTCTCGCGCTCGGCCGCGACGGTCACACCCTTGCCCGCCGCCAGGCCGTCGGCCTTCACCACCGCCGTGCCGCCGAGCTCGTCGACGAACGCGGTCGCCTTCTGCGCGTCTTCGAAGACGCCGGACCGCGCCGTCGGGACGCCACGCCGCTGCATGACCTCCTTGGCGAACGCCTTCGACCCCTCGATCCCGGCGGCCGCCGCCGACGGGCCGAACACGGTCCTGCCGCGATCGCGAAGCTCATCTGCGAGTCCCGCCACCAAGGGCACCTCCGGCCCGATCACGGTGAGGTCGACGTCGTGTTGGTCAACTAAGTTGACCAAGGCAGGCACGTCGCCCGCGGCCACTGACGGGAAACACTCGGCGCTCGCAGCCATCCCGGCGTTCCCGGGGGCCGCGAGCACGCGCGTTACGGTCGGATCCTGCGCGAGACGCCAGCACAGCGCGTGCTCGCGCCCCCCTCCTCCGACGACGAGGACCTTCACGCACTCACCACGAGGCTCTGCTCACGTGCCGGTCCGACGCCGACGATCGAGACCGGCACGCCGCCGAGCTCCTCGAGGAACCGCACGTACTGCTGCGCCTCCTTCGGCAG
>Ga0136846_1232967_pt1 | contig 22684 bp, 12 predicted proteins | sample HopSoiMetagenom2_FD_96841 | JGI IMG/M metagenome (GOLD analysis project Ga0136846, IMG submission 96841) | Grasslands soil microbial communities from Hopland, California, USA - 2 Assembly 2016 (version 4) | ecosystem: Environmental > Terrestrial > Soil > Grasslands | place: USA: Hopland... | reverse complement strand
TTCTTGTTGCGATCGTAGAAGGCGCGCAGCTCGGCGTCCGCAGGATGGAGGCTCTTTAGAATGTCCTCTTTCTTGAGTACCGCGTAATCGAACTTGACTTTGGTGTTCTGCTTTTCGAACTGCTGTCGCACTTCGGCGTCGGTGAGCGAAGCGCTCGATGCAATCAGCCCGCGCAGCTTGTTAATGATGATGCTGTCCTTAACCAACCCCTCGAACTGCGGAACGGTGTAGCCGTTGCGTGAGGCAAAATCCGCATATTGGTCCTGGCCAATGAATTTGCCGCCGGGAAAAATAAGTTGGCCGAGCTGTCCCTGGTGGAGAAAGTCGCGAAGGTCGTCGTCGGTCGCGCGCAGCCCCATGCGGCGGGCTTCGTTGAGAATGATTTTTTCGTTGATCAGATTGTCGGCCGCGCGCTGAGTAAAGAACGGCAGCAGCATGCCGGCCTGTGCGCCTCCACGGGGGAACTGCTGTTCTACCATCACGCGTGCCTGGCGCTGGACGTCGGTGGATTTAATCTCGTCACCGGCAACGGTGGCAACTACGCCGCGGGAGGGAGTCGCGTTGCCGAGAAAAGTGGAACTGCCGAACCCTGGGATCAGGGTGATCGCCATCAGCACCGAAATAATAGTAAGCAGTCCGCCCAGGACGATCTTCTTAATAGGGCCGGGGGTTTGCAGAAATCGAATCATTGTTTAGGGAGCTCCAAACAGGTTTTCGCGGAAACATTGATTATAAACGAACCGCGAGGCGGGTCGGCGGGACCCTCAAAATGGGCTATTGAAACGTATCAATACGGCGTGATATGACTTCTGGGCGGCTTCCTGCGGCGAACCGTGCCGAGATCAAACCCGCTCATTGGAGGACCATTGACCATCCTGCGCCGGACCTGCTTCGCTGTTCTGCTGCTCACCTGCCTGAGTCAGGCAGTTGCCTTCGCCCAAACTGGTTCGTCGGGCGGAGTGCCGGAAGGTGCAGGGCCGGTGGCCTTGCGCGACGGCTGGTCACTTCAATCGAACTGCAAAGTGGAGAAATCCGGCGAAGTCATTTCGACGGCGCGCTTTCAGCCAACGGGTTGGTACACCGTCACTGTTCCCACCACAGTCGTAGCGGCGCTGGTAAAGCACAAAGTTTATCCCGACCCCGGTTTCGGAATGAACCTGCGATCGTATCCGGGGATGTCGTATCCCATCGGCACAAATTTCTCGAATATCGCCATGCAGCAGGACAGCCCGTTCATGGTTCCGTGGTGGTATCGCAAGGAATTTGTGGTGCCTGAAAGTTATCGCGGCAAAACTATCTGGCTGAATTTTGGCGGAATCAATTACCGCGCCAACATCTGGCTGAACGGAAAGCAGATCGCGAAGAAGGAGGACGCAGCGGGCGCATGGCGAACCTATGAATTTGACATCACCAGAACTGCCCTCCCCGGCCGTCAGAATGTGCTGGCCGTAGAAGTGTTTTCGCCGACCGAGAAGGACCTCGCCATCACCTTCGTTGATTGGAACCCGGCGCCTCCGGATAAAAACATGGGATTGTTTCGCGAGGTTGAGATCCGAACCAGCGGGCCGGTGGTGGTGCGATATCCGGCAGTAGTTTCGAAAGTTGATGCGGATGCAAAAGCGCACTTGACCGTAACCGCGCTTCTCAGGAACAGCACCAGCCAGAGCGTGAAAGGAACCCTGAAGGGTCAGATCGAGAAGACCGAATTTTCGCAGGAAGTTGAACTCGGCCCCAACGAGCAAAAGAACGTGGAGTTCGATCCGCAAACCTTTCCGCAGCTGAACCCTGACCGCCCGCGGCTATGGTGGCCGGCTCAGATGGGAAAGCCCAACCTGTACAAGCTGACCATGGAATTCCAGATCGCCGGCAAGACCTCTGACACCGCCGAAACTGATTTCGGGATTCGCGAAATCACTTCAGAGTTGAATGCCCAGGGCAAGCGCGTGTTCTCGATTAACGGCAAGAAGATTCTGATCCGCGGTGGCGGCTGGTCTCCCGACATGATGCTGCGCGAGAACTCGCAACGGCTTCGCGACGAGCTGACTTACGTCCGGGACATGGGCCTGAACACCGTTCGACTGGAAGGCAAACTCGAAAACAAGGAATTCTTCGACCTGGCAGACCGCCGCGGCATTCTGGTAATGGCCGGCTGGTGCTGCTGCGATCACTGGGAACATTGGCCGAACTGGAAGCCGGAAGATTATGGCATCGCCGAGCAATCTCTGCGCGATCAGCTGTACCGGCTGCGCAGCCATCCCAGCCTGGTGGCGTGGCTGAATGGCAGCGATAATCCGCCGCCGCCGGATGTCGAGGGAACGTACCTGAAAGTGGAGAAGGAATTACTCTGGCCGAATCCGATAATTTCTTCCGCGACGGGAAAGCTGGCGGCGTCAGGAGAGAGCGGCGTCAAAATGAGCGGACCCTACGAATACGTTGCGCCTTCGTATTGGATGGAAGACGCGCTCGGCGCAAACCATCCGCAGAATTGCAATGAAGGCGGATGCGGCGGCGGATATGGCTTCAACACCGAAACCAGCCCCGGGCCTGCGGTCCCGCCGATCGAGAGCATTCAGGCCATGCTGCCGAAAGATCACCAGTGGCCGATTGATGACTGGTGGAATTTTCACGCGGGGGGCGGCGCGTTCAAAGATATTCACGTTTTCACCGAGGCATTGAACGCGCGCTACGGAACCGCGACCAGCCTTGAAGACTACGCGGCGAAGTCGCAGTTGCAATCCTACGAGGGCATTCGCGCCATGTACGAGGCCTACAGCCGGAACAAATACACCTCCGGCGGCGTGATTCAGTGGATGTTGAACAACGCGTGGCCTTCCATGATCTGGCACCTTTACGATTTTTATCTGCGGCCCGGCGGCGGATACTTTGGCGCGAAGACCGCGCTGCAGGCGGTTGACCCGGTCTATGGATATGACGATCGCTCGATATATCTGGTGAACAGCCGTTACGAAGCCGCTAGCGGACTGCGGGTGATAACCAAGGTTTTAAATGTCGACGCTTCTGAGAAGTTTTCGAATGAATCCACAATCGATATTCCGGCCGATGGAGTGATTAAGGTCGTGACGCTGCCGGAAATTTCGGGGCTGAGTGGAACTTACTTTGTGGCGTTGCGCGTGATGGATTCGGGCGGAGGTATCGTGGGGTCGAATTTTTACTGGCTTTCGACCAAGCCCGAAACCATCGACTGGTCGAAATCCAACTGGTACACGACACCGACATCTTCATATGCGGATTTCACCGCGCTGGGTCAACTGCCGAAGGTGAAGCTGAATGTCCGTGAGCGGAGTGAGCGGCGGGGAGAAGATGAAATCACGCACGTAAGCATTGAGAATCCATCGAAGGATCTCGCCTTTTTCGTGCGACTCAAGGTGAATCGCGGTAAGGGCGGAGCGGAAATTCTCCCGGTGCTCTGGCAGGACAATTACGTTTCCCTGCTGCCGGGTGAAAAGCGCGAGATTACAGCAACCTACCGGGCGAGCGAGTTGGGATCGGCGGCGGCGAGCGTGGACGTAAAGGGGTGGAATGCGGAGTGACGGTGACTAGTCCGGCAATTCCAGATTAAAGGTTTGAAATTGTCAGGCTCGCCTTTTCTTTTTAGCTTTCTTCCGGGGGGAGTTCGAAATTAACCAGATTCCCGCGGAAGCCCTGCGTTTTCCATGCTCCGAAAGCAATCCCAATCGCCATCCAGACAGCTCCGAAAATCAGGGCTTTCGGACTGAGGTTTATCCACAGCAGCGCGCAAATCAAAAATCCCAGGGCTGGCGGGAACAGGTTGATCAGCTTTTTTTGTTCTTCATGTAGGTAATATCGGACAAAAGCCGCGGCGTTGACTCCCATGAAAGCGATGAGAGCGCCGAAGTTCAGCAAATTCGCGCCCAACTCGTAACCGGTGGCCGAACCTGCGACCGCTGGCAAAACAAAAGCGCCAGCCAGAGCCAATGCGCCAACGAACAAAACATTGTTCCGCGGAACATGCCGCTTAGGGTCCACAGCCCCAAAAAAAGATTTAGGCAGGGCATTGCTCCGTCCCATGCCGTAAAGCAGACGGGCGGCTCCGAGCTGCGCGCCCATGCCTGACCCAAAGTTAGCGACTACCAGGGTAAATCCGACGACCGCAAACAGTGGGGCCCAAACCCTTTGTGCCACGAAAGTAAAAGCGGTGTCGACGTTCGGAAAGGGCTGTGAAGCTGGCCAGATCAACTGGGCGGCATAGACCTGCAGAGCCGATAGAACTCCGACCGCAACACAGGTGAGCACCGTAGCTAAAAGGATGTTCCGGCGAGGATTTTCAGCCTCTTCCGACAAGGTTGAAATGCCGTCGAACCCGATATAGGTAAGCACGGCGATCGATGTTCCACCCAGCACGGCCTTGGTATTCCACGTCGCTGGATCGTAAAACGGCCGGGCAAAAAAGGCTCCGCCGCCATCGGCGTGGTGGAAGATGTAACGTGCGGCCGCAACGAAGAAAACGGCTATCACCGCGCCCATTCCCGCCGCCAAAGCCGTATTGACTCGCGCCGAAGTCTTGACTCCCTGCACGTTCAGAACGGTGAAAACAAATGCGAAGAAAATCGCCCAGAGCCCATACTAAATCCCTGGAGCAAACACATGCGCCTGCTGGCTGATCCAGATGATGCAAATCATCGGATTCAGCATGTAGTCCATTACCATGCTCCAGCCAGTCACATATCCCAGAGCCGGATTGATCTCCTGGCCGACATAAGTGAAAGCGGAGCCTGCGCTGGGATAAGCACGCGCCATTCGGCCATAACTGATTGCGGTAAGCAGCATGGCCACCATTGCTATAAGGATCGTGGTGACAACGTGCCCACGGCCGCGATTGGAGAGAACTCCAAAAACCGACATTGGAGCCACCGGTTGAATCACAATGACGCCGTACAGAATGAGATCCCAAAGCTTCAGCGAGCGTTTCAGGCGAGGTGCGGAGGCGACGACCGGGGAGGTTTCCATGCTCCGCGTATTTAATGGGCGATGGGCGGTAAAGTCAAGTATTAAAACGATTCATTGCTTCAGATGACCTCCGTCTTCGGCCGACGCGCCCCGGCCGTCTTTACAACTTCTTTATGGGTTCTTTACCACTTCCTTATGCCTATGGGCCCTAATCTGAAATAGAGACAACGCTTGCTGAAGAGTGTGTCTAAAGGTAAAAGCCCAGAGGTCGATGTTTAACCAACTTGCAACTCGTCCCGTCCCCAAGCCGGCCACCAGTGGCGCGCAACGCGTCCTGGTGGCGTCGACTGCCATGCTGGCCTTCATCTCTTTCTGGCGGGTTGCCGCCATTGTGCTCAACGACATGGGGTCGTCGGCGTTCTATGCCGGCGCCATCGCCGAGAGCTTCGTAGGTAAAACCGCGCCGTGGTTCGTGCTGGCGATCATGCTGCTGGCGTTCGCCGTTGGCGGGATTTATATCGAGAGCTGCGGCATGTTTGTGCGCGGCGGCGTGTACCGGGTGGTGAAGGAGGCAATGGGCGGGACGCTGGCCAAGTTCTCGGTCTCGGCGCTGATGTTTGATTACATTCTGACCGGCCCAATCAGCGGCGTTTCAGCTGGACTTTATCTGACCGGCTGGCTGAACGAGTTGCTGGTTCATGCGCACTCGAAGATTGTGCTTCCCATGAACGGCACCGCGGCTTTCTTTGCGGTGGTCGTGACCGTGTATTTCTGATGGGAGAACATCAAGTGGATCACCGAATCCAGCGAAAAGGCGTTGCGAATTATGTACGTCACCACGGTGATGGTGGTGGTGATGATCGCGTGGTGCTGCTACACGCTTTGGGTGCGGGGGGCGCACCTGCCCCCGTGGCCGCACCTTTCAAACCTCACTTATTCACCGAATGCGCTGGGATGGCTGAGCCGCACGCGCCTGCCTTATACGTTTGCCTTCGTCGGGATTCTCATCGGACTGGGACACTCCGTTCTGGCTATGTCCGGCGAAGAAACCATGGCGCAGGTGTATCGCGAGATTGAACATCCCAAGCTGCGCAATTTGAAAAAGGCCAGCGTCGTCATATTTCTCTACAGCCTGATTTTCACTGCCGGCGTGGCTTTTTTCTCGGTCATGATCGTGCCCGATTCGGTGCGTCACAACTTCTTCGATAACCCCATCGGCGGGCTGACCATGTACCTCGCGGGACCGCTGACGTTAAAGCTGGCCTTCCGCGCGTTTGTCGTAGTGGTTGCGGTGCTGATGCTCGCGGGCGCGGTGAACACTGCGATTGTCGGCTCCAACGGCGTGTTGAACCGGGTTTCAGAAGACGGGATTCTTCCTGACTGGTTCCGGCGTCCGCATAAGCGTTTCGGGACTTCCTATCGGGTCCTCAACCTTGTGGTCGGACTGCAACTGCTAACTATCATCTTGAGCGGCGGCAACATTCTGCTGCTTGGTGAAGCTTACGCGTTCGGCGTGATGTGGAGCTTCGCCATGAAAGGCCTGGCGGTGCTGGTGCTCCGCTACAAGCAACCGGGGAAGCGCGAGTTCCGGGTTCCATTGAACTTGAAGATCGGCGGAGTCGAAATTCCGGTCGGGCTGGGACTGATCACTCTCGTCCTGTTTGCACTCTGCATCATGAACCTGCTGACCAAGCAGGTGGCAACAATTTCAGGCGCTGCGTTCACGCTGGTATTTTTCGCGGTGTTCGTAGTCTCTGAACACGTCACCCGCAAGCGCGCAGGCGCTCACGCCGATCTTGACCAGTTCAACGTAGAACCCGGCGAAGACCTCACGCCGGAAGCATTGGGCGTGCGCAGCGGCAACATCCTGGTAATGGCGCGCAACTACAACACGCTTTACAACCTGCGCGCCGTGCTCGACCGCATCGACACGCGCCGGCAGGACATTGTTGTGCTGCACCTGCGTTTTCTGGCGCGTGGCGCCGGTGAATCTGAACTCTCGCCCGAACAGCTTTTCAGTTCAGAAGAGCAGGAACTGTTCACCCGTGCTCTCGGCCTGGCTGAGAAAAAAGGTAAGACCGTACATCTCGCCGTCGCCGCCGCCAACGAAAAGTGGGACGCGATTCTTCGCGCCGCCCAGAGTCTGGAATCGTCAACTGTGGTGCTGGGGGCTTCGCCGAATAATCCGATTGCCGAAGAAGCGCGCGTCGCGGGACTGGCGTGGGAACGATTGGCCGACCCGAAGCCGCAGCTCACCCTTGAAATCCATTTTCCCACCGGGCAGGAGCACGTCTTCTATCTGGGGCCGCACTCGCCGCATCTCACGCCGAAAGAGATTGACCTGCTGCACAGCATCTGGCTGGAAGTCAGCTGCGACCTTGCGCCGGAAGAAATTCATCACCATGACGTGGTGCACTTCGCCCTGGACGAACTCCGCCTGGAACTCGACAACTCCGAGCGCGAGCGGGTTGTGCGCCGACTGCGCGCCCATCTTCAAGAGATCAAAGACCGCCGGATCGCGCAGCCGTAATGGTTCGTCCTACCTGGGCCGCTCCGACTGATACTGATACTGATATCCCTGCGGCTCTTTGCCCGACATGAAGCGCGTGTTGTACTTCAGCATGTAGTCGAGATGTTCCTGGTCCTCGGGGAACGACTTGCCCGGATACGGATACTTCCCCATCCGCCGGAACGGCAGCGGCTCGACCGTCGATCCTTCGGCGGCGTAGAAGTCCATATCTTTTTCGTAGCCGTTGGCCTGGAAAAAGTAGTCGCGCGTCCATCCCCTGGGTAGCGGCGGCAGTTTGCTCTGATCGAAGTCGAGCTGAACTTCTTCGCCCGATCCAAACACCGCCAGCTTGTCGTCGAATCGGGTCAGCAGCGGAAGCACATCGCCGTAGCGCGTGTACTCTCCTGCCTGGCGCGCGTACGGACCAGTGCGGCTGACTTGCTCGTAAACGTACTTCACATTTCCTGGCGGCTGGTCTTCGATCTGACGCGGGTAGCCGTGGTAATCGAGCTCCGCTTTCGTAAGCGGAACCGCGTTCAGTCTGTAATTCTGGCTGGGCTGGCTTCGGTCGATGAGGATGCTGTCCCAATAGATTTGCAGATTAGTGGTAATGCGAATGCGCGTGGTCCCACGAGGAAGTTTGCCGGTGAGATCGGTAGTGATGGTTCGCGGCAGCCCGGCAGGAAATCCCATGTCGTCGGTAACGCGAACCCATTTCCCAGCACGTGTGGGTCGGACACTCTTGTCCGACTGAATGCCCGGTGCCCCCCGATCCCCGACTTCAGCCTCAACATACGGCGCCGTCGCCTGAACTCCCGCTTGCGAAGCCGCATACATTCCAGTCGCCGTGAAATATTCGATCTCGCCGTGCATCAGCAATCGCAGCGGACCGCCGCGATATGGCTCGCCCAGATCGAGCGTAATGCTGTGCGGTTTCGCGAAGCCTTTGAATGGTAGAAGCTCGAAGTTGCCAACGTATTTATGCGCGCGCAACTCGGGTAAAAGATCGGTTCCCTTGTCGTCCCAGACGCCCGCCGGAGGCTGAGCGTTGCGGCTGGTGATCACCTTGAATTCCGGATACGGCGGGTTGCTGGCGAAATATTCGTTCGGGTAAACCTCTTCGTTCGCCGGATGATCGACCGCGACGAGTTTCACAGCGTCGAGGTAAACAACCTCTTCCATCGGCTCCATTAGGCGGAAGCTGAGAAGCCCGCCCCTCTCCGCAGAGAAAGACGAAACGCCGTCACTGGAATTCGCGTGGCTCATCCTTGTCGCGTCTTCTGCGACAGGGTGGGGACTTTGACTCTCCAGACCGCGAATCATATTCCGGTCAACCTTCACCCACTCGTCGGGACGCGGAATATTCCGCTCGCCCGGAGCGATCCAGTGTCCGATCACTCCGGCGCCGAGAACATCCGCGACCAGTTGATACTTTTGTCCATCCCACACAAACAGCGTTGGGCACGAACTGCCCCGCCGATCAAGTTCGAGAAATTCCTGCTGCTTGTTGGCAGCGATTTCAATTTCGTCCTGGAGCACGCCTCCGGGCCACAACATGCGGACAACATCGGCTTGCTTCGCCTGACCGAGGCCCACGGTAAGATACGGCGAGTTCTGGCCGAGGTATCCGTTGGAGCCGTAGATTTCAAACTTCTGGCGAATGCCGTCAGAAAACACTTCGACCTTGGTCCCAATGGCGCTCTTGTTGTCGTTCAGTCCTTTGAGCGCGAGCCGCACCCAGTTGTTTTTGTTGCCGCCTTCGTTCTTGAGCAGGACGGCCGGGCCGTGGTTCTGAGTGATCAGCAGGTCGGTCGCACCGTCGTCGTTGTAGTCTCCGGTGATGATGGCGCGCGGATCTTTGAGCTGAATTTTGTCGAGGCCGACGTCGGCGGTGACGTCTTTGAAGCCGTCCGGGCCGAGATTGCGGAACAGCTTGATTTCGCCTTTGCCGTCTTTCGTTTCCCCCACAGCGACGAGGTCCACCCAGCCGTCGTTGTCGTAGTCGAAGGCGGCGATGCCCTGGGCCCGAACCAAGTCGGTCTCGGGTAGCTTTACCTCTTCAAAGGATTTGCCGTGATTGTTGCGCCAGAGGGTGATGCCTGCCGTCCCCCCCCAGAAGTGACTGAACACAGGGTCCATCCAGCCATCGTGATCAAAGTCTAGAGCCGCTACGCCGAATTCCGGCGACGGCGGCTTTTGACTTGACCGGAGGTCACCAAACTTTTTGGCATTCGGCTTGGATGTAACTTCATCGAGGGACTGGCTAGTGACAGGAGCTCCCTTAATCAACAAACTAGCCTTAAATTGGCCCTCGCGTGGATTCCGGAAGATTGTCACCGGATCGAAGTAGCTTGTGACAATCAGATCGACGGCGCGGTCATTATTGAAATCGGAGCCTATAGCTGCAATTCCGGGAGACGGCTCAGCCAACCCAGTTTCCTTGGTTACATCGGTAAAGGTTCCGTTCCCGTTGTTCCGAAACATTACGTTCGGCAAGGAGATGTAGTTGAGCGTTCCTGAAAATGGTTCCCCTAATTGCGGAATAGAACCAGTCGGCACGAACGTGGCATATAGATCGAGATCGCCGTCGTGATCATAGTCTACGAACGTGGCGCCGACCCCAGCGTGTTTAATCTTGATTCCGGCGGCTTCGGAGACATCTGAAAATTTTCCGTTCTTCTCGTTGTGCAACAAAAGCAGTCCATCGGCACCGACAACGAGGTCCGGACCACCATCATTGTCATAGTCTCCGACGGTGCAGCTAGTGCCATGCACAGTTGGATCTAGTCCAGCTTTCTTTGCGACTTCTTCGAACCTGCCATTCCCCAGATTGTGAAAGAGCGACATTCCACCCTGTGAACCGTTGCCAGGAAGAAAGATGTCAATCTTTCCATCATTGTCATAATCAAGGAAGCACGCTCCAGGTCCAAGATATGAACGTACATCCCTGTTCGGCGAAGTCTCGGGTTGAGAGACCAGTCCCGCTTCCTTCGTCACATCCACAAACTTCACCGGAATCTGCGGCAGCAGCTTGACTGTAGACGCCTGCGATTCCTCGGCCAGCGAATATTTGCCCTGCTCGCCGTAAGCCAGGCTCATGGCCGATCCCAGCTTGTTTTGCGTGACATATTGAAACCGCGCCAGGTGTTCGCGGGCGTGGGCGCTGTCTCCGGATTGCTGGTAGGCGCGCGACAGCCCGAACTGCGCCGAGGCATGCAGCGGGTTCAACTTGAGCGCATGCTCAAAAGAGTCAATCGCCTGCGGAAATTGCTTGAGCTGCGAATACACCGTGCCCAGGAAGTACCAGGTATCGGCGTCGCTGTCATCGATGGCGATCACGCGCTTGAAATCTTCGACCGCCGATTGAGGATCGCTGCTGTTTTTTTCCAGCATCCCCAGGCTGTACCAGACGTGCGGATCTTTGGGACTCGCCTTGGCAGCTTCATCGAGCGCCTGCTTCGCGGGATCGACGCGCGCCAGCGCTGACAGCGCCACACCTTCATTCAAGCGGGCGACGTGCAGGTTAGGATCGCGGGCCAGCGCGTCCTGAAAATATTTCAGCCCCTTCTCGAACAGTTGCTGGTTCATATAGGCGCAGCCAAGATTGTTGAGGCGCGCAGCTTCAATGGGATCGGGTTTGTTCTCGGGAGCTGCAGCCAGAAATATCAGCACGGCCGCTACGCACAGGAAGAATTTAGATTTCATATTTATAGAGACCTAACTACGAAGAACACTGAGTCAAGTGAGTAAACCCACCGAGGAAATTCTCTGTAGGGTGTGTTGTCACGAATCCAGCGCTTCGGCCAGCAAATAGTGTGGAGTCTTGGCAAAAGGATTTACCACCGTAACTCCATTCCAGGTAAAGCCGTCGTGCAGGTCTTCCGTGAGAAGCAGACGGCAGCTAGCGGTTGCTGCAGCGGCGAGCACGACGGAATCCCAGATTCGAAGGCGATGGTGGACCGCCAGATCAATTGCCGCAAGCAACACGGACTGAGAGGTATCAATCACGGCGAAAGCATCCTGCCAGTTCAACACTGCCTGCTGAGCGCGCTTGGGCGAGAACTCCGCCTTGCGAATTAAAAGCTGAAACAATTCTCCTATCACTTGTGCCGGCAATAAAGTCTGGGTCACTGGCAGCCTGGCGATTAGCTCATGCGCCGAATGGGCCATGGAACCGCCATTCACACCCTCGGCGTACGCCAGGACATTCGTATCCAGCGCAAGTCTCAAAGGTTACTCATACAGTTGGTCACGATTCCAACGGCCGATGTTGCGAACTGGCTGCGCGCTCAGGCGTCGAAGAAGAGCTCGCTTCGCCCGCTCGGATCGGGCTTCGTTGACGGGAGCGATTCTCGCCACCGGCTTTCCGTGACTGGTCACGATGTAGCTGGACCCTTCCCGAACCTCGCGTAACACTTGCGAGAATTTGCGGTTCGCCTCGGCAGCGGAAATGGCCTTTTCCATAATGTAGTTATTTTACCTACTTTGCCGCTCTTAAGGCAATGCCGCAACGAAGGCGGAATAGATCCGCGTTCCGCTGAAAGTTTCTGAACCCCTTCGGGCCTCACGGCCCGAGGACAGCCGAGGGCGGCTGTCCCCACGTGGTTGAGAGTTTCGCAAGCATGAAAAGAACGTTATTGACGAAGCGGTTTTTTACTGGCCGCAGCTGAATACGCTCGCATCGCAACCACTCCCTTGCCTTCCTGCACTGTAACTGTCTGGCCCGCGGGGATGTTCGTTAGCTTTTCGATCTGCCCGCTGGGCCACTGGATTTCAATTGCATCGGCTTTGGCTTTCGATCCCAGACCGAAAGTCGCGACCAGTTCGCTTTGCGAGAGATAGCTCGATCCGCTCCGCACCATTTTCGACTGCTTGCCATCGGCGGATGTGACTGTGATCACCGCGCCAATGCCGTCGCGGTTTGATTTCGATCCCGCCAGCTTGATGCGCAGGCTTTGATTGGTTACGCCCTCGTTGTGAAACAAATAGGCGCGGCCCCCGTTCGTGGTCATCAGGACATCAAGCGCGCCGTCGTTATCGATGTCGGCGTACGCGGCGGCGCGGCCCACTTTGGGCGCAGCAAAAACGCTTCCCAGGGATTGCGTTGTCTCCACGAATTTGCCTTTGCCCAGATTGCGAAACACGTGCGGCGGCTCGGCGTAGCTCACGCGCTTCTGAACTTTTTCAATCTGATCTTCGATGTGGCCGTCGGAGACGAAAATATCAGGCCAGCCGTCGTTGTCATAGTCGAAGAAAAAGCAGCCGAAGCCGAGAGTTACAAGTGTGGCGCGGCCGACTTCCGAACTCGGCGCTTCATCTACGAAAAGGCCGTTGCCTTCGTTGTGATAAAGCGAAACCATCTGGTTGGCGAAGTTACTGATGATGAGACTGGGACGTCCGGAGCGATCGTAGTCCGCGGCATCGACGCCCATACCGGCGCGGGCCACACCGTCTTCGCTGAATGCGATTCCCGCCGACACGCCACGCTCTTCAAAGCTGCCGTCCTGTTTATTCAGATAGAGCTTGTTGGGCTGAGTGTCGTTGGCCAGAATAATGTCAGGCCAGCCGTCGCCGTTGTAATCGAGAACGGCGATGCCGAGCGTCTTCGACGTATTGTCGAAAAATCTGGCCTTCTGCGTGGCGTCTTCAAACTTGCCGTTACCCAGATTGTGCCAGAGCCGCGCCGACGATCCTTTATAAGACTCGGGCGTGCAGTACGACTTGCGGTTGCCGTCGAGGGTGCAGAAAAGATCGCCCTGCAGCGACCACTGCACGTAGTTGGCGACGACCAGATCGAGTTTGCCGTCGCGATCGTAGTCCACCCAGGCGGCGCTGGTGGAAAATTCATTCGGACCCCACATCCCCGCGGCTTTAGTTACGTCGGTGAAAGTGCCATTTCCGCTGTTGCGGAAGAGATGGCTCTGGCCCAGAGCGGTGACAAAGAGATCATCGTTGCCGTCATTGTCGAAATCGCCGGTGGCTACGCCCAGGCCGAACATCGGAGTCGCCAGCCCGGCTTTGCGAGTAACGTCGGTGAAAGTGCCGTCGTGATTGTTGTGATACAGCTTCAGTGTGGATTCCGCCCCCGCGTGGCCCGGCCAATTTTCGCCGTTGATGAGGATAATGTCAGGCCAGCCGTCGTTGTCGTAATCGATGAAGGCGCAGCCCGGGCCCATAGTTTCGGGCAAATATTTTTTCCCGAATGCGCCGTTGTTATGCGTAAAACGGATTCCAGCCTGCGCGGTGATGTCGCGGAATTGAATTTGCGCCTGGGCAAATGATGCGCAGCAGAGGATCAGCAGTGTCGCGGGAAATTTTCGTATCAATGGGAATTCCTGGCTGTCGTGCTTGGAATGACATTTGCCGAGCTTCGCTCGGCTGGACGGCCGGGGGCGGCCGTCCCCACGTGATTCTCGTGGAGCACCGCCTTCGCCGGCAACGGCACTGACACATGTTCGTGAATCGACTGCCGTTCGTTGTTGTCTTCGGGATGCAATTGACGATAAGGCCCGGTAATGGTTTGCGAAGATTCGTCGGCCTTGAATCGCAGGTAGCGCTGCTGGTGTTCGCTGGCCTGCTTCTCATCTCCGACGCCGCGATAACAGAGCATCAGGTTGTAATGCGCTTGCAAGTCTTCGGGATCGATGGCCAGCACCGCGTTTAAGGTCTTGATCGCATCGCCGAATTTGCGTTGAAGGAAGAGGATGCGGCCGAGATCGTTTTGCGCGACGCGATCACGCGGATACTGCGCCAGCACACTTCGCAGATGGTCCGCCGCACCGTCGTAGTTTCCATCGCTGCGCAGGACGCGTGCGTAGAAATAATGCGCGCGCGCCAGATCGGGCTTGAGCGCAAGAGCTGTTTCCAGCACCGTGCGGGCGCGGTCCATATCGCCTTCCTGCACTGCGGCGCGTCCAATGTTTACCCAGCCATCGGGATTTTTGGGGTCAATCTCGGTGACCTTCTGGAAGGCAACTTCGGCGCTTTTCAAATCGCCTTGCAGCAGCAGGCCGATGCCGTAGTCGTTCCAGCGCTGCCAGTCTTCGCCACGAAGATCGACCTTTGGTTGCAGCACGGGCGCTTTGCGAGCCACAACGTTCAAGGCGACTTCATTCTCGGCAACCGTAATCGTCGGAACATCCGGAATCGCTTCCTTTTTCGCCGACACTCCCTTCAGCGATCCGGTAAACACGTATTTGTTGTCATCGTAGCCGGGAACAACTTCGGATTTCGGCTGGTTCGTATCCGCCGCGCCCGCGAATGCAAACTGCGTGTTCCACCAGGCAAACTTCCGATAGCAGAGACGCGCGTGCAGCGTGATCTTGTTGCCGGCACTTTCGGGGATGTGCATGCGGTAGTGGACGGTATCGGCGGCGCCCGGCGGAATCAATCGCACGTAAACTACGGCGCGAGTGGACCAGGCATTGCGCTTGTTGATGGGATTGCCGTGTTCATCGATCTGCAGCGAGCGATAGAAGTGCGCGCCTTTTTCGACCGGACCCTTGCCGCCATCCTCGGCCATGCCGCTCCAGAACACGACCTGATTCTTGTCATCGGTAGCCTTCAGTTCGAGCCAGGTGTCATAGGCGTCGACCGTCCCGCCGGGAAAAAAGTGACCGACTTTTTTTGTGCGCACTACCACGTCAACCCGGACCGTATCTCCACGTCGAAGCACGGGCTGCACGCGATCCAGCGGCGCTGTGATCGGGCTGGCTTCAGTCGTAGCCGAGGCAATTTTGCTTTCCGCTTCTTCGCCAACCGCGAACGTTGTCTGGATGTCCGATTGCGGCGTTGCCATCGCTTTCGCCTGCTCGGCCTCGGGCGAGAGCGCAAAAATATCTACGCTCAGAATTCCGCTTTTCAAAAAACTTTCCGTGAGCTTGAGCTGATCGGCATCTTCATTCGCTGTCGGAACTGCGGTGTTCGCGCCGGGAAAGCGGTGCGAATGCACGAACCCACTTACGTTGCCGAAATCATTGGAGTGCGTCATCGGCATGTGGCAGTCGGCGCACTGCTGCGAACGCGGAGGATAGTAGAACGATCGCGCGCCCTGCCCTGAGACACCGCTGGCCTGCCAGTTGTCGTACTCATTGAAGCCGCGAATCCAGCGATAGTGATTCACCGGAACATCGAGATGAACCTTGTGGCAACTGGAGCAAAATTCCGGCGTCTGATCACGCATGAACGGCTTCAGAAAAACGCGGCGATGTGGCTCAGGATTCAGCTTCACCAGAAAATCGTGCAGGCTGCGGACCACCGGGTTCTTGCTGGCCGCAAGTTCATGCAACTTCGGATATTCCAGATAGAAATCGCCTTGCCCCATCGTGCTTTTCACGTTGGCAATCGAGTGGCACATCATGCATCCCAACCCGGCCTGGGACTCCGGGCGATGCACGATCTGCTTGATGGGCGTATCCATCAGGCCGCTGTAAAGCACGGCGGGATCGTGGCATCCGCCGCACCACTTCGACGGCTTGGTGCCGACGCGGTCCTGCATGTACTCGATACTCTTGCGATACCACTGATTGTTGAAGGAAGAAAAATGGTGGGCCGAACTCTGCCACTGCTTATAGATGTCGGCGTGACAGCGCTGGCACGAATCCGATTCCATGAAGAACTTGCTGGGAATCTTCTGGCGTCCGTAAACCTGGGCGGAACTTGGAAAGAAATCTCCCTGTGGGCCGTCGCCTTCGTCGTTCATGCTGGCGGGCGGGTCGGCCGGATTTTCGATGCGCGCATGATTCAGCCAGCGCGAATTGCGCGAGTACCACGCCGCGGCACCGAGTCCAACCAAAGCGAGCAGGCAAACGGCGTAGCGCAACGCGGCTTTGGCAAATCCCGGGGCGAGCCACCCTTTGCGACCCGCCCACTCTGCAAACAGGATTGCCGATCCCGCTATCGCCCCTGCAATGTGCAGATAAACCAGCTTCCATTCGGGACGCGAGGTGCCGGTCTTCACCAGAATCAGACCGAGCACAGCAGAAATTGCAACCAGCAGCCAGCCGATCCGGGCCTGGATTGACGCTCCGCGCAAGATCCGGAAGAAAAATATTACGAGGTAGACCGAAGTCAATAGACCGATCCCGGCATGGAGCAGAACAACGATTGCGTAAATTACGTTGGCCTGAGGAAAGGCGTAGAGATAAATTGCCGAGACAAAAAGAAATGCCAGCATGCGCGGCAAGGCGCGATATCCCAGAAGGCTTTTCAGGAAAGGGAGCATGCCTGATTCGGACAGCCCGCGCACACGAATGCGAGCCGTGGTGCTGGATAAATACGTTAGTCAGGTGAGTGGCTGCGCGGAATAGTATAAAAAGATTAGACGAGCTGGCTACTGCGGCAAATCAAGAAACTGGCGGCGCCGTCCAGCCGCCGCATTCTTCTTCAATCACTTCCGCTATCGACAGAGTCAGTTCTTCTTCCCACGGGCCGGCAACGATCTGCACGCCGATCGGCAGACCATCCGGTGATTGGCCCACGGGCACTACAGCTCCGGGCATTCCCAGGACATTGAACCACTCACTGTAGCTCCATGCGTCGAGATATTTCACGGTCTTTCCCTCAACCTGCCATTGGCGTTCGCGATGCCGGAATGCGGGTATGGCGGCCACCGGACAAATCATCACGGGAAACTTCTTCATCTGCTCGAACATTTGTATTCGGAGCAAATCACGTTCGAGCCAGGCATAAAGAAGGCTTTCGGCGGAATGCGGCGGTTCCGCTGCGACCCAGCCATTGAATTCTTTCAGCAGCGGACCGAGTTCAGCCTCGCGCCCACCGGTCATTGGGCCGAGCAGCATTCCTCCTCCAATACCGCCGAAGAATTTCCACCAGAGTTGGCGGGCCGCTTCAAGACCCTCGGGACGGAACGGCTCAACCTGAAATCCGGCGCGGCGCAATCCCGCCACCGCTAACTGGACGGCAGCACGGGTTTCAGAAGTGACCGGGGTGCGCCCGTCGTCTTCAAAATATCCAATGCGCATTGGTTTGAGGGTTTCGCGAGCGGGACAGCGGACTGGAACCGGTGCGGCCGAAGGATCGCCAGCGTCCGGCCCCTGCATGATTTCGAAGAACAGCTTGAGGTCAGCCACGGTTCGCGTCATGGGCCCAACTACTCCCAGCAGTGCGAGCGGCCCGGCTGATTGCGGGTAATGGCCAGTGGCCGGAATCCTTCCGGGAGTTGGTTTCAACCCGCAGATTCCGCAGAAATGCGCCGGCACCCGAATCGATCCGCCGCCATCGCTGCCCACACCGCCCGCAGCGCATCCCGAGGCGACGGCCGCTGCTTCCCCACCGCTCGATCCGCCCGAGGTCCGCGTGAGGTCCCAGGGATTGTTGGTGCGCCCATAAATCTCATTGTCGGTCTCCCACGCCATCAGGAATTCGGGAGTGTTGGTGGTGCCCAGAATGATTGCGCCTGCATCCCGCAGCCGCGTGACCAACGGCGCGTCCGCGGGCGCCACATAGCCGCGCCGCAACTTCGTGCCCGCCTCGCAACGAAGTCCGGCCACCGCAATCGATCCCTTGATGCTGATGGGAACGCCGTGCAGAGGACCCAGCTCATCGCTCTTGGCAAGCGCGGCCTCTGCATTCTTCGCGCTCTGCCGCGCGCGCTCGGCGTCCACCTGAATGAATGCATTCAGTTTGGGATTAAGCCGCTCAATTTTTTGCAGGTGAGCTTCAACGAATTCCACCGGCGAAACTTGGCGTTGCCGGATTTTCTCCGCCATCTGGATGGCGGAGAGCAGGGTGAGATCGGACATTCGGGGTCAGGAAAACGCCAGTCTAGCATGAAGCGGTTCTGCCATTTCCTCTCGCGCGACCGCTTCGTTCAGAAATGAGCAACATTTTCCCTTGACAGACCCCAGCCAATCCGGCTCAATTGAATCGTTTTAATTGACCTGTTTTGATTAACCAAGGAGCAAGACTGATGAAACAGCTGATCGGTCGCCTGATCGCAATCCTTCTTTTGTCATGCGCATCCCCTGGCCAAACTATTGACGTTGATATCACGCCCTCGCACGAAACCAACCGCTTTGTCCCTAACCAGACGCTTGGCGCGGGCGTCGATCGCATTCCGGTCGAGTCCATAGACAAAGATCTGGTTCCAGCGGCGCTCGAAAAAATATTCCCGGCGGGATGGCAGCCTGTCACTTATCGGCAGAACACCGAACTGGCGGTGCAGGCGTGGCACTGGAATCCGACCGGCACATGGAGCGATCCGGCGGGCAAAGGATACTTCACTGGCTCGACGACTCTGGCGAATCCGATCCGCTACTCCTACGGATACGATTTGCCTCACCGCGGCTTCACTCGCAACGATGGCACCGGCAACTCTGGCTTTTCGCGTCTCACCGACGGCGATCTCGATACCTACTGGAAGAGCAATCCTTACCTGACAAAGCGCTACACGGGGGAAAGTGACTCGACCCATCCGCAATGGGTGATCATTGACCTTTCACAGGTGCAGCAGATCGATTCGATTCGTATCGCATGGGCTGACCCGTTCGCGACCGACTTCTTAGTTCAATACTGGACTGGGGCCGATCCGATCCGGCAACCCACGATGGGGACATGGCAGAGATTTCCGTTTGGCGAAGTTCGCGGGGCGAAGGGCGGAATGCAGACCCTCAAACTGACGAGTGCCCCTGTGCCGGTTCGTTACTTCCGCATATGGATGACTGCGTCGTCGAATACCTGCGACTCACATGGTTCCGCCGATCCGCGCAATTGCATGGGATATGCAATTCGAGAACTCTACATTGGCACTACAACTCCCGACGGCGCGTTTCACGACGTTGCGCGCCACACTCCCGACCAGGAGCAAACCGCGACCTACTGTTCTTCCATCGATCCGTGGCATGAGCCAGCGGACATAGGCACAACGAAACAGGCTCAGGTTGGCCTCGATTTGTTTTTCACCAGTGGAGTCACTCGCAATCTGCCCGCAATGATCCCGACGGCGGCGCTCTACGACACCCCGGAGAACGGCGCGGCTGAAATTGCCTACCTGAAAAAGCGAGGGTATCCCATTTCTTACATTGAAATCGGCGAAGAGGCAGATGGGCAGTTCACGGTGCCGGAGGATTACGCCGAGCTGTATTTGCAATTTGCGGCAGCGATCCATCGCGTCGACCCGGCTCTCAAGCTGGGTGGTCCTTCGTACACGGGTCAAAATCGCGACATCGAGACCTGGCCGGATGAAAAGGGGCGTGCTTCATGGACAGGAAGGTTCCTGGATTACCTGAAATCGCACAATCGCATGAGCGATCTGGCATTTTTTTCTTTTGAACATTACCCCTACGATCCTTGCCGGGTGCCGTGGGGAAGCCTCTACGACGAACCGGAACTGGTGAGCCACATTATGCAGGTCTGGCGCGAGGATGGCTTGCCGGAAAACATACCGATGATGATTACCGAGTCGAATCTTTCCTCGTCAGCCAGCGAAACCTACATGGACATTTTTTCCGCGCTGTGGCTCGGCGACTACGTGGGAGCGTTCCTCAACAGCGGCGGAAAAGGACTTTACTATTTCCACTACCTGCCGCTCCAGATCGAACGCGGCTGCAACGATTCTCCGGGAACCTTTGGAATGTTTTCGGTGGACCAGAACTACCAGGTGCAGCAGTATCTTTCCCAATATTTTGCTTCTGTGCTCATCAACACGGAGTGGATCAAGGCGCCGGACGCGGAGTACCACGTTTTCCCGGCAAAGGGGGATTTGAGTGACGGAGCCGGACATGTGCTGGTTACGGCATACGCACTGCGCGGGCCTGACGATGTGTGGTCGGTAATGATGGTGAATCGCGATCAGTTCACCGGCCACCAGGTGCGAGTTTCTTTCCGTGATGAAGCCAACCGCTCCGTCTCAGCCTTAGGCGGACCAGTTGCGATCTCGACCTTCGGACGTGCGCAGTATCAGTGGCATCCCATCACCACGAAATTCATGGCCCAAGCTCCTCACACGGTGGAAGAATCGGTGATTCTAAATACGAAAGGCTGGGCCGACCCCGACGGACCCATCATCCACGAAACCAGGAACGTTGAGCCGGGAACTTCCTACGAGGTTCCCGCTGCGTCGATCGTAATCTTGCGAGGAAAACTGAGTTCTAAAAAGTAGTTCGTCTTCAAAGTCCCGGCTGGCGCGAAGTATGACAGCGAAGGGCGGCTGCTTCACGCGGCGCATTCTTCAACCAAACTAAATTTGCCTGCACAGTTCCAAGAGCCGGGAAGCGCCTTCCGAAAACTCCGCCGCTGGAGTGATCAGGCTTAGAACGAGAAATCCGTCGCGGGGAAAATCAAAAAAATGTCCGGGATGGACCAGCACTGAACATTCACGCAGAATTTCGATGGCCAGGTCTTCATCGGAGCGGGTCGCGGGCACGCGCAGCACTGCGTACCATCCACCTTCGACCTCGAGCCGGGAACAGGATTTCTGGCGCGAGAGCTGGGCATCGAGTTCGCTCAGGTTTCCCCGCACTCGGGTCAGCAACTGCGGCTGGATCTTCTTTCGCTGATCGAGCAGCACCCTGGCGGCAAGTTGCACCGGAGCGTTGACGGACAAATAAGTATCGGCGATCACATCCAGGCGCTCCATCGCGACGCGGGCCAGTGAGTCGGGGCCGCTCACCACAATCCAGGCGAGCTTCATCTGCGGAAGCGCGGAAATTTTCGACAGGCCGCTCATGGTAAGGGTCAACGCGTCGCGATTTGTCGCGAAGCTCTGATGCGGAGTCCCGTCGAGCGCATAGTCGAGAAACACTTCATCCACCACCAGCGCGAGATCATGCTCATTGCAGAGTTCATTCAGTCGCGAACGCTCCGCGGCGCTGACAAACGATCCGGTGGGATTGTTGGGATTGACCAGAATAATCGCACGGGTGCGCGGAGTTATTGCGTGCTCCAGCGAGTGCAGATCAATATGCCATCCATGGTCGTATAGCAACGGATACGGAACGAGCCTTACGTCCTGAAGATCGGCAAGGAAATCAAACAGGGGATAGCTCGGCTTGAGGACCAGAACTTCGTCGCCCGGATTCGCCAGCAGGGGGAAAACGTAAGAATAGGCTTCGCTGGTGCTGGTAGTCAGGAAAATATCTTTCGCCGCTGTAGACTTCCCTTCCGCGGTCGTGCCGTAATAATCGGCAACCGCTTCGCGGGCGCTAGCCAGGCCCTGTGATTGCGGATCGTAATCCAGCGACCTGGGGTTTCTGAGTGCATCGAGGATCGCCGGCTCGTCGTATTCGATTCCAGCGTGGGTGGGGTTCGAGAGCGTCAGGTCGTAAATGCGTTTCCCAGAGCCCAGCGCTTCCTGGTGGGCGAGGGTGAAGCGGTTGGGCGCGAGTTTCCAGTCGGTGCGGCGGGAAAACATTCAGGCCATGATAATGGAATGCGGTTTTCGGCACGAAGTGGCTTGCCCTACACGGTTTGCCTGACGAATTCGACGAATTGCTTTACGTCAGACTCTGTTGTGTCCCATGAGCACATCCAGCGGACCACGGAATGTTGCTCTTCCCACACATAAAAGAAATAGCGCTTTTGCAATTTGGCTATGCTGCGGCGCGGGATTTGGGCAAAGACGCCATTCGCTTCGACTTTGTGAACGATCTTCACTGCCGGAATCTTGCTGAGTTCGCGTTTTAGCAACTGCGCCATGCGGTTGGCGTTGCGGGCGTTGCGCAGCCACAAATCGTCTTCAAATAGAGCCGTGAATTGCGCGGACAGAAATCGCATTTTTGAAGCGAGTTGCATGCCTTGCTTGCGGTAATACTTGAAGTCCGAAGCCTGTGCGGGATTAAAGAATAGGACCGCTTCCGCACCCATTCCGCCGTTCTTGGTCGCACCAAAAGAAAGCACGTCGACTCCTAAATCGCGCGTCGCCTGCCGCAAGTTCAACCCCTGAGCGGCAGCCGCGTTGGCGATGCGCGCGCCGTCAACGTGCAAGAACATCTCGTGATCGTGCGCGAAGCGGGCAAGCTGGCGGATCTCATCCGGCTGGTAAACCGTGCCCACCTCGGTGGACTGCGTAATCGAAATCACTCGCGATTGAACGTGGTGCTGATCTCCGATGCCGTGGTACGCCGAACGCACGGCGTCGACTGTAAGCTTGCCATCTTTGGTGGGAAGCTGGATCAGCTTGCATCCGGTAAACGCTTCCGGGGCTCCGCATTCGTCTACATATATATGTGCGGCCTCCGCGCACAGGACCGCCTGATACGAACTGGTCAGCATTTTCAGGCTGAGGCA
>Ga0136846_1214513_pt1 | contig 22685 bp, 24 predicted proteins | sample HopSoiMetagenom2_FD_96841 | JGI IMG/M metagenome (GOLD analysis project Ga0136846, IMG submission 96841) | Grasslands soil microbial communities from Hopland, California, USA - 2 Assembly 2016 (version 4) | ecosystem: Environmental > Terrestrial > Soil > Grasslands | place: USA: Hopland... | reverse complement strand
GGCGGCCTCGCGCGCCACGATCTGGCGCAGGCTGACCCGGGCGGGCGCCGCCGAGCGAAGGCTGGCCGAGCACCGCGCGATCCTGACCGCGCTCGCCTCACGGGATCCCGATGTGGCCAGGTCGTGGGCCACCGTGCACATCGCCAACATGGAGCACTGGCTGGCCTTGGTCCCTGATCCCGGGGAGGTAGCCGCTACTTCCTGCCTCCCGGCACGTCTCACAGCGAATGTTGAGAACCGGGTCTCAGGCGCGTTTTCAAGGTCATGCAGTGGGGCGGATGGGGCTCGAACCCACGACCGGCGGATTATGAGTAGCCCGGCCTAGTGCTGCGGGCGCGCTGCCGGCACGGATGCCACGGCCCAGTAGCGATTATGGCCGTCATTGCACCGGTTCCGCAGGTGCGCCGTGCCACGAGTAACGAGCCACGATCTCTTTATGCCGAACACGGGGCCGTGGCGAGGCAGGCGTCAGGATGACGACCGGCCCCGCGGGCTGAGCGTCGTGGAGGCGCTGACGGGTGGTCCGGCTGACTGGGCGCGTGCAGGCGACCGGCGGCCGGATCGTCTGGGCAAGGATCACATGGTGACCATCGGCACCGGCCGGGACAGCCCGCGGAGGCCTTCGCGGGCCGATTCTCACCCTTGTGGGGCGAGGCCGACGGCCGCGTGGCGTGCTTGCCTGGTACCAGCACTAGCGGAGCTATCAGTAGTGCGTACAGCCAGCGAAACCACCCGGCTGTGGCCCAAAAGGAGTGGCCTTGACAGAGACGCCTGAGGGCGCGGCTGCGGGGGTCGCGCACTTGTCAATTCCGGGGCGCTCGCCTTTATGGCGCCTTGTCTTCGACGTCAACGATTGCGACGAGACTCTGGTCGTCCCGTCCGAGTGGAATGCCAAGCGGCTGGCGCGAGCTTCCCCATGGCCGGGCGGGAACCATCGAGATCTAACCCGCCGTCGATCGTCGTCGGGGCGTTCGCGATGTTCGGCTTCGGACGCAGGCGATGGCTCAAACGGCGGCCCGGCGCATGTGCCGGAACAATTCAAATGACAGCACCCGTCCTCGGAAAGGGACGCCCATGACCCACGAACCGGCAGGCCAGGGCCCGCTAGCTGCTGGGAGCGCCCTGAGGACGCCTCGGGCCGCCGCGGTCGCCGGCGTCGCCTTTTCAGTGCTCCTGATCTCATCGCTGGTCCTGCTCAGGGTTTCTGTCCCGGCTGAGCCTGCCGTCCCCGGAACGTGGCTGACTGATTCGGGGAAAAGAACCGCCGTGGCGATCGGGCTGAACCTCATCCCGTTCGCCGGAATCGCCTTCCTGTGGTTCATCGGGGTGATCCGGGACCGGATCGGAGCGCACGAGGATCGCTTCTTCGCGACCGTGTTCCTGGGCAGCGGGCTGTTGTTCGTCGGCATGATGTTCGTGGCCGCGGCGGTTGCCGGCGGGATCATTGCGGGCGTGTCGGCACCCGGCTCTCCGGGTGCCGACACCCTGGCCCTGGGCCGCCACGTCACGTCGCTCCTGCTGAACGTCTACGCGATGCGGATGGCGGCAGTGTTCACGCTCACCACTGTGACCATTGCGCGCCGCACCAAGATCGTATCCAGATGGCTCACCGTTACCGGGCTCGCGACCGCGCTAGTGCTGCTGGTAGGCGTCGGTATCTCACCTTGGGCGGAACTGGTATTCCCGGCCTGGATCCTGGCTATAAGTATCGACATCCTCGTAGCTGGCGCGAGCGCCTCCATCGGCACCACCGAAACGGCCCTCCGGAACTGACCGGCATCACTGGCCGCCCAGAGCCCTACGGCAGCCTATTCAGCCGCCATCTGGCCTCCAGGCGCACAACCCGGGCGACCGCGTGACAGTAACAACCGCCTGTACGGGTTCAGCCGTGCCGGTCATTCCGGCTGCCTCTTTCAGCCGGTCGGCGATGCCGCGCTGTCCAGCTACCGCGCGTTCCCCGTCGAACGGCAGGACGTGCTGCCCTTGTGGCCCCGCCTATGACGGTCAGTATGTCGCCTTGGGTTGCCGACGTCAGCGCACGTCGACGTAGGTGACCTCGATGGCGTTGTTGCCGTAGCCGAGATGGTTCCAGGGTGGCACCTCGGGTTGCACGTTGCCGGCGGCGTCGGTCGCCCGGGCGCGGAGCGTGTGTCGTCCCGCCTCGGTCGCCTGCCACTCGAACGACCAGTCCTGCCACTGGTACGGACCCTTCGGGGGTTCGACCTCAGCCGCGTGCCAGTCGCCCTCACCGGTGAGGCTGACCTGGACCTGCGTCACCGGTCCGGTGCCCGACCAGGCCTTCCCGCGCACGGTGTAGGTGCCGGCGGGGATGATCCCGCCGCGAGCGGGATCGGTGATCCGGGCGCGCACGCGCATGCGGGTGACGCGCTCAGGCGGACGATCGGCCCACTGGTACATGTAGTGGCCGGTCTCGAACTCGCCGACGTACGGCTCGGTCAGGACATCGATGTGCTTCAGCCATTTCACGGAGGCGACGCCGTACCAGTGGGGCACGATGAGCCGGAACGGCGCGCCGTGGTCGGGGTTGAGCGCCTCGCCGTTCATCTCGTAGGCGATCAGAATCTCGGCGTCCGGATCGGTGACATCGGCGAGGGTCAGGGACCGCTCGAAGGTCAAGTCGGACGCGTCAATGTTCTTGAGGACCGGATGGAGCAGGTAGGAGCCGTGATCGGCGCCGGTGAAGCGGACCTCGACCCCTTCGGCTGTCGGCTTGGCCTGTTCCAGTACCTGGTGCAGGAGGGCACCGGTCCAGCGAGCGGTGGAGACGGCGTAGTCACCCCATGGTTCGCCGATCGGCAGCGGTCGCATTGCCAGGCGCCCGTTCCCGGCGCATTCCATCGTGACGACCCGCTCGACCGGGGCCATGGCACGCAGGTCGTCGATCGTCAGGGTCCTGGGGAGTTCGACCGCGCCGCCGACCTCGAGGGTTCCGTCGTGGACCGGTACCGGGAAGTTGCTGCGTACGTAGTGGAGCTCGGTCGGCGTGATGTCGCCTGTCAGGGCCTCCGGCGGGGCTTCTGCGTTGAAGGGCTCGCCGTGGATCATCGTGAGTGGCGCACGTGCCTGCTGCAGGTCGTCTGCCAAGGTCATCTTTCCAGCCTCCTCATGGACGGCCGCGGTGCGGCCCGATCGCGCGTCAGTAGTCGGGATCCTGGAAGGTAGGATTCCGGTCGTCGTTGAAGGCCCCGATGCCTTCGATCCGGTCTGGGTGGACGGCCGAGCGCCAGTGGGCCTCCATCATGATCGCGATGGCTTGCTCCATCAGCTCGCCCAATGGGGCAGAGCTCGTTGACCATACCGAGCCGCCTCCGGCGGCGGCTAGGCCGATCATCGCTTCGGGCTGGCCGTACGGGCGGCCGCTTTAACCTGGCGGTGGTCAGGCGACCGGTCAGGTTGCTGGAGTGTACCGTCCGGCCAGATTCCGGTTTTCTTGCGCGTCCACTCGGCGGCGCCGCGGGCGACAGCCGTCTTGACCAGCGCGTAGATGACGCTATGCAGACCTGCGGCCAGCAGGATCTCCCCCCAGCCGCGCTCCGAGTCCATCGGCGCGGGCGCGTCAGTTCCCCGGCCGACGATCTTCCAGATCCTTTTGAAGATCAGCCCGCTGAGCAAACCGCCAACGATCCCAACCACGATGGCCACCGGCTTGCACAACAGCTTGAACATCGCCGCCTCCCTCTACAGGCCAGCTTCACGCGTGAATAGGTTCCCGGTATCACCCCCTCGGGGGTGACCCTGGTTCTGCAGGCGCAACCGGTTCACGCCTGTCCTGTCCGCCCTGACGGCACCGGTCCCTTGAGCGGCGCGGCCAGCTCCGGGCTAGCGCAAGCCATCGCGAAGCGGAACCCGCTGGGCGGCCTGGACCGGCTTGCCGCCGCCCACTGCGTGCTCAGGTACGGAGCCGGGCGATGAGCTCGATCTCGACGGCGATGCCGACCGGCAGCTCGGCGAGACCAACCGCTGCGCGGGTATGGCGCCCGGCATCGCCGAAGACCTCGACCAGCAGGTCCGAGCATCCATCGAGGACCGCGGGGGTCTGGTCGAAGCCGGGGGCCACGTTCACCATGCCGAAGACCTTGATGATCCGCTGGATCCGGTCAAGATCGCCGAGTTCAGCCTGGAGGGTAGCGAGGATCGACAGTGCCGTCATCCGCGCTGCTTCGCGGCCCTGCGCCAGGGTGAGATCGCCGCCGACCTTGCCGCGTATCATCTGATCACCCGCGACCGGGCCATGCCCGCCCACGTACACCAGCCCGCCGTCGATGACGCAGCTGAGGTAATTACCGGCGGGCGGGAACGGCGGAGGAAGCTCGATCCCCAGGGAATCCAACCGGTCAGCGATCGTCATGGCCAGAGTGTATCGACCCGGCGCTGAGAGTCGCGGGGCCGGACTAGCTTGGCTGCGACTAGGCGCTAAGGAGTTCGTTTACACCCGACACCCCCGGGCGACACCGGCTGTTTGCCTTCTATCGCCTGGTCAACGACGCCGAGGCGTTCGTGGCCGACTACACCGACGACGCCAGGGTGGTTCAGGCCGGCATTACAAGAAGGACCGCGAGGAGATCCGCACCACGATGGCCGCAGGGTTCGCGGGCCCGCTCAGCGGGTCGCGGGCGACCGACCACCCGGCGGACATCCGTTTTCTCACCGACGACACGGCCGTAGTTGTCAGCGAGGGCGGCATCATCTTCCCTGGCAGCACGCTGTCGCGAGCGAAAGGGCTGGTGCGCGCAACCTGGGTGCTGGTCAGGTACGCCGGCGGCTGGCGCACGCCTGCTGCCACAACAGCCCCGCCAGCTAGGGCGTTGTCTTCCAGGTGCGGGGCGTTCCCTTCGGGAGCCGCCCCGCACCTGGATCCGAACAGTTCCGGGCCCATAACAGCGTTGGCACAGCCGTGATAGCCAAGGTAAAACGGTGTGGACCTGGTCCGCCGAACGGAAGGAACCTTGACCGTGACGCATTGAGCCTGCGACTTTGTCGCCGCTGGTCCGTAGCTCGATGATGCGGGCCTCTCGGTGGCGGTGGTACGCTCACGTCCGGCGGGCCCAGATGACCGGACTACCTCGTGGCGAGACGGGTGCCAGCATGACTGACGAGATTCCTATTTCCTATCAGGCGGCAGTCCGCGGGACCCCGGTAATGAGCAGTGCGGGCACGCAGGTGGGGATCCTTGAGCATGTGCTGGAAGTGCCCGCAGTCGATGTATTTGATGGGATCGTGATCGCAACCAAGGATGGCCTGCGCTTCATCGACGCCGATTACGTGCAGCAGATCACGCCGAGCCATATCTGGTGCAGCCTTGATGACGCGCAGGCCTCCCAGTTGCCCCCACCCGAAGGTGCGCCGGTGTACCGCGTCGATGCGCTGGAAGACGCGGGTCATAGCCTGCACGACAGGCTGGGCCGCCTGTTTCGCCGCCCGCACTGGACTCGCGAGGACGACCAGGCCTAACCCAGAGTCCAGTAAGGGCCGACGATGATGGTGATCCGGCCGGGACAAGGATCATCGACCGCCGGGAGGCATCTGTCGGCCGTGCTCGCATAGCCCGAGTCGGATCAAAGCGCCTCTGACCATCGCATAGCCACAGGTCACAGGCTCTTTACGTAGGGTGCCGAGAAGGTGGGGCGGGTGGGGCTCGAACCCACGACCGGCGGATTATGAGAAGTGCGGCCTGGCGCTCCGGGTGCGCTAGCTGCACGGCTTCCACGAAGTCGCGCCGCCGGTAGCGCTGATTACACCGTTAGCACGAGTGTCTCGGTCCACGCCCACCAGGGCGATAGTCGGATGCCAGCTACAGAACGTCCCCCCCGAATGGGGCCAAGGTGCCAGGCGTACGACTTGAATCTCCCAGTTGACCTGATAGCTCACCGGGACGGCATGCCCAGGCGGCGGCCCGCTTTCTCATGTGACACGTAACGGACCGCCCAGGCCTCGCGGTGCGCCAGGTACCCCGCCCGGACAGCATCGAACTCCTCGTTGACCTGCTGCTTCGTGATCCTAGGCTATCCGGCCGGGAAAGGCACGGGTGACGGCGGCGGTGCGATTGGAGACGTCCAGCCTTTCGTAGATGTTTCCAGGTGGGTCCGCACAGTCCCCTCGGTCACGGCTAGGCGGCGGGCGATCTGCGTGTTGGTGTGCCCCGCGGCCACCAGCCTCAGCAGTTCCGTCTGCCGGGGGACCTGGTAAGCCGGGGTTCCGGGATCGGTACGCCGACGACCGTGTGGCAGGACATGATGGCGCGCGGTCTGATCGATGAGACTCTTCCCGCCTTCCGGATCGACTCCTTGCGGTTCGTCACCCGTGGATCGGGGACCAGCCAGCAGCGATGGCTGGGCGACGCCCAGGGCCAGAGCAGCGTGATGCTGGTCAACTGGGCCCATCTGTACCAGTGGCTTCGGCGGGGCGTCCCCGACGAGCTGTACCGCAGTGCCTCGACTGTCGAGCTGATCGACGCGCGGCCTGGCAGCACGACGTTGCATCTCGGCCCCGGCGGCTCGCTGGACTTTGACCTGGTCGTCTGCGCCGACGGCTATCGCTCGATCGGACGCAGGCTCATTGACCCCGACGCCGCGCTGCACTACCGGGGAATAGTGTCGTGGCGCGGGCTCCTGCACGAGAGCGACCTCCGCGCCGATCCCCTCGACGGCTGCGATCTGCTGAGGGTGGGATACCAGGGAGGGCACGGGGTCTTGTATTACATCCCCGGATCCGGGCCGAGCGCCGAACCGGGCAAACGCCTTCTCAAGTGGGGTTACAACCTCCAGGTTCCGGAGGACGCGCTGTCCTCGGTGCTGGTTGATGATCAAGAGCGGCAGCAGTCAAGGTCCGTGTCGTTCGGGAGGGTACATCCGCAAGTCAGGGCGGCCTTGGAGTCCCGCCTGGCGGACCTGTTGCCCCCGCCGCTCTTCGAGCTGGTGCGCCAGAGCAGCAAATCGGCGATCCAGGCCATTTACTCCGTTGCGCCCCGCAGCTACGCCCGCCATCGCCTGTGCCTGGTCGGCGACGCCGGTGCGGTGTTCCCCCCATTTACCTCTAGCGGCGTGCTCAAGGCAGTGGCCAATGCCACCTCATTGGCGGACGCTCTCGTCGGCGCCCCGGCCGTTGATGATGTTCTCCGCCGGTGGAGTCAGGCCCAGCTCCAGGTCGCTGGCCAGGTTGTGCCGTTCGCTGAATACGCCGAGCGAAGCCAGGTGTTCGAGATGCCAGACCTCGCCGCCATGCCCACCGCGGCGACCAACGACTGGCTGGCCTCCGCCTATTCCGGGTTCGTCCTCACGCTCCCCGGCGTGTGACCGGGAGGCGGCAGATGGGTAAAACTGCTGGTGGGGCAGGTGGGGCTCGAACCCACGACCGGCGGATATGAGGGGCCTGGCTTGAAACTCTGGGCGCGGTTGCTCGGTCCACGAATCAGTCCACGCGAATGGCGAGAGATAGAGCCGCGGTAGTGACAGGGCGTAATAAGACAGGCAGCCCCGCCATGTGCGAGTCGCTGGATGGCGATGGGCACCAGCGGCCCGGTCAAGACATCCCGGCCGAGGGGGTCTGGGCCGAGCTAGGCATCGCCGACGACCGGATTGGTCACCGGAGCGGGGTCTACCACCGCTAGCCAGCGGCGCACTGCTGACTAGCGATGGCCGCGCAGGTCGTCCCAGAAGCTGCGGGCGGCGGAGACGGCGCCGGCCGTGCGGTTGACGGCCTCAGCGGCGGCGCGGGCCGCGGTTCCCTTCACGCCGGGTATGGCCGCGACGGCGTCGGTGATCAGATTGCCGGTCGCCTCGATGATGCGGGTACCGGGCGGGACGTGCACCTGGAACTCGTCCGGGTCGATGGGCTCGGTGCTGATGTCGTCTAGCTCCGACCAGACCGCCAGCGTGTCGTCGGCGTAGCAGAGCAGGCGGAGCAGGCAGCCGGTCTCGGCGTCCACGATCGCGTCGGCGGGGAAACTCATCAGCAGCCCCGGGACATGCTCGCCACCTGAGGATGTCACGCCGAGTTGGCGGGCGGGTCGGCCCCGGTAGGTGAGCTCCGCGCCGCCGGATAGCCGGAGGCGGAGCAGCCAGGACGACTCGGCCAGGGACACGATCGCCTCCCGCAGCGGCGTGGCCGGGCCGACCATGGTCCGGTCCTGGAAGACCCACCAGCAGCGCTCGCCGTCGCAGGAGATCGTCGTCGCATCTGCGGGGCGCGGGCGGGCGGAATAGTCCAGGCGGTACCGGTCCGGGCCGCTGACGCGCAGCCGGGCTTCGGTGCGGGTCACGTTCATAGCGCTGGTCACCGTGTCGATGAGGGAAGCGAAGCCGCCGCCCCCGGCGGCGCGCATTTCTTCCGGCATCCGCCTCATGATGGCGGCGAAGTCGAGCCACTGCCGCGCCATAGCACTGAGGATCTGGGGTTCGCCGCTGCGGTACAGCAGCTCAAGGATCTCGTCGGGCGGCGGTGAGCCGCCGGCCAACTCGAGTGGGGCCGGATCGGGCGATGGAATCACCTCCGGCTGCTCGGCGGGCGCGCCGCGACCGGGCCAGTTGGGCAGATACCTGGTAAGCGCGCCGAGGCCACCCGCCGCCAGGTCCGCGGCCGCCCAGCCAGGACCGCTGACCGCTGGCTTCTCCCCCTTGGCATCGCCGAGGTGGCTGCCCGGTCGCGGAGCGAACCGGGCAGGGTCGGCGGCCTCCGGCGGGTCCATCGTCACGTCGGTCAGCTCGGTGAGGGCGACCAGTTCGCCGGCGGACGTCTCGATCCGGCGGAGCAGGATGCCGAGCTCGGCGTCCACGGCGACCTCAACGCGGTCGTAGGCCTGCTGGGCGGGACGGGATCCGAGCGCATCACGGCGCGGCGTGGCCGCGACCGCGATCGCGTCGCGGCCGGCGACGGTCACCGGTCCCAGCTCTTCCAGCGTGTACCCGCCGAGCAGACGGGACGGGCAGAGCAGCTCGGGCACCGGCAGATAGGTGCCGTTCTCCCTGACGGGGAGCGGCGCAGGACCTCCCATCTCCAGCGGCCGCCACGACCAGACGTGCTCGCCGTCGTTGCCCTCGGCGGCCTCTCCCCCGGCGCCCCGGCCGGGGTCCGGGCACACCAGGCGCCACCGGCCACCGGGACCGATCAGGAGCGCTCCGTGTCCCACGTAGCGGTCGTTGTCTTGCCTCTGCCCCGGCCAGTCGCGGTACCAGCGGGACCGGTACTTTCGCGGTGAGCGCGGGGGCGGGGGCGGCTCCGGGCCATATTCGGCGCGCAGCTCGGCCGACAGGGACAGACGGGTCCAGTCGGCCCGGTAGAGCAGCCCGATCAAGTCTGGCAGGCCGGTCATGGCGGCACCATTCGGGGCAAATCGGCCGAGGGAGGCGGGATAGCCACCCCGTTTGGTCAGATTATGCCCTGTGCCGGCTTGAGAGCTGTACGGCTTGTGGGGACGTGGACTTACCTGGGGAGGCCGAACAGTGCCGCCGCGTTGCCGTAGCAGATTTTGCGGCGATCGTTTTCACTAATCGGCGCCGTCTCGATCCACCGGGCTGCATCGGTTGCCATCTCGTAGGGATAGTCGCTGGCGATTTGTCCAGCGCGGTCAGCCTCAACGGCGTCGTTATGAACAGCGCCCGGGTGGTCGGTCCCGTGCTCGCGCGCGTACTGATCGTCACGATCGGCACGACACCGTGTTTTGCCGTCAACGCCGTGTCATACGTGGCCGTGATCGCCGCGCTGGTGATGCTGCGGCCCGATATCCGAAGGCGGCGGGCGGCCGGCGGCATCCATGCGGGCCTGCGCTACGCGGCCAGCCGCCAGCAGCTGTGGCTGCCGCTCGTCATGATGGCGCTGGTCGGCTGCTCGCCTTCAATTTCCCGGTCATCTTGCCCGTGGCTGGCACGCCAGACATTTCACGGCAACGGCGGCACCTATGGGCTCTTGTCCACCATGCTCAGCATCGGCTTGGTCGCCGGCTCTATCGGTGTCGGCCTCATCCACCATCCCCGCCGGCAGTACCTGGTGGCCGGTGCGCTGGCCTTCGGGGCCTTCCTGGCCGCGACCGCCGGGGCGCCAGATATCCGGAACTGAGGACTGCCCGTCGACCGGACCGGTAAGCACCGGCGGTGGAAAGAACGCGAAGTCTTTGCCTGGATCGACCGCCAAGCAGCATGACACGTGAGTGGTTCCCAGCCTCGGAACAGGCCGAGACACTCCTACCGCATCACGTGAGTTAATACCACTGCGCCAAACCTGTCAGCTTGGGCCAGCGCATGACCTGACACCTCGCTGATGCGGCCCGTGGTCGCAGGATTGCCCTCGAATCTGCCGATCGAGGACAGGCATGACCTTTGGCATGGCGGGTCTAGGCTGAGCACGGGTATCTTCCCCGGACCTGCTGCCGCTCATCATGAAAGAGGCGCTATGAGTCACGGATCAAGTCAGTTGCACTGACGGCCCATCGTGACCCAGGTTCCGTGTCGAAAGATCTTGAGGCCGAACGGGCATGGTGACTTCTGGTGGTATAATTGCTTGCTTGGGAGACCTGTCCGAGGCACGCCGTGCACCGCTTCTGCGCTGGCTGGCTACGCGAGAGTGACGCTCACTGTGGGAATCGACTACCAGCGCCTGTATGAGTACCGCTTCCGCCGCATCGATCAAGCGAGCCGCCAAGCGGTCTGGAGCGAAATCGCCGCCTATCTGTACTGGCGCATGGGCGCGCCAGCGAAGGTGCTTGACCCTGCAGCGGGCCGATGCGAGTTCATCAACGCAGTCCACGCAGCCGAACGGTGGGCCGTAGACACGGTCGACCACGGAGAATTCCAGCAGTCCGGCGTTAAGGTGATGGTCGGGGATATCCTGGACGTCGAACTCCCGCTAGCCCATTTCGATGGCATTCTCGTTTCCAACTTCCTCGAGCACCTGCCCAGTCAGGACGCAATTGGCACGCTGCTCGCCAAGCTCCGGACATCGATGGAGCCCGGTGGAACGATCGCTGTTCTCGGCCCGAACTTCAGGTACTGCCCGGATAGATATTTTGACTGCGCCGACCACACCCTTGCGCTGACCCATAAGTCGGTCGCTGAGCACCTGTACGCGGCCGGCTTCGAGGTCACCACTGTCATCCCGCGGTTCCTGCCCTACTCCTTCAACGGCCCGCTCCCCCCCTCTCCGCTACTTACCAGGATCTACCTTCGCGTTCCCGCCCTGTGGCGAGTGGTGGGCAAGCAGTTCCTCGTCCTCGGGGTCAGGCCCGGGTAACCGCCGTTCACCCAGGCCACGGTCGCGGTATGGACGTAAGCTCTGACGGTGGCTGGGGTGAGAATGCGATCCAGTGATGCGGCGAACCGCAAAGCACCACGGCTTGCCGTGCCAGCCTGGCTGCCGTGGTGGGCTGGGTCGGTGCTCGCGGCAGTTGGCCTGTTTACCCTGTATCTGCGGCAGTCACGGACCTGGCGGGTCGACTCCGACGCCGCTGCGGTCTCGTTGCAGGCGTGGGAGATGCTCCACGGCAACGTCCTACTGCATGGCTGGTGGCTCGCGGACGTTACATTTTTCACCACCGAGCTTCCCGAGTACATGCTGGTGGAATCGGTACGCGGGCTGCACCAGGATGTGGTGCACATTTGCTCGGCGTTGACCTACACGTTGCTTGTCCTGCTGGCGGCCATGCTGGCCAAGGGCCGCGTTCGTGGCCGCGATGGCGTCGTCCGCGCCCTGCTGGCCGCGGGAATAATGTTGTCGCCCGGGATTCTGCGTGGCACAAACGCCCTGCTCGGGGCGCCGGACCACACCGGTACCGGAGTTCCTATCCTGCTGGTTCTGCTGCTCCTCGACCGGGCAGAGGGGTGGAGACGACGCTGGCAGGTACCGGGGGCGGCATGCCTGATGCTTACCTGGGTGCAGATCGCCGACCCCCTGGCCACTTTCGCAGCGGCTGCGCCACTGGTGCTAGTAGGCGCCGTGCGGACGACGGCGGCGCTGACAAGGATGCACGGCGAGCGGGAGGGCTGGCGATACAACCTGGCGCTGACTGTCGCCGCGGCGGGATCCATACCGCTGGCATATGCAATGGTCTCCGCCATCCATTCTCTCGGCGGCTACACCGCTTCCCCGGTGCCTGGCCCGTTGCTCGGGAGCCTGTCCGCGATACCATCGCATGCCCTGGCGGTGGGCCAGTCTGTCCTCGTCCTCTTCGGTGCCGACTTCTTCGGCCAGCCGTCGCTGATCGGGGCGGTGCTGGCACTGCTGCACCTAGCGGCGGTGGCCGTCGCGACGCTGGCGCTCGTCAGCGGCATCCGCGGTTTCTTCAGCCGGCTTGACCTGGTCGGCCAGATCCTGGTGGCTGGCACGATCATCCTGCTCGGCGCGGGGGTGTTCAGCACGCACGTGCCCAACCCTTCCTTCGCTCACGAGATCGCCGTCGTGCTTCCCTTCTCCGCGGTGCTGAGCGGGCGCCTGCTGGCCGGGCCGCTGATCCGAGCTAGGCTCGGGCCGGTGCTGGCGGTCGGGTTGGCCGCCTACCTGGGCGCGCTGTGCTATGGCGCGACCGGAGTACCCGCGCCCGCCCAGAACCAGGCCGTGGCTGACTGGCTCGTCGCACACCACCTCACCGACGGTCTGGCCGGCTACTGGGAGGCAGACAGCATCACGTTCGACAGCGGCGGACGGGTCACGATGACACCGCTGGCGCCGGGCACAACGACCGCATACCTCTGGGAGGCCAAGGTCGCCTGGTTCGACGCGCGCTCACGCTATGCGAACTTCCTCGTCCTGAAGGCACCTTCCGCGGCGGCGCCGCGCAGCTTCGGCCTGCCGGCACGGACGTATCACTATGAGCAATACACCATCATGGTCTGGCACAAGAATCTGCTCACGCTGCTACCCGGGGCCGGGGGCTAGCACGTGAGGTGAGCCTTGTCGCGTTCAGCTCGAAGCGGTACGTCCAGACCGACCTGGAGGCCGATCTCCAAGTCGCGAACACGCTCGCGGAACTGATCATCGGCGGGTCGCTGGCCTCGGTGCAGATCTCCGGCGTGCCACGTGAGGACTGATTTGGCGGCCCGCCCGGTCTTGCATGTCTGCGGAACCGGATCTCCCGGCCGGTGAGCGGGTCGGTTCCGGCGTACGCCCTTGGCGCGCCAGGACCGCTCGGCAGTTGCTCTATGTGTCCGCTCGGTGTACCAGCCACGATGTGACGGTCCACGGCTCGACCAAGACTTCTAGTAAACCGCTGGTGGGCGGGTGGGGCCGGAAGTCCGGCGCCTCACAAGATGTCCATATTCTGGCGGTCGGTATCTCGAAGTCGGACTACCTCCGGCAGATGGGCGCCAGCATCTATCTCGTGACTCATCCCAGCGCAGTCCCTCGATGGCTTGCCGTCACCGGAGGAGCCCTTTGCTTTGCCGGGGCCGCCGTATCGCGTTCCCGGCTCATGAGCCGACCAGAACCGTGACTGCATTATGCAGTCACTGACGATAGTATGCATTCATGACCGCACTTACCATCCGGGATGTACCCGAGGACGCCGTGCGCACGATGAAGATTCGCGCGGCTCAGGCTGGCCAGTCCTTGCAAGCTTACCTCCGAAGCTTGATTGAGCGCGAGGCTGCCAGACCCACCGTGGCGGAGGCTGTGGAACAGGCCCGCAGGCAGGCGACCGCCGACATCAGCACTACTGACATCCTCACCGCAATCGACGAGGGACGAACCGGACATTGATCGTCATCGACTGCTCGGCCATGATCGAACTGCTGGCAGCGAAGACCCATACAGGAGATGCCATCGCTCGCCGGGTGACCTCAGCGCAGACCCTGTTTGCGCCATACGTGCTCGACGGAGAGGTCATCTCAGCGCTTCTCGGACTCAGGCGCGGACAGAAAATCTCGGACCAAGAAGCCGACGCCGCGCTCTCCAGCTACCGCGCGTTCCCCGTCGAACGGCAGGACGTGCTGCCCTTGTGGCCTGGCCTGAAGAGCCTTCATGCCAACCTGTCCGCCTACGACGCTCAGTATGTCGCCTTGGCTGAAGCCCTCAACGTCCCCTTGATCACCGCCGACGCGCGGATCAAACGCAGCAGTGCAGCACGATGCGAGGTCGAAGTCTTCGACGCGCGCACTTGACTAAGCGGAGTTGACATGCGACCGCGTGACAGGAGGGGCCGGCGGGGCTCGAATCCACGACCGGCAGATTATGCGTCCAGAGCACAGCCTCAGATCGCGAGACCTGCGCATACGGCGGCAGCCTCGGCTCGAACTGGTGCTCCCAGTCCAAGGTGAGGCCCAGGCACCCGAGTTAGAACGGCGACGCTTACCCGACAGACATCACCCGCGGCACCGGAACGGGCGGCCCGGATGGACATCTGAGGCCAAATTCGTCGGTAGGGTCCAGGGTAACTTGGTTCGGCGCGACATCTAGGCGGGTCCTTGAGAACTCTCTTGCTGTCCGCCTCGGTGTCGATGGCGATTGCGCTGCTGGGCACTCCGGTCGCGATCCGCATCTTCGTCAGGCGCGGCGTCGGCCAGGAGATCCAGGACGAACTCGCGGCGGCTGGGCACGCGAGCAAGAGAGGCACGCCCACCATGGGCGGCATCGTGATCATCCTGGCGTCGCTGGCCGGATATCTGGCCGGGCACCTGCTCACCGCCGACCCGATGACCGCGTCGGGGCTGCTGGTGCTGTTCCTGATGACCGGCATGGGCCTAGTCGGTTTCGTCGACGACTTCATCAAGGTTTTCAAGCGGCGCAGCCTCGGGTTGCGGGCCAGGCAGAAACTGGCCGGGCAGATCGTAGTGGGCGCGGCGTTCGGCATCATGGCGCTGCACTTTCCGAATATTTATGATCTGACCCCCGCTTCGGACCGCCTGTCTTTCCTGACTGACTTCGGCATCGCGATCGGCCCGGTGTTCTTCGTGGTCTGGGTGATCCTCATGACGGGCGGCGCGTCGAACGGGGTGAACCTCGTTGACGGCCTGGACGGCCTGGCTACCGGGGCGTGTATTGCCGTGCTGGCCGCCTACGTGATCATCGGCAACTGGCAGTTGCGTAACGTCTGCACCGCCACGCTGGTGCAAAGCTGCTATCACGTGCGCGACCCGCTGGACCTCGCGGTGGTCGCGGGCGCGGTGCTAGGGGCGTGTTCCGGCTTCCTGTGGTGGAACGCGCCGCCGGCCAGGGTCTTCATGGGGGACGTCGGAGCGCTGGCCCTCGGAGGAGCCCTGGCCGGCCTCGCGATCGTGTCCCGTACCGAACTGCTGCTGCCGATCTTGGGCGGCCTGTTCGTGATCGTCACGCTGTCGGTGATCATCCAGGTGATCGTCTTCAAGGTGACGAGAATCAGGACCGGCCGGCCGGTGCGCGTGTTCCGCATGACGCCGCTCCAGCATCATTTCCGCATGCTCGGCTGGAACGAGACCACGATCGTGGTGCGGTTCTGGTTGATTGGCGGCATCTTCGTGGGCACGGCCCTTGCCATCTTCTACGTCGGCTGGACCTAAGCAGTTTCCCGCGGGATCGGCACAGTCGTCCTCGCCGTACGCCTGACCCGCTCGACAGCTACTCTATGTGACCAGATGTGGCACTACGGTTCGAACATCGCCCCGCCGACGTCAGTATACAATCCGGTCCACGGCTCGCCGACCACGACTGTCAAACTGCTGGTGGGGCGGGTGGGGCTCGAACCCACGACCGGAGGATTATGAGAAGTGCGGCCCGGCGCTCCGGGCGCGCCACCTGCACCGATACCACGGAATCGTGCCGCCGACAACCCTCATTGCACTGTATGCACGGGTGCCTCGGTCCACGGACCGGTCCACGCCTTACCGCGGTGATTACCGGATGCCAGCTACACAACGTTACAGCCCAGTCGATCAGCGCGCCCGCGCCCGGCGGCGTAAGGCTGCCCGAGGAGAGCCAGACGTTGCTAACCGCCGAGCACTGGATCTTGACTGCGAGCACGAGATCATCCGGCGGGTACACCAGGAACGTGTCCAGGCCCGCGCCGCCCGGGCCGAAATGCAGCGAGCGCAACGGCATGGAGACGTCATCACGCTCGTCGCGGCGCCGCTGGTACTGCACCGGATCCACGATCACGACCGCGTCCATGAACGCCGCCAGGGATGCTCGCGCGGCCGGAGGCAGGTCGGCGAACTCCTGCCGAGCCGGGCCGTCCAGCTCCCGCCGGTACACGCGTCAGACGCCGAACCGGGTCCGGATCTCCTCCCGGCTCATCCGCTGTTCCGCAGGCGGCGGGCCCTCGTCCTGGTAGGTGCCGATGCGAGCTTGGAACTCCCGCTGCACCTGGGGTCACGCCAGGCGTCCGCCTCGAACCACCAGCGCTTGACCGTCTGCACCAGCGGTGTCACCTCACCCTGCTCGCGGGCCTGCTCGAACGCCGCATCCACATCCTCGTCGTACCGCCGGAGGATGTCGCCATCGGCGTTGGCGGCCAGCACGGCCCTGATCGCCGTCGGCGTGCAAGCCGGGCGAGGCAGCGCCTGAGGTTGCCTGGCATGCGGCGCGGTCATCCGCAGCTCTCCTGTAGCTCGCCGTCTCGCCCAGCATAAGCGCGTCCGCCGACAGACAGCAGCCACATCACGTTCCCGGCGCGCGAGTTGTGAGTAACGGCACGAGGACATGCTTCTCAACATGCGGATCGCCGTAGTGTCCCGGCGTCAGCGCCCGGGCTCTGCCCCGGGAGGGGCCGCCCGGGCGCACGCCGCTAAGGCACGCAGATCAATCCAGCTCTCACGACAGACAGCTGGGTGCTGCGGCAGCTGGCTTCCTCGCGCTCCGTCGTCCAGCCCCGCGCATCGCGTCTAGGCCGCCCGCCGCTGTCACCCGGCACGGCGGCCGGGTGACCCACGGATATCAGGGACTTCTGGGCCTGGCCAGACCGGGACTATCGGACGACAATTGAAAAATGGCCGGGCCGGGCCTTCCGGCCGCGGTCAGGAGACTGCGGGACCGGAGGAGGGCATCATGGCGGCGGAGACAGCGCCCGGCCTGGCTGGGATGGTGCCAGGAGTCCCGGCTGAGGCCGGGCCCGCGCGGCCCGGCCTCCCTGATCGCATGGCCAGGTACGGAATCTGGGTCGCGGTGATCACACACATTGTCCTGCGTGATCGCCGCTTCCAGGCAACGGTCATTACCGGCGTCGTCGGGGCGTACGCGCTGGGCAGCGTGACCAAGGACAACCAGGCGCGCCCGGTGCGGCGCGCGGTCGCCTGGTATAACGTGCACAGCCAGGCCCACGACGTGCAGGTGCTTCGTCGCGGGCGGCGGGCGCTGAGGTCGGGCAGACGCTAGATCCCGGGGATGGCCCGTTAGGTGCAAGAGCCCCCACCAGACTGCTGGATAGTGATACGCCTCCGGTCCGGCATCAAGGGCCGATTTGACCGCAGGACCACGAGCATAGGTCAACGTACCTGGTGAACGTACATCCCTGAAGGAGCGGGCCTCGACACCTGCCCTCTGGCGGATAGGCCGGCAGCAGTCAGTCCGATGGAGGAGGGCGGCGGACCATGGGGCAGGCCCCCTTTCCTGGGCCCGGGCCAGCGGCAAGACCGGTGCCCGCGAGCGGCTCGGTGATGATGGCCGGACCAGGGCGCCGAGGTGTTTGCCCCTGGCCGTGGACGACACGCTGACCCGGGGCCTTCGATACGTCATCGGGGCCGCGGGACGGCCGGGGTCACCCGTTACGGACGATCCGGGGTGCGGCGGGTTAGCCGTAGGATCCTGGTTACTAATGGCTGGCGGACAGCCGCCGGGCAGGTGATCCGCGATGCCTGGCCGCGATGGGTGACCGGCCCGGGTAACTGCCGGGCTAGGGTCCCTGCAGTGGCATCAGGACCGGCCCATCTGGCGGGTACGGGAGGTATAACGATGTCAGTTGACACGTTCGTGGCGTATGTCGGGATATATGACAACGCCGCCGCCGCGGACGCCGATTACGAGGCGGTCAAGGACCTGCATGCCAAGGCGGGCGTGATCGATGCCTATGACGCCGCGGTGATCGAGCGCCGGGCCGACGGCAAGGTCAAGATCACGAAGAAACATGAGACGCCGACCAGGGTCGGCGGCGTGCTCGGCGGCGGGGCGGGACTGGCCACCGGCCTGGTGGTGGCCCTGTTCCCGTTCGCCGCGATCGGGGGGGCCTGCTCGCGGTCGCCACTGGGGGCGGCGCGGTGCTGGGAGCGCTGGCCGGTCACGCAGCGGCCGGGATGAGCCGCAAGGACCTGAAGGAGCTCGGCGAGCACCTGGATGCCGGGCAGGTCGGCCTGGTGGTGGTCGCGGTGTCGGACATGGGAGCCAAGGTCGAGCGGGCGATGAAGCAGGCACGGAAAATCGAGGCCAGGCATCTGACGGCTGACACCGCCGCGATCGAGGCCGACGCCAAGTCCGCCCAGGTGTGATGCGGCAGGACGGTCGGCAGCACCCGGCGGCACTCGCACGTTGCGTCACGACTTAGGAGATGCCCGGCCGGAAAGCGGAAAGGCCGGCGAGTCGTACCGCGCTCCCGCCGCATCGGCCAGCAAGACGAGCAGCGAGCCGATACAGCGCCCGAGTACAGCAACGCACTCTGACAGCAACAAGCATGAGCTATCACCCACACTCTCCGTGTGGCTGGGACAGCAGCCAACCACCCAGCACCGCCGCCAGTTCGGGACGCAGAGGCCAAATAGCTGGCCGTGTGGGACATTCGTGGGACGTGTGTCAATGGCCAAGCGAACGCGCCCCGTACTCAGCGGCAGCTGACGCCCGCAAGGCATCCAGCCAGGCGGAAAAACTTCGGCGTCCTGCTCGGGCAGGACGATAGAACGCGCCACGGCCTTGCCGCCCGTTACCGCCACCAACCCAGCGGCCAGGGCGAGGAGCCACGCGCGGTGCAGGTCCGGTACATCAGCTGCCGAACGAAGCGTCCCGCGGGGCCGTGACGCCTATGACCGCGGCAGCAGGCGGCACATCTGGCTTCCGCAGTACTTCCCGGCCGGTCAGCAGGCGAGGACCCGAGTCGGCCAGCCAGCTTCCAGAGCGGCGCGGTTGTGCCGCTCGCGTCCTCACCAACCTCGGATTTGCGGAACTTGGCTACCGTAAAACGGGAATCTAAACTCCGGAAAACGGGAAAAAAAGTTCCGGAATCCGGGAAATTAAGTAGTATCAGGGTATGCGTGAGGTTCTAACCGGCTTGGCGGAACGCCGTCTGATCGATGTTGCTGGGGCTCGTTTCCTCGAGGAGCCGGTGCTTATCCTCAACGGGCCCCGAACGGTAGGAAAGAGTACACTCCTCGATCAGCTGGCCGGACGTCTAGGCCGGCCAGTGATCGACTGTGACGACCCGGCCACGCGATCAGCAATGCGAGCTGACCCCGGTCGCTTCGTTGAGTCGGCCGAGCCGGTGCTGATCGACGAGTATCAGCATGTACCCGAGCTCCTCGAAGCCATCAAGGCACAGCTCAACCGGGATCTGCGCCCTAGTCGGTATGTCTTGGCCGGGTAGACGCGGTACGCCGCCGTCCCGGCGGCGGCCCAGGCGCTAACCGGCCGGGTTGACATCATTCCCGTGCTCCCGCTGACTCAGGGCGAAATCGACGGCGTCACAGAGACGTTCGTGACCAGGCTTCTCGATGGCGACGGGATAGAGGGACTGTCTCCGGACGCACCGGCCGCGACGCGGGACGAATACGCTCGAAGGTCAACGTCAGGCGGGATGCCGGTGGCCCTGCGCCGTCCGCCGGGCCGGTCGCGTTCCCGCTGGTTCGCTAACTACGTCGACCTGGTCGTGGACAAAGACGTGATGGATATATCGCGGGTTCGGCAGCGAGAGATGTTGCCCCGGCTGCTGGGCCAGCTAGCCGCCCGGTCCGGGCAGGTACTCAACATCACACCGGTCGCTGGCGCGATCGGCCTGGAGCGGTCGACAGCAGAAAACTACGTCAAGCTCCTCGAGGCTGTCTTCCTTATCTACCGCCTCCCGGCGTGGGGCACGACCCTCGGCTCCCGGGTCGTCAAGCATGCCAAGGTGCATATGGTCGACTCCGGCGTAATGGCCTGGCTGCTCAGCCTCACTCCGCAAAAGATCGCCCAGTCAGATCCCTCGACCCTCACTGAGTATGGCCACCTTCTCGAGACGTTTGCGGTAGGTGAGATTCTCAAACAAGTCAGCTGGTCAGACGCTCCGGTAACGGTCGGCTACTTTCGCACGGAGTCTGGCGACGAGGTAGACCTCGTCCTCGAACGCGACGACGGCCAGGTAATCGCCTTCGAAATCAAAGCAGGCACCCGCGTCAGCGGTGAAGACTTGCGCGGCCTTCGTCTCTTGAAAGACCGGCTTGGCCCGCGGTTGCAGGAAGCCGTCATCCTCTACAGCGGTCAATACGCTTACCGGCATGAGGACTGGGCTTGGATCCTGCCACTCAGTCAAATCTGGACGTGAAAAACCTCTGATAGGACAAGCGCCCGCGTTGTTAGGACAGAAACCCTCAAGTCAAACTGGTTCTGCAAACCAATTTGTCAAACTGGACGCTGCGGGACGGGTCGAGACGGCAAAGATGCAGCCCAGATGACGCGAGCCCTCGCCGCCGTCTGTTAGGTCAGCGCGGCAGACCAGGGACCGCCCGAGATGGCAGACGGTCGCGTAGTCCCCTAACCAGTCCACAGAAGCAAGATCCAGATAGGTAAACACGTGGTGGGGCGGGTGGGGCTCGAACCCACGACCGGCGGATTATGAGAAGTATGGCCTCATGCAACGAAGTGGGTCGACAGCATGACGGCCCAACACGGCGGCACCCCACTGTCGAGGTCTAGGCGAAAGGTTAACTCCTACAGGACCGCGAGCCTGTGAGCAGGTTCGAACCAATGGCCCGCCGTTTACAAGAAGTATGGCTACTTACAATAGGCATGCTAGCTGCGCCGATGGCACGAGCCGGCGCCTAGATCGCACTCATTGCGCTCGGCCAATCTGGCGGGCCGTTCCACGAACGGTCCAACGCGGCCGGCGGGAGACGAGTTCATATCTGGAACCGGGCGCGTGGGCCTGAACTCGCCGCCAAGAAGCGGTCGCGAACTTCAGCGCAGGTGTCAGGCCTCGTCTGGATCGCCGCGGTGGCCAGATTGCCACCTTGTTCGAAAGTTTTACTTATTAGATCGGAGGTGGCCTGGCGGGCTATCACCCATAATCCAGCATAATCAGAGATTCTGGTCCGAAAGTTGTTGACATGTGGTGCTTGCCATCTTAACTTTGCTGCATCTCGAGAACTTGCGTCCGAAACTTTCGCACCGAGGCGGAGGTGACTGTGTGACGCAGAGGGAGGCAGCAGATGAGACTTCGTCGTCTTTTCGCGGTGAGTGCCGCCGGGGTCGCCGTGGTCCTCGGCACCACCGTCGCGGCCAGTGCGGCCGCCAATTCGGGCAGCGCAGTCGCGCCTGACTCTCTGCGCGCACTGGCCGCGAACATCGGCCTCCGCATAGGCACCGCGGTTATTCCGTTCGACCTGGACCATCCCGACTACCAGGCCATCGCCGCAGGCCAGTTCTCGGTCGTCACGCCCGGGAACGAGATGAAATGGCAGGTCGTGGAGCCGGCCCAGGGAACGTTCGACTGGTCGGGCGCCGATCGCCTTGTCGCCTTCGCCGAGCAGCACGGGCAACTGATCCGCGGACACACCCTGCTGTGGCATAGCCAGCTGCCCGACTGGCTGACTACGGGTGTCGCCAACGGGACTATCAGCAATGCCCAGCTCAGGAATCTGCTGCATCAGCACATCACCACCGAGGTATCGCGCTATAAGGGCAGGATCTGGCAGTGGGACGTGGCGAACGAGTTCTTCACTGACAGCAATCCCTCGACGATCAACCCGAATGACTTCTGGGTTTCTCACCTCGGGGCAGGAATCATCGCGGACGCCTTCCGCTGGGCGCACCAGGCAGATCCGCACGCACTGCTCTTCTACAACGACTACAACATCGCCGGCGAGGACGGCACGAACGCCAAGAGCGATGCGGTGTTTGCGTGGCTCAAGCAGATGCTCGCCCAGGGCGTGCCGATCAACGGCGTCGGTGATCAGGGGCACCTCGACACGCAGTACGGCTTCAGCGGCACGCAGATGACTCAGGACCTGCAGCGGTACGCCAGCCTGGGCCTGAAGCTGGCCATCACCGAGGCCGACGTCCGCACGTTCGTGAACAACGCGACCGACCAGGTACCCACCGACCACCTGGCTACGTTCGCGCAGCCGTACGAGTTCGGGCAGATGCTGAAGGCATGTCTGGCCGTGCGCCAGTGCATATCATTCACCGTCTGGGGCTTCGGGGACGCGGACTCCTGGGTACCCGGCTTCTTCACCGGTGAGGGATACGCCACGATCTACGACGTGAACCTCAACCCCAAGCCGGCCTACACCGAACTCCAGCAGGATCTCCGGCTCGCCGGCTCCGGCGCCCCGCACCGGGTGCCCAGCGGAGCAGGCAGGTAACGATTCCGGCGTCCGGGGCACCAGGCTCGGTGCCCCGGACGCCGGCAGGAAGACCGTGCCCGTTTCGGCCGTAGCGCTTTTATCACCTTTAATTACGCTCAGCCCCTGATCCCCCCGGCCAGCCCCGATTACCGTAAGCTGCGCTGGCTCACCACACGCGGATGCGGGACTTGCCGGGGGTTAGGGCGGCGATCGGTCCGGCGGGGTAGTCGCGGCCTGGTTCTTTGCGCTTGC
>Ga0136846_1218432_pt1 | contig 22686 bp, 21 predicted proteins | sample HopSoiMetagenom2_FD_96841 | JGI IMG/M metagenome (GOLD analysis project Ga0136846, IMG submission 96841) | Grasslands soil microbial communities from Hopland, California, USA - 2 Assembly 2016 (version 4) | ecosystem: Environmental > Terrestrial > Soil > Grasslands | place: USA: Hopland... | reverse complement strand
TGAAAAACTCAAGCAATATCATTACCCGGGGAATGTTCGCGAGTTGCAATACACCATCGAACGCGCAATTATTATGGCCGATGATGACCAGTTGGAAGCGGAAGGGTTAATCTTTTCACCGCTTGAATCTGCGAAGATGGCTGATGAGGAGCCAAAACAACTGCACTTAAGTACAATTGAAAAAAATACAATACTGCGGGTGATAGAAAAACATCACGGAAACATTAGTAAGGCGGCAAAGGAACTGGGATTAACGCGCACGGCATTATATCGTCGCTTGAGTAAGTATGACATTTGAAGCTTTAACTGTCGCTAATCAGCGTTCACCATTAGCGCCGATTACTGTTCTTTATTCGCGTTACTTAGTGTATCATTATTCGCGCTAATTATTTTCCAAATGTTCAAGAATTATCGTTGGCATATTCTATGGCGGGTGCTCCTGCTATTCATCACCATCTCCATAGCGGCGCTGCTGCTCGTGAGAGGCTGGTACCTTTATGAATTGTTTACGCTGCCTGTCATTATTTTCCAGGTCACCGACTTCTACCGCTTTCATAAGAAAGCACAGGAAGAAGTAGAGCAGTTTGTTGAATCCGTTCATTATCGCGATTTCTCGCGCTACTTCGATGTTAAACATGCGCCTCTTGAATTACAACCATTGCGTAAAGGTTTCAATGAAATCAATACCACTTTCAAGGTCATCAGTAAAGAAAAAGAAACGCAATACCAGTACCTGCAAAAAATTCTTGAACTGGTGGATACAGGTATTCTTTCTTATGAGCATACTACCGGTGAAATAGGTTGGATGAATGAATCATTCAAGCGGATGATGGGTATACCTTATCTTAAAACGATTCATTCTCTTGAGAAAAGAGATACAGCCTTGTACCGGGAGGTCCTCGCACTGCGGCCGGGAGAAAATAAGGTAGCAGAAATTACGCACGATCGCAGTTCATTTAAAGTACTGCTGACTGCAACAGCCTTTCAAACGAGTGGAAGAATCTATAAACTCGTTGCTTTCCAAAATGTGAGCGAAGCACTGGATGAAACCGAATCAAAAGCCTGGCAGAAATTGTTGAGCGTGATGACTCATGAAATCATGAATTCGATTGCGCCGATCTCGTCGCTCGCAGAAACATTGAAGAATCGACTTCAGCTTTCAGTGGCAGGGGTAAGTGAGCGTCCCGATGGACTTGATGATTTAGAATTAGGAATCGACACCATCAAAAGAAGGAGCGAAGGCCTCTTGAAATTTGCGGAGACCTACAGAAACCTGAACAAGATCACGACGCCGAATTTCAAAAAATTATATGTGAGGGACTTGTTTGGCAATCTGCACCAGTTGATGCAGCCTACGCTTTTACAAAAACAGATTGACCTCGAAGTGATATTAAAAGATCCTGAACTGACTGTTCAGGCTGATTCCAATCTTGTAGAACAGGTGTTGATTAATTTATTAGTGAACGCAATGGAGGCGGTGAAAGATAAACCAGACGCTCGTATCGTGCTTTCCGCTTACGCGAACCCGGGAAACAAAGTAATATTGAAAGTAGCGGACAATGGCCAGGGGATGTCACACGAAGTCATCGACAAAATTTTCATCCCGTTCTTCAGCACCAAGAAAAATGGAAGCGGCATAGGTTTAAGCCTTTGCAAACAAATAATGATGCTGCATAAGGGAAACATCCAGTTGCAGTCTGTGGAAGGGGAAGGCAGTGCGTTTATGCTTCAATTTTGATCAGGACGGATTTCTCCCTGTAAAAGGCGATTGTCTCGAAGTATCTTCCGATTCTTTTCTTCTCACGATCTCTTGTTGTAGTTCGAGTATATCTTTTTTTACGCGGTAAAAGTCCTGTTCGCCACCGCCGGCCGTATGCATATGACTGTATTTCAGAGTGCAATCACTTAATTTCTCCAGCAAATCGTTAAGGCTAAGGCTTTGATATTTTCTGTTCATCATCTTCACGTTAAAGCTGCAAATCCAATAATATCTCGTTGGGATCAATATATTATTGACGAAGAATCATACCAGTCAGCAATTTGCCGGTGAAAAATACGATTGGGATTGATGGGGGCAGGACATTCCGATGAGAACCGGTAAACACAGATCCCGATTTTTAAACTAAAAAATTCGGGCCAAGAGCTGAAATCCCCGGAGCGTTAAGAATGCAAAATTTTTGAAATCTTTTTTTTAGGATGCGCTTTTTATGAAAGAAAATAACGCCTTGAAGCACTTTGTTGTGTATTTATTGAACATTCTGGTGAATTTATTCAACAGTCCCACGAAGCTGAAACTGTCATTGTATCTACGCGGAACAAAAAATCCACACCTCTAAAACAATGGTTTTGAAACTAGAAATAAAATGTGCGTGAATAAAGAAATAGGAGCGGTCACTGTTGGTGCCCCTTGGTTTTGGATACATTTGTTAACGACCGGTCGTCGAAGAGACCGCTCTAAGAAGATTAAAATCGCTATAACAGCGTCCACGGGATAATTAAAGTTAACGTTCGAACCCCACCATTCCTGGTGGGGTCTTTAGTTTCAGAAAGTTATCAAAAAGTAGTAGTCAATAAAATCATCTGCTCTTCTTTCTTTCCTTAACCGTGGATACCGAAAACAATGCCCATTCCCACCAGTGCACCGGCTATTCCTGCGAAGGCATCCATCACTTCATAATGGCCATGTCCGGTAATAAGAGAATAGAACTCAAATCCGAAACTGATAACAACAGAAAGGAGGAGGGACCATATCAATGCGGAAACCATCGGTAAGCCGAAGGCATACAGGAAAAAGGCCTCGAGAAACAAGCCCATCCCTATTCCTACAAAAAAATGCTTCCATTTATCCGGTGCAATCCTTCTTAACATTCAACAATCTAGGCTAATGATAAAATGCTGGAAATGGAAAATAAAGAATTTTCCTTTGGGAAATCCACTTATTGGGCGCTACGGAAAAGCACAAAATGCCACCAGATTTTGATATCACTTCCAATAATCGGCGGTTAGACACGTTATCTATATTGCAAAAATCCAACTATGAGAAGTCATATTATCTTGTGTTCTACCAGGCGTACCCATTATGTCATAGAAAACGATATCCGGTATGACCTTACCCCTTCGCTTATTGCAAAACTAAAAACGCACCTGAAAACCAACCTGAGAAAAGGCGAAGCCGATATCGTCTCCAGGTGGGTGGCTAACTTACCGGACGCCATGCAAAAGGAAATCAGGGTTTTCCCATTCCACGGACTTGTTGCATAACAAGATTCATTGAAAGAAAAAGAACGCCTATATATTTTAGCAGCACAAAAAAAGTGAGAAGTGATAAATATTTACCTCAACCTTAAACTGACTAAGGCCGCCTCATAAAGGCGGCCTTTTAATTGGTTGATGGTTTATTCCTCGTCTCTTCGAGTTTCAATTTCTTTTTGGATCAGTTTGATCGCTTCTCTTAGCATCTCAAACTCATCGGGTGTGCCACCCTCCATCAACAGCAAATTATAGCGCATCGTACTTTTGGTCAGAATGTCCAGCAGCGACTCTGTGGAAAGTGATTTATACTCAAAGTCCATTCCTAGAGATTTGAAGTGGATGTGACGGCTGCGACGTAAAAATAGATCTTAATCTCGATTTTTTATTGATGAAATTGAAAGACGTCCATGTTGTCTTAAGTGAGCAAGAATCGGGTTGAATCACCACCTGGGCCGTTTTATTTTTGTGGCAGAAATAATAAATATGAAAGCGCAGGAACAAACCAATTATGATAGGATAGCTGAAGCGATCCAATACATACACACACACTACAAATCACAGCCAAACCTCGACGAGGTCGCAAAGGAAGTGGCTCTGAGCCCTTATCATTTCCAGCGATTATTTACTGACTGGGCAGGGGTTAGCCCAAAAAAGTTTTTACAATATACCACCGTTGTCAACGCACGAAAAATGTTGAAGGAAGACGGGGCAACCTTATTTGACACAGCAATTGAAACCGGCCTGTCTGGTACAGGGAGACTGCACGACCTCTTCATCAATATTGAAGGAATGACGCCAGGCGAATACAAAAATGGCGGAGCAGAATTAAATATCAACTACAGTTTTGCTGAAAGTCCGTTCGGCAATATACTGGTGGCTTCAACCGCAAAAGGAATTTGTCACATTGCTTTTGCTGATCACGAGCAAGAGGCATTGAGTGAGCTGGTATCTAAGTTTCCGAATGCAACGTACAGGCAGGTGGTTGACTTGGTTCAGCAAAATGCGATGTTCATATTCACTCATGATTGGACTAAACTACATGAGATCAAACTTCACTTGAAAGGTTCGCCATTTCAATTAAAGGTTTGGGAAACGCTCTTGAAAATTCCCATGGGCAAGCTCACCACTTACGGTGCAGTTGCTAAGCAGATACAGTTACCTAAAGCCTCGAGGGCGGTGGGCACTGCTATTGGTGAGAACCCTGTTGCGTTCCTGATTCCCTGTCATCGGATCATTCAATCCACCGGTGCGTTCGGAGGGTATCATTGGGGTAGCATTCGAAAGACCGCGATGATCGGTTGGGAAGCTGCGCAAACTGATCCGTCCAATGAAAGCAATAAGTTTTAGCCGGCGAGGAAAAATGCCACGTGATAAGGCGGCCGCCGACAAGTTTGATTTTCGCGCCGGTGTTTAACATCCAGTCAAAACAACGTATTAATCTTAAATTGAAAAAGCCTTGACTCGGAGGTGATACCATAAGTGAGTCCAAGAGAAATGAAATTAAAGGGTGCAACCATAATACCTGCGCCGTATGAGATATGCAGAATATTAGATTCTTCCTCCGGCATCCATACTCTTCCGTTATCGAAAAAACCAAACACACCAATCTTTGCATTCAAAACATAACTTTTCAAATCTGTGATATACCTTAATTCATTGTTATTGTAGAAAGCGGTTCTTCCCCAAAATCTTTCAAACCTATAGCCTCGAAGCGATTCAGGCCCTCCGATAACGGCGTGTTGATACACCTGTGGGTTTTCAAGAACTGAAGCATTACCTACAATTGTTGAACCTCCCACCCTCACCATCAGCGAGAATTTACCAGTTAATGGAACGAAGCCTTGCGCCCTTGCCTCGTATTTCAGCAAAGAATTTTTTTGCGTGAAATTGTTTGCGTAGATCGCGTTCGCTAAAACGGTAAAGCCTTTTGTTGGCACGATTGAGTCATTCACAGATGCGCGCCTGTATGTAACTGCGAGGCCTGCATAATGATTCGCTTTGAAAGGATCTTCTTTCGCCGTTTCAAATATTTCAGCAACAAAAAGTGTAGTGTCTTTTTTGATATCTACACTTTGGAAAAACGGACTGATCTCAATGAAGTTGTTTGCAATTTGCCGGGATAATCCTGCACCCAACAGCCAGTCCGCGCTGTGCATCCGGTAGTATTTAATATCCTTCCTGTTCAATGCGGTTTCGTTCCCAAGACCAAAAAAATTAGTCCACCTCGTGAAATCATAAATTGCATGCGTTGTAACATCCCATTTGCCTATCACCCTAGGGTATATGCCTTCATAAGTGGCACTTAGCGCATGTTGGGTAAAAGAATAATTGAGGCCGAATCTATGTTTCGAAGCGAAAGGTTCACGTCGCCACTTGTAGGTTTTCATTATATAATGGATGCCTGCATAGATTCGATCTTCATAATTATAAGACAACACAGGGGAAAATCCCCTGGAGTCGTAATTAAACCAGTTGTATTTATGCTGATGAATTGAGGAATCGGCAGATATATGAAATTTTGCTGAAGACGCTTGGAAGAAGTTTTCCCTGTCATCATAAATGTCGATTCTTTTTCCTTTTTGAATAATGGAATCTCTTCCGTCACCACCTATAATCCGGATCTTCATATCTGTGGTATTCGAGTTGATATCAAATTTATCTTCACCGGCTATCCCGTATATCCGCAATTCTTTTGTTTCTCCCGGCTTGAAAATTCTTTGATAATATGGAGCATTTTCTTTGTCGCCATTCGTGATGCGATAAACACTAACAGCAACTTCACCTGATGAGAGGGACTTCACTTCAAAAAATTCATTCTGCCCGCTTCCAGTGATTTCAACTTGTTGAGCAATAAAATCATAATAAGTGGAGGCAACTGCGGGCAGATCCTTTAAGCGCACTTTTAATTTTTCTATAAGTTCTCGCCCTGAAACAGCAAAGATTTCCGGCGGCAATTGTTGAACGGAGTTTTCAATAACCGCGTCTGTGAGCGATTGTTGAAGGCTAAGTGCTATCGCAATCCAATCGATCCTGCTCAATTGATTCGTAAAAAACCTGTCGATGTTTCCTTCCTCATAATTCAATGTCTTCGGATCTCCAAACTTATAATCGAAATTCTGCATGAATCCCAAGCCTGTCGCCGGCAGCATGAGGTCAATCAGAATTCCATTATGCGTGTAGAACGCCTGGTCGCGGTCTTTTGGAACGGGGATATATGTTATCCCATTTTTTTCCTCTCGCTTACCCCATTCCCAGTTATCCTCGTGCCTGTCCCAATCTGCAATAAGCATATCGAATAACCGCGCCTTCGCAAATGCAAATTGATCCGCCCTGGCGTGATTACTTTCTAACACTGCCTTGACTACTTCGTCTGTGCTACTAAAAGTTTTAAAATTACCCAGGTTGTCTGCGTGACTCCAATCTCCTTCTGGTTTCTGTTCAAGCAGGTATAAATCATTTTCAAATCTTTTTGAGAAAGTGTCTAACGCAGATTGGTTAGGAAGATAAACGAGGATAGGCGTCGTATGATATATCCCAGCCTGTTGCTGCATATAGGGGACGGCGAACGCGCCATATGGGTATGACATGGAAATGCCATCCTTAATAATCTCTTCAACGAATGTTCCTTTGAATTCCTTGGCTATTACATCAGTCCGTGATTTATTAATAGAACGAAGCGCATATTCATTGCCGTTGGATGATCTAAGCCGGAGTGATTTCGTTTCATTTCCTCCACCCGTCCTGTATGGTTTTAATCCTCCGTAAATGGAGTCTAACCATAGTACGGGAGCCCTTACCGGGGTAATCCATTCTCTTCGCCTGTTGTGACCCCACCACCTCTGGTAGGAAACCGGGCGTTTATATTCCGGCCCCGCCGCAACTATTTTATAGGCAGCCGTATCTGTTGCCTGTTGTGGAAAACAGACGGGGCCTATAAAAACCAATGATATAATCAGGCAGAAGGTTCTATTGCAGACCATCAATACAGGCAGCAGTTAAAATTGTGCCACCAGTATAATTTAAAAGTGTGCGGCCTTTTATTTTGAAATTGTACTATTGCGACACGACATTAAGTCGAAATAATGTAAAAAATATGATTGAACTACTGAAGCATCCCTGGCCCTGGTACGTGGGTGGAGTAATTATAGGGCTGACCGTTCCGGTCCTTTTAATATTAGGCAACAAACACTTCGGTATATCAGCCAATTTGCGGCACGTTTGTGCTGCTTGTTTGCCAGGGAATATCCCGTTTTTTAAATACGATTGGAAAAAGGAGGCCTGGAATTTGTTTTTTGTCGCAGGAATAATTGTCGGTGCGTTCATTGCCGCGGAATTGCTAAGAGATCCATCCGCTGTCAGGGTTGCACCGCCGCTTCTGGATGAACTAAAGCGGTACGGAATTCAAGACCATTCAAGACTCTTACCGACTGAACTCTTCAGCTTTAAAAGCCTGTTTACACTTCGCGGTTTTATTATGCTTGTGGGCGGCGGTTTTTTAGTCGGCTTTGGGACACGATATGCGGGTGGTTGTACAAGTGGACATTCCATCATGGGAATTAGCAGTCTACAAGTACCGTCCATGATTGCCACTGCGAGTTTTATGGTTGGCGGATTCATCATGGCAAATTGGATATTACCTTTTCTTCTAAACTTATAAAATGATTGCGCAGATGGGAGAAGTCTTATCAAAAAAACAAATGAAAAGCTTTGATGAACAATCATTCGTTGATGCAGACTATGAGGTTAGATCGTTGGATACAATGTGTATGAATGAGTCGCAGATAAAACAAAGATGGTATCACCATTTGCAATATGCGGCCGTCGGTATTCTTTTCGGTATTGCATTTACGAAATCGGAGGTGATTTCCTGGTTTCGAATCCAGGAAATGTTTCGCTTGCAAAGTTTTCATATGTATGGAGTGATTGGCACGGCGATCGCCGTTGGCATGCTATCCATTTGGCTGATAAAAAAATTTAAGGTTAAGACCATCTATGGGGAAGACATCATTTTCCACGCAAGGAAATTCAATAGGGGGCAGATCGTCGGCGGACTGTTATTTGGCTTTGGATGGGCGATGACTGGTGCTTGCCCGGGTCCGCTGTTTGCACAAATTGGCGCAGGTTTCCTGGTGGTAATTGTTGTATTGTCAAGTGCAATTGCCGGCACCTGGGTCTACGGTTATTTTCGGGACAGGCTGCCACATTAAATAACTATACCTTTGGTCGCATCTAATAAATAACTACTCTACTCCACAAGCAAGGCGCTAACATCTACATTCTACTTTTTGAAATCGAGCTGATCCCATCCTAAACTGTAAAGATTATTTCTTTCTATCGATCATTCAATAAAAAGAATGCTAATGAAAAAGCTAATCGCCTTCCAGATGATTTGCACTTGCTTCATTGTTTCGTGCAATTCAAACCTTAACACCAAACCAGTGTTAGAATCAGCAGGGATAACATCATCACAGCAAGAAAAGATTGCAGATACGGTTAAGTCCGTGATTAGAGGTTTCGTCAATGCAGCAAATGAAGCAAACGCAGTCAATTTATCTAAATATTTTAGCCGATCGCCCCAATTGCGGATAATCGATCAAAACGGTTTCGTCATAAAACAGAGTGATACGCTTAATAATCTTTTTATTAATTACTTCGCCCCGATAGCTTACCAGAATCTGCAATTAGTAGAACCTGATATTAATGTTTTATCCGCCGACCTCACATTAGCGGTGTATGCTGCGCAATTCACTTCCACATTTAAAGACAGTAGTGTAGCTGGCGGACCATTTGCCTGGACACTGCTCTTGACCAGGGAATCCGGAGAATGGAAGATTCTCAACCTTCATCAGTCAATTAAATGGGATGAAAAGGTATCAAGAAAAGGGATGAGATAATGTTCCCAACACCAGAGTATTTCGTGTTTAACTCAATTCAAAAAAAATTAACATGAACAAATTAATACTGCTTTCGCCATTTGTGCGATCGCCTTCATTTCCTGTAATACAACACCAAAATCAGAAACTAACTTAAGTTCCTCACCTTTGTCATCAATCGACTGTTTCGGGATTGCAGATACCATTATGCGATTCTTCACGGACGTTACTGCAGGCGCAAAAACAGCAGATGCCGATAAAATAATTGGCTACCATGAGTTCTTCGGCCGCATTTCGTTGTATGTCATCAGACGGCAGAAAAATAAGACACAGAAATCCGAAATTCCTATACCCTAAAAATGGAATTTTTTTCAATGATTTATTTGAATACCTTTAAGAAAGGACATTGTTTTTAAGACAGGAAAAGGAATCATCGCAGGAACTAATCTTCATCTACGCCGAATATCTTCTTTGCTTTTTCGCTCCCTATCAACTATCCGCAACTATCGCTGTTATTTTTGGTGGCTCTGTTATTAAGACAATCATTTAATAACTCAAACCTTTATGCTATGTACACAATTCTCAAGGACCAGGGGGCAAAAAAATTCATCGTCTCAGAGTTGCCCGCACTTGGTGCCGCACTAATCCTTTCCGAGGGACTCTACAAATTCGGAAGTTTTATTCTCGAATGTTCAGCTTTTCTTGTTACGTGGTACGGTGCCAGCTTCCTGTTTAATAAACTCCTCGGAGCAAGGAAGCAGAACGTGAGCTAAGTCCGCGCTTGTTTCAGAAATGATTTTGTGGCCTGATGCTTAATGATTCATTAAGCGCGATAACTCTGCTCATGGCTGAGCCGACATTCTATTTTTTCACTTTAAAATTCACAAAGATGGTCAAACAAAGAACCGATGAGCCGGAGGACAAGGCATTGGAACGGCTCCGCCAATTTGAACAGCAGCGAAGGCCTGTGCCTGATAAAGAAGACGAGAAAAAAAAGAAGGAGAAAAAAACAGAAGGTGACGAAGAAGAAACAGATGATGAACCTGATTCCGCAACAGACAAACAACTCGAGTAAAGCGCGCAAAAAATAATTGATCATTCTAAAACAAAAAATATGAAAGGACCAGCGGAAACGTTACTTGAGCCCATAGAGGGCCAAATCGAAGAACAAACCACCGCCGCCCCTGCCGGTAAAGGGGTCCTTGTTAAACCAAAAGGCGGCAAGGCATTAAAGCGTCTTGAACTTTTCTCAGCCCAACGGAATCTGCCAACACACCAGGAATCAGTAACGACTGGTGACGCCGCGGACGAAAAAGCGGTCGAAGAAGAAAAGCCGAAGAAAGGTAAAGCTGCTTCCGGTAAATCTCCAACAGTTGCAAGTGGTGAAGCTGCATATGATTATGCAAAGACATTGTTTGAGGCTTCTGTTGCATTGAAACCCGATGCGGCGAAATCGGCTGACGTGATTGAACCAGGTGTTGCTGCTGTCATTTCCACATCTCCGCCAACTGGGATTGGCCCACAATGGAGATTCCTTGGGCCCAGCGGAATGCCCAACGGACAAACTTATGGAGATACTCGTGTAGTCGTCTCCGGTAGAATTGCGACTACTGCAATTGATCCATCTAACAGCAATCACATTCTTTGCGGATCAGCAGGAGGTGGTGTTTGGGAAAGTTTTAATCGTGGAGCCAACTGGGCACCTCGCACTGATTATATGCCAACACTGGCAACCGGGGCTCTGGCATTTAATCCAAGCACTCCAAGTATCGTGTATTGCGGTACCGGTGAAGGCAATTTTTATGCAGGACTTGGAGCCGGCATATTGCGTTCAGTAAATGGCGGCACTACCTGGTCACTATTGACGGCAGCTCCATTTATTGGACAAGGATTTCACGACATTATCGTGGATCGCGCGAATGGGAATCATTTATTGGCAGCAACAACGAGCGGTGTTTATGAATCAACAAATGGTGGTACCGTTTGGGCATTGCGTCACGGCGCACGTTGCTGGGATTTATCTATGTCGCCCACGGGAGGACCAGCATCAGAAGTATTGGCCGCATGTAGTGATGGTTTATTTCGCTCTACAAATGGCGGCACTACCTATGTGAAAGTTGTCTTGCCAGGAGCACCTGCTTCTTTTAGCAGGCTTGCAGTTGAAATCGCAAGGTCCAATCCTGCAGTCGCATACGCCTTTGGTGCATCGGGTGCCACGGCTTATTTATACCAGCGCAATGCGGTGGGAACATGGGCGAGCATACCATTACCTGCCGGATTATCAACAGGGCAGGCCTGGTACGATTGGTTCCTCGCTGTTTCGCCCGATAATCATTTACAAATTTATCTCGGCGCGATTGAGGCTTACCGCGGGACTTTTCTTTTAGGTGCATGGAATTGGGTTACCATCTCAAACAAAACCGGCGATGACATACATCCCGACCAGCATGCCATTTCTATTGATCCATCTAATGCAAATAATGTTTACATCGGTTGTGATGGAGGATTATTTTATTCATCTGACCGCGGCATCAAGTGGACTTCACTAAATAATGGACTTGGTATAACGGAGATTGAATACCTGGCCCAGGACTATGGTTCATCACGATGGTTGATGGCGGGCACACAAGACAATGGTACGTGCAGATACACTGGTAGTGCAGTATGGGATCATATCGCTGATGGCGATGGAGGAGATTGTGGTGTAAATCGCGCCAACCCGAATATCGTCTTCCATACCTATTATAATATGGGAATGGAACGATCGACTTCGAAAGGAAATTTCGGTTCGTTTAGCTGGATATTCCCCGCAGTTCCCGCAGGATACAGCAACCTGTTTTATCCGCCGGTTGAAGTTTGTAATGATACGGTTGCCATGGCAGGTCAAACCGTTTATATCTCGCGCAACCAGGGAACAAGTTGGGTTAACGTACCGTTGGCGGCAGGAGTAGGTTCCGCCATGTTTATGCCGAATGCAAATACGGTTTATGTAGGAACCACCGACGGAAGAATATATAGGATTAGTTGGACAGGTGCAGCCTGGTCTGCAGCAACTTTGTTGACTTCACCACGAGCAGGGGCATGGATCAGTGATTTGTTTGTAGATGCTGCAAACTTAAATCGCATATGGGTTACTTCATCATCAGTTGGGGGCGCCCGCGTGTTTAGGTCCGACAACGGTGGCCTGTCATGGATTGACCGGTCTCCAGGGTTACCAAACCTTCCGATCAACGCAATTGAGGTTCATCCTTCCAATGCGAACCGCATATGGGTAGCCGCAGATGTAGGCGTGTATCAATCGATGGATGCAGGAGCTACGTGGGTTGCTTTTGCAAATGGATTGCCTAATGGTTTAGCGGAAGACCTGTTGTATCAACCGAACGCAAGGGTATTGCGTGTTGCACTTCGTAACAGGGGTGTATGGGAAATCCCTGTTGATGGCTGGCTGACTGCTCCTATCGTTGGTGTGCAATGGAACGGAGTACTTGCGCCCAATCAAACACAAACGTGGTTCACATTTAATTGGCCTGCAACATGGCATATGCTATGGACTGTGATGCCAATTTCTCCGGCACCCGGAGCTAAGATCACGTGGAAGGTTGCGGTGGAACATGCATCGGCAGAATTTGTAACCTATTGGATCACGGTTACCAATCTCACGAATCAAACCGTCAACTTCGAAGGCCGCTATGCTATTCTCAGTTTTTATTAATAATTATTCAACCGAAAAAAATTTTTATATGAGTACAGGAGTTCAATTCACCGGGACGCTGAATCCAAACCAGACACAGAGTTGGTTCACTTTTAATTGGCCAACAGCATGGCATGTAGTATGGGAAATGATGCCACTTACACCTATCAGTGGATCTAAGCTCGATTGGTCAGTGAGTGTTGAGAAAGGTGCCGGAACTGTTTGCACATATTGGATCACAGTTAAGAACCTGACCGCAAACACTATCACCTTTGAAGGTCGGTATGCTATTTTAAATTAACTAAACTTCAATTATGAAAATAATAATCGAATTGGATAACAAGACCGAACAGGCAACTGAAATAAGACGAGTGACCGATGCAAATACTGAACAACAATTTCAATCGAGCCAGGCATCCACAACTTCATTGGGTATCGATGCTGGCCAACCGCGCATCAGTAATGGCACAGGACAGGATACCTCAGTTGCTGCTGTTTCTTCACTGCAGGCAATTTCGCCACAGGGCGCCGCAGGAGCAATCGACGCAGGTGCTGCAAAAATTCAGGAACAAACGATTCCAGCTTTTGCTATGCCTGATATAGGAAATATGGAGACGGTGAACGAGGCCACTGCTTTTTCTGGCGGTGCACTTGCAGGCAGTAATTGAACGTGCAGTTTCAATTGACTACAAAGCGACTCTTGTCTAGCGGGAGTCGCTTTTTTTTCCCCAAGTTCGAAGGAATAAATACGCGCTGAATAGCTTTTTTTTATATTTCAGCATGACTAATAACATGGAAGTTGTCTTTGGGATAATTGCGCTTTCCTTTTTTTCGTGCGCGCAGCACGCAAAGGATGCACAAGTTACAATACCAACAATCCACGAAGGACGTGGATTAAATAATATTGTTGTCGGACGTGTAAACAGAGATTCACTCAAATATATTTTTTCAATTCCATATGACTCTGTCGTGTACGGTAGGTATTCGATAGCGATACATTATCCGCAGTTAGGGGCTTATTTCTATTACTTGCGAGATGATGTTTCAAAAGAAATTTTTTCAATGAGTTTTGATACGAATTTTACGGGCTTAACCAGCAAGGGCTTCGATATTCACAAAATGACGGCAGCTGACATGATCAAGATATATGGAAAGCCAAGGTGGCAAATGCTCGAGAGTGCTAAAATGCTTTTTGCTCATTATGATAGCCTGGGCATTTATTTCGCAGTGACTCCTAACAACATACCTGAGCCAGACTTCTATGCGAATGTGACAGAAGATGATCCGGTAGGTGACTCACTCGCTCAGCAAAAGGAGCAAGAATATTACAGCCGTATTTATGCGCCTTCCGGCATCGTGGAAATCATCATCGGTGTTCCGGGAACCAACTTTTAAGGTTTTTTTGAATTGGACGAGGACATTGGGTCGTTCCACAATGATGTTGATGCAACCTTTTTTTCAGATTATGGCAATGCCCTTTTAATAATATTCGCTTTCCACTCTTACCAAAACATACACAGAAACGCAGCAATATTTGTAGTCCTGCCCAGAATCGAACTGGGATGTCAAGTTCCGGAGACTTGCGTACTATCCATTGTACTACAGGACCGGAGAAATTGCGGATTTCGGATTGCGGATTTCGGATTGCAAGGTGCTCAACAATCCGCAATCCCCAATTATTTAATCAAGCCGTGCGCATTTGTGGCAAAGATCTTGACCGCAATGGCGAGCAAAACTACGCCAAAAAATTTACGAACTGCAAGCAGTCCGGCTTCCCCTAATAGTCTTGCCAGGTAATTCAGCGATTTCAAAACGACAAAGACAATTATCAAATTGACCAGGATGCCAATTAGAATAACGACCTCGCTATAATTTGCCCGCAATGAAATAATAGTAGTAAGTGTACCTGAGCCTGCAATCAACGGAAAAGCTATCGGAACTAAGGTGCTGCTTTTTGGATCGCCCTCGGTCTTAAAAAATTCAATACCTAAAACCATTTCTAATCCGAGAATGAAGATGACAATGGATCCCGCTACCGCGAATGAACCCACATCCACTCCGAAAATACTCAGCAGTCGTTCGCCAATAAAAAGAAACACAATCATCAATGCGCCTGACATCCACGTGGCGCGAAATTCCCGAATTCCCCCGAGACGCATTTTAAGTGAAATTAATAATGGAATTGAACCGACGATATCAATCACAGCAAAGAGTGTGAAGCCAACGGTTAGCAGATCATTGATTGCCCAATTCATCAAAAAATATTTCCGCAAAGGTAATTGCCCAGGTTTTTCCTAACCACTATTATTCAGTTGCCATTCAACATGTATTTATTCAGGAAGTGACATGCCTTCTCGTTAATTCACGAATACAATTCATGCAAAGACAATCATCATACATTTCCTTAATAAAGGCAATCTCCTCCGCGCTTAACTGTATAGCCGTGCACTGGCAGTTGCCAATATCTCCCACCTTACACTCAAAGTTCGAGTTACACCGAGGGCAATGTTTTTTTTTAAGTTTCATGGAAAAATGTTAGGCTTCTTCTTTCGATCTACAAATTTGAATCGCTATTGCCTCTTGATCTCTTCAATATTGTTTTGGTTTTCAGGACAAGGTTGTCAATTGCTTATTCCCAATTGGCTATTGACCCGTAAGTACAGGATACCTCCCTTTCAGCCATTCGAATAATCCAAACATAACCGCACTGTATATAATTGTTCCTGCAAGAAACCGGTATTCAAAGGGAATTGCTACAACAAGGCATTCAATATACCCACTGACAGTTTGGGGATAATGCGGATTTCCGATCCATACTCCAAAATCTGTAATTAACCAATGGATCAGCACAACAACAATACTGGCAAGCAAAATGTTTTCAGGCCGTATCTTTCTTAAGTGACGTCCAACCATCACCATCAATAAGAACGCACCATATACATAATACCAACCTCCGTACAACAATCCTCCTCCGGGTTTATTGAAAACGGTGACTTGCAAAATGATGTCACTGATGAAGAGTGTAGCGATAGGAAAAAGAAATCGCTTCCAGCCTTTATTAAAATAGGCGCCACCAAATAGAGCCATCGCACCAACCGCTGAGAAATTACTTACGCCAAACATATTGGGATCCATACTCAGATAAGTCCTGATTGCAGCAATTACAGCTATGAACACAACCAGTGTAACAGTGCGAGGGTTAAATTTATCAATTGACATAAAAATCTTTTTAATGAATCATGAATCGGATACCACCGGTAACGTTAAACCCCTGCACATTGAATCCATACACTTCATAATAATCTTCCTTGTTCAAAAGGTTTTTCAGATCGACGAAAAGCTTAATCCTGTTGTTCAAAAAAGAATAATCCGCATAAGCATTCCAAAGGGCATAACCATCCAGCACTTTTGGTTCCGGGGAATAAAAGTTAGCAGGGTTATAAAAAATATCATCCCGCTTACTAAAGACCTGCACGCTTGTGCTGGCAAAGAATTGCTTGTTTACCTGGTAGCCTAAATATGCGTTCACGGTGTGTTTGGGACGTCGGATAAGATTGTTAAAGGTCGTATCCTTGTTGCCGGTTTTCTGCGTTGTTTTTCCGGTAACGAATGCATATGACGCTTTCACGCTAAGCTTTTCACTTAACTGGTAATTCCATTCCGTCTCAAAGCCTTCATCGTGTTGCTTATCTCTGTTCAGGTAGCCTAATGCAAAATCGTAAGCGATCAGGTCGGTTATTTTGCGGTTGAAATAGGTAAGTAGGACGGACATTGATTTATCCTTTGTCCATGCCTGAACGCCTCCTTCAATGTTGACCGAATTTTCAGGTTTTAAATTTGGGTTTGCGCCAAAGGGTCCAAACAACTCGCTGATACTTGGCGCACGGAAGCCAGAAGAAACGTTGACAAATATTTTTACTTCATCATTAAGAAGGTAAGATGGATTCAGATTATAGGTGAAGTTGCTTCCATATTTGTTATGGTGATTATACCTGCCGCCTACTTCAAGATTCATCCCATTGGTCCCCTTAAAAAAGACAGAAGTATACAGGCTGGCCAAATTGTTTGAAGTATCCGCCGGAGGCATTCGGTACCCCTGGTAGTTGATGCCAGCCAGCAGATGCACGCTTTCTGACAAACGGTGATTCAAGTACGCTTCAGCGTGATGGAACTGCCCTTTATATGGAGCGCCGTTGTAAAAGCGTTGGGTATAATCGTATCCATAATCGAGCGAAACAGATCCGGAACCATATTGGAGTAAACCGGCAATTCCGGTATTTACCAACGATGAAGTGTATTTATTCGGCGCGTCTGCAAATGGTCCGTCATCGTAATCGCCCTTGAAATCAGTAAAGCGGAAATATGGTGAAACTCTCAACTTGTTGGAAATAGCTAATCCAAGTTTCGCTTGCAGCGAGTGTCTTCTAAACCCATCCCTGTCGAAATTTGCGCTACTGCTGGTATCTTTTGCTTCTGAAATCCCGTCGGTATTAAAATACTCGTAATTCAATGAATAATCCAGCCAATCAATTTTTCCGCCCAAATTGGCATTTGCTTTAACGGAGTTATAGCTACCATAAGTAAGTGCTGCACTGCTGGAAATTTTTTGTTGACCTGATTTTTTGGTGATGATATTGATCACGCCGGCAATTGCGCTTGAGCCATATAAGGTGGACTGACTCCCTTTCAAAATCTCGATTCTTTCAATTGCGTTCAAAGCAATAAGGCGGATATCAAATGAACCGCCAACACCGGAGGGATCAATCAAGGGAACGCCATCGAGTAGTAAAACGGTATAGTTGGAAGAAGCTCCGCGAAGGAAAATGGATTTATCTTTTCCCGGATTACTGTTAGCACCGCTAATACTCATGCCGGTTTGCTCATTGAGAACCTGGGCCAGGTCCTTGCCTTCACTTTTTTCGATTTGCTGTGCGGTAATTACCGTCACCACTTTTCCAGTGGCGCTTTGCTTTTGCGCAAATTTGGAGGCGGTGAAAATGACTTCGTCCAAAGATTTGTAAGTGGTGTCCTGCGCTAGCAGGGGGCTGCTGATGATACAAGCAGCCACAATGAAAATTTTTCTTTTCATAAAAAATTTTTGTGACTGCTTTCGGTAATTAAAAAGAGATAGAAATATAAAGCCTTTCAGCATTTACATCCCTGCTTTTCACCCGAAAGCGTTAATGAATGTTGAGCTGATTTTGGCAGGTCTTCTGGCTTACCCAACTTAATCGCCTTCCCATCAGCCTAAGGCTGGACAGTGGCATTAAGAATTAAGTTCTGCTGCACCTTACGGAGCAGTGGGTTTACAGCTACGGGGATAGCGCCGGACTCTCACCGGCTTCCCTATTCTCCTCCCGATTGTTATCAGGATCGGAACCAAAATCAAAGCAAATGTAATCGGGAATATGACTAGATAAAATTTCTTTTTACCACTGAAGTGGAAAACCTATTGATTTGTTCCACCTGGAAAATTAATTGCAAGCCCTGCATAATAGTTCCTTTTTGGGGCGGCATTATAGTATCTGCCGCCTGCAGCGTTGATGTCGTTTCCAAGGCTATAAGTTTCATCGAGTACATTATCAACACCGGCATAAATATTCAATCTCATTTTTGAATGAACACTGAAATTAAATCCTGCTCGCACACCAACGAGGTGATAAGGATCAGCCTGGGCAGAATTGGCATCATTGAGATAAATTTTCGAAGCGAGATAACAATTCGCCCGCAAGTAAACGCCTTGCTTTGATTCTATTTGCGCCTGCACCGACAATGACTGCACGGGAACACCGGGTAAATATTTTCCAGTATAACTGACAGTGTCTTTTTTAAATTCACCGTATTTAAAATCGGACAAGGTATAAGCAGCATTGAATCCGAACCGATGAAAGATATTCGATGTAAAGATTTGATTGTAGTTGGCGGTAACTTCAATTCCCCTTTGCTTTGCATCTCCGGCGTTCACATAATAGTCTGCGTTGGTGCTGTCCTTTCTTACAACGAGCGCGTTATTCAATTTGAAATAAAATCCATTGACCTCCACGTATAACCTGCCTTTCAAGGCATATCCTTTCAATCCAATTTCATAGTTGATTCCCTCTTCTGCTTCTAGAAAAGTACTGATCACTCCAGTGGATGGGAGCACTTCTGCAACTGTTGGAGGCGAGAATCCTTTTGAAATGCTTCCATAGATCGTAAAGTCTTTTGTCAGCTTTCGAAGTAGAGCAACTCGTGGAGACCATTCATTTCCGTATGTACGGGACTGGGGTGTTACAGGGTATTTGTTCAGCCTCGTAATTGTCAGCTTCGATTGGTTGAGGCTCACCCCGGCAGTAATAAACCATTTGGTATCGAAGTCGGCATCGGCCTGTAAAAAAACACTGTAGTTGCTGTAGCGCACATCATCATTTGTTTGAAGCGTATCTGGATTGCCTTGTTTGTTTTTCGACACTTGGGTGTTAAAATATCCTTCCTGCAATTCGCCGCCGCCTATCAATTGAAATTTTGTTTTATCGAGCTGTTTATTAAAACTGAAGCTTGTGCGTCCCCCGAAATGTGGTTCGTTTCTTCGTTCATAGTTCCGAAAGGTGGGATTCTTGATCTGTGCAAATGCCCCATAGACAGCAGTGGAGTTTTTGAAATATTCATTAAATGAATAAAGTTGTTGTACCCCAACTAAAATATTTTTTTGATAGATCGCGGCTTTTGCCGCGTCTGCGGATGGTTGTCCACCTGCCGCAGGTCTTGCTGCCTTAGGATTTGCATCATATTCAGCTTTAGTTAATCCGCCGGGTGTTTCATAGAAAAGGTCGGTAAACAAAACAGAAGTGGTTAGTTGTTGCTTTTCCGACAATTTATTACTCGAAACGAAACTGGCATTGTCGCGTCTCATGCTGCTATGGTTGCGGTATCCATCGCTGCTGTTGTGCGCATAAGTAACGAGTGCCTGATTTTGATTTTCTCCAAAAGCGACTGAAGCAAAAACGTTCTGCAAATCATAACTGCCTCGCATGTATTCGATATTGGCAGCAGGTACTTTATTTTTTTGAAGAGGTTCCCGCGGTAAGCTCTCCATTAGAATCAGCCCGCCGGTGCCGGCTCCGTAAAGGCTACTGGCCGGTCCTTTATATACCTGGATAGAAGAAAAATTATTAAAAGCGAATTGATTGAAATACGTGTTGCCTCCCGGATCTGTAACAGGAATATTGTTCCAATATACTTTCACATTCCTTACGCCGAATGGCGAACGCAACGAACTTCCCCTGATGTTGATCCGGTAGCTTGCGGGCGAACGTTCCTCCATTCGCACACCGGATAAAGAATTGAAACCGCTTACGAGTGAAGTCTTGTTGGAAAAATCTGCAGAGTTCCTGTTGAGGATTCCGACTGATCCGGGTGTACGATGTTGCGGTAGCGCTTGTTCGAAAGCCGTCACCATTACCGGTTCCAGAACTTTTGCAGTATCAACATTATTGGACTGTGCAAAAGAAATTTCGAGCACCAGGACGGATAAAAAACAGAGTAAAATTCTTTGCATGTGGAATCGCTTGGCGAGTCAAAGTTAAAGCGTAAGAATCTTTATCTTCATTCTTATGTCAAAACCAAAACTTAACCTGTTTGATTTGACGATGATTGTGATCGGCCTTGTCATTGGAATGGGAATTTTTAGAACTTCAAGGGATGCTGCCCAGGCCGCCCTCACGCCCACGATATTTTTTTCAGCCTGGATCATTGGTGGCTTCGTGGCGCTGTGCGGTGCACTAACGTACGCGGAAATTGGCTCGCGATACCCTGTGACCGGCGGTTACTACCGGATATTTTCATATGCTTATCATCCCTCGATTGCATTTGCAATCAATTGCATTATTCTCATTTCGAACGCCGCCTCTCTTTCAGGCGTTGCCTTGATAGGAAGCGAATACATAGCGCCAATCATTTTCAAAGGAGCAGTCAGCGATTTGATAAAGGCTTTAATTGCAATGGGCGCCATTGTCCTTTTTTATGCAGTAAACCTGATGGGCTTGCGCATGAGCTCAAAGACGCAGAATGTTTTGATGATCATCAAGATTGGAATGCTGCTCATATTGATCGCCGCTTTATTCTTTCCTCAACTATACACCCATACTCCTTCTCCCGCGGAAATGGAAACAAAAAGTTTCGGTTTGATATTATTATCGTTCGGGGTTGCTTTGAAAGCAACCTCTTTTACATATGGAGGGTACCAGCAAACGATCAACTTCGGAGACGAAATTCAGAATCCAACTAAAACAATTCCGAGGGGAATTGTAATAGGAATAATCGTGATCATCACCCTTTATCTGCTGGTTAGTTATTCATATTTTAAGATCATCGGCTTTGAAGAGTTAAGGACCGACAATCCGAATTCATCAGGCATTGCGGCCATCATCGCGGAAAAGATGTTTGGGGCCACCGGGAAATATATTTCATCGGTCTTATTATTTGTAGCCGTGCTTGCCTATGTAAACGTGCTTTTATTAAGTAATCCAAGAGTGATGTACGCAATGAGCGAAGATGGAATTTTGCCCGCATCGTTCATGAAGCGGGATGAAAAAAAAGATGTGCTCACCGTTAGCCTTACAGTTTTTGCAGCCGTTTGCATTATCGTTTTATTTTTTGCCAAGAAATTCAATCAAATTCTGAGTTTCACAATCTTCCTGGACTCCATTGGTATGGCCACTTCAGCGGCAACTATTTTCATTCTAAGAAAACGCACCCGTCACCTGGATGGTACCGGCATCTATACAATCAAGCTGTATCCGCTAATGCCACTGATATTTATCGCTACGTATATTTTTGTGGGGATTATGATTGGCGTGGACAATTGGCGGTATGCAGTCATCGGACTTTCTGTGTTTACTGCTTTCCTCCTGCTTTATTTCGCCACAAAGAAGTTCAGAATTCAAAAGACTTAGCAATGGACCTTTCCTATATCATTAATGAGTTGGGTGAAGATCGCGAGAAGTACTTCAATGCAGTTGCAGCTCCTATCATCCAAACCAGCAATTTCACCTTCAAAAAAGTGGATGACTTAAGAACCGCTTTCGAAGATGAGATGAGTGGGTACTTATATAGTCGCGGTCTCAATCCTACAGTTGACATCCTGAGAAAAAAACTCGCCGCCCTGGACGGGGCGGAAGATTGCCTGGTGTTTAATAGTGGGGCTGCAGCCATCTTCGCCGGTGTATTGGCGAATGTGAAAGCCGGTGATCACATTGTTTCTGTAAATAAACCTTACACCTGGGCCGAACGCATGTTTGATATTGTGCTGCCGAGATTTGGTGTGACCACAACATATATTGATGGAAGGAGAATTGAAAATTTTGAAAAAGCAATTCTTCCAAATACAAGGCTTATTTACCTGGAATCTCCTAACTCCTGGGATTTTGCTTTGCAGGACTTGCAGGCGATTGCGGACTTGGCAAGGTCGGAGGGAATTATTACTCTGTGCGACAATAGCTATTGTACGCCCTTGTATCAACAGCCGGTGAAGTTTGGAATCGACCTGGCCATGCAAACTGCTACTAAGTATATTGGCGGTCATAGCGACACCCTCGGCGGGATATTGTGCGGATCAAATGCAATGATCAAAAAGATATTCGACAGTGAATACCTGAATATAGGAAGTGGCATCCAGCCCTTTAATGCGTGGCTACTCATAAGAGGATTGCGGACGCTGCCTGCAAGGATCGACCGCATAACGGCAACAACAATCAGGATGGTTCAATACTTAAAGAAACAACCGAAGATTGAAGAAGTGATTTTTCCCTTGGATGATACCTTTCCTCAATTTGACCTTGCCAGGAAGCAGATGAAGGGGGCTTGCGGCCTGGTCACCATCGTATTAAAGGC
>Ga0136846_1219633_pt1 | contig 22690 bp, 16 predicted proteins | sample HopSoiMetagenom2_FD_96841 | JGI IMG/M metagenome (GOLD analysis project Ga0136846, IMG submission 96841) | Grasslands soil microbial communities from Hopland, California, USA - 2 Assembly 2016 (version 4) | ecosystem: Environmental > Terrestrial > Soil > Grasslands | place: USA: Hopland... | reverse complement strand
GGTGACACCGCCGGTGCCTTTCTCGCGCGCCGTCACGGCATCGAACGCCCCGATCGTGAGGCCGCCGGGGAGCCGGCCGGTCAATTTGGCTGCGCCGAGGATCGTCGTGAACGCGGGAGAGGTCGTGTCGCCGTACGTGCCCGCCAACTCGGGTGCACGCCCGATCCGCCGCGTGTAGACGAGGCCTTCGCCGCTGCCGCAGTCGTTCACGGCCGTGCAGTTGATGTTCCATTGGAACTGGCCCGCCCCTTGAACGAAGAAGGGGCGCTGTTCGCGGAAGAACGTTTCAAAGGCGGTGAGGTTCTGGACGGCAGGATCCGCTTCGACTTGCCCGAAGTCGGGGTTGATCGTGGCATCGAGCTTCAGATTGGACGTCACGCGGTACTTGAAATCGCCGCCGACGGTGAAGTCCTGTGCACGACCGAGCGTGTTGTTTTCAATCTCTGAGACGTTCTTGGTCACGGCGTAGGGGGCAGCTTCCAGCCGACGGGGCGGTTCCAGGCCCTCGAGGCCGTCAAGCTCACCGAACTGGGAGACGAACCCGGCCTGCGATTGCCGGAACAGCGGCCAGCTCACCCGCTGGGCGTAGCGGTAGATGTCGCGATCGATCGTGAAGCCGAACGTGTGACTACGCTCGCGACCGTAGGGGAGCTGCGTCAGCGGAATCTGGAACTCGGCCGTCCAGCCGGCGGAATCGATACGTGTGGCGACGTCCCACACCGCGTCCCACGCGAAGTCCTCATTGCCGTCGTTGAAGATCTGCGCGTCGAGCTTCACGCCCGACGGATTGACGCCGAATTCGAAGCCGTTGCGCCGGTCGTGATAGGAATCGAGGAATAGCCACACCATGTCCGAGGGTGCGAAGTAATCGCGGCGCGCGAGCAAGGTGATGATGCTGTCGGGGTGCGGATCGAAGCAGCGCACGAACACGTACAAGTTCCCCGCGTCGTAGGCCACCTTCGCCTCGGTGGGCAGCTTGGGCGACTGTCCCTCCGTCGGCCGCCACTCCTGGAATTCGGTGATGGCTCTCGCGTCGCGCCACACGGCCTCGTTGTCCCGGCCGTCGAGAGTGATCCCCTGGGCGGCCCGGGTCGCGGTCACCCGCCGTGCGGCGGGCGGGGGATCAGATGACTGAACGACAAGCGTGACGGCAGCTAGGAATGGCAAGCCAAAAATCATGCGTCATCCGCGAGGTGGTTTCCTGGTTGGATGACGCAACGCCCGAAATGGTTGTTTCAGAGCCGACTAGGCCCTCGGCGCGGCCGGTTTCGCCGCATAGATGAAGTCGTAATAATCCCGCATCGCCAGGCCCGCCGCCGCCTCCTCGTCCACGATGACGATGGCATCTCGATGCAGCTGAAGCGCGCTGGCCGTGACCATGCTCGTGACCGGGCCCTCGACCGCCTGGGCGATCGCCTTCGCCTTCGATTTGCCGCTTGCGACCATCACGAGCTTTCGAGCCTCGAGGATCGTACCGACCCCCATCGTAATCGCGTAGACCGGCACGTCTTCCCGGCGCTCGAAAAACCGCGCGTTATCGTCGATGGTTTGTTTCGACAGCGTCTTGAGGCGTGTGCGCGAGCTGAGCGAGCTCGTAGGCTCGTTGAAGGCGATGTGCCCGTCGGTGCCGATGCCGAGGATCTGGAGATCGATCCCGCCGCTCTCGGCGATGCGCCCCTCGTACCATTGGCAGAATGCGGGATAGTTGCTGGTGGTCCCCGATGGAATGTTGATGTTGTGCGGGGGAATGTTGACGTGCCGAAAAAAATGCTCGTGCATGAAAAAGTGGTAGCTCTGGGGGTGATTCACGTTCAGGCCGACGTATTCATCGAGATTGAACGTGGTCACACGCGAGAAGTCGAGCTGCTCCTTCTCATGCAGCCGCACGAGCTCCTGGTACAAGCCGAGGGGCGTGGAGCCGGTCGCCATACCGAGCACGGCGTTCGGCTTCGTATTGAGCAATTCCGCAACGATCTGCGCCGCGACTTTGCTCATCTGCGCGTAGTCGCGCTGAACGATGACTTCCATTCGTCCTCACCCCCTGCCCCCCCTCTCCCATCGGAGAGGGGGAACGGGGGATTCTGGAATTGTGAATGCTTACATGCCCCGACGCGGCTGCGCCGTGGGCGGCATGATGCCGTTCAGTCGCAGATAATTCGCTTCCTGGGAATAATGATCGGCCCAATCGCCCACCGTGATAAACATCGCGGCGGCCATCGTGAAGGGATTCGGCCCGAAGAGCTGGATCTGCTGAGATAGCTTCGAGTCGTCGAGCTTCGCAAACGCCTGCTCACAGAACTGGAACGTCTCCTTGAGCCGGGCGACGAGCTGGTCTTTGCCCGCCGTTGTGTCGGCGGTCGTGGCGCGCGGCGGTGGCGTCGTGCCGCCGACTTTGCCGCACAGCAGGTCGTTCCCCTCGTTCGCGAGATGGACCTGAATTTGGGCGAAGCTCATCTGTGCCGGCGTCGGCCGGTAGTTGTACTTCTCTGCCGGCATGGCCTCGGCGGCGGCCACGAGGATGCGCGCATAACGCTGCTCTATCTGACGCAGCGCATCCGAAACGGGATTAGCCGACGTCGCGGTCGCCGGCGGCGTGCTGGTTCCGGAACTTGCAGCCTGGGCAGCGAGCGCCGACGGAACGCCGGCGCACGCGATCATGAGCAGCATGGATCGTACCTGCATGGTGTACCTCCCTATAAAGGAACATTCTAGTAGCGCAGTCCGAATCCGATCGGATATAACGGGTGCGCGCTGTCATGCGGCATGTCCGGCCGCTGTGCGGCGACGGCTTCCATTGATGACGGCAGCTCGAACGGCAACTTCCCCTCGGGACGGCCGCGGCCGGTCAGCACGTCGAGCAGTGCTGCATCACTCACCCCGAAGTTCGCGATGAGCGCGCGGGCGCCGGTCTTGAGTGGCGTCAGAATCGCGGGGCGGTCGAGGAATACGGTTACGATCGTGGGCACGGCGGCGCTCACGCGCTTGAATGTCTCGTAATCAGGATCGCCATCCTTGAAGGCGAGACTCCCTTCGTGCAGAAACTGGCCAAAGATGTACTGCGGGTGCAACCGCTCGAACGGCGCATTCAGCCGCATGATCGCGATGTCGGCTTGCTGCGGGTCGGTGACGACGGTCCATCCTTCGCGCGTCACCGCGTCCGCCGCGATGCCATGCAGATAGACGCGCAGCGGCTTGTTCTGGGGCACGTGCAGAGGAAGCAACTTGTCCTTGTTCTCGAGCAGAACCAGGGCGCGGCGCTGGGCATCGAGCGCGGCGGCGTCGAATGCATCGTTGCCCACGAGCCGACCGGCGGCAGCGGGATCGACGTACGGGTTGTCGAACAACCCCTGCGCGAATTTCTGCGCGAGGATCCGCACCACCGAGCTGTCGAGCCGCGCCTCTTTTAGCTCACCTCGCTTGACGGCTTCGACGAGCATGTCGGCGCGTTCGGTACCGCCGAATTCGTCCACACCGGCGTCCACCGCTTTGACGAAGCGGCCGCGCATCGTGAGGTTCTCGACGCCCCACGGCATCCCCAGATCGGCGAATGACGGACGCTCCCCCGCGGGCGCGCCGTTCACACAGCGCTCGTTGCAGTCCCAGGTGATTGCCCAGTCGGTCACTACGATCCCGCGGAACCCATACGCATCGCGCAGCATGTCGGTCAGCAGCTGGCGATTATAGCCGGCGCCGACCGATTCGATCGGATGTCCCCTCCACACTGCGTCCTGGAGGATCGAGTACGTCGGCATTACACCGCCGACACGGGCGGCAAAGGCGCCAAGGAAGGGACGGACATGATACTCGAGATTGTTGCCCGTGAACTTCGCGAAGCGGCCGTAGTAGGTGTGGCTGTCAAAACCGTCTTTTGCCGCCCCATAACCCACCCAGTGCTTCACGACGGTGACGACGCTGCCGGTGTCGAGGCCGCCAGCGCCGTGCTGAAAGCCCGTTACGTACGCATGCACCATCTGCTCCGCCCGCGCGGCGTCCTCGCCGAACGTTCCCTGGATGCGTCCCCAGCGTGGCTCGGTCGCGAGATCGGCCTGCGGAGAGAGGGCCATGTCGATGCCGACGGCGCGGTACTCCTGGCGCGCGATGTCGCCGAAGCGGCGCACCACCGCCGTGTCGCCGATCGCGGCAAAGCCGAGCGCCTCCGGCCATTGCGAGAAGCTGTTCGTCTGCAAGGAAGCGCCGACGACGTTCTGAAAGTGGTTACGCGGATCGGTACTAATCGTGATCGGGATCCCGAGCCGGGTGTTCTCGGCAATGCGTTGCAGCGCGTTGTTCTGCGCGGCGATCGTTGCCGGATCCGCGGTGAGCCGAGTGATCATGTTCGTGACCTTCACGCTGTCGATCAGCGCGCGGTTCGCCGCGGTGTCGTACCCGGCACCCATGCCGACAGCGCCATTCGGACCGGCGCTGCGGACGGTGCCGTGCATCATCGTGCCCGCCTTCTCTTCGAGCGTCATGCGCGCGACGAGGTCGCGCGCGCGCTGGTCGGGAGCGAGGCGCCGGTCTTCGTACGGATCGAGCACGCCGTTGCGATTCAAATCTTTGAATTGCAGCCCGTCGTGCTGAAGCACAGGCGCCTGCACGACGAGCAGGAGCAGCCGGAGAATGTTCACGGCGTGGATTTTATCCCCTTGGTTCCTCGCCCCGCCAGTACCGGGTCGGATCCGCTACGCTGCCGTGGCGGCGCAGCAGGGCGTCGATTTTTTCGTTGACCGACGGATGCGGCTCCGGCGGCTTTCCTCCTGCGGCAAGCAACGCTTCGATAATCTCGTACTGTCGATCCGGATCGCCGCCGTGGCCGGCTTTCCAGAGTGCCGCGCCGAAGACCGGTCCGTTCGGCGTCGGAATATCAGATTTGGCGCCGCGGTCGAGCAGTTGTCGCACGACATCGACGTGATTGCCGAGGATCGCGTAGAAGAGCGCCGTCTGTCCGTCGCCATCATGTCCATCGACGTCGACTCCGCCATCGAGCAAGAACCTGACGATCTCATAGTGCCCGTACCCGGCCGCATACCGTAAGGCCATCTCGCGCCGCGACACGTCGGCAGCAGCGGCGAGCTGCTGCACGATGTCGAGCCGGCCGATTCCGGCCGCCCCGACCAGGCCGAGGCGCCCGGTCCGCTCGGCGAGGTACTGGGCGGCTTCCGGGCAGCCGTTGGCGAGACACGCGTAGACGGCGTCGGCTCCTTTGCCGGCCAGGTCGGGATGCTCGATCTGCGCGCCGTGCTGGAGCAAGACCTCCATCACGGGGATCTGCACGCCCGCTTCGCGCGGCGGCGTGCTTGTCGCAACCAACCCCAGCGCCGTGCAGCCGCCGCCGTAGACATCCGCCTCGGCCTCGACGTCCGCGCCGGCCGCGAGCAGGAGCTCGGTGATGCGGGCGGCGTTGGGCGGCGACTTTTGGCGATACCCTTCCACGCCGTTCGCGGAGACGTAATGCAGCAAAGTGGCGTGATGCTCGCGCGCTGAGTGCGCGCGGATCAGCTCGGGGTGCCGACGTAACAACTGCTGCAGGGTCGGCTCGTCACCGCGGATGATCGCCTCCGCCGCCGCCTCGAATAGCGCGGCCTCCGTACCCGCGTGCTGGAGGGCATCGAGGTGTGCGGCGAATGCTGCCCAGCTCGTGAATCCATGCGAGCGCGCCAGCACGAATTGCGCGTCGGCGAGCACGCAGCGGCGCTCGACACGCGTGAGCGTACGAGCGGCGAACTCCTCGATCTCCTGGGCCGCCTGATTGACGCGCCGGCGATCTGATCCAGCCAGCAACGACGCCATCCAGCGATCGGCCCAGGAGCCGATCGCCCCTGATTCACAGGCTTTTACCAAATCCTTGGCGAGCTTGCGGTATTGGTCGAGATTGGGGCGGGCGGGAAGCGGTAATGCGCCCTGCGGATTTGGGAACATACGAGACTCCTCTCAGAGCACGCCCGTTTGTCCGCTGGTGTCGGGCTGAAAGAAGTTCGCAAGACGATTGACAGCAGTGGGTGGGCACGGCCCTTTCCGCGGACTGGATGCGCCCCGAGCGCTGCGTGAAGACTAGCTCACGGAGCCGCGTTTGTCACGATGAGATTCCGGAAATGCGCGATCGTACCCGGTCCGACCCACAGCGCAATCGCGCCGCGCGCATTCGCACCCGATTTCACGTCATTCACGATCAATACGGGCTGGGGACTGTCGTTCACATACAGCCGCGCGTGATCCCCGCGCACGTCGATTTTAATCTTGATCCAGGCGTTCGGCAGCAGGTCCACGTACGACTCGTACCTGCCGGGTGTCTCCTGGCGCAGCCGCGACCAGGTCCAGTCAGGATGCGAGATGTATTGCGTCGCGTGATTGCGCCGCTCCTGGTCTTCGGCGCGCCCATTGGTGGGACGCAAATAGAGCGCGTCGTACGTCCGCAGGTCGGGTTGCACCCGAAACGCAATGCCGACAAAGCCACGAGCCGCCGCGCCGGCGTCCGGGGCGAGGGTGCCGGTGATCTCCGCCTCGATCACTCCGTTCGCGAATTCGAGCCCGTCGATGATCGCAAATTGGTCCGAATCGGGTGCCGTGCCGGTCAGCCGCAAGCCTCGCTTACCGTCCAGCGTTGCCGGCTCGGCCCTGACGTTGTGCATGCGCAGGCCGCCGGCGGAATCGAGCGCGAAGCGCCGGGCCTGGCCGGGTAGCACGGATGCCAGCAGCAGGGCACTGAGCGCGATTAGCACGGGTCGCATAGGTAAGCCTCCATAACGTAGAATTAGCTCGACCACAACACGAGGCAACAGTGATCGACCGCCGGTCCTTTCTCCAGGATGCGACGGCAGCTACGGCCGCCCTCGCTCTCCCGTCCTACGTGTGGAATCAGCAAACCGATCTCAGCCCCATCTTCGCCGAAATCACGAAACGCCACGACGAGGCGGTGCAACGACTGCAGGAGTGGATCCGGCAGCCGTCGATCGCCGCCGAGAATCGCGGCATGAACGAAGGCTGCGATCTCACGATGCGGATGCTGCGCGATGCGGGATTCCAGCAGGTGACGAAAGTGCCGAGCGACGGGCAGCCCGGAATCTTCGCCACACTCGATGCCGGGGCGCCGAAGACGCTCGGCCTCTATTTCATGTACGACGTGAAGCAGGTGGATCCCGCGGAATGGTCCTCGCCGCCATGGGATGCCGCGCTCGTCGATAAGCCCGGGCTCGGCAAAGTCGTCATCGGTCGCGGCGCGGTGAATCAGAAGGGCCCCGAAGCGACGTTCCTCGCCGCGCTCCATGCGATTCGCGGCGCGAACCGCAAGCTGCCCGTGAACCTCGTGCTGGTCGCCGAGGGCGAAGAAGAAATCGGCTCGCCGCATTTCCCTCAGATCGTGCGGCGTCCGGAGGTGCTGGCGGCGCTCAAGAATGTCGCGGGCATCTTCATGCCCTCCGCCTCGCAGGGGCTCGATGGCGCGGTCACGATCACGTTCGGCGCGAAAGGCGTCATCGAGCTCGAACTGGTATCGAGCGGTGAAAAATGGGGCCGGGGACCGAAGCAGGACATCCACTCCAGCAACAAGGCGCGCGTCGACAGTCCTGCGTGGCATCTGGTCCAGGCGCTCGCGACCCTCGTTTCGGCGGACGGCAACGATCCCGCGATCGACGGCTTCGCGGACAAAGCGCGGCCGATCTCCGCCGCCGAGCAAGCGATGATCGTCGATGCCGCCGCGCGACTGGACGAAGACGCGACCAAGCGTCTCCTCGGCGTGCAGCATTGGGTCCGCGACGTCAAGTGGCAGGAGGCGCTGGAGCTGTTGATGTCGCGTCCCACCGTGAACATCGAGGGGCTGGTCGGTGGCTACACGGGCCCGGGCGGCAAGACGATTCTGCCGCATCGCGCGGTCGCCAAGCTCGACCTGCGGCTCGTGCCCGACATGACGGCGGCCGAAGCGCTCGCGGCGCTCAAGGCGCACCTCCAGAAGCGGGGGTTCGGCGACATCGAGGTGAACATGACCGGCGGCTACGATCCCACCACCACGCCGCCCGATGCGATGGTGATTCGGGCCCAGGAGGCCGTGTATCGCCGGTGGCGGATCGAGCCGATCCGGTTACCGCGCAACGCCGGATCGTGGCCGGGCTATGTGTTTACGGGGGATCCGCTCAAACTGGCCGCCGGGCACTTCGGCATGGGTCACGGGAGCGGTGCGCACGCGCCGGACGAGTACTACGTGATCGAGTCGTCTAATCCCAAGGTGCAGGGCATCGACGGCGCGGTGCGGTCCTACGTCGAGTATCTGTACGAGGTGGCGCGCACGCGGTGAAGTCTACTGGTTCGTCGGGTCACGCCGGTTCGCACGATCACCGACATCTAGATCGCTTCTTTCTTGCGACGGGATTTCTTCTCGGCTGGTTGCGTACGCTCCTGCATGACGCCGGCCACGACGACCTGGTTCCGACCCGAGCTCTTGGCCTGATACATCGCGGCGTCGGCGGTCGCGATGAGCTCCTCCGGCGTGTCCCCGCCGTCGGGATATTCCGCGAGGCCGATGCTCACGGTGAGCTTGCCTTCGCCCAGGTCCTGCTCCGCGATGCGCGTGCGGATGCGTTCCGCAACGAGCGCGGCGGTCGCGATGGGGCATTCGAGCAGCATCACGACGAATTCCTCGCCGCCATAGCGGGCGACGCAGTCCACGGCCCGTGTCGTTTTCCGGAAGATCTCGGCAATCTTGACGAGCGCGGCATCGCCGGCGAGGTGGCCATGCGAGTCGTTGTACTGCTTGAATTTGTCGACGTCGGCGAGCAGGACGCTGAACGAGCGCCGCAGGCGGCGCGAGCGCTGCACTTCGCTGGCCAGCGTCCCCATGAGGTGACGGCGATTGTAGAGGCCCGTCAGGGGGTCGGTGACAGACAGCTTTTCGAGCTCGCCCTGGCTCTCGCGTTCGCGCAGCCGCGAGACGATCGTCGTGAACGCCCGCGTCAGGTAACCCACCTCGCCACTGCCGCCCGCCGGAAACTCGGCCGAGAGATCGCCCGAGGCGACGCGCGCCGCCGCTTCGGTGAGGCGGTCGAGCGGGCGCGTAATGACGAGACCGACGCCGAACGTCAGCAGGCCGATGCCCACAAACAGCGCAAATAGGAGCAGGACAGTCTGCGTCCGCAACGCGCTCGCCTCCCGCGTCGCTTCGCTGCGCGGCGCCTCGGCGACGGCGGCCCAGTGGAGCTGCGGGATGCGCCTCAGCACCGCCGCCACCTCACTGCCTCCTTCGCGGGATTGCATGACGGGTCGCCCTTCGCGCTCGACGAGCTCGCGCGTGGACGTTTCGGTCAGCGCTGTTTTCATCACGTCGGCAGGATTGCCCGCCGAGCTCAGCAGCACGTGTCCCTGCTCGGTGACGATATAGATGCTGCGAAATGCTGATCCGGCGAGCAGTTGCAGCGTGTCACGCATGTCGTCCAGGTTGATCTTCGCACCCATTGCGCCCAGGAACAGGCCGTCATCCCGCCGGATTGGGACGACGAGGACGATCGCGGCCTTGTTGGTCCCGGCGTCCCAGAATGGGTCGCCGATGAGTACGTCACGCGTCCGCAGGTTATTCAGCCGATCGGCAGAAAGACGAAACCCGGTCCGGCTACCGCTATTCGTCAGGAGCTGCCCATCGACGTCGAGGATCGCAAGACCCTCGTGTCCCGGGAGATTCTGACGAATCGCGTTGAGGTAGTCGCGGAGACGCGTGAGGCCCTGGGTGCCGCCACGCCCGTTCGCCACGGCGCGAGCCACATTGTCGGACACGACGTACGGAGCCGCGCGGAGCCGCAAGTCGTACACGCGCTGATCGACCCAGGCGCCGGTCTCGCGCGCTGCTTCGGAGCTGAGACCGCCGAGCTCGCTGCCCAGCCGATCGCTGAGAGCGCGCTTGCTGCGTCCATACAGCACGAAGGTCATGGTGAGTGTCGAGAAGAGCGTTGCCAGCACCGTGAAGACCACGAACTTGGTCCGCATGGTGTCGACGCGCAGCGTGCGCAGTGACCTGGCAATCTTCTCCGAAACACTCACGGGGGCTCGCCTGAAAAAGACGCAACAACATTCACTTTCAGCCCCCAGACGCAAGAGAAGCTAGGCCCTTTGGTGCCAGTGCCTTGCAAAGCCGATGCTCAACGCGCGTTCGTGCGTTTCGCGAATCCACGGACTCCCGCCTCCAGAATCGCAGCAGCTCACGCTACGTCGCCTCCTCCCACTGTCGCGCGCGCGCGAGCGCCTTCCGCCATCCGGCCTCGAGTCTTGTGCGATCGGCCGACTTCATGGACGGGGCGAAGCGCCGATCCACCTGCCACTGCGCCGCAATCTGTTTCTGATCCTTCCAGTAGCCGACAGCCAATCCCGCGAGGTACGCGGCGCCGAGCGCCGTTGTTTCGGTGACTTTGGGGCGCACGACGGGGACAGCCAGCAAATTCGCCTGGAACTGCATCAGCAGGTTGTTCGCCGAGGCGCCGCCGTCGACGCGCAGCTCTCTCAGCGTGATCTTCGAGTCCGCTTCCATCGCGCGCAGCACATCGGCAACCTGAAACGCGATACCTTCGAGCGCGGCGCGCGCGATATGTGCGGCCGTCGTTCCGCGCGTCACGCCCGCAACGAGCCCACGCGCGTACTGGTCCCAATGCGGCGCGCCCAATCCGGCGAATGCCGGAACGAGATACACGCCCCCCGGATCGGTCACCTGCGCGGCGAGCGCCTCGACCTCGGCGGAGGACTTGATGATGCCGAGCCCGTCGCGCAGCCATTGGACCACCGCGCCCGCGATGAAAATGCTGCCCTCGAGTGCGTATTCCGTACGGTTGCCGATCCGCCACGCGACCGTGGTCAGGAGATTGTTCTTGGACGCGATCGGCTTCGTGCTTGTGTTCATCAGCATGAAGCAGCCGGTGCCGTAAGTGTTCTTGACCATGCCGGGTTGCGTGCAGGCCTGGCCGAAGAGCGCCGCCTGCTGATCGCCGGCGATGCCGGCGATCGGAATCGAGCCGCCCAGGAGCGTGGTCTCGCCGTACACTTCGCTCGACGACCGTACCTCGGGAAGCACGGACCGCGGTACGCCGAGCATTCTGAGCAGCTCGTCGTCCCAGCCGCCCTTGAGATTGAACAGCATGGTGCGCGAGGCGTTGCTCGGATCGGTCGCATGCACGCGTCCGGCGGTGAGATTCCAAAGCAACCACGTGTCGATGGTGCCGAACGCAAGTTTGCCGGCTTTCGCTCTCGCGCGAGCGCCCGCGACATTTTTCAGAATCCATTCGAGCTTGGTACCGGAGAAATAGGCGTCGATGACAAGTCCGGTCTTTCGCTTGATGAGCGCTGCTTTCCCCCTGGCTTTGAGTTGGTCACAGCGGGAAGCGGTGCGGCGGTCCTGCCAGACGATGGCATTGTGGAGTGGCGCGCCGCTGTCGCGATCCCAGACGACCGTCGTTTCGCGCTGATTGGTGATGCCGATCGCGGCGATGTCTGATGCGGTGATGCGCGCCTTGGCAATCGCGTCCTTCGCCGTGGCCAATTGCGATGCCCAGATCTCGTTCGCGTCGTGCTCGACCCAACCGGGCTTGGGAAAGATCTGCCGGAACTCCTGCTGCGCCGACGCGACGACGCTGCCGGCATGGTCGAAGACGATCGCCCGCGAGCTCGTCGTCCCCTGGTCGAGCGCGAGGATGTACTTCATTGCGGCGACCACGCCGCTTTATAAAGGAAGGCGGCAATCAGGCCGCCGAGGATCGGACCGGCCACCGGAATCCAGGCGTAGCCCCAATCGGAAGCGCCCTTTCCCCGGATCGGCAGCAGCGCATGCGCGATGCGGGGCCCCAGATCGCGCGCCGGATTGATCGCGTAGCCGGTCGGTCCACCGAGCGACAGCCCGATCGCCCACACGATGATGCCGACGAGCGCCGGCCCAAGTCCGACATTCCAACCGTAGTCGGGGTTCAGATTTTTCGGCGTGAGAATCGCCAGCACGCCGAGGACCAGGACGGCGGTACCGATAATCTCGGTGATCAGGTTCGAGACCGGATTCCTAATTGCCGGGCCCGTGCAGAACACCGCCAGCTTGAGGCCCGGTTCTGGTGTGACCGCCCAGTGGGGAAGGTACGCGAGCCATACGATGACGGCGCCCAGGAACGCGCCGAGCATCTGGGCCAGGACGTAGGCAGGCACGGATGCCCACGGGAACTTGCCGATCGACGCGAGGCCGATGGTCACCGCGGGATTCAGATGCGCGCCGCTGAACGTGCCGACGGCGTACACTGCTACGGTCACACCGAACGCCCAGCCCGCCGTGATGACGATCCAGCCCGAGCTCTGACCCTTGGTCTGATTGAGGACGACGTTCGCGACTACGCCATCACCGAGAATGATCAGCAGCATCGTGCCGAGGACTTCGGCGAGGAAGGGGGACATGAGGCGGCGAAAGTATCAGCGAAAAAGAGGCTTGTAAACCAAAACGGCGCCCTCCGAGGAGAGCGCCGTCCTGCGCAATGTACCGCGGTGGTTTAGAGCTTGACGACGTTCTGCGCCGCCGGGCCCTTTTGGCCCTGCACGACGTCGAACTCCACGCGCTGTCCTTCGGTCAAGGACTTGTAGCCCTCGGCCTGAATGGCGGTGTGATGCACGAAGCAGTCCTTCTCGCCGTTCTCGGGCGTGATGAAACCGAACCCCTTTGCATCATTGAACCACTTCACGGTACCGGTGATACGTGCCATCTGATGAAACTCCTGAATAACTGTTCCCGGCGTCGCGCGGCGTCACATCTGTGCGCCGCGTACTGTGATTCCGGCGCCGGTCGAGCGAGACCTGCAAACAAAAACGAGGCCTGGAGACTTCGCCCAGGTCCTCGTGTCGGTCACTGGCTACTTCGCTCTGTCAGAACAATCTCTGGAAAGCCCGCGAAAGTCAAGCCGGGTAGCCCGCGGCAACAGGTCCGGCGGCTGCCGGGGTTGCCCCAAACGTCTTCCGCTCGGCCTTATGCCCGCGCAAATCCGCCCCCGTCTTCAGGACCACGAGCAACACCAGCGCGAGCGTGGGCGAGCCAAGGAGCATCACGATCCAGCCACCGAACAGCACCGTGAAGTGCAGGACGAAAACGCGCGAGTATGGCTGCATCATCAGCCTCTGCAGCGAGGCGCGCTGGAATTCGCCGTTTTTGATGTAGTTCCAATAGAGGGAAAGTCCGTGGCTGGCGACCAAGCTGAACACCCCCCAGCCGAGGTGGTTGGCGCGCACTGCCGCCGGCACCGTCGCGAACAGGTCGAAAGAATGCATCCCCGTGGGCCCGAACAGGGCCAGCACGAGCACGCCATGGACGAAGGTGAATCCGCCGAAATGCACAATAAAGAACGGGACGAGGAACAGCTTGCCGGCCCAGTAGACCGGCTCCTCCGGCCGCGCCAGCAAGAGCTTCGCGACGTTGAAGCCGCCTACTACCACATTCTCGAGCCAGTAGAGCAGCATCAGTGGGAAGACGGTCCAGCCGAGGAACAGCACGCCGAAGATCGGCAGCGCATTCGCCAGGAGCAGGGCGAGCAAGGATGGGGTCACGGTCTATTATAGGGATGCAAACCCCAGCGCTGCCACCGGAATCCTACTTGCATGAAATCGACCATCGCCGTGCTGCTTGCGCTCCTCGGTGCGCCGACGCCTCACCCGGCGCTCAAACCCGTCATCCACTACACACTCCGCGTGGACAGCACCGATCTGTCCGGCTGGGATGTCACAATCGGCGTCCGCACCACCAGCGACACGTTCCGTCTCGCGATGGCGGCGCATCCGGAATACGACGACCGGTACTGGCGCTACGTGCGCGACATCGCGGTCGAGCCCGGGACGATTACGCGGCTGGACAGCGCGGTGTGGCGGGTCAGCGCGCCCCGCGGATTCGTCACGGTGCGATACCGGATCGCGCTCCCGCCGGCGAAGTCCCCTCCCGGCTTGCGCGACTCATGGCTTCCCTATCTCACTCCTACCGGCGGGCTCGTCGGCGGGCCGCACGCGTTCATGTATGTGCTCGGAGCCGAAGACAGCAGCGTCATGGTGACGCTCGATCTTCCTGCCAGCTGGGAGGTGGCAACCGGCTTGCGAGATGTGCTGCCGCGGGGCGGGCAGGGTGAGAAACGAGGCGCCGAGCGGCAGTGGTGGTATGCCGCCGCGAATGCCGCGACGCTGGTAGACGCCCCGGTACTCGCCGGCCGAGTACGTCAATGGAAGTTCGTGGAGGGCGGGGTGACGCACCGCGTTGCCTATTGGCCGCTGCCGAACGCAACCCCGTTCGATACGATCCGATTCGTGAAGGGAATTCAGGCGATGGTACACCAGGCCGTGGCACTGTTCGGCGGCCGGATGCCCTACCGCGAATACACTTTTCAGTTTGAAGACGGTGCGTATAGTGGTGGTCTCGAGCACCGCAACTCCGTAACACTCGGCGCCGCCAGTGCCGATCTCGCGCGCGATCCGAACGCGGTGATCCAGGAGACTGCGCATGAGTTTGTGCACACCTGGAATCTGATGGCCATCCGTCCCGCCGAGTATCGCGAGATCGACTATCGCACGCAGCCGCCGGTCTCGAGTCTCTGGTTCAGCGAGGGGCTGACGCTGTTCTACGCCGACCTGTTGCTGCGGCGCGCGGGCGTGCGGCTCACCGACTCCACCCGCATCGCGCACCTCGAGCGGCTACTCGAACGGTATGTGGCGAATCCGGCCTACGAACGCTTCTCCGCCGAATCGATCAGTCGCGTGGCGTACAATGCCCCGCCGGGCGCGCTCGGTGACTACAGCGCCAGCACACATCTCCAGGGCGAGCTCATGGGCACCATGCTCGATCTCATCATCCGCGACGCATCGCACGACCAACGCTCGATGGATGACGTCATGCGGCTATTGTTCGCTCACGCCGATCAGCGGATCGACGGTCACGCGATCGAGCAGGCAGTCGAAACCGTTTGCGGCTGTGACGTGACGCCATTCTTCGATGCGCATGTGCGCGGCGCACGCGCGCTCGACTACAACCGCTATCTCGGCTTGATCGGCCTGCATGCGGCCGTGACGAGCGGTCCGGCTGTGTACAACGGGGAGCCAGAGCGCGATCTGCGCATCTTCGGTTGGGAGCGGGGGGATGGGAGCGTCCGGCTCGCCATCAGGCACCCGGGCAGCATCTGGGCGAAAGCCGGTCTGCACAGCGGTGACCGGCTGGTATCCATGGACGACACGTCCGTGACCACGTGGCCCGACCTGCGCGGCCGGCTGCAACGCCTGCGTATGGGAGACAGCGTGCGAATCGCAGTGCAGCGGCCGTCCTCAACCCAACCATTCGCGACCACCGTCCATGTGAGCGGGTTTGAGCGACCCTCGGTCCGAATCGAGGGGACACCCAACTCGATCGGACGCGCGTGGATCAAAGGCTGACGCGCCGCGCGACGGTCTTGGCCGCTGCCGTGTGCCGCAGCTCCCGAAACGCCGCCATCACGGTGAGTACGGCGGGACTGGCCTCGCCGCGGCGGGACAGGAGCTCGAGGCCGAAGGGAAGGTTGAACCCGGCGATTCGCACCGCTACGGTTCCGACCGGCGACCGGTCGAGCTGCGAGTGAAAACCCACCGTCCATCCCTTTCCCTGCGCCGCCAACGCCCAGACGGTTTGCAAGGCGTCGTACGTCGCCTCGATACGCGGCCGCAGTCCCAGCGCGGCGAATGCTCCGTGCACCCGATCGTAAAACGCGGGATGGAGCGAGCGATCCATGAACAGGAATGGGACATCGGCGAGCTCCAGTGGCTCGATTCTCTCTTTGCTCGCGAGCGGATGCCCGCGCGGCAGGAGCGCGGTGTCGAGGCGATCGCTCGACAGACGCGTGGCGATGATGCGATCGCTGCGGTTCCAACCCGGGGTCGGCAGCGCATGCGCGAGACCGAGATCGATGTCCGCGCTCGCGAGCGCCGTCCGCTGGTCGGTCGTGGTCATCTCCTGCGCGAGAAGACGGATGTCCGGATGTCGCGTTGCGCATCGTTCCGTTACCAGCGCGAGCACCGAGCTCGACGATGCCGTCGCGACCGTCCCGATGACGCACCGCCCCTCGATCCGGCGCTTCGCACGACTCACTTCGCGCACCAGATGTTCACCACCAGCCAGTAGCGCCGGAGCATCGCTCGCGAGCGTCACACCGGCCGGCGTCAGGGTGACGCCGCGCGCCGATCGCTCGAGGAGCGTGACCCCGACGACATGCTCCAGCTCACGCAGCTGGCGCGACAGCGCCGGCTGACTGATTCCCAGTCGCTCCGCCGCCCGCCCGATCGAATGCGCGGTCGTGACGGCCATCAGGGCGCGGAGATAGCGGAGGGTCATGCCCGCCGGTCCCACCGGGCGCCGGTGCCGGCGCGCGGGGGACGCTGATTCCGGCAGCGGCACCGCGGCTCCTACTTGAGAATCGGGATAGCGGCGTGCCACATCGATCATGCGCTGCAGCACGGTGAGGACGACGGGCCGGCGCTCCTCGCGCTGCCACACGGCGATCACCGCGACCGAAATGGTGAGACCCTGCACGTTCAGAACGACAGTGCCCTCGGGTGGCGCTTGCGCGCGCGAGCGGGAGATCAGCGTCCAACCCCGTTCCGCCGCGACCGCGAGGTGCGGCGCCGTGAGGTCGCCTTCCAGGGCGACGAGCGGGGAGCGCAGCCCCGCGCGCTGCAGAGCCTGCGCGACGCGGTCGCGCGCGCTCGGCGATGTGTTGCCCCGCGCGAACACGAAAGGGAGGACGCCGAGATCTTCGAGCGATACGGAATCGCGCGTCGCGAGCGGATGATGCCACGGCACGATGACGCGATCGAGCGTCTCGAGCCAGAGTGGCTGAGACTGCACCTCGGGCATCAACGCCGCTTCGGCACCTACACCGAGATCCGCGCGGCCATCGGCGACTGCTTCGGCGGGGCCCGGCTGCTCGAAGTCCTGCACGACGACGGTGATGTCGGGATAGTCGGCGCGCAGCGATTCCTGCAGGTCGGTGGGAAAGCCGCGGGCGACCGCCCCGCGGGTCGCCGCGAGCAGCACCCGTCCGCGCCGCCCCAGCGCCGTTGCTTCGACACGTTCCAGCGCGGCAGCGACGTCCTGCAGCAGCTGCCGGCTCCCCTGCGCGAACGCTGCGCCGGCGGGCGTGAGAGTGACACCCTTGGCATGGCGCGTCAACAACTCGACGCCGAGCTCGCGCTCGAGGGCCCGAATGCGGCGCGACAGGGCAGGCTGCGCGACGTGTACCTCCCGCGCCGCGCGGCTCAGCGTGCCGGTGTCAGCCACCGCTGCAAAGCAATGCAGATCCTTCAGTTCGGCCATGCTCGCCCCACATGAGATCGCGTCTAAGTCGGTATTTGCAACCAAACGCCGCTCCTTCGCTATTTGCCTAAAGACCTACGACGGAGACTTTGGTGGGTGATAACGACACATCGCTTCTGCTTCCGGGCCATGGCGAGCTCGTCCTCGTCGTCGACGACGACGAGAAGCTCGTGAAGGCCCTGGCGCGGATGCTGAAGAGCCTGGGCTTCTCGGTGCTTACGGCGCTGAACGGCCAGGAGGCGCTATCCGTGATCGAGGGTTGTAGCACGCCGATCGATGCGCTGCTCACGGACGTCGTCATGCCTGGCATGGGTGGCAAGGAGCTCGTCGACCACTTGATACGCGAAGGGATCTATCCGGGCGTGATTTACATGTCGGGATACGACGACCAGGTGAAATTGGCGTCGGTACTGACAGGCGGGGCGCCGCTGCTGCACAAGCCGTTTACGCTGTACGCGCTCGTCGTCATCCTGCGGGCGGTGCTCGACAAGCGAGCTGGCCGCTAGGTCGGCGGCGAGGTAATCCCACCGGGAAGAATACTTTGGGGTCCGTACTTGCCACGCACTCGATCGATCGCCCGGGCCAGGCCGCGGTCGCGCTCCGTCTCGTCGGAGTCGAGGAGCGCGATCTGATCCGCGCTCATCGCTTTTGCGAGCCCCGACAGCCGCACGCCGACGAGCCGCGCCGGCACGCGGCGCGCCTCGCGTAACTTCCCCAGCAGCTCGCGCGCGACACGCAGAATCGCCCGGTCGGACACCACGGGCTCGGGCAAGGTGCGTTGGGTCGCTCGGGTTCTGAAATCGGAGTCGCGCAGACGCACCGCCACGGTCCGGGCCGCCAATCCATCGCCGCGTAGATCGGCGGCTGCCCGCGTTACGAGCCGCAGCAGCTCGCGCTCGATATCGGCGTCATCATTCATGTCTCTGCCGAACGTCTCATCGCGACTGAGCCCGCGATTCATCGCACGATGGGCGACGTCGCCGTCATCGACCCCATGCGCGCGATTCCACAGCCATGCGGCCTCCCGCTTACTCATCCAGCGCTGCAACATCGCGAGATCGTAGCGAAGCAGATCTTCGACGGTCACGAGACCGCGCGCGGCGAGACGCTGCTGGAATTTGGGCCCGACGAGCGGGATGTCGGCGAGCGCGCAGGTTCGGAGGAACGCCGCTTCCGCGCCCGGCTCGATGATCGTCACGCCGTTCCCATCCCGGCTGGGCTTCGCGCGATCGACGGCCATCTTGGCGATGAGCTTGTTCGTGCCGCCGCCGATCGACAACGTGAGTCCCGTCTGCTGCTGCACCCGCGTGCGAATCCGCTGCGCCGTTGCAGCGAGGGGCTCGTGATGATACACGCCCTCGGTGCCCGTCAGGTCGATGTACCATTCGTCCACACTCGCGCCCTCCACCACCGGCGAAAACTCCTGCAGCACCTCCCGGATCTCGGCGCTTTTTTTCCAGCACTCCTTGAACGGCACGGGGACACAGACGGCCTGGGGGCATAACCGCAGGGCGCGCGCGATCGGCATCGCGGAGCGGACGCCGAACTTGCGGGTCTCGTAGGACGCGGAACAGACGACGCCGCGGCTCTCGCGCGAGCCGCCCACGATCAGGAGGGCGGCTTTGCCGGCGACGGCGGGATCGACCGCGCGCGCGACCGCCACATAAAAAGCGTCCGCATCAGCGAGGAGAATGCGACGCATGCCCGAACATAGGCCGAAGTCCCGACGGCTCGCAAGGCTGCCGCGCGGCCGGATATACTCCCGCATGAAAACTCCCGCACTCACGCTGCTCCTCTCAGCCATTGCACTCGCGCTCTCGGCGCAAACGGTCGACCCGTCCGCCGCGTTGCGGTGGCGCTCGATCGGTCCCACGCGCGCAGGTCGCGCGCGCGCCGCGATCGGGGTGCCCGGACACCCGAGCGCGCTGTACATCGGTTTCGATAACGGCGGTCTCTGGCGGACGACCGACTACGGCGCGAACTGGACGCCGTTATTCGATGCGCAGCCGACGGGTTCGATCGGCGCAATCGGCATCGCGCCTTCCAATCCGGCGGTCATTTATGTGGGCACGGGCGCCGGCATCATCCGCCCCGACCTCGCGACCGGCAACGGGATGTACCGGTCGAATGACTCTGGCCGCACGTGGACGCATCTCGGAGGGGGGCTCGACTCGACGCAGATGATCGCGATGATCGACGTCGATCCCAGGAACCCCGATCGCCTGTTTGTCGCGGCACTCGGCCACCCTTATGGGCCGAACGCGGCGCGCGGGATTTATCGCTCGACCGACGGCGGCCGCACGTTCGAGAAGGTGCTGTACAAGGACGAGTACACCAGCGGCAACGACGTTCGCATCGACCCGAGTGATCCGAATACGGTCTACGCGGCGCTGTGGCAGCAGCAACAGACATTCTGGGAGGCCGCCACGTTCGGTCCTGATTCCACGGAGTGGGGTGCCGGCGGCATCTACAAGTCCACCGACGGCGGCACGACCTGGGCGCAGCTCACCGATGGCCTGCCGCGCGTCCTGGAAGCCAATCTTGCCATCGCGCCCGGCAATCCACGCGTACTCTATGCCATGGTCGCGTCGGTACGCCCGTCCGGCGGATCGGGGCCCGTGCAGTTCTACCGCTCGCGCGACGGCGGCGCGCATTGGACGCTGCAAACCCGCGCTCCGGGCGGATCGGGCGACACCACCGTCACGAACGATCCCCGGCCCCTCACGCGCATCGGCGGCGGCGACGTGCCCACGATTACGATCGACCCCAGGGACGAGAACGTGATCTACAGCGCCTCGATCGTCATGTGGCGCACTGAAGACGGCGGCGCGTCCTGGTCGGCGGTACGGGGCTCGCCAGGCGGCGACGACTACCAGCGGATCTGGATTCATCCCGACGATCCGAACCTGATTCTGGCCGTCGCCGATCAAGGCGCCGTGGTGTCGGCCAATCGCGGCTTCTCCTGGAGTGACTGGTACAATCAGTCGACGGCCGCCGTCTACCACGTCACGACCGACGACGCGTTCCCGTATCGCGTGTGCAGCGGCCAGCAGGATTCAGGGTCGATCTGCATCAAGAGCCGTTCCGACGATGGGGAGATCACGTTCAACGACTGGCATCCAGCGAACATTCAGGAATACGGCATTGCGGCGCCGGACCCGCGCGATCCCGATGTCGTGTTCGGCAGCGCGCGTCGGTCGGTGTCGCGTTATGACCGGCGCACCGGTCAAACCGCCCAGGTCGGTCCCGATTCCGCGGCGCGCGGGGACAAATACGGCCGCAACGTCCGCACGATGCCGATTCTGTGGTCACCGGTTCGGCCCGACGTGCTGTTCTATACGTCGAACGTCGTGTGGCGCTCGGACGATCACGCGCGCACGTGGCGGCGCATCAGCCCTGACCTGGCGCGCCAGACATGGCCCGTTCCGGCGAGCGCGGGCAAGTACGCGCGGGGCGTCACGCCGACGCCGCGCGGCGCGATTACCGCGCTATCGGCATCGCCGCGCAGCTTCGGCGTGCTCTGGGCCGGCACCGATGACGGCAACATCCAGATGACGGTGAACGGGGGAACCACGTGGACGAACGTCACGCCGGCGGCGATTCAGCCGTGGACCCGGATCTTCAATATCGAGGCGGGGCACTTCGACACGCGCACCGCATACGCAGCCGCGAACACGCTTCGCATCGACGACATGCGGCCGCACTTCTGGCGCACGCACAACGGTGGCCACACGTGGACCGAGATCGTCACCGGCCTCGCGCCCGACGCGGTCGCGAATTCCATCCGGGAGGATCCGCGCGTTCCGGGCCTCTTGTATGCGGCGACGGATGCGCAGGTGTGGGTCTCGTTCGACGATGGCGATCACTGGCAGACGTTGCGGGGGAACATGCCGGCGATTTCGGTGCGTGATATCCAGGTGAAGGACAGCGATCTGGTCGCGGGAACGCACGGCCGCGGCTTCTGGATTCTGGACGACCTGAGCCCACTGCGGCAGGTCGCCGCGGTGCGCCGCGCGGCCGCCGCCGCTCAGCCGTACCTCGTCAAGCCAAGCACAGCCGTGCGCGTGCGCTTCGCGACGAACGAGCCGACGCCGTGGGCGCCGGAAGTTCCGGCCGGAGAGAATCCTCCCGCCGGCGCGGTGATCGACTACTTCCTGCCGGTCGACGCGTCGGAACCTGTACAGCTCGAGATCGTCGACTCGACCGGCCATGTCGTGCGATCCTACTCGAGCGAGGATCCCGTGCGCGATCCACACCCGGCGCTGGATCCGGCATCGTATGATCGCGTCTGCAGGAAAATCCCAACGGCTCCCGATTGCGGCGTGCCGCTCTACTGGCCCGCGCCGCCGGTGCGGCTATCGGCAGGCGGGGGGATGCATCGTTTCGAGTGGGATATGCGCTACCAGCCGGTGGGAGACGACAGCCTGCGGAATGCTGGTGACGTCGATGATGTTGGAGCCGTACCGCACCGCAGCGTCCATGCGCCACGCGCACCGTTCGCGCCGCCGGGCCGGTATGCGGTACGACTGCGCGTGGCTGGCGGCACGGTGACTCAACCGCTGGTGCTGCGGCTCGATCCACGGGTAAAAACACCTGCCGCTGGTCTGGCGCGGCTCGCCGCATTGAGCCGGGAGATGTACGACCTGGCCCAAGCCGCGCATGCCGCGTACATACCGGCGGACACGGCAACGCGCGCGTTGGAGCGCGCCAGTAACGCGGCGCTCGCTGCCGCGCTGGCGATGCAGAATGCCGATGTCGCGCCCACCACAGCACAGGAGGCGGCCTGCGCACGCGTTCGCACGCAGGTAGAGACGTTGCTGGCTCATTCGCATCGGCTGAAACCACAAAGGAGAAGCAGATGAAAACGTTGTTGCTCATCCTCGCAGGCCTGGCGTTCCCCGCGGCGGCCACGGCGCAAACCTTCAAGGTCGCGAAGTACAGCATCGGCGGTGACGGCGGGACCGACTATTTGCTCGCGGAGCCGGGCACGGGACGGGTGTTCGTATCGCGCAGCACGCATGTGATGGTACTCGACGGTGCTTCAGGCAAGATCATCGGCGACATCCCCGACACGCCGCGCAATCACGGCATCGCGTTGGCGCCGAAGTCGGGACATGGGTTCGTCACGAGCGCCGGCGATTCGACCGTCACGATGTTCGATATCGCGACCCTCGCCGTGATCAAGAAGATCCGAGTCCCGAACGGCGGCCTGGATGGGATCATGTACGACGACTTCTCAGACCGCATCATCCTCACCAATCACAGCCGTCCGATCGGCACGGTGGTCGCCATCGACCCGAAGAGCGGCGATCTGGTGGGGACCGTGGAGCTCGAGGACGACTCGCCCGAGGGCGCGGCGTCCGACGGCAAGGGCAAGATCTT
>Ga0136846_1229927_pt1 | contig 22701 bp, 22 predicted proteins | sample HopSoiMetagenom2_FD_96841 | JGI IMG/M metagenome (GOLD analysis project Ga0136846, IMG submission 96841) | Grasslands soil microbial communities from Hopland, California, USA - 2 Assembly 2016 (version 4) | ecosystem: Environmental > Terrestrial > Soil > Grasslands | place: USA: Hopland... | reverse complement strand
CGGCGTGAGCGCAAATTCGTCGAGGAGCGGGAGATCGGAGATCTTGAAGATGCCTTCGAGCATGAGGATCGGCTGCGTCATGCCGGCGCCGCGCAGCCGCGCAGCTTCCTGGAAGTCGAGCACCGCGAGCCCATCGGCCGCGGCGAACGCTTTCGCGGCGCGCTCGAGCCCGTGACCGTACGCATTCGCCTTGATCACGGCCCAGACTTTCGCGCTGCCGGCGTGCTTTCGCGCGACGGACAAATTGTGTGCGAGAGCGCTCGCCGAGATGGTGGCGCGGATCGGCCGTGGCATTTTCTCTATTGTGCTATAAACGCCCGCGCTTCCAGGAAGTGCCGAGCACCCCACCTCGCGATGAAAGGCACGTGAACCGCGGTTTCTACATCATCATGGCGGCGCAGTTCTTCTCGTCGCTCGCCGACAACGCGCTGCTCGTCGCCGCGATTGCGCTGCTCATGCAGGCGGACGCGCCTTCGTGGCTCACGCCCTACCTCAAGTTCTTCTTCGTCGCGTCCTACGTAGTCCTGGCACCTTACGTCGGCGCCCTGGCCGATCGGCTGCCCAAAGGCCAGGTGATGTTCCTCGCCAACAGCGTGAAGATCATCGGCTGCGTGCTGATGCTGGGGGGAGTCGATCCACTGCTTTCCTATGCGGTGGTCGGGCTCGGCGCCGCGGCATATTCGCCGGCGAAGTACGGCATCCTCACGGAGTACCTGCCGCACCGCCAGCTCGTGGTGGCGAACGGCTGGATCGAAGGGCTGACCGTCGCTTCGATCATCCTCGGCACGATGCTCGGCGGCGTCCTCCTGCACACCAATATCTCCGGGGTGCTCCTGCATCTGGATTTCCCCTTCATAGACACGCCGATCGACACACCGGCCGAGGCCGCGATCGCCCTCATCGTAGTGGTCTACGCCGTGGCCGCGCTCTTCAACCTGGAGGTGCCGCGCACGGGCGTGACGCTGAAGCACCTCCCCGCCGATCCGCTCGAGACGCTGCGCGACTTCGGCCATTGTGTGCGGCACCTGTGGAAGGACCGCCTGGGACAGATCTCGCTCGCCGTGACCACGCTCTTCTGGGGCGCCGGCGCGACGCTGCAATTCATCGTCATCGAATGGGCACGCTCGGCGCTCAACTTCGACCTCTCCAAGGCCGCCATCCTGCAGGGCGTCACCGCGGTCGGCATCGCCATCGGCGCGGTGCTCGCCTCGGCCTGGATCTCGCTCGAGCGCGCGGTGCGGGTGATTCCGCTCGGCATCGCCATGGGCCTTTTCATCATCGTGATGAATTTCGTGCACCAGACGTGGATCGCGGTGGGCGTGATGATCCTCATCGGCGCGATGGCCGGGTTCTTCGTCGTGCCGATGAATGCGCTGCTGCAGCACCGCGGCCACCACCTCGTCGGCGCCGGGCGCTCCATCGCCGTGCAGAACTTCAACGAGAACGGCTCGATCCTGGTGATGATCGTGCTCTACTCGCTCCTCCTGAACGTCGGACACTCGATCTATGTCGTGATCCTGGTGTACGGGCTCTTCGTCTCAGCGGCGATGGGCCTCGTGCAGCTCTGGTTCATACGCAACCGTCGCGTGCATGGCGAGGAGATCGAGCGTCTTCTGGCGTTCGCACGCGCCGAGGACCCCGGGCCGCGCTCGCGCAAGCGGCCGCAGGGATAGATCTAAAGCGCGGCCATCGTCTTCTTCGCGAACAACAGATCCGCCCAGGCCTTGGATTTGTCCGGTAGGCTGCGCAGCAGATAGGCCGGGTGGTAGGTGACGATGAGCGGCACGCCTTCGTAGCGATACACCCGGCCGCGCAGGCTCGCGATGCTCGCGTCGCTCGCGAGCAAGGTCTGCGCCGCGAAGCGGCCCATCGCGATGATGAGCTTTGGCTGGATGAGCGCGATCTGGCGCTTCAGGAACGGCGTGCACTTCTCGACTTCCTCGGGCTCCGGGTTGCGATTGCCCGGCGGACGGCACTTGAGGACGTTGGCGATGTAGACGTTCTCGCCGCGCTTGAGATCGATCGCGGCGAGCATATTGTCGAGCAGCTTTCCCGCCTGCCCTACGAACGGCTCGCCGAGGCGATCTTCTTCGGCGCCCGGCGCTTCCCCGATCAGCATCCAATCCGCGTTCTCGTCGCCGACGCCGAACACCGTCTGGGTGCGCGTCTTGTGCAGCCCGCAGGACACGCAGCCGGGGACCGCCTGCTTGATCTCGATCCAACCCTGCGGCGGCACCGCCGCTCGCGTCTTCAATCGCCAGACGGGCGCGAGGCCCATCTCGGCGAGGATTTCCTCGCGCCGGCTCACAAAACCAGCGAGAAGACGAGCGCATCCTCTCGGCCGGACTGCGCCGGATAGTAGTCGCGCCGCACCGCGATCTTGCGGAAGCCGAAGCGCGCGTACAGCTCCTGCGCCGCGCGGTTGCTCGGCCGCACCTCGAGGAACATGTTGTGCGCGCCCCGCTCGCGCGCAATAGCCGCGGCATGGCGAAGCAGCGTCGTGCCATGTCCCTGGCGCTGGTGACGCGCGGCGACGGAAAGATTGAGCAGGTGCGCTTCACCGGCGGCTGCCATCAGGATGAAGTAGCCGACGAGCTCGCCGTACAGTCGCCAGGTGCAGCAGTCGTACCCGGCGCGGACCGAGTCGGCGAAGTTGCCGAGCGTCCACGGATGCGTGTAGATGGCGCTCTCGATGGTGAGCACTTCGTCCAGATCCGCCTCACGCATCGCGCCGAGCTCCGGCGTGTCCTTCAGTACCGCACTCATCGACTTTCCAGCTCCTGCTTGGTGTAGGCCACCTTGTCGCGCACGTAGACCGGCGTTGCCTGCGCTGCATCGACCCCTTCGCCCGCCTGCAAGCGCGGTGCCGCGAGTCGAGCAACCGCAATCGCCGTCGGATGCACTTCGGGCAGCACGCGCTTCAGACCCAGGCTTCCATACACTGCCAGTCCGCTGCCGCAGCCGATCCATCCCTCGCCCGGCGGCAATTCAAACGCCTGCGGCGCCACGCACTGCGCAGCTACCACTTCGCGCCAGCGCCCATCCTGGAATTCGAGCGCCGCATAATACACTTCGCGCATTCGCGCATCGATGCACGCCACGACGCGCGTACCACCCGACTCTTCTGCGATCGCTTCCAGCGACGAAATTCCAAGCACGGGCAAGCCGCGCGCCACCGCCAGCCCCTGGGCGAGGCCGCACGCAATGCGTAGGCCGGTAAAAGCCCCGGGGCCGGCGCCGAACGCAACGGCGTCGAGATCGCGCGGCTTGAGCCGCCTTTCTCCTAGCAGCTGATCCATCATCGGCAGCGCGAGCTCCGAATGACGCTGGCCGGCTCGGGTCTCGAGCGCCGCGATGTCGCCGTCGCTGAAAAGAGCGACCGAACACCACTCGCTCGATGTCTCGAACGCCACGAAAACCATGACCGATTCTATATACTCGCTCCCCTATGACAGAAATGCGGAAAGAACATCGGATCGCGGTCATCCCGGGTGACGGCATCGGCCGCGAAGTGATTCCCGAAGGTGTGCGCGTGCTAGAGGCCGTCGCCGCCAAGCACGGCATCCGCCTCAACTGGACGCAGTTCGACTGGAGCTGCGACTACTACATGAAGCACGGCAAGATGCGGCCGGACGACGCGCCCGACATCCTTCGCAAGTTCGACGCCATCTATTTCGGCGCGGTCGGCGATCCGAAGCGCGTGCCCGACCATATCTCGGTGTGGGGGCTGCTCATCGACTTCCGCCGCATCTTCGACCTGTACGTGAACCTGCGGCCGGTGCGCCTGTTCAAGGGCATGCCGTGCCCGCTCACCGGTCGCAAGCCGGGCGATATCGATTATTACGTGATCCGCGAGAACACCGAAGGCGAATACGGCGGCGTCGGCGGGCGCGTGTATGAAGGCACCGAGCGGGAGGTGGTGACGCAGCTCTCCGTCTTCTCGCGCAAGGGCACCGACCGCATCATGAAATACGCGTTCGAGCTCGCCCGCACGCGCAAGAAGCACGTCACCTCGGCGACCAAATCGAACGGCATCTCGATCACCATGCCGTACTGGGACGAACGCTTCGCCGCGATGGCGAAGAACTATGCCGACGTGCGCACGAGCTGGTACCACATCGACGGCCTCACCATCCAACTGGTGCTGAACCCGGATCGCTTCGACGTCATCGTGGCGTCGAACCTCTTCGGTGACATCATTTCCGACCTCGGCCCGGCCACCGCCGGCACTATCGGCATCGCCGCCTCCGGCAACATCAATCCGGAGCGCACGGCGCCGTCGATCTTCGAGCCGGTGCACGGCTCGGCACCCGACATCGCGGGCAAGAAGATCGCCAACCCGCTCGCCACCATTTGGTCCGGCGCGTTGATGCTCGAGCACCTCGGCCACCCGCAGGCGGCAGCGGAGATCCTGAGCGCCATCGAGCAGGTGATCATCGACGGTCCGCACACGCCGGATATGAAGGGCCAGGCGAGCACCGCCGAAGTCGGCGCGGCGGTGGCGGAGGTCATCCGCTCGCGATCCAAAGTCGCGGCTTGAAGACTTATCGCATCGCCGCGATACCGGGCGATGGCATTGGCAACGAAGTCATCCCCGCCGGCATCGAAGTCCTGCAGAAGGCGGCGGACGGCTTTCATATGGAGTTCGAGCCGTTCGACTGGAGCTCGCGCCGCTTCAAGGAAACGGGCGCCTACATCCCCGACGGCGGCCTGGAGCGGCTGAAGAAGTTCGACGCCATCTTCTTCGGCGCGGTCGGCGCGCCGGAGGTGGCGGACCACCTCTCGCTCTGGGGCCTGCGGCTGCCGATTTGCCAAGGCTTCGATCAGTACGCCAACGTGCGGCCGGCAAGGGTCCTGCCCGGCATTCGCTCTCCATTGGACAAAGGCGCCCAGATCGACTGGGTGATCGTGCGCGAGAACACCGAGGGCGAGTACTCGGGCGCGGGCGGAAGGGTGCATGCGGGGCTCGACAACGAAGTGGCGATGGAGATTTCCACCTTCACGCGAAGCGGCGTGGAGCGCGTGCATCGCTTTGCGTTCGAGCTCGCGCGCAAGCGGCCGCGCAAGCATCTCACCCTCGTGACGAAGTCCAACGCCCAGCGCCACGGCATGGTGCTGTGGGACGAGATCTTCGCGCGCGTGGCAAAGGATTTCCCGGACGTGAAGACCGACCGCATACTGGTCGACGCCATGACGACGCGCATGGTGCTCAACCCGGCGGCGATCGATACCGTCGTCGCCTCCAACCTGCACGCCGACATCCTTTCCGACCTTGCGGCGGCTCTGTCCGGTTCGCTCGGCATCGCGCCGACCGCGAACCTCAACCCAGAGCGCAAGTTCCCCTCCATGTTCGAGCCGATCCACGGCTCCGCCTTCGACATCACCGGCAAAGGTGTCGCCAATCCGATCGCCACCTTCTGGACCGCGTCGATGATGCTCGAGCACCTAGGCGAGGTGAAGGCGGCGGCGCGCATCATGAAGGCGATCGAGGCCGTCACCGCCGAGAAGGTCTTCACGCCCGACCTCGGCGGCACGGCGCGCACGAAGGACGTCACGGCCGCGGTGATCGCCTCGCTCTGATGGGCGTGGTGCACTCCATCAATATCTCCAATGGCGGCGTACCGAAGCTGCCGCGCGAGTCGTGCTTCGTGAGCGTCGACGGGCTGCATGGGGACCGGCAGCGCGACCTGCGATACCACGGCGGCCGCGACCGCGCGGTGTGCCTCTACTCCTTGGACCTTATCGAGGCGTTGCGAGCGGAAGGACATTCCATCGCGCCAGGCGCCATTGGCGAGAACCTCACCGTCACCGGCATCCACTGGGCGGACATGGTCCCGGGGGCCAAGGTCGAAGTGGGGCCGGTCGTGCTGCAACTCACCGACTACGCAGCACCTTGCAGCAACATCGCGCGCTCCTTCGAGCGCCGGCAGTACGTCCGCGTGAACCAGAAAGTGCACGCGGGCTGGAGCCGGCTCTACGCAAGAGTGCTGGTGGAAGGCACCGTACAGCTGGGCGACACGTTGCGGATTGCGGCATGAAAATCTGGCAGGACGTCGACCGGTACATTTGCGATACGCTGGTAAAGCCCGATGCTGTCCTCGACGCGGCGCTCGAGGCGAGCGACGCCGCGGGCCTTCCCGCGATCAACGTCTCCCCGGCGCATGGCAAGCTCCTGTGGATCCTCGCGCGGCTGGTGAACGCGAAACGGGTGCTCGAGATCGGCACGCTCGGCGGGTACAGCACCCTCTGGCTCGCGCGCGGCATGGCGAGTGGCGGCCGCCTGGTGACGCTGGAAGCGCTGGAGAAGCATGCCACGGTGGCTCGCGCGAACATCCAAAGGGCTGGGGTAGCGGAAAGCGTGGAGGTGCGCGTGGGCAAGGCCCTGGATAGGCTGCCCTCGTTGCAAGGCCCCATGGACCTCACCTTCATCGATGCCGACAAGCAGAACAACGCCGAGTACTTCCGCTGGGCGCTCCAGCTTTCGCGGCCCGGCGCGCTCATCGTCGTCGACAACGTGGTGCGCGAGGGCAAGGTAGTGGACCCGCAATCGCGCGATGCCTCGGTGCTCGGCGTGCGCAAGCTGAACGAGCTTCTCGCCGCCGAAAAGCGCGTTTCGGCCACCGCGATCCAGACCGTCGGTGCCAAAGGCTACGACGGCTTTACCATCGCACTGGTGGTAGCGCAATGAGCACCATCCTCATCACCGGAGCAGGACGCGGCCTTGGCCTCGAGCTCGCCACGCAGTATGCGAAAGACGGCTGGCAGGTCGTCGGCACGGTGCGCGACGAGGCCGCGAGGAAACGCCTCGCGGCCGCAGGCGCCGAAGCGCATATCCTGGATGTGTCGGAGTTCGCGAAGGCGCAGGAGCTGGCGCGGCGCCTGAAAGGCCGCGCGCTCGATATTCTCTTCTGCAATGCCGGCATCATCGGCCAGCGCGGCATGGCGCTCGGCAGCTTCGACTACGCCTCCTGGGACGAAGTGATGCGGGTCAACGTGCTCGGCGCGGCCGCGGTGGCGGAGGCCCTGGTGGACAACGTCGCGGCGAGCGAGAAGAAAGTAATTGCCATGATGTCGAGCCGCCTCGGCTCGATCGCCGAATCGAGCGGTGCAACGCTGCCCTACGCGACCAGCAAGGCCGCGCTCAACATGCTCGTGAAGGGACTCGCGTCCACCCTAGCTGCGCGCCATATCAAGGTGGTGGCCTTGAGTCCCGGCTGGGTGCGCACCGACATGGGCGGGGAAAGTGCGGCACTCTCGCCCGAAACTTCGGTGCGCGGGCTGCGCAAGGTGCTGGCGGGCCTGCAGGATAGCGGCAGGTTCTTTTCCTACGACGGGTCCCCTATTCCATGGTGAAGGCGCTTACGGCAAAGCTGCTCGTTACGGCGGTGCTCGCGGACGGCAAGCGGGTGGAGCTCGACGCGCGCATCCGCCCGCCCTACGAAGGCGACGACCGCTACTGGATTTCCCGCGTGCAGATCAAGCCGCTGCAGAACGAGCCGGTCGACGTGCGCGGCGTGGACTCGTTCCACTCCATCTGGCTCGCCTGCCAATTGATACTCAAGCTTCTCACCCAGCTGCGCGCCGAAGGCGCGCGGCTCGAGAACGCCGACGGCAGCGAGTTTCCGCTCGACGCGTACCTCGCCGGCTTCCACGAGTAGACCGTTGCTGCAGGCGGACAGCGCGCAGAACCGCCTCCTCGGCATCGGCATCGTCTCCCTTACTTATCTCTTTTTCACGCTGCTCGATGGCAGCGCGAAATGGCTGGTCGGCAGCATGCCCGTGATCATGGTGGTCTGGCTGCGATTCGCCATGCACGCGCTGATGGCCACCGCACTTTTCCTGCCGCTTCGCGGCGCGGCCCTCGTTAGGACGCGCTACTGGCGCTGGCACGCGGCGCGCGCGCTCATGTTTACCGTGATGACCGCCATCAACTTCTGGGCGCTGCAGTACCTGCAGCTCACGGTCACGACATCGATCCAGTTCACGGTGCCGATCGTCATCGCGCTCATCAGCGCGACGTTCCTCGGCCAGAAGCTCGACGCCGGCCGCTGGATGGCGATCGTGGTGGGCTTCGCCGGCGTACTGGTCATCGTGCGGCCCGGATCGGCCGAGTTCCATCCGGCGATGCTCGCCTCGGTGGTGAACGCGATCCTCTATTCGATCTTCATGCTGATGACGCGGCGCCTCGCGGCCTACGATTCGCCGGAGACCATCCAGTACCTGCCGGCGGTGGGGGCCGCGGTATTGCTCACGCCGTTCGCCATCGCCAGCTGGGAATGGCCGGATACCTGGCTCGAGTGGACCGTCGCGTGCCTGCTGGGCGTATTCGGCGCCACCGGGCATTACCTGCTCGCGCTCGCGCACCGCTACGCCCCCTCCGCCGTGCTTGCGCCGTTCGCCTACCAGCAGGTGCTCTACATGACGCTGTTCGGCTTCGTCGTCTTCGGCGACGTGCCGGGCGCGCCGGTCTGGAGCGGAGCGGCGATCGTGGTCGCGAGCGGACTTTATCTTTTCCACCGCGAGCGACGCGCTCGACCTGAACAGTCCATTTCTTAGTACAGTGGCACACAACTAACGGGTAAGCCATGGCTAAGGGAACCCGGCGCTCGACTCGCGGCACGGCCGACCACCCATTTCCGAACCTCTCCTCCGACTGGTACTGGGAGCAGGACGCAGAGCTGCGCTTCACGCGCGTCGAGGTCCGTAGCGGCGACCTCGTCGAGCAGGCGCTCGCCGATGGCGTCCTCGGCCGCACGCGCTGGGAGACGGGCATCGATATAGAAGGCGGCTGGGACGAGCACCGCGCGGCGCTCGAGGCCCGCACGCCCTTCCGCGACGTCCTCATGTGGCGCGAGCTCGATGACGGCAGCCGCCGCTACGTCAGCGTCTCCGGCGAGCCGGTGTTCGACGCGAAGGGGCGCTTCACCGGCTATCGCGGCATCGGCCGCGACGTCACGGCACAGAAGCGCGTGGAGCGGCTGCTGCGCCTCGAGCACCGAGTCATGCGCCGGCTCTCCGACCCGGCGCCGCCGCACGAGACGCTGCCGCGGGCTCTGCAGGCGATCTGCGAGACCGAGGGCTGGGATTGCGGGGAGCTCTGGACGCTCGAGGAGCCCGCCAATGTCATGCGCCGCAGCGCCGAATGGTTCCCGGCGACCAGCGAAGCGGCCCGGCGCTTCATCGACAGCTCGCGCCAGCACGCGTTCGCCCGCGGCGCCGGCCTGGTCGGCGCGGTGTGGCAATCCGGTGAGCCCTTGTGGGTCGCCGATTGCCGCAGCGATACGCGTGCGCAGCGCACGCACCTCGCCGAAGCGACCGGCCTCGTCGCCGCTGTGCTCTTTCCCGTCTGGATGCGCGGCCGCGTCGCGGGGGTGCTGTCGGTCACCAGCCGGCGCATCCGCCAGCCGCACAAGCGTGTGCAGCAGGCGCTGCACGTCATCGCCGCCATGATCGGGCAATACCTCGAGCGCGCCGCGGCCGAGCGCGCCGTGCGCGAGAGCGAGCAGCGCTTCCGCAGCCTGACCAATCTCTCGTCCGACTGGTACTGGGAGCAGGACGCCGAGTGTCGCTTCACGCGCATCGAGGGACGATTCGTGACGGTGAGCAACGATCCGCAGCAGCACCGGCATATCGGCAAGCGGCGCTGGGAGACCGAGCTCGACGTGGAAGGCGGCTGGGCCGCGCATCGCGAGCTGCTGGACGCGCGACGCCCGTATCACGATGTCCTCATGTGGCGCGAGCTACCCGACGGCAGCCTGCGCTATATCAGCGTGAGCGGCGAGCCGGTATTCGGGCCCGGCGGCGAATTCGCCGGCTATCGGGGCGTCGGCCGCGACGTGACCGCGCAAAAGCTCGCCGAGCGACGGTTGATGCTGGAGCATAAGGTCGCCGGGCTTCTCGCCGACGTGGACAGCGCGAGCGGTCTCGAGCAGGTGATCCGCGCCGTGTGCGAGGCGGAGAACTGGGCATGCGGGCGCTACTTTCGGCTCGACGAGGCGACGCAGCTCCTGCGCTTCGAGGACGCCTGGTCGATCGAGGAGCCCGGTTTCCTCCAGTTCATCGAGCGCTCGCGCGGCCTGGTCTACCGACGCGGCGAAGGCCTCGTCGGGCAGGTGCTGCAGACCGGACAGCCGATCTGGACGGCCGACGGCCGCGCGGATGCGCGCGTGCGCGAGAAGACGCTCGCCGAAGGCACCGGGGTGCGCGGCGTGTTTGCCTTTCCGGTGGTCGCCGAGGGCCGCACCGTGGGCGTGCTGTCCTTCTCCAGCCGCAAGCTCCGCGAGCCCGACCAGCGGCTACGCGAGGCGTCGCGCGTGATCGGCAGCCAGATCGGCCAGTTCCTCGAGCGCAAGCGCGCCGAAGCGGCGCTGCGCGAGAGCGAGGAGCGCTTCCGCAGCCTGACCGAGATGTCGTCCGATTTTTTCTGGGAAACCGACGACGCGCACCGCTTCCGCGAGCTCGTGCATGGGCCGAACTATCCCGATGCTTACATGGCGCGCCGGGCGGTTCTGGGCAAGACGCCATGGGACATTCCCGCGGTGAGTCCCGACGAGGCGGGCTGGGCGGCGCTGCGAAACCAGATGGACCGGCAGCTGCCGCTGCGCGACTTCGAATTCGCGCGCCGCATCGGCGAAGCCATGGTGCGCTACTTCTCCGTGAGCGGCGAGCCGCGCCGCGACGCCGCCGGCCGGTTCCTCGGCTACCGCGGCGTCGGCCGCGACGTCACCGAGATCGCGCTTGCGCGCGAGCGCATCTCGTCGCTCGCCTACACCGACCCGCTCACCGGCCTTGCCAACCGCACGAGTCTGGGCGCCTCGCTCGAGCAGGCCGTGAGCCGCGCGCGCCGGCACGGCGCCAAGCTGGCGGTGATCTTCATCGACCTGGATGGCTTCAAGCAGATCAACGATCTGCACGGCCACGACGCGGGCGACCTGCTCCTGGTCGAGATGGCGGCGCGGCTGAGAAAGCACCTGCGCGCAAGCGACCTCGTCGCGCGCCTGGGCGGCGACGAGTTCCTCGTCGTGCTGGAAGACTTCCAGGATCTCCTGCCGGTGGAGATCGTGGCGCGGAAGCTCCTTGCCGAGGTGATGCATCCCTACAACACGGCGGCTGGCGCGCAGCTCGGCGTGACGGCGAGCATCGGCATCAGCATCCTGCCCGACGATGCGGTCGACGCCGCGGCGCTCATGAAGCATGCCGACACGGCGATGTATGCCGCGAAGCAGGCGGGCAAGAATACGCTGTGCTTCTACAGCGCGAGCCCGGCCAACGATCCGGCGCGCGAAACTTCTAGCGTTTCAGGTTCCGGTTAGCGTCGTTGATGTCGCGGCGCAGCTGCTCGCGCTCCTGCGGCGAAAGCTGCCGTTGCTGCTGCGGCGGGCGATCCTGTCGATTCCGGTCCCGGTAGACGTCCTGCATGTCGTTTCGCATCCGCTGCCGCTCGTCGCGGCTCATGCCCTGGTTCTTGCCGGGCACGCTCCTCGCGTCCCGCTGTTGCGCGAACGCGGGCGGTGCGCCGAGCATCAAAGCCAGCATGAGGAGCAGGATTTTCATGCGTGACAGATGTTACCGGCAGCCCCCGATCCAAAGGTGTCGCGTTAACCGATTTTTGTAACAATGGGTTTCCATGGCTGAGCTGAAGACACGCATCCTGGTGGTGGACGACGACCAGCGACTGCGCGACCTCCTGGTCAAGTACCTTTCCGGCGAAGGGTACGAGGTGAAAGCAGTGCCCGATGCCAAGGCGATGGACAAGCAGCTCGGGCGCGAGCGCTACGACCTCGTGGTCCTCGACCTCATGCTGCCCGGCGAGGACGGGCTCGCCATCTGCCGGCGCTTGCGCTCGCAGCAGATGTCGCCAGCAATCATCATGCTCACCGCGAAGGGCGATGATGTCGACCGCATCGTCGGCCTCGAGATGGGCGCCGACGACTATCTGCCGAAGCCCTTCAATCCCAAGGAGCTCCTCGCGCGAATCAAGGCGGTGCTGCGCCGGCGCGGTCCGGGCGGATTGCCGGGCGCGCCCGAGGCAGCGGGCGAGCAGCACCGCTTCGGCCGCTTCGACTTCAACCTCGCCACGCGCGCGCTCACCAAGGACGGCAAGCCGGTTTCGCTCACCACCGGCGAGTACTCGGTCCTCAAGGTCCTGGTGCAGCATCCACGCCAGCCGCTGTCGCGCGACAAGCTGATGGAGCTCGCGCGCGGCCGCGAGTACGAAGTGTTCGACCGCTCGATCGACGTGCAGATCTCGCGGCTGCGCAAGATCGTCGAGGGGGATCCGGCGCATCCGAAGCACATCCAGACCGTCTGGGGGTTCGGCTACGTGTTCGTGCCCGACGACCAAACTAAGTGAATCTGTTTTCCAGGGCGTTCCTGCTCATCGCCCTGCTGATCGTCACCGCGGTCCTTGCCTCTTTCCAGATCTACCGCGTCTACGAACGCGAGCCACGCTCGCGCGAGCTCGCGCAGCAGACCGTGAGCACGGTGAACCTGACGCGAGCGGCGCTGGTCAACGCCGATCCGGTGCTGCGCCGGCAGTTGCTCATCGAATTGAACGACACGGAAGGCCTGCGCGTCTTTCCCGTCACGGCGAGCGAGAAGACCGAGCCGCTGCCGCAGGATCCCCTCTTCGAGAAAGTGGCCGAGAAGGTGCGCCGCAGCCTCGGCGCGGAGACGCGCTTCGCCTTCTCGCACGACGGCGAGGATGGCTTCTGGGTCAGCTTCTTCATCGACGAGGACGAGTTCTGGGTGATGCTGCCGCGCGAGCGCTTCGCGCCGCAGTTCGCCCTGCAGTGGCTCGGCTGGATTGCCGGCCTCCTCGCCCTCGCCCTGGTCGGCGCGGTGCTCATCGCCTCCAACATCGCCGGACCGCTCGCCGCCATGCGCCGCGCCGCGCAGCGCCTCGGGCGCGGGCAGCAGCCCGAGCCCCTGCCGGAGGAAGGGCCGCGCGAGATGCGCACGGTAGCGGCTGCCTTCAACCGCATGGCGAGCGACCTTCAGATCATGGAGCGAGACCGGGCGATGGTGCTGGCCGGAATCTCGCACGACCTGCGCACGCCGCTTTCACGCTTGCGGCTCGCGCTCGAGATGAGCGGTGCGGAGGCGCACGCCACCGCGGCGATGATCTCCGACATCGAGGAGATGGACGCCATCATCGGCCAGTTTCTCGATTTCGCGCGCGGCGCCGACGAGAAGAAGGAGGAACACGATCTCTCGGCGCTCATCGCGGAGCTGGCCGAGCACTATGCGCGCATCGGAAAGGATGTCCGGTTCGCCCCGAGCGACACGAAGCCTTTTCGCTTCGCGCGCATGGCCGTGCGGCGCGCGATCGCGAATCTCGTCGACAACGCGCTGCGCTATGCGGGCGAGCCGGTGGAGATCGCGCTTTCCGCGGGCGATGGCACGGCGGTGGTCGAAGTGCGCGACCAGGGCCCCGGCGTGCCGCCCGGCGAGGTCGAGCGGCTGAAGCGCCCGTTCACGCGCCTGGACGATTCGCGCGGCGCCGACGGCGGCTCGGGTCTCGGACTTGCCATCGTCGAGCGCACCGTGCAGGCGCATGGCGGCGCGCTCGACCTGCTGCCCGGCTCGCCGCGCGGCCTGGTGGCGCGGCTCGTCCTCTCCACCCGCTGATGGCTTATCCGATCGAACCGCCGATCGAGCCCATGCTCGCCAAGCTCGCCGACGAGGTGCCGCGCGGCGAGTACCTCTACGAGCCGAAGTGGGATGGCTTTCGCGCCCTCGTGTTCCGCGGCGAGAGCGAGCTCTTCATCCAGAGCCGCGACTCGCGGCCGCTCGACCGCTATTTCCCGGAGCTGCACGAGGGGCTGCTCGATGCCCTGCCGAGGGGCTGCGTGCTCGACGGCGAGATCGTCATCGCCACACCGCATGGCCTGGACTTCGACCTCCTGCAGCTTCGCCTGCATCCCGCCGCCTCGCGCGTGGCGAAGCTCGCCAAGGAAACGCCCGCTTCCTTCGTCGCCTTCGATGCCCTCGCCGTGGGCGGGCGCGAGCTCATGGCGAGCACGCAGGCCGAGCGCCGCTCGGCGTTGGAGAAGCTGCTGCGCAGGCCGAAGCGGCCGGTTTACCTCACGCCGGTGACGCAAGAGCGCGATCAGGCGCTGCACTGGCTCGAGCACTTCGAGGGCGCGGGCCTCGACGGCGTGATCGCCAAGCCGGTCGGCCTTACCTATCAGCCCGGCAAGCGCGCGATGATCAAGGTTAAGCACGCTCGCACCGCCGAATGCGTGGTGGCGGGCTTTCGCTGGCATAAGAGCGGCAAGGACGCGGTCGGCTCGCTCCTTCTTGGCCTCTACGACGACTCTGGCGTGCTGCAGCACGTCGGCGTCACGTCGTCATTCACCATGGCCATGCGCAAACAGCTAGTGAAGGAGCTCGCCGCGCTGCGCAAAGGCGCGATGGAGGAGCATCCGTGGCGTGAATGGGCCGGCGCCGCCGCCGAGTCGTCGCGCATGCCCGGCGCGCAAAGCCGCTGGAGCGCCGGCAAGGATCTTTCGTGGGAGCCGCTGCGCATCGAGCGCGTCTGCGAGGTCAAGTACGACCACCTGCAGGGCGACCGCTTCCGGCACGCCGCGATCTTCCTGCGCTGGCGGCCCGACAAGCGGCCGCAGGACTGCCGCTACGACCAGCTCGAAGTGACGAAGCCCTACGAGCTGGAGAAGGTATTCGCTAGTTCCGGGTGAAGAAGTAGTAGTCCGCGGTGTACGGCACGCGCACGAGCTGCCCCGCTTCCGCGGCCGAGCAGTGCGCGCGCGGCGCGGCGCCTCCTGCCGTATTGACGCGCCGAACGCTCGACACGCCGCTAAAGATGCCGGTGCCGCCCACGGACTTGGCGCTGAGGAGGAGCCATGGGATCGTCGCTTCGGCAGGCGCGTCCGCGCGTGCCTTGACGGCGCCGACGATCTTGCTGCCGTCGTCGGCCTCCCAATGCGGTCCGGCGTAGTGGCGGCCGATCTTGTTGCCGTCTTTGTCGAAGAGGTCGGCGGCGGGCGCGACGAATGCCCATTCGTTCTTGCTGCACTCGTAGATCTGGACCCCCTTCGCCGGCGCAATCAGCGCGAGCGACTCGTCGGCGTCCACCTTGAGCCCGTGCGCCGGGCTGGTCGCCGGAGCGAGGAAAACGGCAAGCGCGATTAGTTTTTTCATGGCAGGCAGTTAAGCGCCTGCCTGTAACCGGCGAATGTCTTTGCGGTTACGCGCCGGTGACCGGCTCGTCGTCCGGGTCGAGCGGTTCCTGGGCCGGGCGCAGCTTGGCCGGGACGTTCTGCAGGTTCACGCGGATGCGATACCACGCCGTGTAGCGCCCGCGCATCTGGTCGACCAGGACATCGGCAGGCTGCAGATGCTCCGCCGCCTTCGGATGCCGCTTTTTCCAGCGCTCGAAGCCCGCCAGCGCATCGTCCTTCTTCGCGGCGCGGCCGATCTCGATGAGCGGCAGCTTGCGCCGCTTGGACGGCTGGACCCGCGCCGGCTCTCCGCTCTGCTTTCTGTAATGCGGAGGCCAGGGCGCGTCGCCTTCGCCGTGTTTGTCGAATAGCTCCAGCAATGCATCCAGCGATCCGGCGCTGGCATCGATGGCGGCGTGTCGATCGCCCACCTGCTTGAAGCGCTTAGGCATGCTGGCGAGCGTGAAGTCGCCCGGCTCGCAGTCGGGCACTTCTTTCCAGTCGAGCGGCGCCGAGACGCTCGCCTGCTCGGTCGGCCGCACCGAATAGGCCGCGGCGACGGTGCGGTCCTTTGCATTTTGGTTGTAGTCGACGAAGACGCCATGGCGCTCTTCCTTCCACCATTTGCTGGTGGCGAGCTTCGGTGCACGTCGCTCGACCTCGCGCGCGAGGGCAAGCGCCGCGCGCCGCACCTCGTCGAAGGTCCATTTGCGCTGTATCCGCACGTAGACATGCAGGCCCCGCTTGCCGGAGGTCTTCGGCCAGCCGACGAGGCCGAGCTCGTCCAACGTCGCATGCACCACGGCGGCGACATCGCGTACCTGCGACCATTTCACGCCGGGTACCGGGTCCAGGTCGACGCGCAGCTCGTCGGGATGCTCGAGGTCCTCGGCCCTCACCGGATGCGGGTGCAGCTCCAGGCAACCGAGGTTCGCCATCCAGGCGAGCGCAGCGGCGTCGCGCGGCACCACCTCGGCGGCGCTGCGCCCGGAAGGAAACTTGAGCTCCACCACCTCGATCCAGTCCGGCCGGCTGTCCGGCGCGCGCTTTTGGTAGAAGAACTCACCGTCGACGCCGTTCGGAAAACGCACCAGCATGTTGGGCCGTCCGCCCGCCCCGCGCAGCGCCCCCTCGGCAACCGAGAGGTAGTACTTCACGAGATCGAGCTTGGTGTGCCCCGGCTTCGGGAAAAGCACCTTCGCCGGATTCGAAACGGACACCTTCCGGCCGTCGATCAACAGGGTGTCGCGAACGTCCGCCATCGGTGCGGAGTATGTTGGAACGCGCGTGAATTACACAATCGCTATCCTGCTGTTTGCGGTTGCGGTGCTCGGCCTCGCCATCTGGTCGATCAAGCGCCACAAGGATCCGCACCTCGAGCATCTCGAGAGCGACAAGCCGCTCGAGGAGCTCATTCCCTCCCTCGCCGGCATGGCGCTCGGCATGCCGATCCCGGGAAACGCGGTGCAGATCTTCCAGAACGGCGCTTTCTTCGATGCCCTGATCGAAGACATACGGTCCGCGCGCCACACGGTGCACTTCGAAACCTTCCTGTGGAAAGACGGCGGGCTGAGCCAGCGCCTGGCCGACGCGCTTTGCGCAAAGGCGCGCCAAGGCGTCATCGTGCGCCTCGTCCTCGACGCGCAAGGCACGCGGCGCATGGGCGAGGAAATGCGCGACCGGCTGCGCGCCGCGGGCTGCCAGCTCGCGCTCTACCACCCGCGCACGCTGAAGAACATCGGCGTCATCCCGGAGCGCGACCATCGCAAGATCACCGTCGTCGACGGCAGCGTCGCCTGGGTCGGCGGCCATTGCATCGTCGACGAATGGCTCGGCGAGGCGCAGGACCGCCACCATGTGCGCGATCTCTCCGTTCGGCTGCGCGGTCCGGTGGTCCATGCCGTGCAATCGGTGTTCGGCGAGAACTGGGTCGAGGTGACCGGCAAGATCTTCGTCGGCGACCAGGCCTACCCGAAGCTCGAGGCCTGCGGCGAGGTCGAGGCCCACATCGCTTCCATCAAGCCGGAGGGCTCGGCGCCGGCGGTGAAGATTCTGCACCACACCGTGATCTGCTGCTCCAAGCGGCGCCTGTGGATCCAGAACCCCTACTTCATTCCGGAGCCTGATGCCATCGGCGCCTTCGCCAAGGCGGTGAAGCGCGGCGTCGATGTCCGCATCATGGTTCCCGCCGCCGAAGCCTCCGACATGGAGCTGGTCCAGCACGCCGCGCACCACACGTTCCAGAGGCTGCTCGATTCGGGCGTGCGCATCTTCGAATACCGGCGCACGCTCCTGCACCAAAAGGTGATGACGGTCGACGGCGTGTGGTGCTCGGTCGGCTCGAGCAACTTCGACGACCGCTCCTTCGAGACCAACGACGAGATCACCATCGGCTTCAAGGACTCCAAGCTCGCCGCGCAGCTGGAAGACATCTTCCGCGACGACCTGAAGCACTGCCGCGAGCTCAACGCCGCCGAATGGAAGAAGCGCGGCCTGCTGCATCGAGCCATCGACAGCGCGGTCTACCTCTTCAACGAAGTGCTATGACTTCGAGCCGTTCGTAGACCGAGCCCTTCGGCGAGGTTCGCGAGCGCACCAGCACGAACTCGGCTACCGGCCATTCCACCTTCGGCAACGGCGGCAGCGCCTTTGGCATGCGCGCCTTGCGGATCAGGGTGACGTGAGCGGCGAACGACCGCTCCTCGAGCCGCAGCGCTTGCGCGCGCAGGGCTGCATGTAATGACCCGACCAGCTCGGCGAGAGGCGGCGGCAGGGCAGCCGGAGCGACCCACACCATTTGGTTGCGCCGCACATACTTCGCGGTTTCGATCGGCAGCTCCTGCCGGCGCCCTTTCACCTGCCGCGCAGCCGTCATCGCGGCTTGCGCATCGGCCTCGCCGAGGAAGGCGAGCGTGAGGTGGATGTTCTCGACGGCCGTGATCTTGCCGCCGCTTGCGGCATGCACTTCGGCTGCCCATGCGCCGAGCGCCTGTGCCGTCTCGCGCGGCGGCCACAGGGCGAAAAAGAGCCGCACTACTTGACGAGGTGCTTCAGGGTCAGCGCGGCGAGCGCGCTCTGGCCTTCTTTCTGCAGCTCGGCCGCGATGAGCTCCATCTCGCGCCGGCCGCGGTTCTGCGAAAGCTTCCAGCGTGTATCGATGCGCGTGACCGGGATGCGGAAGTTGACGATGCCGCCGAGCATGCGCTCGACATACTGCGGGCTCAGCGCATCGAACTGCGGCAGCCATTGCGGATCCATGGCGCCGACCAGGCTTCGCATGCCGGCATGCTTGTGGCTGAGGTCCTCGATGATCTCCGGGACGCCGTACAGATGCGCGGCGGTGTAGTTCCAGGTCGGCACGCGCTCCTTGTCCTCGTACCAGCGCGGCGAGATGTAGGCATGCGGCCCGGTGAAGACGATCAGCACTTCCGTGCCGTCGAACGCCTGCCACTGCCGGTTGGCACGCGCCATGTGCATGTCGACGACGAGCTGCGAGCCGGTCTCGTGCACGCTCGCCGGCAGATGCGAGGCCTGCAGGCCGCGAGTGATGATGACTGGAAAGTTGTTTGCCTGCAGAAACTGCAGCAGCTCGGCCCTGTCTTCGATACGGTTGTAGGGCGGTGAGTACACTACTCGAGCAGCGCCACCGCCTGCGCGGCGATGCCTTCCATGCGGCCGACGAAACCGAGAAGCTCGGTGGTGGTGGCCTTGATATTGACGCTCGCCGGACTGACCGCCAGGTCGGATGCAATGTTGCCGATCATGCGTTCCCTGTGCGGCGCCATCCGCGGCGCCTGCGCGATCACGGTGGCATCGATGTTCACCACACGCAGTTTAAGCGCGGCGATCTTCTTCGCCACGTCGCGCAGGAGGTGCCGGCTATCGACGCCCTTGAATTCGGCGCGCGTGTCGGGATAGTGCTGGCCGATATCGCCGAGGCCGGCGGCGCCGAGCAAGGCGTCGCAGATGGCGTGCAGCAGGACGTCGGCATCCGAATGGCCGTCGAGACCTTTCTCGTACGGGATGTCCACGCCTCCAATGATGAGCTTGCGCCCCGCCACGAGCGGATGCACGTCGAAGCCCTGGCCGATCCTCATGCGCGCCGCTCCAGGATCGATTCGGCTATCGCCAGGTCCTCGGCGAACGTCACCTTGACGTTCTCGCGACTCCCCGCCACCAGCCGGGGCTTGAGTCCCAGCACTTCGATGGCGGACGATTCGTCGGTCGCGCCGGGCGCCTGGGCAAGCGCGCGGATCAGCAGCCCCGAGCGGAACATCTGCGGCGTCTGCGCGAGCCACACGTAAGTGCGGTCCTGCGTGCCGGCGACGCGCGGCGCACCGCCCTCTTGGGTGGAGATTTTCACCGTGTCGGCCGCCGGCAGGGCGAGGATCGCGCCGACGGAGTCGCCCGCGCCTTCGGCGAGCAGCTTCTGCAGATCGGACGAGGGCAGGCACGGCCGCGCGGCGTCGTGCACCAGCACCCAGTCGTCCGGCTCCGCCGCGCTCGCCATGGCGATGAGCCCGTTGTAGACCGAATCGCGCCGCGTTTCCCCGCCACAGTAGAGCGGATGCACTTTGTCTCCGAAGGCGCTCCAGTCCTCGCGCGCGAATTGCGCGTCGTCCGAAGCGAGTACAACGAATACTGCAGTCACCTGCGGCACGCAAACTGCACGCACCGCGTGCCAGAGCATGGGCTTTCCCGCCAGCGCCGAATACTGCTTCGGCGCGCCGAGCGCCGTGCGCGAGCCACTACCGGCGGCGGGAATGAGGGCGAAAGTGGCCAAAGTTCTTCTAATTCAGGGCGATATAATTGCACACGTTGGTAGTTGATGCAGCGCGATTCACTTCCTTCCCGCAGGCGTTACACACGGCTCGCCGGCTCGGCTGACGCGCTCGCGCTCGCGCGCCTCGCGCAGGAAGAGCATCCGGTTGCGCTCATCGCCGCGACGGCGCACGACGCGCAGCGCCTGGTCGAAGAGATCGCATGGTTCTCGCCGCCGCTTCGCGTCTGCCTGCTGCCCGACTGGGAGACGTTGCCCTACGACCAATTCTCGCCGCATCACGATCTGGTCTCGGAGCGCTTGGCAACGCTCTATCGCATCCAGCGCGGCGAGTTCGACATCGCGATCGTGCCGGCGTCGACGGCCCTGGTGCGGCTCTGCCCGCCCGCCTACATCGCGGCGCATACGTTTTTCCTGCGCACGGGTACGGATCTCGATGTCGAGAGCCTGAAGGCGCAGCTAGCCACCGCCGGCTACCAGCACGTGACGCAGGTGGTGGCGCCGGGCGAATTCTGTGTGCGCGGCGGGCTGATCGACCTCTTCCCGATGGGGAGTGCCCTTCCCTATCGCCTCGACCTCGACGACGAGACGATCGACTCGATCAAGACCTTTGACGTCGATACGCAGCGCACGGTGTATGCGGTCAACGACGTGCGCATGCTGCCGGCGCGCGAGTTCCCGCTCGACGAGGCCGGGCGCACGCGCTTCCGCACTCGCTGGCGCGAGATCTTCGAGGGCGACCCGTCGAAGAAGCGCCTCTACCGCGACGTATCGAACGGCATCCCGGCGGCCGGTGTCGAGTATTACCTGCCGCTCTTCTTCGACGCCATCGCCACGATCTTCGACTACCTGCCGAAGGGCTGCACGCTCGCTTTGCATGGCGACGTATCCGCCGCCGTCAACGATTTCTGGCGCGACATCCAGTCGCGCCACCGCATGCAGGGCGGCGATCCGGACCGGCCGCTCCTCGCGCCCAATGCGATGTTCGTTCCGGCAGAAGAGTTCTACGTCCGCGCGAAGGAGCATCCGCGCATCGACGTCTCGGCTGCCGAGGAGCCAGGCGAAGGCCCGCTCGCGACGAACGGGCTGCCAACCGTGGCGGTGGACCGGCGCGCGCAGGATCCGCTCGCTTCGCTCAAGAAATTCCTCGATACCTCGAGCCTCAAGGTCCTGGTTGCCGCCGAGTCGCCCGGCCGGCGAGAAACCATGGCGAATTACTTTGCCGAATATGGCCTGAAACCCGCGCAGACGGCGAGCTTCGACGAGTTCCAGGCGAATCCCGCTTCCTTCGTGCTCGGCATCGCACCCCTCGCGCAGGGGTTTGCCGTGCCGGCGGAAAGCTGGGCGGTCATCACCGAAGCGGAGCTCTATGCGGGCGTGGTGCGGCGCCGCGCGCGCACCGCAGAAAAGCGCAGCTCCGTGGAAGGGATGCTGCGCGACCTTTCGGAGCTCAAGGTCGGCGATCCGGTGGTGCACGAGGAGCACGGCATCGGCCGCTACCAGGGGCTCGTCACGCTCGATCTCGAGGACGGCAAGGCCGAATTCCTGTTGCTCGAGTACGAAGGCGCCGACAAGCTTTATGTGCCGGTGTCGCAGCTCGGCGTGATCGGGCGCTATAGCGGGGCGCAGCCGGAAGAAGCGCCGCTTCACAAGCTGGGCAGCGGCCAATGGGACAAGGCGAAGGCCCGCGCGGCGAAGCAGGTTCGCGATACCGCCGCCGAATTGCTCGCCATCTATGCAAAGCGCGCTTCGCGCCATGGCCACGCTTTTGGCATCAAGCAGCACGACGTCGAAGCCTTCGCCGATGGTTTCGGCTTCGAGGAAACCCCGGACCAGCAGGCGGCCATCGAGGCGGTGGTCGCCGACATGGCATCCGGCAAGCCGATGGATCGCCTGGTGTGCGGCGACGTGGGATTCGGCAAGACGGAAGTGGCGCTGCGCGCCGCCTTCATCGCCGTGGCGGACGGCAAGCAGGTGGTGGTCCTGTGCCCCACCACGCTCCTCGCCGAGCAGCACTTCCAGACCTTCTCCGACCGCTTCGCCGACTGGCCGGTGCGCATCTCGGAGCTTTCCCGCTTCAAGACGGCGAAGCAGACCAACGAGATCCTCGAGCATCTCTCCAAGGGCGAGGTCGATATCGTCATCGGCACGCACAAGCTCCTCGGGCGCGATGTGAAGCTGCCGCGCGTCGGCCTGGTGATCATCGACGAGGAGCACCGCTTCGGCGTGCGGCAGAAGGAGGCGCTTAAGAAGCTGCGCGCCGAGGTCGACGTACTGACGCTGACCGCGACACCGATCCCGCGCACGCTCGCCATGTCGCTCGAGGGGATACGCGACTTCTCCGTGATTGCCACCGCGCCGCAGAAGCGGCTCGCCATCAAGACTTTCGTCTCGCCCTTCTCCGAAGGGCTGATCCGCGAGGCGGTGATGCGCGAGTTGAAGCGCGGCGGCCAGGTGTACTTCCTGCATAACGAGGTTGACTCCATCGAGCGCATGAAGGAGCGCCTCGAGCGCCTGCTGCCCGAGGCGCGCATCGCGATCGCGCACGGCCAGATGCCCGAGCGCGACCTCGAGCGCGTGATGCGAGACTTCACCGCGCAGCGCTCCAACGTGCTCCTCTGCTCGACCATCATCGAGACCGGCATCGACAATCCGCACGTCAACACCATCGTCATCAACCGCGCCGACAAGTTCGGCCTCGCGCAGCTCCATCAGCTGCGCGGCCGCGTCGGACGCTCG
>Ga0136846_1237206_pt1 | contig 22720 bp, 15 predicted proteins | sample HopSoiMetagenom2_FD_96841 | JGI IMG/M metagenome (GOLD analysis project Ga0136846, IMG submission 96841) | Grasslands soil microbial communities from Hopland, California, USA - 2 Assembly 2016 (version 4) | ecosystem: Environmental > Terrestrial > Soil > Grasslands | place: USA: Hopland... | reverse complement strand
GCGGTACCAATGATGGGCGCGGTCTTGCAGACCGTGAACGTGCGGCTGCCCGTGCCGCAGATCGCCTACACGCTGCAGCATGCCAGGGCCGAGATCCTGCTTGTCCATCGCGATTTCTTCCCGATCATCGATGCAATCTTGCCGACCCTGCCCGATGTTCGGGCGGTGATCGCGATCATGGACGGAGCGGACGACAATCTGCCGTCCTGGGCCTGCGGTGAATATGAGGTGCTGTCGGCTGTCGCATCCTCCGACTATCCGTTCGAGGATTTCGACGAGAATGCCGTCGCCTCGACATTCTATACCAGCGGGACGACCGGCAATCCCAAGGGCGTCTGCTTCACGCACCGCCAACTCGTTCTCCACGCGCTAGTCTTCGCGGCAGCGTTCGGCGCTTCGCTGGCCGCGCCCGGGCCGGGCGTCGATGATGTCTACATGCCGCTGACGCCCATGTTCCATGTCCAGGCCTGGGGCGCGCCCTATGTCGCGACGATGCTGGGCGTGAAGCAGGTCTATCCGGGCCGGTACGACCCGGCGCTGATTTGCCGCCTGCGCACCGAGCACCGGGTTTCCTATTCGCATTGCGTGCCGACCGTTCTCGAAATGGTGATTTCGGCCGCAAAACAGGCGGGAGCCGATCTGACTGGATGGAAGATGACCATCGGCGGCAGCGCGCTGACCAAGGCGTTGTGTGCGGAGGCGCGCCGGCTCGGCATGGATGTCGCGACCGGCTACGGGATGTCGGAAACCGGCCCGTTCCTATCGAAGGCCGCCCGGCGCTTCCCCGATCAGCTCGACGAGGAAATGACCTTGTCGACCCTGACCTCATCGGGCGTTTCGGTGCCTTTTGTCAGTGCACGCATCGTCGATGAAGCGATGAACGACGTCCCCCATGACGGCGTCACGCGCGGCGAGCTCGTGGTGCGCGGGCCTTGGCTGACGGTCTGTTATACTGGCGACGCCAACGCCTCCGATGCGCTGTGGCGCGGCGGCTGGCTGCATACGCAGGACATCGCGACGATCGATCCGCGCGGCGAGATCCGGATTCGCGATCGGCTGAAGGATGTGATCAAGACCGGCGGCGAATGGATCGATTCAATCTATCTCGAGGAGCTCGTGGCAACCGCGGAGGGTATCGCGGAGGCGTCGGTCGTCGCCGTACCCGATGCCAAATGGGGCGAGCGGCCGCTGGCGGTGGTCGTCGCTAGGCCGGGCGTCGTCCCCACGCTTGACATGCTCAACGGGCCGGTTGAACGCGCGATCGCGAGTGGCGCAATCACGCGCTATGCCAGACTCGACCGGTTCGAGGTCGTCGACCAGCTTCCCCGCACCAGCGTCGGCAAGATCGACAAGAAGCTGCTCCGTGCGCGCTTCGCCGAAGCGTAAGCGCAAGCATGATCGGCGCGTCGGCCGGTGCAGCTTTGTGAGCCGGTCTGACCCGCGGCCTCGTGGCGCCTATCGGCTGCAGAATTCCATGCCGACGCGGTGGCACGACAACGACGCATATGGCCACGTGAATAACGTGACCTGTTATGGGTTCGACACGACGGTGAATCTCTGCCTGATCGGAGCGGGATTGCTCGATATCGAGCGCGGCGATCCGATCGGTCTCATCGAGGAAAGCGGCTGTCGCCACGCCGCCTCAATGGCTTTCCGGCGAGCCGTGGAGATCGGCCCGGCTCGAAATCGATCCCGAGAATATCAAGATCACCAAACGGCTCGTGCTGGCAGCGCCGGAAGCTGGCCCGACCTCGCCGGAAGCGCGCGCGATGCTCAAGATTCGCCGCACGGAAATCCGGCGGGAGATTACCAGCTTATCGGGTGCGATCCGCCCCCCGCATCCGCGCCGCCTGCACCTTGATCGCCGTCGCGGACAAACGCCCCGGCCAAATCCAGCAAAGCAGCGCCGTAATCTTCGAAACCGATGGCGTCGAGAGACCCGCGCTCGACCGCCATCTGGATCTGTCAGCTCCGCGTCTCACCGTCGCCCTTCCATAGGAGTTCATCATGCGTGATGCCGTCATTGTTTCCACCGCCCGTACCCCGATTGGCCGCGCCTATCGCGGCGCGTTCAACGCGACCCTGCCGCCGACACTTGCCGCGCACGCAATCAGGGCCGCGGTCGAGCGGGCCTGGATCGAGGGCGCCGACGTGGACGATCTCGTCTTCGGTGCCGCGCTCCCGCAGGGTGGACAGCACACGATCGGTCGCACCGCCGCCTTGCGCGCTGGCCTTCCCGTCACCGTCGCCGGCATGACAATCGACCGGCAATGCTCATCGGGCCTCATGGCGATCGCCACCGCAGCGAAGCAGGTGATCGTGGACCGGATGGACGTGGTCGTCGCCGGCGGGATCGAATCGATCTCGCTTGTCCAGACCAAGCAGATGCGCGCCGATTCCGACCCGGAACTGATGACGATCGTGCCCGACATCTACATGCCGATGCTGCGGACCGCCGAGGTGGTGGCGAGCCGCTACGGCATCTCCCGCCATCGTCAGGACGTCTACAGCTTGCGCTCGCAACAGCGCACCGCCGCCGCGCAAGCGGCAGGCGCGTTCGACGCGGAGATCGTCCCCGTCACCGCGACGATGCTCGTCACTGACAAGGCCACCGGGGAGGCCTCGCAAAAGAGCATCACGCTGACGCAGGACGAAGGCAACCGGCCCGAAACCACGATCGACGGGCTTGCGTCGCTCAAACCTGTGATCGAGGGAGGGGTGATTACCGCGGGCAATGCCTCGCAGCTTTCGGATGGCGCTTCGGCCTGCGTCATCATGGAGGCAGAATTGGCCGCACGCCGCGGTCTCGCACCACTCGGCCGCTATGTCGGCATGGCGATGGCCGGCACCGAACCCGACGAAATGGGCATCGGCCCGGTGTTTGCGATACCGAAGTTGCTCAAGCGGTTCGGACTCGGCATTGGCGACATCGGGCTGTGGGAACTGAACGAAGCGTTCGCCGTCCAGGTGCTCTACTGTCAGGACCGGCTCGGCATCCCGGACGACCTTCTCAATGTCGATGGCGGCGCGATCTCGATCGGCCACCCCTACGGCATGTCGGGCGCGCGGATGGCCGGGCATGCGCTCATCGAGGGGAAGCGGCGCGGCGCGAAACATGTGGTCGTCACGATGTGCGTGGGCGGCGGCATGGGCGCCGCGGGCTTGTTTGAGGTGCTGTGACGAAGGCGCTGCGCTCGCTACGGATCGGCGGCGCTTGGCAATCCAGTTGAGCGAGATCCACTCGCCCGAAGCCGCCCAGGCGAAGTGCTGGTGCGGGTGATTGCCTGCGTCGTCGATTATGCCGATATCCTCGTTGTTGAAGACAGATATCATCAAGCCGCGGGTGAAACACTGCTCGTGTTGGGCGACGCTCCCAGTGCGGGGCTCGCTGCCGTTAGATCGGCAAGGCGAAGGGTGCGCGGGTGATGCCCTCGACTCCTCCGGGGCGCCTCGCACGGACCTCGCCCACGCTATCGCGCATTTTCCGGCACACCTGACAGGCCGTCTCTCGTCGAAATCCAGTTTACGTTGACGTTGTAACATACGTTTGGTACAATTGTTTTCAGGCCTCCGATTGGCTGATGACGGGGATCACATGCAGACCTATGCGCCGCCGACCGAGGACTATCGTTTCCTCCTGACCGATGTGCTTGATTTTGACGGCGCGATGGCGGAGCTCGGCCAAACCGAGGTCGACGCCGAACTGGCCGTGACTGTGTTGGAGGAAGCCGGCAGATTTTGCGCGGAGCGACTCCAGCCGCTCAATCGCGTTGGCGACGAGGAGGGAAGCCGTCTGGAGGCGAGCGTCGTCCGGACACCGACCGGTTTTGCGGATGCCTATCGGCAATTCATCGCCGGCGGCTGGACGTCGCTCTCCGCTGACCCGGCCTATGGTGGGCAGGGATTGCCGTTCATCGCGCAGCTTTGGCTGGATGAAATGATCTCCGCCACGAACCTTTCGTTCGGGTTGTTTCCGGGTCTGACGCGCGGCGCCACCGAAGCCATCGCCGCGCACGCAAGCGATGCGCTCAAGGCGACATATCTTCCGCCGATGATCAGCGGCGCATGGTCAGGAGCGATGGCGCTGACGGAAAGCGGGGCCGGAACTGATCTGGCGCTGCTGAAGACCAAGGCCGAGCCGAACGGTGATGGCAGCTACTCGGTCACCGGCACCAAGATCTTCATCTCCTCCGGCGACCATGATTTTGGCGGCAATATCGTCCATCTTGTGCTGGCTCGCCTACCAGATGCACCACCCGGCGTGAAGGGCATCAGCTTGTTCATCGTTCCCAAATTCCGCTCGGAGGCGGAGGGGAAACTTACCGCGCGCAACGCCATGTCGGTCGGCGCGCTGGAAAAGAAGATGGGCATCCATGCCCAGCCGACCTGCGTCATGAACTATGACGGCGCGACCGGCTGGCTGGTCGGCGAACCACATCGCGGAGTGACCGCGATGTTCACGATGATGAACGCCGAACGGCTGATGGTCGGCATCCAAGGGCTCGGGGTTGCCGGCGCCGCGTATCAGCAGGCCGCCGCCTATGCGCGCGATCGGTTGCAGGGGCGCGGTGCGGATGGGGCGGGGCCGGTGCCGATTATCGCGCACGCCGACGTGCGTCGGATGCTGCTCAACATCCGTGCGTTTGTAGAAGCTGGGCGGGCGCTGGCGGGTTGGACTGCGATCCAGCTCGATCGGGCCCATGCCCATCCCGACGCCGCGGAGCGGGCCAAATCTGATGCCGTTGTGGCGCTGCTGACGCCGGTGATCAAGGCAGCCTTCACCGATTTCGGGTTCGAAAGCGCGGTGCAGGCGCAGCAGGTGTTCGGCGGTCACGGCTACATCCGCGAATGGGGAATGGAGCAATATGTCCGCGACGCCCGCATCGCCCAGATTTATGAGGGCACCAATGGCGTGCAGGCGGTCGACCTGGTCGGCCGGAAGCTGGCGCTTGGCGGCGGTACGGTTGTCGAGGGCTTTTTCGACCTCGTCGCTGCCGAGCTCGACGAAGCCGCCGACCTGACGGGCAATCTTGCCGTGATTGCACGAACGCGCGATGCATTGGCCCTCCTCCGAGGTGCGACGGCCTCGTTACGTGGAGCATCTGTCGATACTGCCGGCGCGGCGGCGGTCGATTATTTGCGCCTTTTTGCGCTCGTTGCGATGGGCTGGATGTGGTCTCGCATGGCGGCCGCTGCAACCAAGAGCGAGACCCCTTTTCACAAAGCCAAACTTTCGGTCGCTGACTTCTTCGCGCTGCGCATGCTGCCGCAAGCGCAAGGTCTCGCGGCGGGTATTGCGGCTGGTGAGGCGCCTGTCATGGCGCTTCAGGCCGAGGCTTTTTGAGGGAGTCGGGCGCTTCGATCCCGACCTCGCCGCTACCGCCTGAGCAAGAAGCGCTGGGCCGGGCCTCGGGTGTCGAATTGGCTTCAATACGCAATCTGTCTCTGGGAGGCACCCAATGAAGGTTCTGGTTCCGGTCAAGCGAGTGCTGGATTACAATGTGAAGCCCCGCGTGAAGGCCGACGGGACGGGCGTCGATCTGGCGAACGTTAAGATGAGCATGAACCCGTTCGACGAGATCGCGGTCGAGGAAGCGATCCGCCTTAAGGAGAAGGGTGTCGTCACCGAGGTCGTCGTGGTTTCGATCGGCGAGGCGAAAGCACAGGAAACGCTGCGCACGGCGCTGGCAATGGGTGCCGACCGCGCGATCCTCGTCACCTCTGACGCCAAGGTCGAGCCGCTCGGCGTCGCCAAGCTGCTGAAGGCGCTCGCGGATGAGGAGCTGCCGGGGCTCGTCATCCTCGGCAAACAGGCGATCGACGACGACAACAACCAGACCGGGCAGATGCTCGCTGCCCTGACGGGCTGGGGCCAGGGCACCTTTGCCAGCAAGGTCGACGTCGAGGGCGATTTCGTCACCGTCACGCGCGAAGTCGATGGCGGGGCGGAGACCGAGAAGCTCAAGCTGCCCGCGATCGTGACTACCGACCTGCGCCTCAACGAACCGCGTTACGCTTCCCTTCCCAACATCATGAAAGCGAAGTCGAAGCCGCTCGCCAACAGGACGCCGGCCGATTTCGGCGTCGATATTGCCCCCCGCCTCACCACGCTGAAGGTGGTCGAGCCGGCGAAGCGCTCGGCCGGCATCAAGGTTGCCGATGTGGAGGAACTCGTTGGCACGCTGAAGGCGATTGGAGTTGCGAAATGAAGATGTTGGTCTGGGTCGAGCATGACGGCGCGACGGTCAAGGATGCCACGCTGTCGACGGTGACCGCCGCGACGAAACTCGGAGCCGTCGATCTGCTGGTCGCTGGTGCTGGGGTCGGCGCCGTGACCGAGGCGGCCGCGAAGATTGCGGGCGCCGGTAAGGTGCTGGTTGCCGATGACGCCGCACTCGCGCATGCGCTGGCCGAGAATGTCGCCCCGCTCGTTGTAACACTGATGGCGGGTTACGATGCCTTTCTGGTGCCTGCCACCACCAACGGCAAGAATATCGCGCCGCGGGTGGCGGCGCTGCTCGACGTGATGCAGATATCGGACATCCTGAGTGTCGAGAGTGCGGACACCTTCACGCGGCCGATCTATGCCGGCAACGCGATCGCGACGGTCCAGTCGTCGGACGCGAAGAAGGTCATCTCGGTGCGCGGGACAGCGTTCAAGAAAGCGGCGGCAGAGGGTGGTTCAGCTGCGGTTGAGCCGGTATCTGGCGCATGCGACGCGGGCGTCTCCACCTATGTCGGCAGCGAGATTGCCAAATCGGAGCGGCCGGAACTCACCAGCGCGAAGATCATCGTATCGGGTGGCCGTGCCTTGCAGAGCAGCGAGAATTTCCACGCGATCATCGAGCCGCTCGCCGACAAGCTCGGCGCGGCTGTCGGAGCAAGCCGGGCTGCGGTCGATGCGGGATATGTCCCCAACGACTATCAGGTCGGCCAGACCGGCAAGATTGTCGCACCCGAAGTCTATATCGCGATCGGCATTTCCGGGGCGATCCAGCATCTTGCGGGCATGAAGGACTCGGAGACGATTGTCGCCATCAACATGGATGAGGATGCACCGATCTTCCACGTCGCTGACATCGGTCTCGTCGGCGATCTCTTCAAGATCGTGCCCGAACTGACCGAGATGTTGTGACGGATAAATCCGTGAAAATAAGGCACCCGAGCAGGAATTCCTGCCTGTTTGCGGTCCACGTACAGCATCCCAAGCACCGTTCGCTGTTGGCGGGCAGGACCTTGACACCTCCTCTCGTTTGAGCGATTATTTAAACGTTCGCTGAAGATTTGTCCCGGCGTGTGCTTCGATCAGGCATGCATTCGAAAAATTCGTGTTCGCGAATGGTCATGTCCCCGGATGGGCAAACGAGGGAGAGGCGCATGACCAATTATGTCGAAAAAGCGGGACTGAAAGTCGCGACCGAACTGGCGGACTTTCTGGAAAAGCGCGCGCTGCCCGGTACGGGCATCGCCGCCGACGCATTCTGGGCAGGTATGGCCGCTATTTTCGCCCGCCTTGCGCCGTGCAACCGCACGCTGCTGGCAAAGCGCGACGAGATCCAGGCCGTTATCGACCAATGGCACAAGAAGGTGGCCGGCCAGCCGCTGGACATACCTGCCTACACCACATTCCTGACCGGACTGGGCTATCTCGTGCCCGAACCTGCGCCGTTCTTGGTCGGGCCGAAAAACGTCGATCGTGAACTGGCCGAAGTCGCGGGGCCGCAGCTTGTCGTTCCCGTGCTGAATGCACGCTTTCTGCTCAATGCCGCCAATGCCCGTTGGGGCAGCCTCTACGACGCGCTCTATGGTACCGATGCCATTCCCGGGGGGCCCGTCGGAAAGAGTTATGAGCCCGAACGCGGTGCGCGCGTTATCGCGTGGGCCAAGGCTTTCCTCGACGACGCCGTGCCGCTTTGTGCGGGAAGTTGGGCGGACTGGGTCGGCGGCGAAGTGGCCCTGGCCAATCCCGCGCAATTGATCGGCCGTGCGGGCGACAATCTGCTGCTGCGCCACAATGGCCTGCATATCGAAATCGTGATCAACCGCGTACACCCCATCGGCAAGGATGATCCCGCCGGGATGGCCGATGTGCTGATGGAAGCCGCAGTCACCACCATCTGCGACTTTGAAGATTCGGTCGCCGCGGTTGATGCGCAGGACAAGGTCACGGCCTATGCAAACTGGCTGGGGGTGATGCAGGGGACGCTGGAGGATACCTTCGAAAAGGGCGGGGCGATGATGACGCGGCGCCTGAACCCGGACCGGAACTATGTTGCGCCTGACGGCACGCGGTTCACCCTGCCGGGTCGCTCGCTGCTGCTGGTGCGCACCGTCGGCCACCTGATGACCAACCCTGCGGTGTTGCTGGTCGATGGCGGCGAAGCGCCCGAAGGCATCCTTGATGCGATCGTGAGCACGCTGATCGCGCTTCACGACCTGAACGGCAGTGGCCCGATACGCAACAGCCGCAAGGGCTCGGTCTATATCGTCAAGCCGAAGATGCATGGCCCCGAAGAGGCGGCATTCGCCAACAACCTGTTCGACGCGGTCGAAGACATGATGGGTCTTCCACGCCATACGCTGAAGATTGGCGTAATGGACGAAGAGCGGCGCACCAGTGCGAACCTGGCCGCCACGATCCATGCGGTCAAGGACCGCATCATGTTCATCAACACCGGCTTTCTCGATCGTACCGGCGACGAGATGCACACTTCGATGCACGCGGGGCCGATGTTGCGCAAGGGCGAGATGAAGTCGAGCGCGTGGATCGCCGCTTATGAAGACCGCAATGTGCAGATCGGGCTCGCTTGCGGGCTGTCTGGGAGGGCGCAGATCGGCAAGGGCATGTGGGCCATGCCCGACCGCATGGCCGACATGCTGGTGCAGAAGATCGGCCACCCGAAAAACGGCGCCAATACGGCGTGGGTGCCATCGCCGACCGCCGCCGTGCTGCATGCCACGCATTACCACAAAGTCGATGTCTTCGCCCGGCAGTCGGAGCGCAGGAACGAGCGGGTGACCGGTCTTGACGCGCTGCTCACCATACCCGTTGCCCTCGGCCGCAGCTGGTCACCCGACGAAGTGCGCGAGGAAATCGATAACAACGCGCAGGGCATCCTGGGCTATGTGGTCCGCTGGGTGGATGCCGGCATCGGGTGTTCGAAGGTGCCCGACATCAACGACGTGGGTTTGATGGAGGACCGCGCCACGCTGCGCATTTCCAGCCAGCACATTGTCAACTGGCTGCTGCATGGCGTGGTGACGGCGGAGCAGGTGGACGAATCCTTGCGGCGCATGGCCGCGAAAGTTGATACGCAAAACGCGGGCGATCCGACCTATCGATCCATGGCCGACAATCCCGGCGGCAGCCTTGCCTTCCAGGCGGCGCGCGCGCTTGTGTTCGACGGGCTTGCGCAGCCGAATGGCTACACGGAGCCATTATTACACACGTTCCGGCTGCAGGCGAAAGCTGCGGGCTGAAAAACGGGAACAGGTTGCCATGTCCATTGCCATGCCGGCGCTCGATGCGGGCACACTTGCCAAGCGTGATCGCATCATTGCCGCGATGCGGAGCATCGTGCCGGGCGAGGGCGTGATCGAGGACGCGGCATCGCTTCGACCATGGGAGTCAGACGGGCTGACCGCTTATCGCCAGCCACCGATGCTGGTGGTGCTGCCGGAAACGGTGGAGCAGGTTTCCGCGGTGCTGCGCTGGTGTCACGCGGAGAACGTCAAGGTCGTGCCACGTGGGTCTGGCACCTCGCTGTCGGGCGGCGCGCTGCCCCTGGGGGATGCCGTGCTGTTGGGCATGGGAAAGTTCAAGCGCGTGCTGGCGATCGATTACGAAGACCGCGTGGCGATCGTGCAGCCCGGTGTCACCAATTTGGCAATCACGCAGGCGGTGGAGGCGAGAGGGTTCTACTATGCTCCGGACCCATCCAGCCAAATCGCCTGTTCGATCGGTGGCAACGTCGCTGAAAATTCGGGCGGGGTACACTGCCTGAAATATGGTTTGACAACCAACAATGTACTGGGCGTCGAAGTCGTCCTGATGGATGGAGAAATCGTGCGGCTGGGCGGGCCGCATCTCGATCCCGGCGGGCTCGATCTGCTCGGCATCATCGTCGGATCAGAGGGTTTGCTGGGGGTGGTTACCGAAGTGACGGTGCGCCTCCTGCCCAAGCCCGAAACGGCGCGTGCGGTGCTGGTGGGCTTTCCTGATCCGGAAAGCGCGGGCGCTTGTGTGGCGCAAGTGATTGCCGAAGGCATCATTCCGGCAGGCATGGAAATGATGGATCGCACCGCGATCCATGCTGCGGAGGCGTTCGTCAGGGTGGGCTATCCGCTGGATGTCGGCGCGCTGCTGATCATTGAAGTCGATGGCCCCGGCACAGAGTGCGGCCACTTGATCGGCGAAATCGCGCGGATAGCCGACGAGAACGGCGCGGTGACCAACCGCGTTTCGCAAGACGAATCCGAGCGGATGGCGTTCTGGGCCGGGCGCAAGGCCGCGTTCCCGGCGGTGGGGCGCATTTCGCCCGATTATTACTGTATGGACGGCACCATCCCGCGCCGCCGCCTGCCCGAGGTGCTGCGGCGGATGGAGGAGCTTTCGCAGAAATACGGACTGGGCGTGGCCAATGTGTTCCACGCAGGTGACGGCAATCTGCATCCGCTGATCCTCTACGACGCCAATGTGCCCGGCCAACTCGACCGGGCCGAAGAATTCGGCAACGACATCCTGCGCTTGTGCGTCGAGGTGGGCGGAGTGCTGACCGGTGAACATGGCGTGGGTATTGAAAAGCGGGACTTGATGCCCGAGATGTTTACCGAAGCGGATCTGACGCAGCAGCAATGCATCAAATGGGCGTTCGACCCAGCGCTGCTGCTCAATCCGGGCAAGGTGTTCCCCACGCTGCACCGCTGCTCCGAGCTGGGGCGGATGCACGTCCACCACGCTGCACTTCCGTTCCCCGATCTCCCGAGGTTCTGATGCTGGAGCCGAGAGATGCGAACGATCTGCGCCAGATTGTGGCCGACGCGGTGGCCGCCGGCAAAAAACTTGAACTGAGCGGCGGTGGCACCCGAGCCGATTTCGGCGCCCCGCGCGATGCCGCTGCGGTTTCGCTGGCGGCCCTGGCGGGGATAGTCGATTACGATCCCGCCGAACTGGTTTTGACAGTGCGGCCCGGCACGCCGCTGGCCGACGTGCAGGCCCTGGTCGCAAGCGAGGGGCAGATGCTGGCATTCGAGCCCTGGGGCGACGCGGGCGCGACTATCGGCGGCAGCGTGGCTGCAGGCGCGGCCGGTTCGCGCCGCGTGACCGCAGGCAGTGCGCGCGATCATCTGCTCGGCTTCACCGCAGTCTCTGGTCGGGGAGACAGCTTCGTCGCCGGGGCCAAAGTGGTCAAGAACGTGACCGGGTTCGACCTGCCCAAGCTGATGGCGGGCTCCTGGGGCCGGATCGGGGCGATGACCGAACTGAGCCTGAAAGTTCTGCCGCGCCCGCGTCTAACGCAGACGCTTGCTGCTGAGGGTCTGTCCCCCGCGGCCGCGCACGCGGCGATGGCCTGCGCGCTCGGCAGCAATGCTGATGTATCCGCTGCCGCGCACCTTTCGCGTGGGATCACGTTGCTGCGCGTCGCGGGCTTTGCGCCATCGGTCGAGGCACGCTGCATCGCGCTACCCGGTCTCCTGCGCGAACATTGCGCGCTTGCGAAGATCGACGAAGCCGAGGCCGCACCTTTGTGGGCCGAGGCGATGACCGGTGCGCAGCTTTCCGGCGCTGTGCACTGGCGGATTCACCTGCCGCCCCGCCGCGCACCTGACTTGCTTGCTGCATTGGACCCGCTGGGTATCGACTGGGCGATGGACTGGGGCGGCGGGCGGGTGTGGATCGCACTCGGCCAAGCGGACACGCGCGTGCGCACGGTTGCCGCGGGATTTGGCGGAGAGGCTGCGCTGGTACGGGCCGATGCGGCGATGCGCGCCGCTGTGCCTGCGTTGCACCCGCGCGCGCCGGGTCTGGCCGCGCTGGAACAGCGGGTGCGCCGCGCGTTCGATCCGGCGGGCGTGTTCGCCACCGGCCGCTTTATGGAGGATGCGCATGCAGACCCGCTTTCCGCCTGAGGCGCTGGCCGATCCGGCCATGCGCGCCTCCGAAGCGGTGATCCGTGCCTGCGTCCACTGCGGTTTCTGCACCGCCACTTGCCCCACTTATGTGTTGTTGGGCGACGAACTGGATAGCCCGCGCGGGCGCATCTATCTGATCAAGGATATGCTGGAAAACGACCGCGAACCAAGCGCGGACGTGGTCAAACATATCGATCGCTGCCTTTCGTGCCTGTCGTGCATGACCACATGTCCATCGGGCGTGAACTATATGCATCTGGTGGATCATGCGCGCGCGTACATCGCGCGGCGCTATCGCCGCCCCATCGCTGAACGCTTTTTCCGGCGGCTGCTGGCCATGATCCTGCCCTATCCCGAACGGTTCCGCTGGGCGTTGACCGTGGCGCCACTGGGCAAACCGTTACGACCCTTGTTTCGCCGCGTGGTTGCGTTGCGCCCGCTGGCGGCCATGCTGGAACTGGCACCCGCGCGCGTTCCCGCACCTGCGCAGGCACAGTCGACACGCGTGCCACAGCGCAAGGGTCGCGTAGCCTTGTTGCAGGGCTGCGCCGAACCCGTGTTGCGCCCGGAAATCCGCGAGGCGACCGTAAGGCTTCTCAACCGCTGTGGCCACGATGTGGTGTTTGCGGCAGGCGAAGGTTGCTGCGGAGCGCTGGTCCATCACATGGGCCGCGAGCACGAGGCGCAAGACGCCGCGCGCCGTAATGTCGATGCCTGGTTGCGGGAGGTCGATGGGGAGGGGCTCGACGCGATCCTCGTCACTGCATCGGGTTGTGGTACCACGATCAAGGACTATGGCTTTCTGCTGCGCAACGATCCGGCTTATGCCGACAAGGCGGCGCACGTCAGCGCGCTGGCGATGGATGTGAGCGAGTATTTGGCGCGAATTGACCTGCCAACGGCTTCACCGCGCGGGCTGTCGGTAGCCTATCACCCGGCATGTTCGCTCCAGCACGGCCAAAAAGTGACCGAGGCGCCCAAGCGCCTTTTGGAGGAAGCCGGCTACAGGTTGCGCACTCCGGCGGAGGCACATTTGTGCTGCGGATCAGCCGGCACCTACAACATCCTCCAGCCGGACATCGCCGACCAGCTCGGCCAACGCAAGGCAGCCAATATCGATCGCCTTTCCGCCGATGTGGTCGCGACCGGCAATATCGGCTGCGCGACCCAGATCGCCCGTTTTTCCGGTCTTCCTGTCGTCCATACCGTCGAACTGCTCGACTGGGCGACCGGAGGGCCCGTTCCTTCCGCGCTCAATCATTTGTCCCAGGAGTGAAATCATCCCGGCAAACACCTTTTCTCTCGATCAGGCGCAGGCGATTATCAGTGCGGCAATCGCGAGAGAAGACATCGCGGCCTCAAGTCGATCAGCGTTCTCGTGCCGGACGCTGGCGGTCACATGAATGCGTTGGCGCACGACGAGAAATCCTCAAATTTGCGTCCGCAGATCGCAACGGCCAAAGCAGCCGGCCGCCTGGCGTTGGGCATGTCGTCGCATGCAAGTGGCGAAACGGCCGTCGAGCGGCCGACGTTCATCAATGCCGCCGCTGGTCATCGTAGTGTGCGTAGAGCGATTGCCGATCAGGCAGCGGGTTCCGCCGCAAACGCACCAGCATTGAAGATCGCGCCGGTCTTGGCGATCACCTCGTCGAGCGTGACCCCAGGCGCCAGTTCGAGCAGCGTCAGCCCGCCCGCCTTCTTGTCGCACGCCATCACGCACAGGTCGGTGACGATCAGATCGACGACGCCCGCGCCGGTCAGCGGTAGCGTGCAGCGATCAAGGATCTTGGGATCGCCATGCTTGTTGGCGTGATCCATTACCACCACAACGCGCTTAACCCCGGCGACGAGGTCCATCGCGCCGCCCATGCCCTTCACCATCTTCCCGGGGATCGTCCAGTTGGCGATGTCGCCGTTCGCCGACACCTCCATCGCGCCGAGTACGGTGAGATCGATATGGCCGCCGCGGATCATCGCGAAGCTGTCGGCTGATGAGAAAAAACTCGATGTCGGCAGCGCCGTGATCGTCTGCTTGCCCGCGTTGATCAGATCGGGGTCGGCCTCGCCTTCATAGGGGAAGGGACCCATGCCGAGCATTCCGTTTTCAGATTGCAGCGTAACGTTGATGCCGTCCGGGATATAATTCGCGACCAGCGTCGGAATACCGATGCCAAGATTGACGTAGAAGCCGTCCTCCAGTTCGCGCGCGGCGCGCGCCGCGGCCTCTTCCCTCGACCAGGCCATTATGCCGTCCCCCTCTGCCGCACGGTCAGCTTTTCGATCCGCTTTTCGTTGATCGTGGAGAGCACGATGCGGTCGACATAGATGCCGGGCGTGTGGATCTCATCGGGATCGAAACTTCCCGCCTCGACAATCTCCTCGGCCTCGACGACGGTGATCTTTCCCGCCGTGGCCATGTTCGGATTGAAGTTGCGCGCGGTCTTGCGGAACATCAAGTTACCGGCAGGGTCCGCTCTCCACGCCTTGACGATCGAGAGGTCGGCGCGCAGCCAGGTCTCGCGTACATAGAGCTCGCCATCAAACTCCTCGACCGGTTTGCCCTCGGCGACGACGGTACCGACTCCGGTCTTGGTGTAGAAGGCCGGGATACCCGCGCCGCCCGCGCGAATGCGCTCGGCGAGCGTGCCTTGCGGGGTCAGTTCGAGTGACAGTTCGCCCGAGAAATACTGTTGCTCGAACAGCTTGTTCTCGCCGACATAGGAAGAGACCATCGTGGCGACCTGGCGTGTCTCAAGCAGCATCCACAGCCCGAAGCCATCGGAGCCCGCATTGTTCGAGATGATAGTCAGGTCCTTGACGCCGGCGCGACGGATCTCGGGAATCAGGCTTTCGGGATTGCCCGCCAGGCCGAACCCGCCCGACATGATCGTCATCCCGTCGAACAGCACGCCCTCCAGCGCGGCGGCCGGGCTGTCGTATATCTTGTTGATCATGTCTCCGATATCCTCATTGAAGCTCTATGGGCGATGCCATGGCCGCTTCTCATCGCCAGAAGACCGCCGGCGGTGCCTAAGTGGCGATCTGTTCCGCCTGCAATGCGATGAGGCAAGGATGCCGAGGCGACTGCCCTCGGCGCCAAACGCAAACGGGCACGCCCATCATGTCGTTTATGACCTCGTGGACTGGCAAGTCTGCCGCTAAGCTGCCAGCCTGCGTCGCGGAGGCAATCGGGTTGACCCTGCCAGTCCTCAGCTTCCCGCCGCCCGACGGTATTCTTGCCCTGTTCCATCCCGAGAATCCTAGGCTTTCCCGATCTCGTCGACTGCTTGCTCGACCCAATTGAGCCATTCGATATACAGATGCTCACGATGCTCTTGCAGCACAGTTTTCGGCGCCCCATTTGGAAAATAGACGCAGAGATCCAAGATACAGCCGCCCTCACAATTGCGGAACTGATGCAATATCCCACCAAGCATTGAGCCATCATCCAAGCGAAGCTGCGCGATGATTTGAATTGCTGTCGGATCCAGGTCTCCAAGCGCCAGTTCGGGTCCAACCATGCTGCTTGTAAACTTGGAGAGCACGCCGCCGGCGGATTCGGTAATCGAAAGCGGAGGTCGATCGGCCCCAGGAGGCGTCGTTTCCCACTGAATGCGGTAATGCTCTGGGTTCGCGCCCAGGACGACATCTTGCCGATCCAACGATGAGAGAAACCAACCCATAAACGCCTCAGCCGTAATTCCTTCGACCTGCAGGGTTATTCTTGAGGGGGTAAATCCGTCTGACCGGGACTGGATGTCCTTCCAAGTTTTTTCACCCCGCTCCAAATGCGGCTGAAGGAGGCGCAGCATCTCTGCCTCGCTGATCTCATTCTTAAGCACGGCTAATGCTCGCTTAGCCTGACCTAGTTCAAGGTCTCGGCGCCGACCGGCTAAGCCATGTTTATCATCGACAAGACGACATGCCTTTGAATCAAGGCGACCAGAATCAGTCATGCAATTACCCTCCAGTTATTTGCGTGGCATATGCTGCCAGCAACGGTGCCGATGGCAGAATTGGGCACTGCCAATGCCTAAATCATTCCGAATGCTTCTGATGCGGTCGATGCCGCCCGTCATATTCCGCCCAATGTGGATATGTGCTTGTCGCAGGGCAGGAGCGATCCGCGCTGCATCCTGCAACCGCGACCTCGCAACGCGGCGAGTGCGTGGGCCTGGCTTGCCGATCGACCATTTTCCGCCATACTCCTTGCTAATGGCCTGCTGTGATAATCCCGAGCGATGGACACGCGGTTCGTTCTAAAGCACCGGGGCAATATGGTTGCGAAGTCGGCCAATTCCCTCGATTTCAAGATCGATCGTGTCTCCTGGCGAGAGGAACTCGCCCCGCTCAAGGCCACATTGGCCGCCGACCGTCCCTGAGCAAATTATCTCACCGGCATGAAGTGTTTGGTCGAACGATATGAAGGATATCAATTCTTCGAACGGCACAGAAATGCCGCCAGTGTTGTTTTCTGACACGATCTTATCATTAATGCGGACGCGAACCTTTGCGTCATAAGGGTCGAATTCATCTGCCGTCACGATACAAGGACCGAGGGCATTGCCAGTATCAAAGTTCTTCGACCTGGAAGGCCCAAGGCCACTGGCCATTTCGTCTTGCTGGACGTCACGGGCGCTAAAATCGTTGTAAATTGAATATCCGAAAATGTGGCTCGACGCGGCTTCCGCCGAGATGTTCGCACCCGATTTGCCGATGACCACCGCCAGTTCCAGCTCGTAATCAATTACCTTTGAATATCGCGGCCAGCGTACGGTTTCGTCCGGCCCAACGATCGAAAGTCGATTACACGTATACCAAAATGGCCGGCTCATTGTCAGTTTTACTCTGTCGAGTTCCTGCTGGTTAAGTTCTGCACGACCCTGTGCTTTTGCCCATTGCTTGAGCCCGCCCACGAGATGGTCTTCAAAACACAGGCAGTCGCGGATCTGAATTGGCTCCGGCAACGGTGCCAGGAGCTGACCGGGTCCTTGCAGGGCAACCTTATCCGCGGGGTTGGCGGCAGCGATCAGCGACCTCGCCAATTCGAGCGCTTCGTGCCCGCCATCGATGATCGCCTGCATGTTGTGGAATGTCCTCGACGGCCCCCCGCCGAGGCGACAGTGAGCGGCTTGGAGGTCGAGGATAGCGCGCTCCGCCTCCAGCAAGACTCCGAGCGTCCCCGCGCCGGCATCATCTCGATAGGTAACTAACTTCATCGTTATCTCGCTTTAATCGAAATGCTTTTGGTGCCGCGGTATGTATGTTTTTCTCTTCGTGAGGGGCGTCTGCTGTTCCGCAAATGTCTTTGGTCGGATCCCGCTTGCCGATCGCTTACTTTCTTTTGATATGTAATCGGAGGAACGCCCTGGTCCGAGCGTGCAAGTCCCGGCGGCGGCTGGTCTCGGCCGCGTCGGCATCGCCTTCGACCGGGATCGTGAGACTGCAACGGCTCAATGGCGACAGATCGCCCACCGGCTCAGCCGCGGCCCTCGATGTCGAGATCGACCACATCCCCTGACGCCAGCTGACGCGCATGTTGGTGGCGCTCGTCGGCATCAGACTACCACTTCGCGTCGATCAGCACGCAGAAGAGGCGCGCCAACACTTCGCCGTCGTTGCGCCAGCCATGCATGCATCCCTTCTGGATCAGCACGTCGCCCGGCTCGAGCAGGACGTCTTTTTCTTCCGATAGCGCCCAAAGGCGGCCTGTCAGAAGAACGAAATAGTTTAGCGTGTCGGTCTTGTGCATCGACGGGTGCTTGGCCTTTGCGAGATAGTCCTGGCTGGGAATATGCACGCTGCCGATACCCTCATGCATGGCTTTGGGATCGAGCCACGCGCTTGGGTTGTCCGGGTGAAAATCGATGATGCGCACGACGGCGCCGCCATCGGGCGGCTCGTGAAGAAATCCCTTGCCCAGTGTCGGGTCGCCCTGCTGATTGAGCTCGGCCGGCGTTTCGGTGTTCGACCACAGATCCATCGCCATAAAGGCGGGCATGAGTGGTGGGATCGTCGAGATGTCCTGCTCCAGGACAATGTCCGACAGTCCGTCGGGCCGGACATCGAAAACATATTTCTTCGGCATTATGCGTGGACCTCTCTTGAAGGGCCGCTAGTCGCGGTAGAATCTTTGGCGCAGCCAGCGCCGGAGGCGTCCGGGACGAGTCCGCAATCTGCCTTCACGCGAGCATATTGCGGGCGAGATCGCCGAGACGAGGGTTGATACCCACTGTCCGCGGGCGTCATGCCCGGTCGGCACATTGGGTCCTGCGCTCCGCGAACCCTGATCACCCGCGCCAGGCGCCGGATTTGGTGGAGCTGTGAAGAGTTGACGACGCGCTTCTTCACAGCTCCGCCCTCCTTCAGAAGTTGATGCGTAGCTCTGCCGAGACGGTGCGTGGTGCGCCATTGAAGCTTGTCGCCGGCGATCTTAGCAACCCGGTGCTGACTCCAGCTCCAACGATATAAAACTTGTTGGTCAGATTGCGCCCGACCACTGACAGCGACCAATTATGATCGCTTGCGAACCGGATGCTGGCATTCATCAACGCATAGGCTGGTTGTGAAATCAGGGCGCGATTGAACGGTGAGAAGTAGACTCTGCCGAGCCAATTGGCATCGCCCTCGAGCACGACCTTACCCGTCGATACCGGAATCGTATATTCGGCCGACACATATGCCGAATGGGGTGGTGCCTGCGTCATCCAGTTGCCGGATAGATTCTGGACGCCGAAACCAGGCGCGGCCGGATCAGCCGTCTTAAAGTCGCGATATTTCGCGTTGAGCAGCGATCCGCTCGCGCTGATCAGCAGGTGATCCACCGGGAGGATCTGGATATCCGCTTCAATACCATCGACCCGAGCCTTGGCGGCGTTGATGATCTGGATCGCGGTGGACGTGATGATCGACGCCTGCAGATCTTTATAGTCATAGTGGAAAACAGAAACATTGGTCCGGACGCGGTGGTCGAGCCAGTCAACCTTCACACCGGCTTCGTAGTCGGTCAGCTTTTCGGGTGCGAACGGAGCTTGTCCGCCACCGAGATTGTACCCGCCGCTTTTGAAAGCGGTCGAGTAGGTCGCGTAGAGCATCGCCCCGGGACGAACCGTATATTGCAGCGTCACCTTGGGGTTGAAAGACCGCCAGGTATGCTCGCCATCCTTGATCAACGTCGTGACGTACGGCGTGGTCGGCGTATAGGGGGTGGCCAGATTGAAGGCCGTGCGATCATGGTCCTCCTTGCGCTCGACGCTGTAACGGCCGCCAACGCTCAACTTCAGCTTGCTGGTGATATTCACATCCGCCTGGGCAAAAAGCGCACCGGCGTCGGTTTTGAGGCTGCCGCCGACTTCGACGCCCTTCGTCGTGAAGCCGGGGAATGCCGCACCAATTGACACCGAGCTGAGCAGCAATGCGTTGCTGCCCCGCAGCGCCTCGTGCAAATAATAGCCGCCAACTGTCAGGCGGCCCCACGCGTCGCTGTACGAGGCTCGCAATTCCTGGCTGAATTGGTTGGCATATTCGAATTGTGTGTAGCGCCCTGCGCCGTTAGCCTTGCCGCCACCGAGTGAAGTCAGATCAGCGACCGTGTCGAACTTCGTGTTGCGATAGGCGGTTATTGACGTGACATCGATGCTGCCGAGGGTGAGTTTGCCGGTTCCGTTGACTCCCCAGACCGTGCGCTTCGCCGATGGGGTGAGGTCATTGGAAGAATCCCGAGGGTTGGATGGCACGACGCCGCCGTACAGCAGGCCGAAGGACGTGATCTCCGTAGGCGCGCTCGCCGGGCCCGCAATACCGCCATTGCCGCGGAAATGCGTCGCATAGGCGTGGTCCTTCTCGAACAAATAGTCGCCCGACACCACATAAGTGAAGTTCGAACTTGGTTCGAATTTGAGCTTGCCGCGAACCGCGCGCGTCGACTCGTCATCAACGTCAACCCCGGTCGTGATGTCTTTGCCATAGCCATCGCGGTGGACAATATCGAAGGCTAGGCGCGCACTGACGCCGTCAGCGAGCGGCCCTGTGACCGCCCCTTGCGCTTCGACGCGATTATAGCTGCCATAGCCGATCGCGACATAGCCTTCGGGATGATCGGTCGGATCATTGGTGATGACATTGATCGCGCCCGCCGTCGCGTTACGACCATAAAGGGTGCCTTGCGGGCCGCGCAGGACCTCGACGCGTGCCACGTCATAGAACGAACCGAAGATTGACGACGGGCGGCTCAGATAGACGCCATCGACATGGTAGGCGACACGCTGTTCGCCGCCGGTCGTGACGTTGTCAAACCCAAGGCCGCGGATGGAGATACGCGAGCTAGCGCCGTAGCGACTGAACTGGACGTTGGGGGTGACCGCCAGCACACCCTCAATCGAGTTGATTTGCCTCGCCGCGAGGTCGCTGCCGCTGATCGCGGTTATGGCGAGCGGGGTTCTCTGTATACTCTCGGACGTTTTCTGGGCGGTGACGATGATATCGGCCAATGTGCCTGCGTCGCTTGTCTGAGCGTCAGCGGTAGCCTGGGTTGATGCTGGCGCAGGCTGAGCGCCAACAGCAGCCGGCGTTGATGCTGGCGTGGCCTGCTGTGCCCAAGCTTCGCTCGAGACGGACAAGCCGGCTACGAGAGCGGTCGTGGTCAAGAGTTTGATGCGACGTTTCATATGCATTCCTCCCCATTTACGTCGCCCGATATTTCTCAGGTGATCGTTGAATATTTGGATCTCCTATACAGTCGTTGAATCTTTGTCAATCGAGCAAATCGGTCCGCTGAAACGGGCGCCGCGCATGGTCGGATTTTCGTGCGCGAGCGGGTATCACTGTGGCCGAGCGAGGGTGCGGCAAAAGGCAACTTAGCCGGTGCTAGGATCCCGGATTACCGCTCCGATCGAGCGACCGCACGAACGCGCGAGGTGACGACGCAGCCGCGCTGGCGGAACGCTGACGATTATCGATACCGCAGGTCCGGTTTGCGGTCAGGCCGGGAGGGGGCTCGTGGCAAGAGCGTTGATCCCTGCAACGCAGAATGTGTGCAGCTCCGCGAAAGCGACGTCGAGATCGCGCACGTCGCATGTGCCATCCGACAGAATCCTCAATCGGTCCGAGCCGGACAAGATCTGGACCAGGCCACCAACAACGAAGGTGTACGACCAAAACAGTGTCCGACGGTCTGCCCTTGGGTAGATTCCTGCGAGGACATCGACGAGCATGCGGGCGGTATCATCAAGATGCTCCTTGCGGAACGATCGGTACCGTTCGAGGAACGCGACCTGGATCGCGATGCCGCCCGAATGGCGCCACCCGCCGCTCTGATCCGCCTTGAGCTTCTCGTGAAACGGATCGAGGAAGCAAGATACAACGTCCGACAAGGAATAATGCTCAGGGAGCGCCCTGAGCCGCCGCTGACGTTCGGCACTTATATGGCCGACGCGTGCCGCATAAACCGCCTCGAACAGATTGTCCTTGGATTTGAAATGATAGTTGATCAGCGCCAGGTCGACATTGGCCTCAGAGGTAATGTCACGAAGCGACACGCCATCAAGGCCGCGCTCGGCGAATAAGCGCTCAGCGACGGTGAGAATTTTGCTGCGCGTCTCGAAACCACGGCGATGACCGCGCCGGCTCGAGCTATGGGCGTCCTGCTCACCGCTGTTGGCGATCTCGGCACTCACGTTAATAGCTTCTCCAAACGTTCATTGAATGTCTGAGCCCCTTTGGCAAACTCCTCGTCTGACAGCAAGCCGTTCCTCGCTCACGCCTGCCTCACAGCTGTAGGTATCGCAGACTTGTTTCGGCGCCGCAGTAGGTCGCGGGCTCCGGTGCGGGCTGGCGACCGCGTCGCCTGGCTGTCGTGGTATCCGCGCAGGAGTTGCTGACCGCCCGACCTTAGTTCAGACGCCGCGCCTTGCAGGCCGGGCGGTGTCGGCTTTTGGCCTCCATGTAGCAGGGGTGGGCGGTGCTCCCTGTTTGGCCCGACGCGCCCGCCCCCAACCCCGGCGCTACGCTCGGGGTGCTCCTTCATTAAGCCCTGCCGGTGCCGCCGGACGCCTTGTCGGTCCTCTTCGGTCGGCCAATGCCAAGATCCTATTGTTCCTGGCCGCAGCCAATCGTGACCCACGGCGACGGAACGAGCCTGAGATCTGCGATATCACACGCATGGCAAGTGCCACCGGCGGCGCAGTGATCGGGTTTAATCGAGGACTGTGCCGGCTCAAGAGCACCGGCCAGATCGTCGGTTATGCATGCTTGACGTCAAAGCAATGCTCCCGCGCCGAGTAAGCCTCTGCCACCGCGGATCCGCTCCGGCGGAACCAAAGCTCCTCGGTGCGCGCCATTTCGATCAGATCGTCGGGGAAGCAGCGCGCCTGAAAGGCGAGCGCGTCGTCAAAGCTGCCGTGGAGCCACTGATCATAGTCGTCAGGATGGAGAAGCACGGGCATCCGGTCGTGCACCGGCCGGATCGTCTCGTTGCACCCGGTCATGACGCCCGAATAGACATCACCCCATTCCGCGCTCTGCCGCCACAGGCCCGCCCACGCGAAGATCGGCTGCCCTTTGACGCTAAACCAGGTGCGGGTCTTTGCGC
>Ga0136846_1215827_pt1 | contig 22720 bp, 27 predicted proteins | sample HopSoiMetagenom2_FD_96841 | JGI IMG/M metagenome (GOLD analysis project Ga0136846, IMG submission 96841) | Grasslands soil microbial communities from Hopland, California, USA - 2 Assembly 2016 (version 4) | ecosystem: Environmental > Terrestrial > Soil > Grasslands | place: USA: Hopland... | reverse complement strand
CGTCACGCTCCCTGCGTCGCGCCCCCTGCCAACACCCGCTCGACCGTCTGCAGCAGCGCGGTCGGACTGAACGGCTTCGTGAAGTACTCGTCGGCGCCGAGCCGCAACGCCCCGGCCCGGCTCTCCTCGCCCGCGGCGGTAACGACGATCACCCGAACGTCCGCGCACGCCGGATCGGCGCGAACCGCCTCCAGGACGCCGGTCCCGCTCGTTCCCGGGATGTTGAGATCGAGGAACAGAAGATCGGGCGGCGACGCGTGGATCGATGCGAGGGCGGCCTCACCGTCCGCGGCCTCGTCGATCGCGAACCCCTCCCCCTCTAAGACGAGCCGCATCGCCTCGCGCATCGTCGGATGATCCTCGACGATCAAGATCCGGCGCTCACCGCCGGCCATCCCCGTCATGCGAGCAGCCGATCGGCGAAGGCGGCCGGGTCGAATGGGCGGAGGTCGTCGGGTCCCTCGCCGACGCCGACGTAGCGGATCGGCAGATCGAGCTCCTCGCGCACCGCGAGCACGATGCCGCCGCGCGCCGACCCGTCGGTCTTGGTCAAGATCACGCCCGTCACGTCGACGGCGTCGGTGAACGCCCGCGCCTGCGCGATACCGTTCTGACCGGTCTGCGCGTCGAGGACGAGCAAGGTCTCGGTGACCGTACCGCCCGCCTTCTCGATGACGCGCTTGACCTTGGCGAGCTCCTGCATCAGCGGCTCCTTCGTGTGCAACCGTCCCGCGGTGTCGACCAGCAGGACGTCGACCTGCCGCGCCGTCGCGGACGTCACGGCGTCGTACGCGACGGCGCTCGGGTCGGCCCCACGGTCCTGGCTGACCAGCTGCGCGCCGGCCCGTTGCGCCCAGACCTCGAGCTGTTCGCCCGCGGCCGCACGGAACGTGTCGGCGGCGGCCAGGCTGACGCGCTTCCCGTCGCGAACGAGCCGACCGGCGAGCTTGCCGATCGTCGTGGTCTTGCCCGACCCGTTGACCCCGACGACCAGGATCACATCAAGCCCGGGTGCGTCAAGATCGACCGGACGCTCCGGTCCGAGCACGTCCACGATCTCGTTGCGCAGGAGCTCGACCGGGTCGCCGCCCCCGCGCGTCCGCAGACGGGCGAGCAGGTCGGCGGTCGCGCGGGGGCCGACGTCAGCCTTCAACAACACGTCCTCCATCGCCGCCCAGGGGTCGCCGTGGGCGGACGATCCGAACGCAGCGCGCACGCGCGCGCCGATCCCGGTGGGTCCGAAGCCGCCCGCGGATCCGGACGGTGCGGCGCGCCGCGGGGCGGGCGCGGTCCGCGTCGACGTGCTCGCGCCACGCCGAACGAAGACGACGACGAGCAGGACGACGACGACGATCGCGACGGCGGTGACGAGCAGCGGAGCCACGGTGGCGTCAGCCTACCGGAGGGCTCGCCAACTCCTGGCTGGCGGGCACGGCGACGACCGGCGGCACGTCTGTGCCGGCGTGGTCGAGCCGCTGGGCGACGACCTTCGTCGTGCCGTCGCTGTTCAGCGAGATGCCGTAGAGCATGCCCGCGATCTCCATCGTCCGCTTCTGGTGGGTGACGATCAGGACCTGCGACTGCGCCGCGAAGCCGTCCACGAGCTTCAGGAATCGGTGCAGGTTCACGTCGTCCAGCGCGGGCTCGACCTCGTCCATCAGGTAGAAGGGCGAGGGCCGCGCGGTGAAGATCGCGAACAGGAACGCCATCGCGGTGAGCGAGCGCTCGCCACCGGACAGCAGGGAGATGCGCCGCACGCGCTTGCGCCCGGGGCTCGCCTCGATCTCGATCCCCGACGCGAGCGGATCGGCCGGGTCGGTCAGCACCAGTCGCCCTTGACCGCCCGGGAACAGCTCCGCGATCAGCCGCTCGAAGTGCTCGGCGACGTCGCGGTAAGCAGAGGTGAAGATCTCGGTGATCTGGCGGTCGATCTGCGTGATCACCTCGAGCAGGTCGCGACGCGCCTTGCGGACGTCGTCGAGTTCGCGCTGCATGAAGTCGTGCCGTTCCTGCAGCGACTCGAGCTCGCCGGTCGCGAGCAGATTGACCCGGCCGAGCAGCGCGAGACGTCGCTGGACGAGATCTTGGCGCTTCTCGATCGTCTCCACGGAGTCGTCGTCGGTCAGCGTCGCGAGCAGCTCCTCCGGGTCGGCCTGGAACCCTTCGCGGAGCAGACGCTCCGCCTCGGCGATCCGGCGCTCGATGTCGCCGCGGAGCCGGTCTTCGTCCTCGTAGCGGCGGCGGAGCTCGTCGAGCGCCGTGGAGGCGTCGCGCCAGCTCTTGTTGATCGCCGCCTCGCGCTCGGCGGCCTCGCGCTCAGCGACGGCCGCGGCCTCGCGAGCGGTGGTGGCCCCCGCGAACGTCTCGTCGGCGGTCGCGACCGCAGCCTCAGCCGCCGATCTCGCCGTTTCTGCGGCGTCGAGCTCCTCCCGGAGACGAACCGGATCGTGCGACGCGAGCTCGTCGCGCTCCGTCCGCAGCTCGTGCGCGCGGCGATCCAGCGTCACCCGCTCGCGGCGAAGGGTCTCGACGCTCACCCGAAGGTGGATGGGCGCCTGCGGCAACGGTGGCAGGTCGGGGATCACGGCGTCGACCAATGGGCCCATCGCGGATAGCCGATCTCGTGCGGCGGCCGCGGTCTCGGCCACCGCCGCGAGACGCTGCGACAGCAGGTCGGCCTCGGTACGCATCGCGACGAGCTCGCGCTCCGCGGCGGTCGAGCGGCCGGCCGCCTCGGTGATCTCCGCGTCGGCCGCGTCGATCTGTTCTTGCAGGAACGCGACCTCGCCGCCGATCTCCTCGAGCCGCGATGTGCGCGGCCGCAGCTGTTGATCGGTCGCGGACAGGTCGTGCGCGAGGACCTGCAGCTCCGCGAGGATCTCGCGCAGACGCACGTCGGCCGCCCGCGCGGTGTGGATCACGGCCGGGCCGACGAGGACGCCTTCGGCCGTGACGAACGACGCGTCGGGATTCTCGCGCTGCTTGCGGGCGGCCTCGTCGACGGTGGACGCGAGGTAGACGTCCCGAAGGACGGTCGACACGATGCCGCGCGCGGCCGGCTCGGCGTCCACGGCGGCGAGGAGCTGGCGCTCCCCGGCGAGCCCGATCGGCACCGGGCCCCCGGCGGCGATCGCGAGGATCGCACCGTCGCCACGCCGCGCGTCGGCGAGCGCGAGCGCGCCGTCGTCGTAGACGACGGCGTCGGCGAGGGGCCCGAGCGCCGCGACGAGCGCGCGCTCGAGGCCGTGCTCGATCCGGACCAGGTCTTTCAAGAGGCCCGCGGCGCGACCGCCGTGCTCGGCGAGGAACCGCGAGCCCGGCGTCTCCTCGATGTCGCGGCGGCGCGCGTCGAGCAGATCCTTGCGCGCCTGCATGCGGACGCGCGCCTCGGTCAACTCCTCGATGCGGTCGACGAGCGTGCGGCGCTCGTCGTCGAGCTGGCGGCGTCGCTCGGCGAGCGGCGCGGTCTGCCCATCCAGGTGTTCGATGTCGGCCTCGATCTCGTCGCGCGCGGCTTCGGCGGTCGAGATCCGGCCGCGCAAGGCGTCGAGGGACCCGCCCAACCGCTCCTGTTCGTGCTCGGCGCTCGCGAGCGTGCCGCGGATCGCGTCGGCCTCGGCCCGGCGCGACGCGGCCTCCTCACCGATCCGGCGGCGCTGCTCCTCGATCTGATGACGCTCGTCCTCGGCGCGCCGGTGCGCGTCCTCGGCCGCCCCGAGCTCTCCCTCGCTCCGCTCGAGGTCGGCGACCACGGTTCCGACTGCGTCGTCGACCCGCGCGAGCTCCGCGGCGACCGTGTCCATCCGCGCCGCGATCGTGGCTTCGCTCGCCAGCGCCTGCCGCGCGGTCGTCTCGCGCTCGACGGCCGCTCGATAGGTCTGCTCGGTGCGCTCGCGATCGCCGGCTGCGGCGCGGAACGCGCGCTCGGCGTCCGCCAGCGCCGTCGTCGCCTCGGCGCGCGCGTCGGCGCCTGCGAGCACCTCACCGTCGAGCGCGTCCAGCCGCTCGCGCGCCGCCCGGCGTTCATCGAGGCCCTGGTCCCAGCCGCCCTGACGGCGCTCGCGCTCTCGGCGCAGGGCGCGCAGCCGCGCCGCGGCGAGCTTGCCGGCGAGCGCGTCGGCCTCGGCGGTGAACTCCTCATGCTTCTTGGCGGACTCGGCCTGCTGCTTCAGCGGCTTCAGCTGCCGCCGGAGCTCGGTCAAGACGTCGGCGAGCCGGAGCAGGTCCTGGTCGAGCCCGGTCAGCTTGCGCTCGGCGCGCTCCTTGCGCCGGCGGTGCTTCGCGATGCCGGCGGCCTCCTCGATGTATCGGCGGCGATCTTCGGGCCGCGCAAGCAGCACTTCTTCCAGCTGTCCCTGCCCCACGACGGTGTGCAGCGCGCGCCCGATACCCGACTCCGACAGCAGCTCCTGGACGTCGAGCAACCGGACCACTTGCCCGCTGATCCGGTACTCGGACTCGCCGCTGCGGAAGATCGTGCGGCTGATCTCGATCTCCGACATCGCGACCGGGATCTTGCCGGCCTCGTTGTCGATCACGAGCTTGACCTCGGCCATGCCGAGAGCGGGACGCGACGGGGTGCCCGCGAAGATCACATCGGCCATCTGCCCACCGCGAAGCGCGCGGGCGCCCTGCTCGCCGAGCGCCCAACTGATCGCGTCGACCAGATTGGACTTCCCCGATCCGTTCGGACCCACGATCACCGACACGCCCGGGGCGAACTCCAACACCGTCTTGTCCGCGAACGACTTGAACCCGCGGATCGTGATCGAGCGGAGGAACATCGCGCGGATGCTAACAGGCATGTGATTCTCCGGAGGGGAGGCGCGCCGGTTCCACTATCGCCGCTGGTCACGGCCCACGTCTAGCCCGCGATGCGGAACCCGTCGAGCCCCTCGGGGGCCTCGTCGGCCGCCTCGACGCCTTCGACCCGTGCGCCGTCGGGGCCGCGGCGACACCAGACGGTCAGCGCTTCTACCGCAGCCGCTTCGCCCTCGAAGACCGCCTCGACCGACCCGTCGTCACGGTTGCGCACCCATCCCGCGACGTCGCGACGCGACGCCTCACGCGCGCACGTCGCCCGGAAGAAGACACCTTGCACCGATCCCCAGACGAGAACGCGCCGCCGGACGGTCACGATGTCAGTCCGCGGGCGCGTTCGTGCGCTCGACGCGGAAGTCCTCCTCGGGCGCATAGTCCGCCGCGACGAAGGCCTTGGCAGCCTCCTGGGCGAGCTTCTTCGTCGGGAAGTGACCGATCACGAGCCAGTGCTCCCCTCGGGAGCACGGTGCTGCAGCGTCCAGCCAGGATCTCCTTCGGACCAGTACCTCGACGCCGACAAGGCGAGCACGGCGAGGAGCGGAGCGTTGATCCTCCTTGCGACCCCGTCGCGCCTCGGTCAGCTCTGGCACTGCGGACAGTAATAAGAGGAGCGCTGCGAGATCTTCACCGACTGGATCGGCGTGCGGCACCGCCGGCACGGGAGCCCCAGCCGGTCGTAGACCTTGAGCTCGTTCTGGTACGAGCCCGGTTCGCCGAACAGATCGAGATAGGCCTCGTCGGATAGCGTCGTGCCGCGCGCCTTGATCGACTCCTGCAGGACCTCTTGGATCGCCCGATAGAGCCGGCGCACCTCTTGCGAGGACAACGTGTTGCTGATCCGGTCGTACCGCAGGCCGGCGCCGAAGAGCACCTCGTCGGAGTAGATGTTGCCGAGGCCGCTGATGAACTTCTGGTCCATCAACAGCTGCTTCATCTTCGCGCCCTTCTCGGCGAGGAGGTACTGGAACGCCGGCCACGTGAAGACCTGGTCGAGCGGATCGATCGCGATGTGCTGGAGGTCCTTCACCTTGCCCATCTCGTCGGGCGAGACGACGAACACCTCGCCGAACGTCCGCGGGTCGATGAAGCGCAGATCGCCTCCCTGCTGGAACGTCGCGATCACATGCGTGTGCGGCGCCAATGCGAGGCGCCCGTTCCCCCGTTGGAACCGGCCGCTCATCCCGAAATGGACGACCCACACGTCGCCGCCGTCCAGATGCAGCAGTACGTACTTGCCGCGGCGTTCGGCCTTCAGGAGCTTGTGGCCGGCCAAACGCGACGTGAAGTCTTTCCGCGTCTTGTGACGCCGGATCGACCGCATCGCGTTCTTGGTGCCTTTGACCTCGACGGTCTTGATCTTCTTGCCCACGACGTCGCGATCGAGATCGCGACGCATCACCTCGACTTCGGGAAGCTCCATCGCCCCTCCTCGGATGTCTCCCCGTCGACGCGCCCGCGTAGACGTTCGTAGGCCTCGCGTGCAGCATGCTGCTCGGCCTCCTTCTTGGTGCGCCCGGCGCCCGCGCCGAGCCGCTCCCCCGCCACCGACACCGTGGCGGTGAAGTCCTTCTGGTGGTCCGGACCCGATTCCTCGACCTCGTAGGCCGGCAAAGCTCGTTGCCGCTGCGAGGCGAGCTCTTGCAACGCGGTCTTGAAGTCGCGGTCGCCCTCGCCGCGGACGTACGCCTCCATTCGAGGCCGGAACAGCCGCTCGATCAGCTCCGTGGCGACGTCAAGACCGCGGTCCAGGTACACGGCGCCGAAGATCGCCTCGAGCGCGTCGGCGAGGATGCTCGCCTTATCGCGGCCGCCCGAGCCCTCCTCCCCCTTGCCGAGCAGCACCAGCTCGCCGATCCCGAGACCGCGTGCGACATCGGCGAGGGCGTGCATGTTCACGATGGCCGCGCGGAGCTTCGCGAGCTGACCCTCGGCCAGGTCCGGATACGACCGGTAGGCCATGTCCGTGACGATCAGGCCGAGCACCGAGTCGCCCAGGAACTCCAGGCGCTCGTTCGTGACGTCGAGCCCCTGCTCGAACGCGAACGACCGGTGGGTGAGGGCGGCCTCGCGAAGGCCCGGATCGCGGAAGGCGACGCCGAGGGCCCCGTCCAGGGCGCCGACCGGAACCGCCTCGGGGGATCCCACCTGGTTACTCGACCTCGATCGCCTGGCGGCCGGCGTAGTAGCCGCAGTTCGCGCAGACGCGGTGCGGCTGCTTCGGTTGCTTGCACTGCGGGCAGGCGCTGTATGCGCTGGCCGACGCCTTCCATGTCGCCCGCCGCTTGGCGGTGCGGGTCTTGCTCTGCTTCTTCTTGGGGACTGCCATCGTGGATTCCTCCTGGGAAGACCGGATCAGGCCGGGTCGTCGTTCGTCGGGAGCTCGAGCAGCAGGTCGGACAGCACTGCGAAACGGGGATCGATCGTGTCGTGACCCGGGCATTCGCCCAGGTTCCGGTTGCCCCCGCATGTCGGGCACAAGCCCTTGCAATCGGGCCGGCACAGCGGGGCGAACGGCATCTCGACGCCGACCGCATCGCGAACGATCTGGTCGATGTCGATCTGTTCGTCGACGAGGAGGTAGCCCTCGTCGTCGGCCTCGTCGGGATCGGCGGCGGGGCGGGTCACGAGCTCGGCGAGCTCGACGGTGAACGGCTGTGTCTGCTCGGTCAAGCATCGGGCGCACCGCATTCGCCACGTGCCGGTGATCGTGCCCGCGACGAAGACCCCCTCGATCACTGACTCGAGCGACAGTGGACCGCCGAGCATGGCGTCCTCGGGCACCGCGACCAACTCCGTCGCGAGGCCGTCGATCGTGCCGAGCAGATCGACGGTGCGTGCGGTCCCCGGATGACCGATGAGATCGAGCACGTCGAGCATCGGTAGCGTCATATGGATCCTTCCCCGCCCGCTTCGGCATCGAACAGGTCGGATGGCTCCGGCTGCAGGTCGGGGGGCGCCAGCTCCTGCTCGGCGACCGTCGTCGGCGAGCGCAACCGATCGCGGCCGACCTCGACCTGATCGAGCGTCTTCGCCAGCCCGCGGGCGGTGCCCTGCGCGTCCTCGAGGATCTTGCGCAGCGCGATCTCGAACTGCGCAAGCTTCGCGTCGACATAGTCCTCGGCCTCGCGGCGCATCGCGCCGGTGGTGTCCTCGGCTTCCTGCAGCATGCGCGCCGACTCCTCCTGCGCGCGCTTGGCGACGGCGTCCTTCAGCGCCATCCGCCGCTGGTCCTCGCGGGCCTGCTCCACGATCCGGTCGCCCTCGGCGCGCGCCTTGGCGAGGAGCTCCTCGCGGTCCTTCACGACCCAGCGCGCCTGCTTGATCTCCTCGGGGAGCGACTCCTGCATCTCGTGGAGCATCTCGAGCACCTCGTCGCGGCTGATCAGCACCGACGACGACAACGGCATCGACTTCGCGTCGCGCACGATCTGCTCGAGTTGGGCCAGCCGGCCGGCGAGATCCATCAGGCGGCTCCAAGCCGATCGACCAGCGCCTTGCGCACGACGTCGGGGACGAGCCCCTCTACATCGCCGCCGTGCCGCGCCACCTCCTTGACGAGGGACGACGACAGGAACGACCACTTGGGGCTCGTCGCGAGGAACAGCGTCTCGATGCCGCCGATACGTTGGTTCATCTGTGCCATCTGGATCTCGTATTCGTAGTCACTCACGGCGCGAAGGCCCTTCACGATCATCTCCGCACCCTGAGACCGGGCGTAGTCGACGAGCAGACCGCCGAACGCGCCGAGGCGGACGTTCGGCTGGTCGCGCAGCGCTTCCTCGAGCAGCGCCATCCGCTCCTCGACGGTGAACAGCGGCGCCTTAGAGGGATTCTCCAAGACGGCAACCACGACCTCGTCGAACATGCCCGCGGCACGCCTAACGACGTCGAGGTGCCCGTTGGTCACCGGGTCGAACGTTCCCGGACACAGGGCGGTCAGGCCCATCGCTCCTCCCGGTACTGGGTGAGGAGGCTGTCCCCATAACGGAGCTGCCTCCGGACGGCCCAGTGTACCGGAACCACAGGAGGAGAACTCTTATGACCTCTGGTCACCACGACGGTCCAGCCCTCCGGGGCAAGCCATCCCGCGTCGAGGGAGGCCAAGACGCCGCCCAGCGCGGTGCCGTCGAGCTCGTACGGCGGATCGCAGAACACGATATCGAACGGCCGTTGCGCCGCAGGCGTTGCGGTGAGCCAGCGCTCGACGGCTGCTCTGACGACGGTGCCGCCGACCTCGAACCCGGTCAGTCGGAGGTTCTCGCGGATCGCCGAAGCAGCTGCGGTGCTCCGATCGACGAAGGTCGCGCGGTCGGCGCCGCGAGACAGCGCCTCGATGCCCGTGGCCCCGGTGCCCGCGAACAGATCGAGGCAGTGCGCGTCATCGACGAGGCCGCCGAGGCTCGCGAACAGGCCCTCGCGGGCCATGTCGGACAACGGTCGCGTGCCGGCGGGCACCCGGGTGAGCCGCACCCCCTTGGCGCTCCCGGCGATCACCCGCACGAACGGCGAGCCTACCGGCCGCGGCCGGACGGTCTCAGGAGCGGAAGAGCCAGTCGATCGATCCGGCGAACCGATCCTCGAGCTCGGCTCGCAGGTCGGGATGGCGCTCGAGCGTTGGGTCGTCGTCGATCAGCGCGAACGCCCGGTCGCGGGCCCTCGCGATCAGATCGGCATCTTCCGCCAGGCGCGCGAGCTTGAGGTCTGGCATCCCCGACTGTCGCACGTCGAACAGGGTGCCCTCGCCCCGCAGACGGAGGTCCTCGTCGGCGAGCGCGAAGCCGTCCGTCGTCGACACCATCGCATCGATCCGCGCGCGGGCCTCGTCGTTGCCGGGCTCGGAAGCATCGAACAGGACGCAGGTCGCGTCCAAGCCGCCGCGACCGATGCGGCCGCGGAGCTGATGGAGCTGCGCGAGGCCGAAGCGCTCCGCGTTCTCGACGAGCATCACGGTCGCGTTCGGCACGTCGACGCCGACCTCGATCACCGTCGTCGAGATCAAGACGTCGGCCTCGCCCGTTCGGAATCGCTCCATCGTCCCGTCCTTCTCCTTCGGGCGCATGCGACCGTGCAGGAGCGCGACGTCGAGCTCCGGGAAGACGTCGGCGCGCAGGCGGTCGGCCTCCGCCTCAGCGGCACGCACCTGCGTGCGGTTGCCCTCGTCGATCGCGGCGCAAACGACGAAGGCCTGATGCCCGGCCGCGACCTCGTGACGCACGAGCGCTTCGGCGGCCGTGCGGTCCTCGGCGGTCCGCGCGGCGATCGTACGAACCGGCCGCCTCCCCGCCGGGAGCTCGTCGATCACCGCGACGTCGAGATCGCCGTAGTACGTCAAGGCGAGCGTCCGCGGGATCGGCGTTGCGGTCATGATGAGGACGTCGATGTCACCGGCGCCCTTGCCGGACAGCGCCGTGCGCTGATGCAGTCCGAACCGGTGTTGCTCGTCGATCACCGCGAGGCTCAGGTCGGCGAACGTCACGCCCTCCTGTACGAGCGCATGCGTTCCGATCACGAGGTCGAGCGATCCGTCGGCGGCGCCCTTGACGACGCGCTCGCGGTCGGTCCCCGTCACGCTTCCCGACAGCAGCGCGTACGTCATCGCGGGCGGCGCGTCGGGCGTTTCGCCGAACAGCGAGTGTTGATCCGATGGTCCGTTGCCCCCGCGCGCTCCGTACGGCGCCGCGCCGATCCGCGCGAGGAGTGACGTGACGGATCGCAGGTGCTGGCCGGCGAGGACCTCGGTCGGCGCCATGATCGCGGCCTGGTGGCCCGACGCGATCGCGACCAAACACGCGTGCACGGCGACGAGCGTCTTCCCCGATCCCACGTCGCCCTGGAGCAACAGGTTCATCGGCTGCGGCGCGGCCATGCGCCCGTCGACGTCGGCGATCGCCCGACGCTGCGCTGCGGTGGGCTCGAACGGCAGCGACGCATCGAACGCTTCGAGCAGCGGTGCCGTCGTTGCGTGTGCGATACCGGTGCGCTCCGCCGCGAGCCGGCGGCGGCGGAACCCGACGCCGAGCTCGAGCGTGAACAGCTCGTCGAACTTCAGCCGCTCGCGCGCCGTGTCGAGCTCCGGCTGGTCGGCCGGGAAGTGGATCCAACGCAGCGCCTGATCGCGATCCGTCAGCGACTCGGCTGCGCGGAGATCGTCCGGGATGGGATCGGGGAGCGACGGCATCTGCTCGAGCGCTCGCCACACCAACTCACGGATCGTTCTCGGGCTGATCCCTTCGGCGGCGCGATGGACCGGTGTGATCCGGCCGGTGTGGACGAGATCCTGCTCGTCGCTCCGCAGGACCTCGATCTCCTGATTCGCGAGCTGCAACCGATGCCGGTACAGCTGCACCGTGCCGGAGACCGCGACTTCCATCCCCTCGCGATACAGACCGGCCGCCCACGGCTGATTGAAGAACGTGAGGTCGAGGAACCCGGTGCCGTCGCCGATCGTGACCGTGACCATCGCCTGCCGGCGGCGGGTCTGGCGCTTCTTCACGGAGCGGACCGTGGCGATCACCGTCGCGAACGCGTCGATCGTGAGTTGGCCGATCGGCAGAACGAGCGACCGGTCGATGTAGCGGCGAGGGTAATGGTGCAGGAGCTCCCCGACCGTCTCGATGCCGAGCGCGTCTTGGAGCACGACGTCGGCCTCCGGGCCTTTGGACCGGCCCATGCGCCTGGTCGCGAGCCGCCCGTCGATGGCCACGATCGGGTCGCCGGTCATCAGCGGCATCGGGCGCCCTCCACGTTTCCCGGTTCTACCATGCCCACATGACATCGAGGTCGGTACGCGTCGTCGCCGCGACGGTAGCGCTCGCGGCGCTCGTCGCGTGCACGTCGAGCCAGGCGACCACGACGAGCGCACCGACATGGCCCTCGCCGGTGGACGCCCTGCCGACGATGGACCCCACCGCTTTCCACGACCTGATCGCCCAGCAGAAGGGCCACCCTGTGCTCGTGAACATCTGGGCATCGTGGTGCGGCCCGTGCATCACGGAGGCGCCGGATCTGGCGGCCGCTCACGCCAAATACGGCGGCACCGTCCGGTTCATCGGCGTGGACGCGCAGGACGACCGCTCCGGTGCCACAACCTTCATCCATGAGCACCAGCTGGCCTACCCCAGCGTGTTCGATCCATCCAATGCGATCGCCGTGTCCTACGGGCTGTTCAGCCCACCGGACACCCTATTCTTCGATGCGAACGGCACCCTGGTGAAGACGTTCCCCGGGCAGATCTCGCGCGACGCGCTGATGTCGAACCTGCAAGCCATCGCGGGTTAAGCCGCGACCCTTTGGTACCCTTGGGCCGCTATGGCAGCCGTCTGCGACATCTGTGGGAAGAAGCCCTGGTTCGGCAAGGCCGTGACGTTCTCGCACAAGCGGAACAACCGGCGTTGGGACCCGAACATCCAGCGCGTGCGCGCGCTGATCAACGGCTCCCCCAAGCGTGTCAACGCGTGCACGAGCTGCATCAAGGCCGGCAAGGTCGTCCGCGCGGCCCGCGGCTGAGCGCCGCCGGCCCGGGCGTTCACCCGATGATCGCGTTCGCGAAGCGGTAGCCCGCCTTCCCATCCTGTTTCGTCCGGTACATCGCCTCGTCGGCCCGCGCGACGACCGAGGCCGCGGACTCCCCGAGTGACCCGATCGCGACGCCGACGCTCGCCGTGACCGTCGCGACGCCGGCCGCCACGGCGATCGGCTGTCCGACCGCTTGCACGACGCGCGTGGCGATCTTCTCCGCGTCGTCGGGCGACGCCAGGTTCTCGCAGAGGATCACGAACTCGTCGCCGCCGAGCCGGGCGACGATGTCGCCCGGCCGGATCACCGACTCCAACCGCCGAGCGGTCTCCGACAGCACCCGGTCGCCGGCCTGATGGCCGAAGACGTCGTTCACGTCCTTGAAGCCGTCGAGGTCCATATAGAGGACCGCGAGGGCCCGGCGTGCGCGCTCGGCGCGGAACACCGCACGCACCAACAGCTCGTCGAAGAGTTTGCGGTTGGCCAACCCGGTGAGCGGGTCGTGGGTGGCCTGGTGCTCGAGCTGGTCCTCGTGGAGCTTGCGGACGGTCGCGTCACGCGCGATCAACGTGAACATCTCGACTCCGTGCACGGAGGTCGAGGTGAGCGACACGTCGACCGGCACGGTCGCCTCGTCCTTGCATCGCGCCTCGACCATATGCTCGTTCTCCTCCCATCGAACGTCGCGCAGCCCGCCGCGACCGTGGGAAACCGCGAGCGCCGGGATCAGGTCGCCGACGGGACGACCGACGAGCTCCGTCTCGGTCCATGAGAACAGCTGCTCCGCGGCGGGGTTCGCCGACTCGATGTGACCGACGGAATCGGTGGTCACGATCGCCTCGACGGCGCTGTCCATCACCGCCTTGGCGCGCGCCTCCGACGCCGCGAGGTCGATCCCCAGGCGGGTGGCCATGTCCAGGGCGGCGATGCGCGACCGTCCCAACAGGAACAGGACCATCGCGGCAACGAGCGTCGCCGTGATGCCTCCGGCGAACGGCGCCCACGGATAGCCGAACGCGTCGGACGCGAAGGCCTTGGTCGCCGACAGCTGGATCGTCCAGGGCGTCCCGTCGATCACGTCATGATCCGTGTTCGACAGCTCCACAGGATCGTCGCTTGCGGCATGCGGTCCCACCGCCGTGCCGAGCACCGCGCCATCGGTATCCCATCCAACCGACGCGATCACGCCGGTTGCCGGCTCGCCCAACATCTCACGAGCGAGGATCGAAGGGTCCAGCGTCGCGCCGGCCCAGCCCACGAACCTGCCGTGGCGGTGCACCGGCACCACCAGCTGCATCCGCATCTGCCGGTACGGGTTCGCCTTGGGCGGTGTCATCGTCAGGCCACCGTTGCGGCCCGCCTGCTCCAACGCGGCGCGCGCGCTCGCGTCCGCCGACAGGTCGCTGTACAGCAGGGTCGGCGCCGCGGTGATCGGCGCAACCATCGTGACCGGGTAGTTCCACACCCCGGACGCGTTGCCACGGCGCCGCTCGATGAACTCCAGGCCGATCACCGCAGGGTGCGCGTCGGTGAGTTCGAGCGAGTCGGCGAACCGGGCGAACTGCCCAGGACTTGGATCCGCGACCTCGAGGAAACCCTGCGTGACGGTGAGCATCCGTCGGTAGTCGCGCACCGTGTCCTCGACGTGTGTGCGCTGGGCTGCGCCGGCGTCGTCGAACCGCGCCTGCGCCGCATCCTGGCGATCCGCTCCCCACGACGAGGAAACGACCAACGACAAGGTCACGCCGATGGCGAGGGCACCGACGGCCGCGAAGATCAGCCATCGGCCACGGCTGCGGTGCTGTTGCCTCGCCGCCTCGAACGTGAGCCCTTTGCGCATGCGTTCCTCCGCGCCGCGCCTGTTGCGACGCACCCACGAAGCGTCGACCGGTCGAGCGGCCGACTTGACGGCGCCGCCATCCCATCCGGGGATGGCCCCGGCGGACTAGTCCGGAGCAGAGGAATGCTTGCGCGGCAGGGCGACATCGATGACCGGACTAGCCATCGGGGGCGACGGTGCCTTCCGATACACTTGGCCCGTTCTCCACTCCCCGACGACGCTGGGTATGGCGTCTTCGTTCCGATCCGAGGAGGCCCACGTGTCACAGGTGTTCGATAACCCGTCCCCAGATGAGCTTCGGGCGTTCACAGAAGAGATGCCCGAGACCCGCATCTCGGGCTTCGGCAACGTCAACGTGCAAACCACGGTGCTGTCGCGCTCGGCGGGATCGACCTACGTCGTCGACCGCGAGTCCAGCGGCAAGACGATGAGCCGCGCCGACTACGGCACCATCGCGGCCGCGCAGGAGGCCTACATCGCCGAGCACGACATGATCGTTATCGACGGCTACATCGGCAACGACCCCGAGATGCGCTCCGCCGCCCGGCTGGTCATGGAGAAGCGCTATGCCAACGTCGCCGGGATGCAGCAGAAGCTCTACTTCGAGCGCACCGACGGCGCGGAGCCGCAGGTGCAGGTCATCTACACCCCCGGCCTCAAAGCCGACGGCTACCCCGACGACCGCGTGATCGCGGTCGACCTCGACAGCTACACGACGCGCGTCCTCAACTCCGACTACTTCGGTGAGTCGAAGAAGGGCGGCCTGCGGATGTGGAACGACATCGTCTACAACAAGGGCGGTCTCGCCCTGCACGCCGGGCTCAAGGTGATCCCGACGGCCAACGGCGACAAGGTGTTCATGATCATCGGGTTGTCGGGCACCGGCAAGACGACGACGACGTTCACGACGCAGAACGGCTCCCGGCCGATCCAAGACGACTTCGTCGGCCTGATGCCCGGTGGCAAGGCGTCCGGCACCGAGAACGGCTGCTTCGCGAAGACCTTCGGTCTGGACCCCGACTTCGAGCCGTCCATCCACGGCGCGGTCGTCAAGCCGACGACGTACCTCGAGAACGTGTATCAGGACGATGACGGCACGGTCGACTTCTTCAACGAGCACTACACCAAGAACGGCCGCGCGGTGTTCGAGATGCAGGACCTGCTGTCGTTCGAGGACGCGCAGAACGTCGGTCCCGTCGACTACCTGCTGATCCTCAACCGCAACGAGAACATCATCCCCGCGGTCGCGAAGCTCAACCTCGAGCAGGCGGCCGCGTTCTTCATGCTCGGCGAGACGACGGGCACCGCGGCGGGCGGCGCGGCCGAGGAGGGCAAGTTCCTGCGCGTGCCCGGCACGAACCCGTTCTTCCCGCTCCCCCACGGGCTCCAGGGCAACCGGTTGCTGGAGCTGCTCGCGACGCACCCGATCGAGACGTACCTGTTGAACACCGGCCGCGTGGGTGGCAAGGACGGCGACGATCGCTCGAAGAAGCTGCGGATCCCCGACACGTCGGCGTGCGTCAAGGGGATCGCCGAACAGTCGATCGTGTTCGACGAAGACCCGGACTTCGGCTACCACGTCGCGTCGTCGGTGCCGGAGCTCGACGACGCCGAGAAGCTGCAGCCCCGTCGCCTCTACGAGACGCAGGGTCGCGCCGACGAGTACCGCGGGATCGTCGAGCGATTGAAGAGCGAGCGGGTCACCCACCTGCAGCAGTTCACGCAGCTGTCCGAGGACATCATCAAGGCCGTCGGGTAGCGCTCGTCACGACGCAGGAGGCCGGGGCTCGTCCCTGGCCTCGTCGCGTTCGGGCTCCGTGCCCGACCACGCGTCGCGCGCCCCGAGGAACCACCCCGCCAGCAGCTGCATCGCGCCGAGCGCGAGGAACACGATGATCAGCCACGCGAACTGGCTCGCGTCGTCGGTGTAGGCGCGTCCGACGGTGTGGATCGTGCCGAACAGCACGAACATCCCAGCGGCGAGCAGCCACGTCCCGACCCGCCCGGTCACGAACGCCGCGAACAGCAGCTCGTCGGTCAGGTCCGCGGTTCGGACCGGATGACGGAACCAGTAGACGGCCGACCGCACCCCGAGCGCCGCGAACACGACCGCGAAACCGAGCTCGACCGGACCGATCTCCGCGCCGAACACAGACACGGCGAGCGTGCTCATCCTGCGGCCGCCCGGAGCAGGTCGCGAACCGCTGCGTCCCCGACCTGGTCGAAGTCGGCGTAGTACTGGCCGACCGAGCGCAGATCGCGCGGCGTGAGGACCGCGATCACGCCATCGAACGCGTCGGCCACCCTTCGCTCGAACCCCATCGGCGCGACGGGGACGGCCAGGACCACCCGGCGCGCGCCGGCACGGCGCGCCCACAAGCCCGCCGCCCGCGCCGTGCTGCCGGTGGCAACACCGTCGTCGACGACGACGGCGGTCACGCCTCGGACGTCGGGCTCCGGGCCGTACGCCGCGGCCCGGCGCGCCACCTCGGCCTCCACCCGTGCCGACTCGCGCGCGAGCCACCGCTCGCTGACCGACACGACGGTGACGACGTCAGGTTCGAGCACACGGACGCCGGGCGCCACCGCGCCGATCCCGAGCTCGGGGTTGCCGGGCGCGCCGAGCTTCTTCGTCACGATCGCGCCGAGCGCCAAACCCAGGCGTTCCGCGACGCGGGCCGCGACCACCACGCCGCCGCGCGGGATGCCGAGCACCGTTGCGGGCGGCTCGATCGCGCCGCGCAACGCGTCCGCGAGCCGGGTCCCGGCGTCGGCGCGGTCGAGGAACGCTGGTGCCGCCATGTGCCCATCATCCGGCGTTGCGTCCGTTCCGGCCCGGGCCGTAGCATGTGCGCTCGTCCACGCGAGGAGGCCCAACCGATGGTGCACGCGTACGTCCTGATCCAGACCGAGGTGGGCAAAGCCGCCGCCGTCGCGGCTGAGGTGCGCGCCGTCCCCGGGGTCACCGAGGCTGAGGACGTCACCGGCCCCTACGACGTGATCGTCCGTGCCGAGGCCGAGACCGTCGACGACCTCGGGAAGCTGGTCGTGGCGCGGATCCAGTCGGTCGAGGGCATCACCCGCACGCTCACCTGTCCCGTCGTCCACCTGTAACGACGCGCCCTACGCGCCCTCGTGCAGCTCCGGCACGTCGACGCGCTTGGCGCGTTCGGCTTCGAACCGTTCGACGGCGAGATCGAGCAGCGTGGTGACGAGCTCCGCGTAGGACACACCGCTCGCGCCCCAGAGTTTCGGGTACATCGAGATCGACGTGAACCCGGGGATCGTGTTGATCTCGTTCAGCCAGACGGCCTCCTCCTGCACGAAGCAGTCGACGCGCGCCATCCCCGCACATGCGACCGTCGTGAACGCGGTGACCGCCAGCTGTTGCACGCGCGACGCGAGTGCAGGGTCGAGCGGCGCGGGGATCACGAGCCGCGCACCGTGCTCGTCGAGGTACTTCGCCTCGTAGTCGTAGAACGCGTGCCCCTCCGGCACGATCTCCCCGCACACCGAGGCGACCGGGTCGTCGTTGCCGAGTACCGCGCATTCGATCTCGCGGACCGGCTCGATCCCGTGCTCGATCACGATCTTGCGCTCGAAGCGGAAGGCGGTCGCGATCGCGGACGGCAGCGCCTCCGCCGTGGCGACCTTGGTGATGCCGACCGACGAACCGAGCGACGCCGGCTTCGTGAACAACGGGAAGCCGAGCGCGCCGGCTCGCGCCAGGACGCCGTCCTCGTCATCCGCCCATTCCGGTTCGCCGACGACGAGGTACGGAACGACGGGCAGCCCCGCGGCGGCCCACAGCGCCTTCTGCATCGCCTTGTCCATCCCGAGCGCACTACCGAGCACGCCGGCGCCGACGTACGGCACACCGGCGACCTCGAGCAATCCCTGGATCGCCCCGTCCTCGCCGCGTGGACCGTGGAGCACGGGGAACACCACGTCGACGGCGGAGCGCGACCCGTCGGCCAGGACGAGCGCGGGCGTCCCGTCGTCGCCCGCGAGTCGAGCGAGCGAGGCGGCGTCGGCCACGACCTCCGGCATCCGGCCGGTCTCGGACGGCAACGCCGGCGGTCCGGGCAACGCGAACCAGCGCCCGTCGCGCGCGATGCCGATCGGGACGACCTCGACGTCGTCGCCGTCGAGCGCGTCGATCACCGACCGGGCGGACAGGCAGCTGATCTCGTGCTCGGAGGACCGGCCGCCGAACAACACCACCACGCGGGGTCGTGCCATCGCGGCGAGCCTATCGGGTGGCCCACGCCGCCGGGTACGCCGCGCGAAGCGCCTCGACGTCGGCGGTCAGGACGCCCATCAGCTCGTCGGTGAGCGCGCGGACGGCGTCGTGGTCGTCGATCGACGCGCCACGTCCGGCCACGTCGAACGGTTCGCCGACGCGGACCCAGATCGGCCGCCCCGGCCGCAGCGACCCCGGACCGGACTTCTGCCACACGGGCGCCGATCCCCAACTCACCATCGGCAGGATCGGGACCCCGGCGGCCAAGGCGAGCCGCACCGTCCCGGTCCTTCCCTCCATCGGCAGACCGTCGTCGCGGTGCGTCACCGTCCCCTCCGGATAGACGACCACCGACTGGTTCGAGCGGAGCGCTGCCTCGGCGTTGCGCAACGGGCTCTGGTCACCCGTTCCACGCGCGACCGGGATCTGCCGGGTCCCGCGCATCGCCCAGCCGATGCCGAACGCGCGGAACAGGTCGTCCTTCGCGAGGAATCGCGGCCGCCGGTTCGCGCGCACGACCGCGTACGCGTTGACGAGCGGATCGAGATATGACGCGTGATTGCAGGCGATCAACACCGGACCGGCCGCGGGGATCCGATCGAGTCGCTCGAACCGCCAGCCGAACCACGCGCGCAGGAACGGGAACACCGTCCAGCGGATCCCCGTGTACCACGGCTCGAGCGGCTCAGCCAGCGCCGGGCTCCTCGCGGGGACGGGATCGGCGCAGCGCCGTCCACGCGAGCGGCAGGGCACCGGCAGCGAGGAGGAGCTTGATCGTGTCGCCGACCACGAAGGGGTACAGCCCGTAGGTCAAGGCCGTCTGGAGGTCCACGCCGAGCGCGTGCATCAACCAGGGGACCCCGCACGCGTAGATCACGAGCTCGCCGAAGAACATGGCGCTCACCGACGAGCGGAACGAGCGATCCCACCCCTGGCGTGCGAGCCAGCCGACGAGCACCGCCGCGAGCAGGAAGCCCCACAGGTACCCGGCCGATGGGAACGCCGCACCGAGGACGTGCGCGCCGGTGTCGTGACCGCCCGCGGCGTTGCGCGCCAGCACCGGCAGACCGGCCACTGCCGCGACGAGGTAGAGGCCAACGGTCGCGGCGCCCAGCGCGGGACCGTAGGCCGCGCCGACCAGCAGGACGCCGAGGGTTTGACCGGTGACGGGGACGGGGGTGAACGGCAGGTAGATCGTGAACTGCGCGAGCCCGGCGATCAGTACGACGCCGACGAGGGCGCACGCCACCTGGAACGCGAGTCGCGGCCGGCCCCGCGAGGCGGCCGGCGCCAACCGCAATGCCAGCGTCGTCATCAGGTCCCCTCCGCGTCGGAAGCCCGAGAGGCTATCGCATCGTGTGGGCTAGGCTGGCGTCGTGCGCGCGATCGTCCTGCCGGTGAAATCGCTCGACGACACGAAGGCCCGCCTCGGCGAGGTCCTGGCCCCGATGGAGCGCGCGGCCCTCACGCTGGCGATGCTCGAGGATGTGCTCGACGCCGCGCTCATGGTGCCCGGTTGGGAAACGTGGGTCCTGTCGCCCGACGAGGCGGTGCTCGAGGTTGCGGCGACGCGCGGCGCCGTCGCCCTGGTCGAGGACGAGCCGCCGCTCGGGCAGGCGATCCGTCAGGCCGAGACAGAGGCGGAAGGCCGCGGTGCGGACGCGCTCGCCGTGTTGTTGCCCGACACCCCCTTCGTCACCACCGCCGTGCTGACTCGGACCGTCCACACCCTCGGACCGGTCGTGATCGCGCCTGCGACCGACGAGCGTGGCACCAACCTGCTGCTCCGACGACCACCCCACGCCATCACCGCGCGCTTCGGGCCAGACTCGTTCCGGCGCCACGTCGAGGCGACCGCCGAGGCCGACCTGCCGATCGCGGTGTGCGAGCGCCCGGAGCTCGCGTTCGACCTGGACGGCCCCGACGATATCCTCACCGTGCTCCGGAGCCCACGGCCGACGCGGACGCGGGCGGTCCTGCAGGATCTCGGGGCGGACGAACGGCTCGGCGCTCGCGCCAGCGGGACGTAGAGCCGGCGACGACGAGGAGGCAGGGTGCAGGGAACGGTCAAGACCTACGACACGGGCACGCGCACCGGGTCGCTGTTGACCGACGATCGATCCGAGATCGCGATCGACGAGCGCTCGTTCGGTGACCCGCCCGCGCGGTTCCTGCGGATCGGTCAGCGGGTGCGATTCGAGGTCGAGACGGCCGCGGAGGGAGCGGTCGCGCGCGAGCTGTACCTCGTGACGTTCTGATCGCAAGCGCGCGCTAAGCGCCGCCGAGCACCTGTCCGCGGAACTCCTTGCCCGCGGTGAACGAAGGAAGGTCGCGTGCCGGCACCACGATCGGCACGTCGGGTTTGCGAGGGTTCCGGGCGATCCGCTCGTTGCGATGCTTGCGCTCGAAGGTGCCGAAGTCCGCGAGCGTGACGCGTTCGCCGTCGACCACCGTCTCGCGGATCACGTCGATGGACGTGTCGACGACACGGGCAACTTCAGCTTTCGAGACCCCGGTGCGCTTCGCAACCTCTGCGACCAACCCGCCCTTGTTCATGGCGTACCCTCCGCTTCCCCTCGGCGCTCCCCTCGGAAACCGTTGCCACGCTACCTCTTCCCGGCGACGAAGGTCAAACCGTTCTCCGCGTGGATCCGCTCGGTGGGTCGCCGGAGCGCCTGCGCAAACGAGCGCCCGAGTTCAGCCCTACCGCCGCGCGGCGGGCGGGTTGTGCCAACCGCCGACGCCGGCCACCAACCCATCGGCCTCTGCGGGGCCCCATGAACCCGGCGCGTATGGAGTCACCGGCGTCGCGTCGTCGAGCACCGGATCGACGATCTCCCATGAGCGCTCGATCACGTCTTGGCGGCTGAAGAGCTCGGCGTCGCCCTCCATCGCGTCGGTCAACAGCCGCTCGTACGGCGACATCTCTTCGGCCGGCGGGTTCGCGGCGACCAGCTCGACCTCCTGGCCGACCATCATGTCGCCCGGGATCTTCGTCCGCGCGCCGAGCGAGATGCGTTGATCGGGTCCCAACCGGAAGACGACGTGGTTCGGATGCCGTGCGAGCGGCTCATCGAAGACGTCGCGCGGCGGCCGCTTCAGCTCGACCAGCACCTCCGAGGCCGTGACGGCCAGCTTCTTGCCCGCGCGGATGTAGAACGGGACGCCCGCCCACCGCCAGGTCTCGACGCGCAGACACAGCGCGATGTACGTCTCGACCGTCGAGTCGGGCGCCACGCCCTTCGCCTCGCGATATCCCTCGTATTGGCCGCGGACGACGTCTTCGGGCCGAAGCGGCCGGATCGCCTGCAACAGGCGGACGCGCTCGGTGAGGAACACGTCGCGATCGAACCCGCTCGGCGGCTCCATCGCGACCAGGGCGAGCACCTGCAGCAGGTGGTTCTGCACGACGTCGCGCGTCGCCCCGACCGACTCGTAGAAGCCTCCACGGTCACGAACGCCGAAGTCTTCGGCCATCGTGATCTGCACGCTTTCGACGAAGTTGCGGTTCCACAGCGGCTCCAGGAACGCGTTCGCGAACCGGAAGTACGCGAGGTTCTGCACCGCTTCCCGGCCGAGGAAGTGATCGATCCGGAAGATCGCGTCCTCCGCGAACGTGCGGCGCAGCACGGCGTTGAGCTCGCGAGCGCTCGCAAGGTCACGGCCGAACGGCTTCTCGACGACGACCCGGGCGTCCTTCGTGCATCCGGAGCGTTCGAGGTTCTCGATCACCGGTTCGAACAGCGACGGCGGGATCGCGAGGTAGTACAACGGGCTTTCGGCGTCGCCGATCGTCTCGCGGAGCCGCGTGAACGTCGCGGGATCGAGGTAGTCGCCGTCCACGTACTCGAACAGCTCCTGCAACCGATCGAACGCGGCCTGATCGACGCCCCCGTGCTCTTCCAGGCTCTGGTGCATGCGATCGAGCAGCGTGTCGCGGGTCCAGCCCGACCGGGCGACGCCGACCACCGGGCCCTCGAGGAACTTGCGTTGCATCATCGCCTGGAGCGCGGGGAAGATCTTCTGATAGGCGAGGTCGCCGGTGACGCCGAACAACACCAGCGCGTCCGAGCGGCCGTCGCGGCGTCCACCCGTCATGACACTCATATGTCCAGGCTACAGACGGCCGTGAACAACGCCGGACGTACGATGGCTGCTCGGTGACGGGCCGGCGATCGGCCGGCGAATCAGCCGGCGATCAGTAAGGAGCTGTCGATGGCCACGGATCAGCCCACACACGTGGGGATGGTGGGACTCGGCCGGATGGGATCGAACATCGCCCGCCGCTTGATGCGCGACGG
>Ga0136846_1228993_pt1 | contig 22763 bp, 22 predicted proteins | sample HopSoiMetagenom2_FD_96841 | JGI IMG/M metagenome (GOLD analysis project Ga0136846, IMG submission 96841) | Grasslands soil microbial communities from Hopland, California, USA - 2 Assembly 2016 (version 4) | ecosystem: Environmental > Terrestrial > Soil > Grasslands | place: USA: Hopland... | reverse complement strand
GGCTTCACCATCAGCGGCGCGCGCAACAAACTCCAGGAAATCGTCCAGATCGAACGCGACAAACGCCGCAATGGCGAGGTCATGCTCGAAGGCGTTGAAGTGCTTGAGGGCGGCGAGTCCATCCTCGACGACTTTGAAGACTCGACAGACCACTCCGACTTCGAAGACAGCGAACCTGAAGGCGCTGATCTGCCCACCGGCACTGCAGCGCAGCAAAGGCTTCAGCTTGTGCGGCGCGAGTTGTTCGAAATCCGCGATCTGCTCGGCACCAACCACTGAGAAGTGCGCTGCGCCACGTTATAATCTGAGGCTTCGGTGTGTGGCGCAGCCTGGTAGCGCACTTGCATGGGGTGCAAGGGGTCGAAGGTTCGAATCCTTTCACACCGACCAATATTGATAGGGGTTAGCAGATTAGCGTCTGCTAGCCCTTTTTCATTGGTGGGACTCGAACTGTAAAAGGTTGCCGTGCAAAAGTGCTGCAGGCCTTATGCGAATCTACCCAAGAGTTGCAATGCCCCGCGTAGCCCGCTTAAGCGCGGCCCGCGCCAGCAGGCGCGTCGAATCCAGCGTCGGCAGCGGTGAGTTCGCATCGCTCATGATCAGCGGGATTTCGGTACAGCCCAACACAACCGCGTCGCAGCCCTCGCTCTTCATACGCGCCATGACCTGCTGGAAGTACGCAATGCCCTCGGGTTTGAAAACACCGTACACCAGCTCATCCATGATGATGCGGTTGATTTCGTCGCGCTCGGCGTCGGTCGGGCGCAGGTATTGCAGCCCGCGTGCTGTGAGCTTTTCAGGATAAACCTCGCTGTTCGTCAGCCATCGGGTGCCGGTGATGCCGATGCGCTGGTATCCGCGCTGCGTGGCCTCTTCGGCGACGACCTCTGCAATGTGCAGCCACGGCAATGGCGAGCGCTCCTGCACATAAGCAAACGCCTGGTGGATGGTGTTGTCGGGGCAGATCAGGAAGTCGGCGCCGGTTTTGGCGAGTTTGTGGGCTGATGCCAGCATGATGTCGCCCACGCCTTCCCAGTCATTGCGGTAAATGCATTCCATGTAGTCCGACAGGGAAGGCGTGTGCATGGACACCTCGGGATGGGCGTGCGGGCCGAGGAGTTTCGCGCCTTCCGCGCAAATGGTCTGATAACAAAGCGCTGCGCCTTCTGCGGAGCAGCCGACGATGCCGATGTGCCGGGGTTTGGGCATGGTGCTGATAGCCTTGTGAAAGAGTTGCCGCGGCCGGTGCCGGGCGCGGTCATTCATTCAAGTGGATTCAGCGACTGCGGTTTTCAACCCCTGAGAACCCCTGAGTGGAAGGGCTTCGCATGCCCGCTCAGGCAGGCTCGGGCGCCAGCTCCCGGGTCGATGCCTCGGCTTCGCCAGAAGCCTCTTCATCCCCTAGCTCGCCACCGAGCGCGTCCAGCAGATCAGGGATCAGCGACGACAGCTCGCCGGTGATGATGGCCGCGTCGGTGTCAAATCCGTCGTCGTCTTTGCCGCTTTCCTGCACGCCGTCCAGCACCACATCCAGCAGCTTGAGTTTTTTCAGCTGCGCGGTTTCCGTCAGCACAAACGACACGCGCTCGTTCCACGTCATCGCCAGCTGCGTCGGCACCTTGCCGGCGGCGATGTGCTGGGCCACTTCGTCGATCTCCAGTGTGTGGCGCGAATAGCGCACAGTTGATTTTTGGTCGTCGGGTGTCTTGAGTTCGCAATCCCGGTCGACCGAGAAGTTGTACGGCGCTTCGCGGGTCGACAACCAGTGCGACATCGCGGCCGCAGCCGACATTTGCGTCTGGATAGGGCTGGCCTTGATGCCGGGCAAGGCGCCTGGCACTTCGCTCAGTGCTTCCACCAGGTAACTCACGATCTTGTCGGCGCCGGTGAGGTTGCCGGAGTCGACCACCAGGAATTTGTTGGCCATGTCAATCCACAGCGTGGTCGTCGAGCGCTTGGTGAAGGCGCGCGGCAACAGGTCGAGCATGACCTCCTGCTTGAATTCTTTTTTGATCTTGGCGCCTACGCGTTCGCGGCCGGTTTCTTCCTTGTATTTCTCGATGCGCTCTTCGACGGCGGCCTTGATGGCCGACGAGGGCACGGGGCGGCGCTCGGTACACAGGCGGGCGATCAGCTGGCGGCCCACGCTTTCGATCAGCACGGTGCTCTTGTTGCCGCGCGGAGGCACCCAGCCGCTGGACTCGGGCTCTGTGGCGCCGCAGGGCACAAAGCGGTGGGACTGGAAAATTTCTTCAAGCGCTTCCAGCGGAGGAAGCACAAAATCGTCGGCAATGCGAAAAAAGATTGCGGTGTTGAACATGGAATCCCGGAAGGGGTTGAAAGAAGGAAGCTGGCGAAGGCCGAAGGGGAGGGCGAAAAGGCTCGCGGTGAGAACCGGCGGCGGATGCAGAGAAATTCTACCGGGTGCCTGCCTGCTGAATGTAACGGCCGGCGCTGGCTGGAAGGTGCTCAGTCAATATCAAACGAATGGATGCCGTAAGACCCTTTGCGGCGGTCTTCGAAGTACTGCTCCAGCGTTTGTTTCACCGTCTTGAAGGCGATTTCGTCCCAGGGGATTTCGGCCTCGGTGAACAGTTTGGCTTCCATGGTTTCGTGGCCCGGGTTGAACTCGGCGCTTAATAGCCGCGCCCTGTAATAAAAGTGCACCTGCCCGACACGCACCACGTTCATCACGGTGAAAAGGCCCAGCATTTCATACTGGGCGCCGGCTTCTTCGTCGGTCTCGCGGGCCGCGCCCTGCCAGGTGGTTTCGCCCAGCTCCATGAAGCCGGCAGGCAATGTCCATTTGCCCCGGCGCGGCTCGATGTTGCGTTTGCACAGCAGCACCTGCGCGCCGTCTTCACCCCAGCTGGGCACCGTGCCGACGACGTTGAGCGGGTTTTCGTAGTGGACGGTGTTGCAGGCCGGGCAGACAGCCCGCTCTTTCGTGTCGCCGTCATCCGGCAGGCGGTAGGCCACGGCGGTGCCGCAGACGCGGCAGTGGTTCAGGGGCAGGCGGAGCATCGGATGAGTGTAGCGGCTTTGCGCCGGGAGAGGCCCGCCGCGGTGCGCGGCGGGCCTGCCCGGGTGCTATGAAAAATATAGCTACCAGCCCATATGGGTATTGGGCTAGAGGCCTATTTTTCTAATAAACCCTATTTGAGTGACGAGTAGTTCACCGGTACCCAGGTGTAAGCCTTTCCCGCGCCTTTGCGCACATGGCCCAGGCCGGGGAAGGCAATATGCGCCGCACCGACCAGGTAGCCGTTTTTCGCGGCATCGGCATAGGCCTTGGCGCGCTCTTTCGCAGCCGAAGGCGACTCGGAGTCAAATTTGATGGTGACCTCCGGGTTGTCGAACTGGACGGCGGCCACATGCATCAGGTCGCCCCACAGCAGCAGCTTTTCGCCTTTGCTCTCCACCACATACACGCTGTGGCCGGCGGTGTGGCCGTGTGCCGGCTGCGCCTTGACACCGGGCACCAGCTCGGTAGCGCCTTCAAAGGTCTTGAGCTTGCCGGCCGCGGCGTAGGGCTTGATAGACGCCATGGCGCCCTGGAAGAAGCCCTGGGACTCCTTGGGCGCTGCATTCATCTTCGCTTCGTCCAGCCAGAAGTCGGCGTCGGCCTTGTCGACGCGCACGATGGCGTTAGGAAAGGCCATGGCGCCATCCACCACCAGGCCGCCCACATGGTCGGGGTGCATGTGGGTGATATAGATCTCGTCGACTTGCTCGGGCTGGTAACCGGCCGCTTTGAGGTTGGCCTGCAGGCTGCCCAGGGTCGGGCCGAAGAGGCCGGAGGCGCCGGTGTCGATCAGCACCAGCTTGCTGCCTGTGTTGATGAGATAGGCATTGACGGAGGTTTCCACCGCGTCGGGCAAAAACGAACGCTTCAGCGCCGCGCCGACCTTGGCCGGCGTCGTGTTGGTGAGCAGGTCTTTCACCGGCAGCTTGACGGTGCCGTCCGACAGGGCGGTGACTTCAAAATCGCCGAGCGTGATGCGGTAGTAGCCGGGCGCCTGGGTTTTGACCATGGGGCCGGCGGCAAAGGCCGGCAGCGTGACAAGGGTGAATGAAGCGGCCAGGCCTGAGACCAGAATGGTGGCGGCCAGGTTTTTGAATGAGCGTGGCATGACGTGACTCCCTTGGGTTGAATGACTGAATGGATGGGGCGATGCGGTGTGGATTCTTATGCATGCGGGCTATGCACGGATGTGCGGCCCCAGTAACCCGGCTCGCGGCACAGGTTTTCCGGGAGATGAGTTGTTATGACATTGATAGCGAATTCCCTATGCAGCTACTGGGCTGGAGGCCTAAAACACATACAAGCCATAAAAAAACCGGGCCTGGGCCCGGTTTCCTGAATGCGCATCGGATGCACCGTTGCGGGCTATGGAGCCTCTTGATCAGGCCTTCGTCGTCTTGGTGTGCTTTTCGATCAGGCTGCGTGCCGTGTCCAGCAGCTTCTTGCCGTCAAAGCCCTTCTTGTTCATGTCTTCGACCCACTCGACTTCCACCGTGCGGGACTTGCGGCGGAACTCTTGGGCTTCGGCGGCGCTCACGGTGTAGATGGTGTTGCCGCGGTCGCTCGCGGTCTTGCGGCCCGGGATGTCATTGCCCTGCTGCACCTTGCCCAGCCAGGCCGAGGTGGCCATGCCGGAGTTGTTGTCGATGACCTTCTTGAGGTCAGGCGCCAGCGAGTTGTACTTGGCCTTGTTCATCGCCATCACAAACGTGGTGGTGTAGAGGCTGCCGCCGGCAGGGTCGAACTCGGCGTGGAACTTGGTGAGCTCGTTGACCTTGACCGAAGGCACCACTTCCCAGGGAATCACGCAGCCGGTGATGGTGCCTTTGCTCAGCGCGTCGGGGATCTGCGGCAGCGGCATGCCCACGGGCGTGGCGCCCAGCACGCCCATCAGCTTGGTCACCTGGCGCGTCGGCGCGCGCAGCTTCAGGCCACGCATGTCGGCAATCGACTTGACGGGCTTGTCCACCGTGTGGATCACGCCGGGGCCGTGCACCTGCAGCGCCAGCACCTGCGTGTCCTTGAACTCATCCGGAGCCATCGTCTGCACATATTCCCAATAGGCCTTGGAAGTCGCCTCGGCGTTGGACATGATGAAGGGCAGCTCAAACACCTCGATGCGGGGAAAACGGCCGGCCGTGTTGCCGGGCAGCGTCCACACCACGTCAACCACGCCGTCCTTGGCCTGGTCATACAGCTGCACGGGCGTGCCGCCCAGTTGCATGGCGGGGTAGCCTTCAAACTTGATGCGGCCGCCGGACTCCTTCTCGACCTTGTCCATCCAGGGCTTGTGCATGGCCAGCCACACGTTGGAGGTCGGCGACATGAAGGTGTGGAACTTCAGGGTCACGGCCTGCTGGGCCAGGCTAGAGAGCGCCGGCGCGCCCAGTGCGGCGGCGGCGCCGGTTTTCAGAAGTGTGCGGCGATGGATCATGGGAGTCTCCGTTGGTAAAAAGATGATTTGACGTTATACGAAACCCGGCCTGGCTGAACCGGTGAATTCCCTTGAATGCGGCCTGCAGGTCAATTCATGAACTTCACCAGCCACAGGGCAATGCCCGGGAAGGCGAGCATCAGCACGATGCGGATCAGGTCGCTGATGAGGAAGGGCAGAACGCCACGGAAGCTTTCGCCGAGCGGCACGTCCTTGGCCATGCCATTGACGACGTAGACGTTCAGCCCCATGGGTGGAACCAGCAGGCCGAAGGACACCACCATCAGGATCAGGATGCCGAACCAGATGGCCAGCGACTCTTTGGGCATGCCGAAATCCAGGCCCATCACGACCGGGAAAAAGATCGGGATCGTCAACAGGATGATGGAGAGCTCCTCGGTCACCATGCCCAGCAGCAGGTGCAGCGCCACGATGGCGACCATGACCCAGATCGGCGCCAGATGCCAGCTGGCGATCAGCCCGACCAGCTGGTGCTGGATCTGCGTCAGCGCCAGTGTCGAGTTCATGATGTCGGCGCCGATGAAGATCAGGAAAATCATGGCTGAGCTGGTGGCGGTGCCGTAAAAGCAATGCTTGAACTTCTCCCAGGTCATCTCGCCCTTGGCCAGCGCCGCCAGGAAGGCCGTCGCGGCACCCACGGCCGCCCCCTCGGTTGGCGAGAAAAAGCCGCCGTAAATACCGCCAAACACCAGGGTGAATACGGCGGCGATCGGTGCCAGCCCGATGATCAGGCGCGTGTTCATCTTCGGCGGGTTCTTCACGACCTCCGGTGCATGGCCCGGCACGACACGCACGTAGACGGCGATCACCAGCATGTAACCCAGCATCGCCAGGACGCCCGGGATGGTGGCGGCGAGAAACAGCTTGGCGATGTTCTGCTCGGTCAGGATGGCGTAGATCACCAGCGGTACGGACGGCGGGATCAGGATGCCGAGCGTCCCGGCGGTGGCCAGCGTGCCGGTGGCCAGGCGCCCCGAATAGCCGTGGCGTTTCATTTCGGGCAGGGCCACGCCCGTGATGGTGGCTGCGGTGGCGACGGAAGACCCGCAAATCGCGCCGAAGGCCGCGCTGGCCATCACGGCGGCCATGGCCAGCCCGCCTTTGAGCCGGCCGGTGATGGCGGCGGTGAATTCGAACAGGGACTTGCTGATGCCGCCTTGCGTGGCGAACTGGCCCATCAGAATAAAGAGCGGGATCACCGACAGGTCATAACTGGCAAAGCGCGCGAATGCCATGCTGTTCATGAAGTTGGAAAACGGGCCCCATCCGGTCTGCATGACATAGCCCACGGAGCCTGCCAGGAACATGCTGATGGCAATCGGCGTGCGCAATGCCATCAGCACGAACATCATGGCGATGACCAGGCCTGCGACGGAAAGGCCGCTCATGCCGGAATCTCCGGCTCGGCCCGAAAGCCAAAGACCGCCTGGTGCAAGGCAACCACCGCGGTCAGCAAAAAGCCCGGCACCATGGTGACGTAGGCGTACCACTCCGGAACACCCAGCAGCATGGTGCTGGAGCTGGTCTGCCACGAGTTCAGGCCGCCGAGCCCGGCGCGCCAGGCCAGCAACACAAAGCACAGGCCCAGCAGCAGGGCTCCCAGCCGGTCCAGTTGTGCGTTGACGCGATGCGGCACACGCGCTGTAAAAAAGTCGACGATGATGTTGCCGCGTTGCAGCTGGCACAGAGGCATGAAGAGGCCCACGGCCGCGCCGGTGGCCAGGCCGACCAGCTCAAAGTCGCCGGGAACGGTCTTTCCCAGGGTTTCGCGGCCGATGATGCTGACACAGGTCAGCAAGGTGATCGCCGTCATCAGCAGCCCGGCCAGGATGGCGCTCAGTTTTGACAGGTTTTCAAGGATTTTCAAGAAGGGTCTCCGAAAAGCAGAAGAGAATTTTGAGGACTTCCCCAAAGCACATGGGCCGATTATCAGAATTGCGGCTTTGCCCGGGCAGGCGGCTTACCCGGAGACCACGAGGTAATTGCGCGGTGATTAAAACAGGTGCGCGGTCATCGCGCAAGCGGCCGCCATTTCTGCATCACCGCTGCATCACCTCTGCACCACTTCTTTCTCCCATGCAAAACGGCCGCGCAGGGCGGCCGTTTTTTTGGTGGTCTGCATCCGCATGGCACGCGTAGTGTGACGTTCTGCGGTGCGGTGCAGCGTGGTGCGATGCCAGTGCCTGCCGCTTACGCGACCTTGACGGTCAGCGTGGGCAGGCCGGCAACGCCACCCACCATGGTGTCGCCCGACACCACGGCATTCACGCCTTCAGGTGTGCCGGTGTAAATCAGGTCGCCGGGTTGCAGTTCCCAGGCGGCCGACAGGTGCTCAATGGTCTCGGCGATGTTCCAGATCAGCTTGGAGACATTGCTGCGCTGGCGGTCCTTGCCGTTGACCTGGATATAGATCTCGGCATTGTTCACGTCACCGGCCTGGGCCGCAGGCGTGATGGGGCCGATGGGCGCGGAGTCGTCATAGGCTTTGCCGATGCACCAGGGGCGGCCCTGCTTTTTCATCTCGCCCTGGAGGTCGCGGCGCGTCATGTCCAGGCCCACGGCGTAGCCGTAGATGTGCTTTTGCGCGTCGGCGGCCTTGATGTTTTTGCCGCCAGTGCCTATGGCCACGACCAGCTCGATTTCATGGTGCAGGTTTTTGGTGAGCGAGGGATAGGGAATGGTGCCGGTGGCGCCGGCATCGACCACGACGGCGGCGTTGGCGGGCTTGAGGAAGAAGAAGGGCGGCTCGCGGCCGGTGAAACCCATTTCCTTGGCGTGCTCTTCGTAGTTGCGGCCCACGCAGTAAATGCGGTTGACGGGAAAACGGTCTTTGGTGCCGACAACGGGGACGGACACCGCGGCCGGTGGGGTAATAACAAAACTCATGACAACCTTTCCTCTCTGTGTATGCCCAATGCCTGATGCACCGGGCGGTCTGAAAAACTGAACAGCACACAACCCTGCGCTGATCGCAATTGCGCAGTGTGCCACGACGGAATCACAAAATGGTCACGCGGGCCAAACTCGAAAGTCGAGATGTTCCCGTCGCGCTCAATGCGGACGGAGCCGCCTCCCTCAACGACGCTGAACACCGCGCCATCGGTCTGGCGCCAGGGCTTGCCCGCAAAGCCTGCCGGCAGGCGCTGCATGAAGGTCGCCATGGTGGGCATGGGCGAGCCGCCGGTGGCCGGGTTCACATAGCGCAGCTTCACGCCGTCCCAGGCGTCGATGTCGGCGTGGGTCTCCAGCTGATGCAGGGTCTCGCGCGTGCGGTCATAGGGGTAGCTGAAGATGGGCGAGGTCTGGCCGCCGAAAGGCGCGTCATAGCGCATCGGCAGCATGTTGGCACCGTAGCGGTGAGTGCTGATGCCTTCGGGCTTGGTGACCTCTTGCTGTTTGGCTGTGCCGTTTTCGGCAAAGCCGGCATCAAAGAAGCGCAGCATGGGGATGTCCAGGCCGTCCAGCCAGACCACCGGCGTATCGGACTCCACGCGGCCTTCATGGCCGTGGTCGTGCCAGGTCCAGCTCGGGGTGATGATGAAGTCGCCCGGCTTCATCTGTGTGCGCTCGCCGTCCACCGCGGTGAAGGCGCCATGGCCTTCCACCACGAAGCGCAGCGCGCTCTGGGTGTGGCGGTGGCTGGGCGCGATCTCGCCCGGCATGATGACTTGCAGCCCGGCATACAGCGACTGCGTGATGCACGACTGCCCGCGCAGGCCCGGGTTCTCCAGGATCAGCACGCGGCGCACAGCCTCTTCAGCCGTGATGAGCTCGCCCGACTGCATCAGGAAGGGATGCACGTCGGCGTACCTCCACAGCGCCGGCTGGCAAGGCGTGCTGGGCGACTGCGGCACCAGCGCGTGCAGCACTTCCCACAGCGGCGTCATGCTGTACGCCGAGATGGCGTCGTAGAAGGCCTTGCGCCCGGCGCTGTGGCCGTGGGCGGGTGGTGGCGTCATGTCCATGGTGGTATCCAGTCTCTGGGTAAAGATCGCCGTTTGAAATTAAAGAGAGCCGTTGTCGAAATACACGCCGTCACGCGTGAGCAACTGCTGCAGCTGTTTCACATCGGTTCCGGCAAAAGCCTGGCCGGCACCTGGCATCGCCGCCGCCGTGCCCGCCGCCTGGCCCATCACAAAGCAGCCGCCGCTGGCGCGCGCGGCCGACTGGCCTTCGTGCGTCATCGACGCGCAGCGGCCGGCCACCAGCAGGTTGGCCACGCCTTGCGGCACCAACATGCGCCAGGGCAGGTCGTTGTAGGCGCGGCCTCGCGGCGCCTCCACATTGCGGGGAAATTTCCAGTCGATGCGGCCGTCGGCGTGCAACTCCATCGGCCAGGCGTTGATGCCGATGGCGTCGTCAAAGCGGGCGGACGAGAGAATGTCTTCGCCACTCAAGGCATAGAGGCCCTGGATGCGGCGTGTCTCGCGGATGCCGACCTGCGGCGCGATGTCCACGATGGCGGACTCTTCAAAGCCCGGCACCTCGCTCTTCAGGAAGCGGAAGTATTCGGTGATCTGGCGGCGGCCTTCAAGCTCGCCGTCGCTGAGCTGCCGCGCGTCGGTGGCGTCCATGGCCATGCCCTGGGCGTTGCGGATCTGCGTGACGTTGGCGCGCCATTCGGTGGGGTTCTTTTGGGGCCGCAAGATCGCGCCTTCACGCGGGAATTTGTAGCGGCCCGGTTCGCGCGCCTGGCTTTCAGCCATCAGCGTGTTAATCGCCTTGAACTCGCCCACGGCCGCGAGTGCACGCGGGGCATCCACATGGCCGACGCGAAACATCGTGGAAGGAAATAGCGCGCTGCCGTGCCCGTCGCCCAACTCAAACGGAACGCCGGCGAAGTTCGCCACGTCGGCGTCGCCAGAGCAGTCGATGAAGCGGGCGGCGCGTATCGCCTGGCGGCCGGATTTGGTTTCCACCACCAGCGCGCTGATGCGATCACCCTCCATCACCACGGCCGAGGCCCAGGCGTGAAAAAGAATCTGCACCCCGGCCGCCACCAGCAATTGGTCGGCCGCGCATTTGTAGGCCGACACGTCATAAGAGCGCACGCGGATGCGACGCTGCATGCCGTCCTGCGGCGCGTTCAGGCCGCCCAGTGCATCAATGCGTTGCAGCAGCTCGTCGGCTACACCGCGCACCACCTGCTGCATCTGGCCGTTCTTGCGGCCGTAGAGGCCTGCGAAATTGGTGACACCGCCTGCGGTGCCCATGCCGCCGAGGAAGCCATAGCGTTCAACCAGCAAGGTACGCGCACCGTGCCGCGCGGCGCTGACGCTGGCGGCCAGGCCTGCAGGCCCGCCACCGACCACGACGACGTCGAATTCGCCGTAGACGGGCAGGGCGCGTGCGGGCTCTGTGATTGTGGGCATGGCTGTCTTCAGCGCCTATTCAAGCTTGATGCCGCGCGACTGGATGATGCCGCCGAGGATCGCAGCCTCATCCTTCACGCGGCTCTTCAGGCCGTCGGGCGAGATGCCTACTGCTTGCCAACCCTGGTTAAAAAGTTTCTGCCGTGTGTCGGCGTCGCGGATGATGCGCGGCACTTCTTGCGCCAGCCGCGCCTGGGCGGCTTTGGAGAGGCCCGCCGGGCCGATCAGCGCCGTCCACACCTCGAGATTGACATTGGTCACACCCGCGTCAGCCAGCGGTGGCACTTCGGGCACAAGGGAAGAGCGCCCACCAGCGAGGCCAATCGCCTTGAGCTTGCCCGAGCGCACATGCGGCATCGCCACGCCGGGCGGGATCAGCGCCATATGGATCTGGCCGCCCAGCATGGCGGTGACCACCTGCGGGTTGCCGGCAAAAGGCACATGCACCGGCGTAAGGCCGGGCACGCGGCTTTTCAGCAGCTCCATGCCCAAGTGGGCGACCGAGCCGTTGCCGACCGAGCCGTAGTTCCACTGGCTTGCTCCCTGGCGCGCGGCGGCGAAAAATTCGGCGCCACCCGGCTCATTGGCGGGCGCAACCAGCACCAGCGGTGCGGTGGTCAACAGCGAAATCAGCGCGAAGTCTTTGGCCGGGTCGTAGGGCAGCCTGGGGTACAGCAGCTTGGCGGAGGTGAGGTTGCCGTTGATGACGACGCCCAGCGTGTGGTCGTCAGTGGCCTTGGCGACCTGGTCGGCCGCGATGTTGCCGGAGGCGCCGGGCTTGTTTTCGATGATGACAGGCTGGCCCAGGGCACGGCTCAGCGGCTCGGCCAGTGTGCGGGCGGCCATGTCGGGTGTGGAGCCGCCGGGAAAGCCGACCAGGATACGCAGCGGCCGGGTCGGCCAGGCGGCTGGGTTTTTTGAGTCTTTTGGGGCTGCAGCCCAGGTGGTGCATGCGGATGCAGCTATCAAAAGCGTAGCAAACAGCCGTAGAAAAGATGAAATGGAAAGAGGCTTCATGAGGATTCCTGAGGCTTGGAACGGGGTCGTGAAAGCGTCATTGGAACAGTTTTGAGGGCTCGATCCCGTCGTACATCCACTTCAGGCCCGCGAAGCCCGCGCTCTCGGTGCCGCTCTGGAACATCTGGTTGCGCAGCTCGCGCTGAACGCCGGCCGCATGGTAAATATCACCATAAAAGCGGGCGGTCAGCTGCACACGCCCGGTGCGCAGGTAGCGCTTTTGCTGATACTTCTGGAAGGCTTTTTCCACGTCGCCGCGGGTAAAGCGCAGCGCTTCACGCAGCACTACCGCGTCTTCAATGGCCTGGCCCGCGCCCTGGGCCAGGTACTGCAGCATCGGGTGGGCGGCATCGCCCAGCAGGGTTACCCGGCGGTCGGTCCAGTTTTTCACCGGCTCGCGGTCGCACAGCACCCACATCTTCCAGGTCTCGATCTTGCCCAGCAGTTCTTTGACCTGCGGGCAGGCGCCGGCAAAGCGCTCGTTGAGTTCAGCCGTGTCGCCAAAGGTGTTCCAGCCTTCGTCGTATTTGTTGCTGTGAAAGACGGCCACCAGGTTGAACAGCTCGCCGCGGCGCAGCGGGTAGTGCACCAGGTGGGTTTTCTCGCCGCCCCAGAGCAGCACGTCGTCGCTCCACAAATGCGCCGGCACGTCTTCGCGCTTGAGTACCGCGCGGTAGGCAATGTGGCCGGACACGCGCGGCTTGCCGTCGCCCACCACCGCCTCGCGGATGCGGCTCCACATGCCGTCGGCGCCTATCAGCGCGCAGCCCTCGACGGCTTCGCCGCCCTCGAGCTGCACCATCACGCCGTCAGCCGACTGGGTAAACGACGCCACCTTGGCGCTGGTGCGCAGGGTGACATTGGGCTGGGCGCGGCAGGCATTCAGAAACACCTGGTGCAGGTCGGCACGGTAGATCACGCCGTAAGGAAAACCGTAGGTGGCCCGGGCCATATCGCCCAGCGGTACCCGCACGATTTTTTCACCGGTGCGCACATCGTTCATGCCCAGGCCGGCCGGAAAGAAGGCCACGCGGTTGATGGCTTCGGTCAGGCCCAGGTAGTCGAACATGCGAAAGATGTTGGGCCCCAGCTGGATGCCGGCGCCGATTTCACCAAAGCTCGCCGCCTGCTCCAGCAGCGTCACTGGGTGGCCATCCTGCGCCAGCACCATGGCCGCGGCCAGCCCGCCGATGCCGCCACCCGCGATGATGAGGGGAGATGTGTGTGCCATAGTGGGAAGGGTGTGAGCCGGGGGATTTAACGGGAATTTTCCGGGGATACCGTAGATGATAAGTATGCATATTAATAGATGGGTTAGTACATACCCTGAACCGCAAACCTGAACGGTAAACTCCGCAAATGGCAAAAAGTTTCAACTTCGGAGAAGCGCCCGGGCACCTGATCCGGCGCGCGCAGCAGCTGGCAGTCGCAATCTTCATGGAGGAGACGGCGGGTTTTGACGCCACGCCCGTGCAGTTTGCGATCCTCAATGCCTTGATGGACGACCCGGGCGAGGACCAGATCACGCTGTCGGGCCGTGTTGCCTTTGACCCGGCCACTTTCGGCTCGGTGATAGGCCGCCTGGAGGCCAAAGGCTGGGTCAAACGCGAAGCTGATCCGAGCGACAAGCGCCGCAAGCTGCTCTGGAACACGCCGGAAGGCGAAAAAGTCGCGCTGCAGATGAAGCGGGCGGTCGGCAAGACCCAGCAACGCATCCTGGCGCCGCTTGATGAGCATGAGCGGGTCCAGCTTGGGATGTTGCTGACCAAGCTGGTCTCGGGGCACGAAAACGCCGCAAGTAGTCAGGCGGCTAAGGCTAAGTAAGTCAACTAACCAACAAAAAACGGGGCTGAAGAGCCCCGTTTTTGTTTTTGCGCTGATTTTTGTCCGCCACCCCCGGCGGCTAGCGGTTAGTTCGACTTGGCGACCAGGTCGAAGTGCTCCACGGTCGGCGGCCCCGCAAAAAACGGCCCGACGATGGCGCGCCAGTCGGCAAACGCAGCCGACTGGCGAAAGTCGACGGTATGGTTTTCCAGCGTATCCCAGAAGATCTGCAGGACGTAGCGCTCGGGGCTTTCAATACCCTTGTTGACCTTGAAGCCCTGAAAGCCCTTGGCCTTGGAAATCACTTCCTTGAGGCCGCGCTGGATGGCTTCGTCAAAGGCGGCTTGCTGGCCGGGGTGGATGCGGATATCGGCGAGTTCGAGAATCATGAAGGTACCTGTCGGTTGTTAATACTGGGTAGACGGCAACTCTACCGCTAAACCGTCAAGCGCTTGTGTGAGCTTGATCTGGCAGCTCAGGCGGCTATTGGGCTTACGCGGCGCGGCGGTGAATTCAATCATGCCCAGTTCTTCACCGTCGGGGGGCGGCAAGCTGGTGGCATCCGAGGCAAAAGGCTCTTGCACGTACACGTGGCAGGTGGCACAGGTCAGCAGCCCGCCGCAGTCGGCGGCAATCCCGTCAATGCCTGCCGACACGGCGGCTTCCATCAGGCTTTTGCCGATTTTGCCTTTTGCCGAGGTGGCGCTTCCGTCTGCCGCTATGAAATTGATAGTAATCGTGGTCATGAAGTTTTAAATGCGGCTGAAATACTCGCGGCTCTGCCAGTCGTCTTTGTCTTCGGCTTCGGCATGGCGGGCAATCTCAGCTTGCTTGATTCGGGTGAGGTAACTGACGAAAGTCTCACCGAAGGCGGCCGTCAAGGCCGTGTCGGTTTTCAACGCTTCCAGTGCTTCACCCAGGCTGGTAGGGATTTTTTCCGAGGCGGAGCCATAGGGCGCATCGGTCGCCGGCGGGGCTTTGAGTTGGCGGGCGATGCCGTCCAACCCCGCATGGATCTGCGAGGCGAGATAGAGATACGGATTGGCCGCCGGCTCGCCCAGGCGGTTTTCAATGCGCGTGCCGTTGTCGTCGCACTGGCCCACCACACGCAGCATGGCACCCCGGTTGTCGCGGCCCCACAAGATGGATTGCGGCGCCAGTGCGTTCGGCCGAAAGCGCCCGAAGCCGTTGATGGTGGGCGTGCAAAACGCCGTCATGCCGCGTGCGTGCGCCAGCAGGCCTGCCAGGTAGTGCTCGCCGGCTTCCGACAGGGTGTACTGCGCATCGGCCGGCGTGCTTCCTGCCGCAGGGCTGCTGCGCTTGAACAGGTTGGCGCCGGTTTTCAGGTCGACCAGCGACTGGTGCAAATGCCAGCCGCTGGACATGATGTTGGGGAAGGGTGGCCGGCACATGAAGGTGGCGTGATACCCGGCACGGCGTAGCGCCTGCTTCACTGCGCTGCGAAACAGCACCATATTGTCGGCGGCGGCCAATGCGTCGGTGGCGTCAAACACCGCCTCTACCTGGCTGGGGCCGAGTTCGATTTCCAGCGACAGCAGCGGCAGGCCCAGCGCCTGCGCCGTGCCTTGCACGATGCGCAGCGGCTCTTCGGCCATGTCCACCCATTGCTCCGACAGCAGGTGGTAGCCGGGGTGGATCATGCTGACCTCGGGCGGCCGGCCGGGCCAGTCCGCTTTTTCAGGGTCGAGCTGCGGGTTTAATCCATTGGCGGAAAGTCGGTAGATGTGGAATTCGATCTCCAGCCCGCACTTCATGCCGTAGCCGGCTTCCGCCAGTTTGGCGAGCGCGCTTTGCAAGACCCGGCGCGTGTCCAACTCGACCGGGCGGCCATCCGGAAACCAGGGCTGGCACTGCACCCAGCCGGTTTTGTCCGCCCACGGCAATTCTTTCAGGCTCGCCGGGTCAGCCAGCAGCATCACATTGCCGCCAAATTCAAAGCCCGGCAATTCGGCGGCGCCGCCCGCTTCAAACACCTTGTAAGCGGTGCGGTCAGCGGTGTCCTTGAGCAACAGCGTGCTCACCATGCCCACGCCGCCCATCATCGCCTCGGCAGCAGCCGAAGCCACCAGCGTCTTGCCGCGCAGCATGCCATGCAGGTCGCACCAGGCAAAGCGCACCAGCTCCAGCCCGCTGGCCTCGATGCGCCGCGTGGCATCCGCCAGCGCAGCCTGCCTCGCGGCATCGTGCACGCCGCATTGCGCCGCAAAGCTGCTCATGGCTGCGTGGCGGTGCTGGGGGTGTCGGCGGCGGCCTTGGCGTCCAGCCACGGCGCGCCTTTGCGTTTGCTGCGCGCGGTTTGCTGCCACCACTCGGCCCATTCACCCGCGGGTGCGATGCCGTCCACCGTGTCCGGGCCGGTGATCACCCCGGCCTGCGCGGGGTCGGCGATGCCGGGCGCTACGCCGCCGTTTTGCACGGTGTCAATCGCTTTGAGCAACACGCGCCGGTTGGCCATGATGACTTTGTCGGAGGTGCCCAGGTGTTCGCGTGTGCGGTCTTGAATAGCGCCCATGCTTTCCACGGCCCACTGGTCGTGCACATTGATGTCTTCTTCGCCCATGCCGAGGTAGGTGGTGCTCATCTGCTCTTCGGCGTTAAAGCCCCAGTTGTTGTGGCGGCCGGCATTGGGGATGTAGTCGGGCAGGGCGATGAACTGCTGGCGCTGTGCGCGCATGCTTTCGCGGTCCAGCGGGCCGGCAAAGCTGGTGAAGAAGGTGTACCAGTAGGTATGCGTGTCGTCCACCGGCGCATGCATTTGCGTGATCGTCATCGTCTCCGACAACGGAATCACAAAGGTGGCCGGGAAAATGGCGTTGGTCACGCGCACGTGGGTGAGTTTGTCGGTCATGGCGCGCAGGGCGGTCAGCTGCATGCCCCAGGGCTTGTTTTCAAAGCTGATGTCCGGCTGGGCGAACTCGCGCATGATGCGCGTCATCGGCCACTGCTCGCCGTCTTTGCTGCCGGCGCTGGCGCTGCGAAACTGCTTGCCCGCCCGGTTTTCGCCGATCTCGTCGAGCGGGTTGTCCTGCAAAAAGCGATGCAGAAACGACGGATGCGCCGGGTCAATGCCCACCTCAAAGGCCTGTAGCCAGTTGGCGTTCCACAAGCCCTTGAAGGCAAAGCTGTGTGTGGCCGGCGCGGTAAAGCAGTCAAAGGCGGGAAAGGGCGGCGGCGTGCTGCCTTCGTCGCCCAGCCAGGCAAACAGCACGCCGGCTTTTTCAATCACCGGGTAGCTGCGCTGGCGTATGCGTTCGCACAGCTTGCTGCCCGCGGGCTCGGCCGGTGTCTCCAGGCAGCGGCCATCGGTGGCGAACTTCCAGCCGTGAAAAGGGCAGCGCAGGCCGCCGCCTTGTTCCAGGCTCTCACGGCGGCCAAAGGACAGGTCGGCGCCGCGGTGCGCGCAATCGCGGTCCAGCAGGCCCCAGGCGCCTGAGGCGTCCTTGAACAGCACCAGGTCCTGGCCGAAGAGCTTGATCGCCTTGACGGGCCGGGCTTCCATGCGCGGGTCCAGCGCCGGGTTGAACTCGTCCACCAGTGCGGCGGGCTGCCAGTACTGGCGCAGCAGCTTGCCGCAGGGTGTGCCCGGCGTGATGCGGGTCAACAACTCATTTTGTTCAGCGTTCATGGCGGCCTTGTGAGGTGGCTTCTGGAATGATTGAGGGAAACGTAAAACGGTATCCAAAAATTAAAATTCAGTGTACATTCCCTGCCATGAACTTGCAAGAAACCGTTTTGATGCAGTTGCGCGACCTGATCCTGCGCGGCGAGTTTGAGCCCGGCCAGCGCCTGGCCGAGCAGCAACTGGCCGAGCGCCTGGGCGCCTCGCGTACGCCGGTGCGGGCTGCCTTGGTCACGCTGGAGCAGGAAGGGCTGGTTGAGGCCAACGACACCGGCAAATACCTGGTGCGCCAGTTCACGCCGCGCGAAGTGGCCGATGCGATTGCGGTACGCGGCCATCTGGAAGGCATGGCGGCGCGGCTGGTGGCTGAGCACGGCGTGTCACGACAACTGCAGCTGGATTTGCAGTCTTGCCTGGACGAAGGCGACCGTGCATTGGCCGCCAACCCGCTGGGCTATGACAACTATGCGGCCTATGCCGCCATGAATGACCGCTTCCACGCGCTGATACTTGATGCCAGCGGCAACCGGGCGTTGCAACGCGCCATCGAACTCAACGACAAGCTGCCCTTCGCGTCAGCCTCGGCCATGCTCCCCATGCAGTCCACGCTGGAGCAAGACCGCGACTGGATGCACTACGCGCACCGGCAACACCACATGCTGTTTGCGGCGCTCAAGGCGGGCGAGGGCGCGCGGGCGCAGGCGTTGGCGGTCGAACACACCGAGGTCGCGCAGATGAATATGCGCATGGCGCTGCAGCGGCGCGCCGAGACTGAAAGCCTGATGCCCGGTTTGCGCCTTGTCGTCGGCGGCTAGACCTTTCTAGCGCTCGCTCAGCAAGCTTTTCAGGTCAATCGATTCGGCGACTGCCTTGTTGCCGGCGTCACCCAGGTGCAGGTGGTCGCCTGAGTCATAAGCAGGCAGGATGCGCAGCGGGTTCTGCGGATCTTGCACCACTGCATCAAAGTCCACCACCGCATCGAACTCGCCGCTGCTGCGTATCCAGGCGTTGATGCGCTGGCGCACGGCGTCTTTCGCGGGGCTGTGGTAATTCGCAATCGGCGAGCCTGGCATGGTCAGCGCGCCCTCGAAAGGCGTCAGCGTGGCGCCCACGATGCGCACGCCTCGCGCGTGAGCGCGTGCAATCAACTGGCGGTAACCGGCGATCAGCGCATCGGCCTGCGTGGCGGGCTCTCCGGGACCGAAGGTGCTGCCAGGCCAGCTGATGTCGTTGATGCCCATGAGCAGCACCACGCTGGCGATGCCGGGCTGGCCCAGCACATCGCGGTCAAAGCGCGCCAGGGCATTGGGACCCATGTGATTTTTGAGCACCCGGCCGCCCGAAATGCCCGCATTGATCACAGCCACTTTTTGCCCGGCCAGCCGGCGCGCCAGGAAGTCCGGCCAACGCTGGTCGGCGCCCGGCGTGGAGGCAGCGCCGTCCGTGATCGAGTCGCCGAAAGCCACCACGGTGCGCGTGCCCGGCGCGGCATCGACCAGCACTGCGCTGAGGAAGAGGCGGCTGTTCACCACGGCATCCGCTTTGAGTGCGTTCGTGTTCACGGCGTTGCCTGCTGCGATCTGGGCGGGCTGCAGGCCATCCCAGTGAATCGTGGTGAGCGGTGTGACTTGCGGAAAGTACAGGCTGACCGACAGCTGGCTGAGCGGTGCAACCGGCATCTCGACGGGGTCGCTCATCACGACAGCGCTTGCCGGCACGGTGACCGATGGCTGGCCGCCAAAGGTCAATGCCTTGCCGGCTCCGCCAGCAGGGGCTATGTGCGCCGCTCCTAGCTGCAAAGGCTGGGCACCATATTCGTTGGACAGCACGATGCGCACGCGCGAACCGCCCACGCTGGTGCGGACGGTCTGGCGCACGGTCTGGTCGCGCAGCGTGGCAGGAAGGCCCAGGGGCAGCACAAAGTCGCTGCTCCAGATGGGTTGGGGGCTGGCTGTCCAGCTTGGCGCCCAGGCGCCGGCATCGGCTGCCTGCGCCTGCGGCAAAACACCGGCCGCCAGCAAGGTGAACGAGAGAAGGGCTTGAAGCGTGCGCCGCTTTGGAATGGAAAAGGTGTTCATGGTGAGGGTTCTTTCAGCAAGTGACGGGGACGGCGCGCGGCTCGGATTTGTCACGCGACAGGCTGTACAGGGTGACCGCGATGCCGGCGACGGTGATGAGCGCAGCCAGCCAGCTCAAGCCACCCAGGCCAAAGGAGCTGCTGACGACGAGGCCGCCCAGCCAGGCGCCCAGCGCATTGCCCACGTTAAAAGCGCCGATGTTCAGGCTGGCCGCCAGGTTCTGGCCCGCGCCGTGCGCCTGCTGCAGCACGCGCATCTGCAGCGGCGCGACTGTCGCGAAAGACGCCGCACCCAGCAAGCCGACAAACACCACGGTGGCGATGGGTGAATGCAGTACAAAACCCATCACGCCCAGTACCAGCGCCAGCGCGCCCAGCGTGAGCAGCAGCGACATCCGCAGCCCGCGGTCGGCCAGGCGCCCGCCCAGCAGGTTGCCGACGAAGAAGCCACCGCCAAACACCAGCAGGATGGGCGACACCGCCGCTTCGCTAAAGCCGGTGATCTGCGTCAGGATGGGCTGGATGTAGGTGAAGATTGCAAACAGGCCGGCAAAGCCGAGCACCGTCATCAACAGGCCCAGCAGCACTTGCGGGCGGGCCAGCCCGGCCAGCTCTTGCCGGATGGAGGAGGTGCCGTTTTCAGCCGCGCTGCGCGGCACAAAAAAGGCCAGCACCACAAAAGCCAGCACGCCGATCAGCGCCACCACCCAGAAGGTAGAGCGCCAGCCGTAGTGCAGGCCCAGCCAGGCGCCTGCGGGCACGCCGAGCAGGGTGGCCAGCGACAAGCCGCTGAACATGATGGCAATCGCCGAGGCCTTGCGCTCAGGCGCGACCAGGCCGGTGGCCACGATGGATCCCACGCCGAAGAAGGTGCCGTGCGCCATCGAAGTGATCACGCGCGCAGCCATCAGGCTGCCGTAGTCGGGCGCCAGCGCGCAGGCCAGGTTGCCCAGCGTGAAGATGGCCATGAGCGCCAGCAGCACGGTTTTGCGCGGCAGCTTGCGCGTGGCCAGCGTCAGCACGGGTGCGCCCACCGCCACGCCTAGCGCGTAGCCTGAAATCAGCAACCCGGCCGAGGCGATGGTGACGCCCAGGTCGGCGCTGACCTGTAGCAGCAGGCCCATGATGACGAATTCGGTGGTGCCTATGCCGAAGGAGCCGGCGGTGAGGGCCAGCAGGCCCAGAGGCAATGAAGGGCTTGATGAAAGTGATTTGTTCGCAGCCATGGAAGTCGCTTTAAAAAGAGGATGCGACAAGTATGGGAACGAATGGCTGGATTGACTAGAATGACTCAATGACAAGCATTTGTGAATTCAAGTCACTATAAATAAATGCCAGGTGCCCCGGCACCGCATTTTGCGGGGGACATTTTGTGCTGCCGGCTGTTGAAGGCGGGATCCGAGTTCTTTAAGAAAAACAGGCCTCCAGCCCTTTGTTCATCTTGGCTGGCAGCTATCAAAAGCATAGCGAAAGGTGCCCTTATGCCCCGTATTGACGTCAACCGCTCCGGCGAGATGGAGGCTTTTGTGCAGGTCGTGGAAAAGGCCGGCTTCTCCGCCGCCGCGCGGCATCTGTGCATGACGCCTTCAGCGGTCAGCAAGCTCGTGACCCGGCTGGAGGCGCGGCTGGGTACGCGGCTGGTCAACCGGACCACCCGCAAACTGCAGCTCACGCCCGAAGGCACCACGTTTTATGAGCAGAGCACGCGCGTGCTGGCCGACATGGACGAGGCCGAGCGCGGCGCAGCGGCCGGCGCCATGCCGCGCGGGCGCGTCAGCATCAATGCCAGCATGCCGACGGCCCATCGCCTGCTGCTGCCGCTGGTGCCGGCCTTTCATGAGCGCTTTCCGGACATCACCCTGGACATCACGCTCACCGACCGCATCGTCGACCTGCTGGATGAGCGCACCGACGTGGCGATCCGCTGGGGTGCGCTCGCGTCGTCCCAACTGGTGGCGCGGCGCCTGGGCGATACGGCGCAGGTCATCGTCGGCAGCCCGGCTTACCTGGCGCGCCACGGCACGCCGCAGACGCTCAAGGAGCTGGAGGCGCACCAGCGCCTGGCCCACACCTTCAAGCGCAACATGCATTACTGGCCGGTGCGGGTGGACGGGCAGATCCAGCAGTTGCCCATCACCGGTTACGCGCGCGCCAGCGACGGCGAGGCGCTGCGGCACCTGCTGCTGGCAGGCGCGGGGCTGGCCCGCATGTCGATCTTCCATGTCGGCCGCGACATCGCCGCGGGGCGCCTGGTGCCGGTGGCTGAGGCGCTCAACCCGGGCGAGCGCGAGCCCATCCATGCAGTGTTCGTCGGCCGGGGCGGCCGCCTGCCGGCGCGCGTGCGCGTGCTGCTGGATTTCCTGGTGGAGCATGTCACGCAAGAGGTGATGGATGGCGGCGGGCTGGGGGCTGACTACCAGTTGCACCAGCCTTAATCGCTTGGTGGTTTTCACTCCCTCTCCCTCTGGGACAGGGTAGGGGTGAGGCTGCGGCATATGCGGGAAACGTCGGCACACTTCCGCCGCTGGCCCTCACCCCCGCCCTTTCCCAGAGGGAGAGGGAGCAAGATCACAATGCCGGCGCGATTTTGTGATCAGCGAACAACTACTAAGTAGTGCCCGCTAGGTACTAGCCACTACATAGCTTCCCTATGGCGACGCGCGCCCAATTTGCTAGCATCTGTAACAAGCCGTTAAGCTGCAAGGGCCGCTTCGGCCATGGAGGATTTTTATGCATCGCGTTTCTGTTCGTACCGTGGGTCTTTCCTTTTTGCTTCTGCTGTCGGCCGGCGCCGGCTTTTCGCAAGAGCGCTTCAGCCCCTCCGCCGACGGCCAGGAAGTCACCGACAGCCGCACCGGCCTCGTCTGGCGGCGCTGCGCGGAGGGCATGGTTTTCAAAGGCAAAACCTGCACCGGCCAGGCCGCTTTTTTAAGCGCACCTGACGCGGCCGTGCGTGCCAAGGCCGCTTCCGCGCCGGGAGTCGAATGGCGCTTGCCTATCCTGAAAGAACTGTCCAGCATCGTTTCTGCACGAGAGGCTGATGTGGACAAGGCGGCGATAGACCCCAATGCCTTTCCCGCCACGCCGGTGGCGCGCTTCTGGACATCGAGCAGCACCGGCCCGGGCTATTTCACGTTTGTGGGCTTTAGCGACGGTAGCGCCGGCGAGGCCCCGCGCGCCACGACGGCCGCGGTGCGGCTGGTGCGCAGCGCCAAGTAGGAACGTCTTTCCTAGTCTTCGGCGACCTGCAGTACCAGCTTGCCGAAGTTCTCGCCATTGAAGAGCTTGAGCAGCGTCTCGGGAAAGGTGTCCAGCCCGGCGACGATGTCTTCCTTGCTCTTCATGGTGCCGGC
>Ga0136846_1219185_pt1 | contig 22765 bp, 16 predicted proteins | sample HopSoiMetagenom2_FD_96841 | JGI IMG/M metagenome (GOLD analysis project Ga0136846, IMG submission 96841) | Grasslands soil microbial communities from Hopland, California, USA - 2 Assembly 2016 (version 4) | ecosystem: Environmental > Terrestrial > Soil > Grasslands | place: USA: Hopland... | reverse complement strand
GCACGAGGATGATTTAATTCGCGCGAAAGCGGAGGGAGTGGGAAATCCCATCATGGCGGTCGGAGCGCGCACTGGGCGCGACGGGATCCATGGTGCCTCGTTCGCGTCCGAGGATCTCTCAGAAGCCAGCGACGCGAAACGTCCCCGGATCCAGGTGGGCGATCCGTTCACCGAGAAGCTTCTTCTCGAGGCGAGCCTTGAGTTGATCAGGAGCGGCCACATCGTCGCCATCCAGGACATGGGCGCCGCGGGGCTGACGTCGTCGTCCGCCGAGATGGCCGAGCGCGGAGACGTCGGCGTCACCATCGACGCCACCAAAGTGCCCACACGCGAGAGCGGCATGACTCCCTACGAGATTCTTCTCAGTGAATCCCAGGAGCGAATGCTGGTCGTCGCGAAGAAGGGTCGTGAAGAAGATGTTCGCGCGATCCTGACCAAGTGGGATCTGACCGCCGCCGTCATCGGCGAAGTGATCGCCGAGCCCGTCTATCGGGTAACCGAAGGCAGCAAGGTTGTCGCGGAATTCCCCGGCTCCAGACTGGTCACCGATTGCCCAAGCTACTCGCCCGACGCGCGTGAGTCCGCGGCTATTATCGCGCTGCGCAACATGGACCCGGACGCGGTCGCGCCTCGCCCCGAAGAAAAAGATCACTCGTGGACGCTCGAAAAGCTGCTCGCATCACCGACGATCGCCAGCAAGGCCTGGGCGTATCGCCAGTACGATTCGACGGTGCGCACGAACACGGTTATCGGGCCTGGAGGGGACGCTGCGGTACTCCGCGTGCGCGGGACGAACAAGGCAATCGCCGTCAAGACGGATTGCAACGGGCGGTATGTCTACCTCGAGCCGCGCGTCGGCGGACGCATCGCCGTTGCCGAGGCTGCGCGCAACGTCGCTTGCACCGGCGCTCGTCCGATGGCCATCACCAATTGCCTGAATTTCGGGAATCCGACCCGACCTGAGGTTTTCTTCCAGTTAAAGGAAGCGGTCGCCGGGATGGGCGAAGCGTGCCGGGCGCTCGGCACGCCAGTGACGGGTGGCAACGTTTCGCTTTACAACGAGAGTCCGTCGGGCGCGGTCTACCCAACGCCGGTAATCGGGATGGTCGGACTCATCGACGATATCTCGCGCGTTACTCGCGCCACTTTCCAGAATGATGGCGACTCAATTCTGCTCCTCGGAGAAATCGGAGGCGAATTGGGCGGTAGCGAGTACCTCGCGACGATTCACGGCAAGGTAATTGGCTCCCCGCCGCGCTGCGATCCCGATCATGAGAAACGGCTCATCGATGTGCTTCTGGAAGCCATTTCCGCCGGTGTCGTGAGCTCGGCGCACGATTGCAGCGATGGCGGGCTGGCGGTGGCGCTCGCGGAATGCTGTATCGCGAACGAGACCTCGATCACCGGCGCGGAGATCGATTTATCCGCCTACTCCGGCATCGCTGACCGCGCCGTGCTCTTCGGCGAAACCCAGGGACGCATAGTCATCTCCACCTCTTCTCCTCAGCGCGTCCAGCCGCTCGCCGCTGTCGCGGGGGTTGCCTGCGCGCAGATCGGGCACGTACGCCGGAATTCTGATTCGCTGACGATCGCCTTGCCAAAAGGCGCGGTCCGTTCATCGTTGGCCGCGCTCAGCCACGCGTATCACGCGACCATTCCATCAATCATGTCGAGGACCGTCGAGCACACGACGTTCGACGAGCTCGCAACCGTGGCCGGGCACTGATATGTGCGGAATCTTCGGCATTTACGGTGACGACCACGCGGCGGCGATGGCGCACCTCGGGCTCTACTCGCTGCAGCACCGCGGACAGGAGTCAGCGGGAATTGTTGCCCTCGACCGTGAGGCCGGCGCGAAATCGATCAAGCGGATGGGCCTCGTCTCTGAAGGCTTCGCCCCGCCCGACGTCGCCGCCCTTCGCGGCGATATAGCCATCGGCCATACGCGATACAGCACTGCGGGGTCTTCGACCATCGAGAACGCGCAGCCGGTGGTCGCGCGCTTTCGGGACGGAACCATCGCTCTCGCGCACAACGGCAATCTGACCAACGCCAGCGAGCTGCGACGCGAGCTCGAGGACGCGGGCTCGATCTTCAGCTCTACGATGGATTCTGAAGTACTCGTTCACCGTCTTGCCCGTTCATCGGCGACGAAGCCCGAGCAGCAGCTTGCGGATGCACTCAAGGGCGTCGAAGGTGCGTACTGCCTCGTCGTGGTCGTCGGTAACACTCTGCTCGCCGCGCGTGATCCGCGCGGCTGGCGGCCACTCGTCATGGGAAGATTGGGCGATGCGACTGTCTTCGCATCGGAGAGCTGCGCCCTCGACCTGCTTGGTGCGACGCTCGAGCGTGAAGTCGAACGCGGCGAGATCATCGCCGTCGACCAGAGCGGCAAGCGATCGATTTTTCCGCTCGAGAAGCAGGACGCGAGAAAGTGCGTTTTCGAGTACGTGTATTTCTCGCGGCCGGACAGTCAGATCTTCGGCGGCTCGGTTGATCGCGCGCGGCGCGAGCTGGGTCGCCGCCTGGCGCGCGACTTCCCCGCTCCGACCGCCGATCTTGTCTTCAGCGTGCCCGACTCCTCGAACTCGGCGGCACTTGGATTCGCCGAGGAATCCGGCCTCCCCCTCGAGCTGGCCTTGATTCGCAATCACTACGTCGGACGCACCTTTCTTCAACCGACTCAGGCGGGACGCGACGCAAAGGTGCGCGTGAAGTACAACGCGGTCCGCGAAGTACTGCGCGATAAGAGCGTTGTTATGGTCGATGATTCAATCGTGCGAGGTACCACCACGCGCGGACTCGTCAACATGGTGCGCGCCGCGGGTGCACGTGAGGTTCACCTGCGTGTCAGCTCTTCGCCCGTCACCGGCCCATGCTACTACGGCATCGACACCCCAACGCGTGAAGAACTCATCGCGGCCAACATGAGCATCGACGAGATCACCCACCAGGTCGGTGCGGATTCGCTCGGATACCTGACGCTCGACGGCATGCTCGAATCCGTGCCTGGCGGCCCTGCCGGGTTTTGCCACGCATGCTTCTCCGGCGACTATCCCACACCGCCGCCTACGGACCCGGAAAAGCTCCGCTTCGGCTGCGGCTGCTGACGCCCATGACGCAGTCGGTCTACTTCTTCGGCGACGGGACTGCCGAGGGCACGCGCGACATGACCAGCGTCCTCGGCGGCAAAGGAGCGAACCTCGCCGAGATGACGAATCTCGGCGTCCCGGTTCCTCCCGGATTCACGATCGCAACCAGCGAATGCGTCGAGTATCTGAAGACCGGTAAATACTCGGACCGGCTGCGCGCGGAGGTAGAGGGCAACGTCGCTCGTCTCGAAAAGGTCAGTGGCAAAAAGCTCGGCGATCCCAGGAATCCGCTGCTCGTCTCAGTGCGCTCCGGCGCGCCGATCTCAATGCCGGGCATGATGGAGACGATTCTGAATCTTGGCCTGAACGACCGGGCAGTTGTCGGGCTGGCCGACCAAAGCAAGAACACCCGATTCGCGTACGACTCCTACCGCCGATTCATCCAGATGTACTCGAGCGTCGTGCTGGGCGTCTCCATTAACGATTTCGAGCATCTCCTGAAGGCGAAGCGCATGACCGCGGGCGTTCACACGGATGCGGAGCTCGGCGAGAACGACCTGCGAAACCTCGTCGAGGAGTACAAGGCGCTCGTTCGTAATCGCACCGGCGCCGATTTTCCCCGCGATCCGATCGTTCAGCTGTGGGGCGCGATCGAAGCCGTGTGGAAATCATGGACGCTGAAGAAGGCGAAGGACTATCGCAGAGTTCACGGAATTCCCGAAGAGCTCGGCACCGCAGTCAGCGTCGTCGCGATGGTGTTCGGAAACCTCGGCGACGATTCCGGAACGGGCGTCGCGTTCACGCGGAACCCATCGACGGGCGAGAAGCGTTTTTACGGCGAGTTTCTCGTCAACGCGCAGGGCGAGGACGTCGTTGCCGGCATGCGAACACCGCTCGACATCGACGACATGGCAAATGAGCTCCCCGGTGCCTACAAGGAGCTGATCGACACCCAGGACCGTCTCGAGAAGCATTACCGCGACATGCAGGATCTCGAGTTCACCGTCGAGCGCGGAAAATTGTATTTGCTGCAAACGCGCAGCGGTAAGCGAACCGCCGCCGCGGCAGTGCGCATTGCCCGCGACATGGTCACTGAAGGTCTTATCGATGAAGTCGAAGCCGTGCGCAGAGTGCCGGCGGCGCAGCTCGACCAACTCCTCCATCCGATCATCGATCCATCCATTCGCGCCACTCCCCTCTGCCAGGGTCTTCCGGCGAGTCCGGGGGCAGCAAGCGGGCGCGCCGTCTTCGATCCGGACACAGCCCAACAGCGCGCGCAGGCGGGCGAGAATGTGATTTTGGTTCGCGACGAAACTACTCCAGAGGATTTTCATGGAATCGTCGCGGCGCGCGCGGTCCTCACCGCGCGTGGAGGAATGACCAGTCACGCCGCTGTCGTGGCGCGCGGGATGGGCAAGTGCGCAGTGGTCGGATGCAAGGAGATCGAGGTCGATACCGAGCACAGATCATTCAGCGTGAACGGCACCCATATCGCCGAGGGCGACTGGCTCACCCTGGATGGCGCGACAGGGCGTGTCTTCGTCGGAGATTTGTCCACCATACCGAGCGAAGTGGTGAGAGTGACAAACGGGACGCTGCCCGCTTCCCAGGCGCCGCTGTACCAGGCCTATGCCCAGCTTCTCACGTGGGCAGATAAAGCGCGCAAGCTTCGCGTGCGCGCCAATGCCGACACGCCGCGCGACGCGCGGATCGCGCGCAGCTTCGGCGCGGAAGGCATCGGGCTCTGCCGCACCGAGCACATGTTCTTCGAGGGTGATCGCATCACCGCCATGCGCGAGATGATCGTCGCACGTGAGGAAGGCGGTCGACGGCGCGCGCTCGCAAAGCTGCTGCCGATGCAGCGCGCGGACTTCGAGGGAATCTTCGAAGCGATGGATGGCCTGCCGGTGACAATCCGCTTGCTCGACCCGCCACTGCATGAGTTCCTCCCGCATGGTGGTGAGGAGTCGAAACTGCTTGCCCGCACACTCGATCTCCCCCGCGCAGACCTCAATCGCATCATCGAGTCGCTTCGGGAAACCAATCCGATGCTCGGGCACCGCGGTTGTCGTCTGGGGATTTCTTACCCGGAGATTACAGAAATGCAGGCGCGCGCCATCCTCGAGGCGGCGGTTCGTGCCATGCGCCGAGGAATAGTCGTCAAACCGGAGATCATGATCCCCCTCGTTTCAACCGTGAAGGAATTCGACAACCAGCGCGCGATCATAGAGGACGTAGCCGAGAAGGTGCTTGGCGGCATGGGTGAAAAGATTTCATATCTGATCGGAACGATGATTGAGTTGCCGCGCGCCGCGCTGACTGCGGCACAGATCGCGCAGTCGGCAGAGTTCTTCTCGTTCGGAACAAATGATCTCACCCAGACTACACTCGGGCTTAGTCGCGACGATGCGGGAAGATTCCTTCCTTCTTACATTGAGCGAGGTATTTTCCCGGATGATCCCTTTCAAACTCTTGACACCGAAGGGGTGGGAAGACTCGTAGGGATTGCGGTCGAGGACGGCCGACGAGTTCGTCCCGACATCAAACTGGGAATCTGTGGCGAGCACGGCGGCGAGCCGCGCTCGATTTCTTTTTGTCATCAACTCGGTCTCGATTATGTGTCGTGCTCACCGTTCCGAATCCCGATCGCGCGCTTAGCCGCCGCACATGCCGCTCTTAACGCGTAAGCTGGCGCACTCGCGTCGACTGGAGCTGATGCCCACGGGGTCACTCCCGATGGCGCACATCCAGCATGCACGTCCGCTGCGTATCGCGTTGGTCACCGAGTACTACTACCCGCACCTTGGCGGCATCTGCGAGCACGTGCACTTCTTCGCCCGCGAAGCGCGCCGTTACGGACACCAGGTCGACATCATTACATCGAACATGCCGGGAGCGCGCCCGGAGCTGCATGTAGTTCGGATCGGCAAGAGCCAGCCGGTTTACGCCAATGGTTCACAGGCGCGATTCACCTGGGGCTTCGAGCTCCGCAAAGATCTGAAGCGCGTGTTCAGCCTCGGCCAATACGACATCATCCACGTGCACTCGCCGCTCAGTCCTGTGCTTCCCGTGATGGCCATCGAGGAAGCGAACTGCCCCGTCGTCGGAACGTTTCACACTTATTTCGACCGTTCTTTCGCTTACGGAATCGGCAACCGGTATTTCCAGAAGCGGCTGGACCAGCTCGATGCGGCGATCGCGGTATCGCATTCAACGACTATCGCGCTCAACCGATACTTCGAGGCAAACTGGACCATCGTTCCCAATGGGATCGATACTGACGTCTTCAATCCCCATGTCCCCCGCCCTGCGTCTCTTCGCACAGACGTACCCGTCATTCTTTTTCTGGGAAGATTCGATCCGCGCAACGGACTCACCACCCTGATCGATTCATTCAGGAAGGTGCGCGGGAAAAATCGGCAGGCGCAGCTGGTAGTAGTAGGCGACGGGCCTCTGCGCAAGCATTACTACCGGGCCGCTGGCGGCGACCCCGACATCACTTTCGTCGGCTCGGTGCTCGGCGAGCGTCCCGGGTATTACGCCCATAGTGCTATGTACGCCTGCCCGACCACGAAGGCATCGTTCGGCATCACGCTTCTCGAGTCGATGGCCTGTGAAACCCCGGTTGTCTGCTCGGACATTTATGGCTTTCGCGACGTAGTGAAACACGAGCGAGAGGCATTAATGGTGCATTGTGGGGATACCGAGGATCTCGCGGATGCAATGGTGCGGCTGCTGGACGACGAGACTCTCCGGGCAAGACTCGGTAAACGCGGACGCCAGGAAGCGTTGAAGTACTCGTGGTCGAGAGTTACCGAAGCCGTGCTCGACATCTACACGGCTGTTCTCGGACGAGCGACTCACGAATGATTGGATTGGCTGCTCTCGGAATTTCTGTTATCGGTGGCGCGGTACACGGCGCGTTCCACCGGAATAGTCCTCTCTTCGGCCCCGCGCTGGGGAAGATCGAGAGCGGGCGAAAGGTTGTCGCCCTTACGTTCGACGATGGCCCGAACCCCGACGCGACTCCGCTGATTCTCGACACCCTCCGCGAGAAAAACGTGAGAGCAACCTTTTTCGTGCTTGGCAGCCACGCTGAGCGTTGGCCCGAGCTCGTGCGGCGGATCTCGAACGAAGGGCACCAGCTTGGCAATCACGGATACTTCCACCGCAAGCTGCAGTTCAAGAGTCCGTTCTACGTCAGCCGCGATATTCGCCTCGGCATAAGGGCGATCAAGCGCGCCGGCGCTCCCGCGCCAAAGTATTTCCGCGCACCGCACGGGTTCCGCAGCCCGTGGACCACCCCCATTGCCAGCTCCTATGGCGAGCGCACTGTCGGCTGGTCGCTCGGTGTCTGGGACAGCGATCGCCCCGGCGTGGAGGAAATCCTGCGCCGTACCCTTGAGGGAGTTTCACCGGGTTCGATTGTGCTGCTGCACGACGGTGACGGCTACAATCCGGATGGCGACAGGATGCAGACCGCCGCAGCGCTTCCGTTAATCATCGACCGCCTGAAAGAACAAGGCTACGAGTTCGCGACCCTGCCCACTGAATGAGTCCTAAGCTGAAGAAAGGGATTCGCTGGGCGATCTCAGCCGCGATCCTTGTCTTCCTCATTCTGTTCGCTCGCACCATCAACTGGCACCAGGCGTGGAACGCGATGCGACACGCATCGCTGCCACTGCTCGCGGCGGCGATCGGCGTGAATCTGCTGTCGGTGCTCATCAAGGGCGTCCGGTGGTGGCTTTTTCTGCGGCCGATTGGAATCACGTCCCTGCCCCTCGCGATCCGCGCCACCGTTGCTGGCGCGGGACTCAACAACGTGCTGGTGGCCAGCGGTGGAGATGCCGCGCGCGTGGTGTTCGTATCACGAGTCAGCGAAGTACCCAGCTCCACCGTGCTGGCTTCGATGGCGCTCGAGAAGCTGTTCGATCCGATTGGTTTCGTGATCCTTCTCGTAGCCGGAGTACTCGTCTTCGAGCTGCCGCCACAGTTCGAGCGCTGGAAGATCCCAGCCGAACTTCTGCTGGTGCTGATTGTGGTGCTGCTCGTGTTCTTTGTCTATGCGACACGACGCATGAAGCCGGAGCACGTTCCCGAGCGCCGTGCGAAACCGCGCACATTCATGGGAAAGTTTCGGGCGTACTTCGTGAGCTTCGGTCAGACAGCCGGCCGTCTTGCGACCGGGCCCCGATTTCTCGCCGCGATTCTCCTATCGCTCGGGTCGTGGGCGTGTCAGCTGTGGACGTTCGACCTCGCCGCGTCCGCCGCGCACGTTCCAATGCCCCTCGCGGGCAGTCTCGCGTGTCTGCTCGGGATCAATGTCGGCCTCATCATTCGTGCGACGCCTGGCAACGTCGGATTTTTTCAGTTCGTCTACGCTCTCATGGCGGAGCAGTTTGGCGTAGCGCGCAATGACGCGATCGCCATCTCGTTGCTGATTCAGACGCTGCAGATCCTCCCGCTCACTCTTCTCGGTATCGTGCTCGCGCCTGAATTCATTTTCCGCCGCGGCAAGAAAGACAACGAGACGGACGCCATGGTCAGGAAGATCGAAGCGGAGAGGTCAACGCATCATGGGCCGCTGTCGACCGCCGAGGAAGTTTTGCAGCGAGCAGATAGAGCCGGCGTCGCGGATCCCGCGAAAAAGCCCTAGCGGAGCGCCAGCGATCGCATCCCCGAGAGGTTCATCCTCCGGACGCAGAGCGACGCAAAAAACCGATGAACTCCGCAGGGTCGCGCGTCAGCCCCGTAAAAGTGCCGCGCACCTTTCCGTCCCCATCCACGACCGCGTAAAGCGGAAGCGCGACGGTCCCAAAAGTAGTTTCCTGGAACTGCTGCTGGCGCTCATATATGTCACCATCGCCATCCGTGTACAGCCGGGCGAGCACGAACTGGTCGAGTTGCGCGCCGACATCGGGGCGACTGAAGATGTTCGCTTCCATCCAACGGCAGTTGGTGCAGGTGTAACCCGTGAAGTCGACGAACACGAGCTTATTGGTGTTGCGGGCCGCGGTGAGAGCGCCCTCATAGTCATTGAGCATCCACTCTGACGATCGGGCTCCCGTTGCAATCGCCAGCGGAGCGCGTGGCGGAAGGAAAGCCTCGACCTGCGGCAGCGGCCGGCCGCGAACACCGGCGGTGAGCCATGCGGCGATTGCCAGTGCTCCGCCCGCCGCTATCAGCCTCCCTCCGCTTTGCATGCGCGTGGCGCTCATTCGAACTGGAAGCAGCAGGTAACCGGCACCTGCTATGGCGAGAGCAACCCAGACGAGCAGAAGGGCTTGACGGGTGAAAAGCCCCCAGCCAAGCACGAGATCCGCGTTGGAAAGGAACCTGAACCCCGCTCCGATTTCCAGGAATCCGATCACGACTCGCAGAGTGTGGATCCACTCACCCGAGCGCGGCAACAGACGGGCGAAGCGTGGTGCCATCGCCAGCATGACGAACGGAAGGGCAAAAGCCGTCGAATACACGATCATCCCGACGACAGGCATCGCCCACGAGCCACGAGCGGCCAGTACCAGGAGTGTGCCTACCAGTGGTGCTGTGCAGGTGACTGCGGTGAGGGTAAAGGTGGCGCCCATCACCAAAGCGCCGAGTGAGCTCGCGCGTGAAGCTTTGCGCGCCACGTTGTCAGCCGCGGTTAGAATCCGCCACGGGATGGCAAACTCGAACCAGCCGAACAAATTGGCGGCGAACAGGAAGAAGAGCGCAGCCAGCGCCACGTTCACCCACGGGTTCGCGGCGAACCGGTTGAGACCAGCGGCCCCGAAAACTCCCGCCAGAACCAGCGCGAGTACGGTGAAGGTGCTGACGATCCCGAGGCCGAACAAAATCGCGCCTTTCACTCCCGGGGCGCGCCGATGCTCTTCACTCGAGAAATACGCGATGGTGACCGGCACCATCGGGAACACGCACGGCGTCAAGAGCGAAATGAGGCCGGTGGTGGCCGCGAGCCAGATAAAGCCCGAGGTCATGATCTGGCTGCTATCCGAATCGTTGCGTTCAGTTTGTCGGTGCGCGGCGGCAGGCACATCTTGTCACTGCAGACCTGATAACGTGCGCCTATCTGAAATTTGCGCACGCCGGAGGCCGAGCGGCTGGAAACTCCGACAGGAATGGTGAACCGCGGACTGCCCGAATAGAGTTCTGTCTCAATCCCGAAATTCTTGTCGAAGAAGCGCTCGGGTTTCGGCGCCTTCACCACGCCTCGCACCACGACGTCCGGTGCGCCAACGACGTCCAGCCGAAGCGGGATCGGCCCGCCCGTTTTCTGGCTCAGCGAGTAGATGTGCCACCCCTTTGCGATCTCGGCCTGCAGAGTGATCGGCACCGTGCGACCGGATACAACGGGACGCGCCGTGTCGCCACCCACGAGCGTCCATTTCACCGGGCGAAGCGAGAGCGTCTCGTTGGCGCGCGATATGTCCGGTGTGTCAGGAGCCGCGACCCGGTGACGCAGGGCCCCGGCGCTGGCCGCAAGAATCGGAATAAATACGAGAAATGCTGATCGTTTCATCTTGCTCAAATATATCCCGGTGGGCGCGATCCCTGCGTTTGTCCGTCATCGGACTAACCCGGGTCTTCGAATGTTCCTTCTGCAGCAGGTGGTGGAGATAGCGCACAAGCCATTTTTCTTCGATGGCTGGTACGACGTGCGGCGGACGGTTACCCTCGGCGTTATGGGTTTCGCATCCATGATCGTCATGCTTCGGGTGTCCGGCAAACGCACTCTGTCGAAGTTGAATGTGTTCGATTTCGTCTTCGTCGTAGCCGTCGGATCAGTCTTCGCGGCAACGATCATCGAGAAGGATGTGACCCTTGTTGAAGGCCTCTTCGGCCTCGGTACCCTGATCATCATACAGGCCATCCTGGCCCAGCTCGCCGCGCGGTCCGAGATCGCCGACAGAATCATCAACGGCAGGCCGTCCCTGCTTTTCTCGCACGGCGAATTCATTCATCGCGCTATGATAAAGGAGCGGGTCACCGAAGAGGAGGTGCGTGGCGCGATTCGCGAGGAGGGCGTCAAGCGGGTGGAGGATGTCGATGCTGTAGTTCTGGAGAATGACGGGTCGCTGAGCGTTGTCTGGAAGCCCGACGAGCCCGGCGAGTCGAGTCTCGTCGACGCCAAGCTCCCGGATGGACACGAACCCAAAGCCCGTCGGAGGCGATAACCGTTCGACGCTGCCTCGCTGTTGGTTTATGTTTTGCGTTTAGAACAGCTCGTCCTTTGCCAACTTTGACGTGCAGCTTAACGCCTCCAAAAACTCGGGTTATCGCACGTTCCTCGACCCCAGGGGCCGAGTCTGGGAAGTGTGGATGGTTCATCCCTCGTCGATCGAGCGGCGACGGATGGAACGACGCTCTCCAGTCGAAAACGCGGTTTTTCTTATAGAGCAGCGTGTGCTTGGAGACCGGCGCGCGCACACCGGTCCGCGCGGTTCCGTGGCTTCCGAATACAGCAACGGCTGGCTCTGTTTTGCGAGCAGCGGAGAAAAGCGCCGTCTCGCGCCGGTGCCGGTGAACTGGATGAGCGCGAACGACAGCCAGGTTGCCGAGTGGTGTCGCATCGCCAGAAGAGTGGTTAAGTGCGGGCCGACGTGGGATCCTGAAGATGAGGATGAAATCCCCCGCTCGCGGCCCAAGCGCGCCGATCCAGACGCGGGACGACGGGCCTGAAACCCCTTTCCGGGCCTGATAGTTCGCTCCTCGGAAGCGTCGCTCTAAGGTAGATCTCGTCCGGACTGTTGCGCCGACGCAACGCTCGGGCGGGGTGTTGCATCCGTAGCACAGCACGTCTGATCCCAGACCCCCGCAAAACGCCGACTACATATGGTCCCCGACTTGCCCCCGGGGCATGCCGGCGCGCCGACGGTCTGCGCGTCATTGGGTGCCAGACGGGGGTCCCCTCCAGCACCTGAGCACAGGACCGTGGAGGCTTCAGGATGGCTGATCCCGCCGTTGGGTTGGAACGCAGCATCGACTCGTCTGCCTACACGCCGATGGTGGGCGGGGAGCGCACCGTCGATCGCGGTTCACGTCCGGCTTCGCCGGATGACGTTGCCGGGAGTTCACCCTCGAGACTAGTGCACCTCGTGAAACTCGCGGTGGCAAAGCAGGACGCCGGCGCGGACGAAGAGGCCCAGGAGCTGTTCCGGCAGGCGCTCGATCTCGCTGATGGGACTCTCGGGCCCGACGACCCGGACGTTGCGCTCCTGTTGACTGATCTCACGCGCCTTTACCTGAAAAAGTCGGCGTTTGAATCCGCGGAGCCCCTCCTGCTCCGCTTGTTTGAAATCAAGCGGGCGAAGGGTGACGATCACCCCGAGGTCGCGACCGTTCTCGCGAGCCTGGCGACGGTCAGGCAGGCGTTGGGGCGTCATGAATCCGCTGAGCAGCTTTGGCGCCGAGTGCTCGAGATTCGAGAGCTGACTCTCGCGCCGAATCATTTTGCGATCGCTACCGCGCTCGAGCATCTGGGGAACGCCTGCGCGGCGCGCGGCAAAATTCCGGAGGCGCTCGCGGCGTTTCAGCGCGCACTTTCAATCCGTGAAAAAACACTCGGTGCCGAACATCCGAGTCTGAGAATATCTCGCGAACGCATCGCGGATCTGCGTCTGCAGGGTTCCGAGGATTCTTTCGACCTCGGCCTGGGCACCGACGCGGTCATCGCGCCAGAGAAGTATCGCCTCCTGTCTGCTGAATCCCCCAGTGTGGCATCGCCCGAGCCGCTGTATGCGCAGCCCGTATACGCGCGGCCGGTACCGCCGCCAAGGGAGCGGACGAGCGGGCCGGCTGCGAAAAAGGCAGCGCCAGTTCCTGAACGATTTGCCGACGTAGTCGACGACGACAACGAACCGCACGTGAACGCGCTGGCCGTTGTTGGTGAGTCTGCCGCTATGACTTTGGCCCTGCCGCATGCTGTTGCCACTCGCTCGGAGTCGACGGCCTATTTGAGTACACTCGAGACGTTACGCGACGAGCTCGAGAAGCCCTACGAAGGGAAGACTCTGACTGAGCGCAGCGGTGAGATGATCAGCTCCGCCATGGCATTTCTCGGGAGAAAAGAAGCAATCGTCGGAATGGTGGCTCTCACTCTCGGGCTACTTTCGGTGGCCGTGGTCACCGACTCGCAAGCAGCAGGTGAGCACGATCAGACCCGCGCTGGCTCGCAGACTTCCGTTGTGGAAACGCAGAGGATTCCAGTCAGTACGGTCGCAGCAACGCTTTCCGCCAGCGAGCGGGGCATAACGGCGCCTGCCGCAATTGTCGACAACTCGAGCAAGGCCGCCGAGCCGCGGCCACACACGACCGAGGAGCATTCGGCCGTGTCCAAGAAAGCCGCGGAGAAGAAAGTCGATGCGAAGCCACTAACGATTCCAGCGCTATCGACAGCGGTCATCTCTCGCCTCGATTCCGTGGCGGCAAGGGCGGGCAGTAATTCGAGCCCGATCACGGACGCCATGTTCACTCCTGCGCCCGCGCAGGTGAGCATACGCCGGTCGGGACTTGGCGACAGCGAAACCGCGATGGTTCCTACGCGCGCGCGTTTGATCGGTGACCTTCCGACACCCCGAGTTCCGCAACAGGTTGCGGACGTCGAAGGTGTCGTTAGCGTGCGTTTCAGTGTTGACACCGACGGCAGGCCGGTTCTTGCGACGGTGGAGGTGGTCAACTCACCGAACCCGCTGCTATCGAGCGCGGTTCGCAGAGTGATTCCGTCGATGCGCTTCGAGCCCGCCCGTACGGGTGGTCCGGACCCGAAAGCGATCGTGGACGTCGTACAGATTGGGTTCCAGTTCTCGCGAGGCAGATAACCATCGCCCCTAATCCTTCGGGGTATCACGAGCATAACGAGAGGGCCGACCATCGCGCGTCGGTCCTTTTCGTTTGCGTCCCGCGGTTGCCTCGATGGGAATTACCCGTCCTTTGAGCAGCGGATAAACACACGCAGCGGCGAGTCGCCGCGCGTCACCGCAAAATCTCAAAGGAGAATGGGTGCTATGGGCATGAGAAAAGTGGGACAGTGGTTCGCGGTACTTGCGGTCGCCGCGGTTACGTCAGCTGCGACAGCGCAGGCGCAAAACTCCCAGGCGCGCGACGGCTTCTGGTTCAGCGGCGGCATGGGTTACGGAACCCTCGGCTGCGACAACTGCGACTCGCGTGAAGGCGGCGTGAGCGGTGGCTTGTCGTTCGGTGGGACTATCTCGCCAAGATTTCTTCTGGGCGTTGGCGCGTCCGGTTGGACGAAGACGGATCAGGGCGCAACGCTGACGGTCGGCCTCGTCGATGCGCGCGTACGCTTCTATCCGCAGACCAATGGCGGATTCTTCTTCACGGCCGGTGCCGGCGTAGGCTCAGTCACAGGAAGTGCGGGCGGCTTCAGTGCGACCCAGCAAGGTCCGGGCATGATCCTCGGGATTGGCTACGACGTGAGGGTCGCGCGTAACGCAAGCATCACCCCGTACTGGAATGGCTACGCGATGAAGAACTCCAACACCGATGCCAACGTGGGTCAGGTCGGCCTGGCGGTCACGCTTCACTAAGCGGCGGTTGGAAACAAAAGGCCCGTCCAGTTGGACGGGCCTTTTTCTTTGTGCGCCGCGATCGTGAGGATTTAACGTCCGCGATCAGCGGTCGTCGCGCAGGAAAACAATCCCTGACGTGATAGAATCGAGCGAACACTCTTGAGGCACGGCGTGCTGGCAGCGGACAGGTGTCTCGTTGTGCCTGCAGACAAGACGCTGGATCGCGACGCTTTGAGCGTCGAGCTCCATACGACCGCGTGGTTCACCCGGTCGGCGACATTGGCCCAGCCCGCAATCGTTCCCACGCTGTTGATGGCGACGGCAACGCTGGCGTTGGGATCGTCGGCGGTCAAGCGAGTGATCGCGCCCGTCGGCGACCAGGTTGTCGCCACAATCGACCCCGACGCCGGTTCAAGATCGGCACCCACTACAGTTCCGGCGGCATTCACAGCTGCCGCGTAACCGTACCCGCCGCTGGCGACGAAATTGGAGAGCGGAGTGAAACCTGTCGAAGCATCCCACCGATATGGCGACACACCAGGTTGTCCGCGTTGGGTATACCATCCCACGATATTGCCGGCCTCGTTGAGACCGAGGCCCGTAACGTTGGATTCGGGATCTGACCTCGGCGTGCCGATCGGCTTGTATCCGCTTGTCTGGCTCCATGTATACGTCCGCCAGCATTCAGCCGTCTCATGACAAGTGAACGCGCGCGTGGTTAGGACGACCAGACCCGAGGCGGAGATTCCGCCGGCTGACCCTTCATTGCTTCCACCGTCGACGTTTGCGGAGAGATCGTACTTACCGGTATTGGCAGACCACGCCCAGCCATGCTGGCCACCACCGCCGACATCCCAACCGACGACATCACCCTGGGAGTTGAACGCGACGGGTAGACCCCGTAAAAAGCTTGGAATGAGCGGGATCGGAAGGCGGCTGATTGCGCCCGACGCAGACCAAACCACCGGTGCCCAGTTGCCCTCGCTTCCGCTGACACCGAGGATCTGTCCGCCGCCCGGTGTCGAACCGTCGATGATCGCGATTGCCCTGCTCTCCGCGTCGCCGGCCAATGCACCGAGATCCACCATGCCGGTCCCTGGCGTCCATCGAAACGCGTGGCTGCCCCCGGATTTCGTATCGGACCATCCGACAACGGCATCGCTGCTATTGATGTCGGCCGCATAACTCGACGCACCTCCGAGGGTGCCGAGATCGATGCGGGTGAGGGAGGCAGTGGAGGCCGCGTGACCCGTGGCGTCTGCGGCGGGTTCCTTCGGGCCCAGCGCGGAGTCGGACGCGGTACAAGCGGAAAGCAGAAGGCCCAGGCCTGCTATAGAGGCGAGGCGCAGCGAACGTGGTCTGTGGGTGCGTGGCATGGCGCCGGGAAAGGCAATTCACAAACCGCCCACCGGCTGAGCCTGGACCGCTTCAACATCCGGCGCCGAAACGGAGCGTGGCGCTGGCGGCACACTCGTGTTGAGTCGGCCCGACGACCGGGCGCCGCACTGGGGGGAACCGTCCTCCCCGGACTATAGGGAGGCCAAACACGAACGCCGGGCCTTTTGAGGCACCGGCGTCCGGTACAAGGAGAATCATGGAGGCGCGGGGATTCGAACCCCGGTCCGAGACAAGATCGACCACAGCGTCTACGTGCGTATTCCACCGATTGAGGTCTCCAGCCGCTGGCCAGTGGACAGCCCACTTCTGGACAAGTCTTCTAAATTTTCGCCGCCTGCCGGAAGACGCAGCAGCCGACTATCCCGAATTTTCGATACCCTTAAAGCCGCCTCAGGAGGGCTTCTCTAAGGGCAGGTGCAGCAACTCCTAAGAGTTACGCAGCCATTGCGAGGTTGTTGTTCGCATTTAAAAAATATCCCAGAGGTTTTACCAGGACCTGAGTACCTGGGCACGCGGCCACAGCTTCACTAACCCCGTCGAAGCCAGTCGCCCCCGTGCACTAAGTATAGCGTTTTCGGGGCCCGAAGTCAATGAAATCTGAGTTGACAGAGCAGTTTAAGAGCGCGCTGTAAGTGGCGCCCGGGCAGCTACTTACTGAGCGGCGCTCAAGCCGCTACTTGGGATGCCGACAGGTCTTCGTCTGACTCCGGGGACGACGCTCTCGGGTATCGTGCGGACTCGGCGAGGTACGCGGCGAATACATCTTCCACCTCGCCGAGGCTGACCACTGCATGAAGCTTTTTCCGCAGCTCCGCAGAGCCGGGAACTCCTTTGACGTACCACCCAAGATGCTTCCGGAACTCGATGGCTGCTCCGCGCGGGTCGGCCTCATACTCCTCGGCCATACGCGCGTGCTCGAGGGCGATCGCGAAGCGCTCCTCAATGACCGGCGCCTCCGGCTTCGACTTCCCTTCCAGCAGTGCGCGCGTCTGATCGAAGATCCAAGGCTGCCCGAATGAGCCCCGGGCGATCATGATGGCGGCGCATCCCGTCTCCCGTTGCATCCGCACCGCGTCCTCCGCGGTCTTGATATCCCCGTTACCGATGACCGGGATCTCCAGCGCCGCTGAAACCGCCGCGATTTCCTCCCAGCGGGCGCTGCCGCTGTACATCTGGGTCCGGGTGCGCGGGTGCAATGCCAGAGCCTTCGCGCCGGCATCCTGGCAACGCAGCGCGATCGTGACCGGATCGCGCATCTCCTCGCTCCACCCACTCCGAATCTTCACCGTCACCGGCAAATGGGTGCCTGCCGAGACCGACTTGATGACCGACTCTACGAGGGACAAATCCTTGAGGCAGCCCGAGCCGCCGTTTCTCCGCACGACCTTCTTCACCGGGCATCCGAAGTTGATGTCGATGAATTCGGGCTCGAACACTTCCGTCACCAGGCGAGCGGCATCACCCATTGCAGTCGGGTCCGCGCCGAAAATCTGCACGCCGATGGGTCGTTCGTCGGGTCCAAAGCGCAGCTTGTCCAACGTCGCCGGATTCTCGCGGCGAATGCCTTCCGCCGAGAGGAATTCAGTGACCACGACATCCGCCCCAAAGCGCCGGCAGATCCTCCGAAAAGGAGACTCTGACACGCCCGCCATCGGCGCCAGGTACAGCGGAATGTCCTCTCGGACTGCAAATGGGAATGGCATCACAATACAAGCTAAGGGATCAGCCCAAGTGCTTGCAACATCGTGGTTTGACTACCACCAAGGGCGCGCGTAACTTCCGTGCTTCTTGCGCAAGACCAGATCATTGTCGGGGAGCTGATGGAACTACGCGATTTTTTTTCTGAAGACGCGATCAAGCTGGAACTGGAAGGAAACACCAAGGACGAGATTCTGAAGGAGTTAATCGACCTCCTTGGCCTCGATGACAAATCGGAAGGAATGCTGTTCAAGATGCTGAAGCGACGCGAGAACCTCGGCTCGACGGGCATCGGGCGCGGGATCGCGATTCCCCACTGCCGCTCGCTGGTGGTCTCCAAGCTGCGTGTCGCTTTCGGGCGCAAGAGCGGTGGGGTCGATTTCAAGGCGATCGATGAGAAGCCGGTGTACTTCTTTTTCCTGATCGTCGCGCCGCCGCTTGAGGTGTCGAATCAGTACCTCCCGGTGCTTGGCAAGATCGCGCAGTTCTCGAAGGAGTCGGACGTGCCTGAGCGATTGCTGCAGCTAAAGGAGCCGAAGGAGTTTATGAAGCTGCTCGAGGAGAAGAGCCTTTAACTGGCTACTCCCACTCAATCGTTGCCGGCGGCTTCGAGCTCACATCGTACACCACCCGGTTAACCCCTTTTATCTGGTTGATGATCCGGCTTGAGATCCTGCCGAGCACATCGTGCGGGAACGGGTACCAGTCAGCGGTCATTCCATCTGTGCTCGTCACGGCCCTGAGTCCGAGCACGTAGTCGTACGTTCGCTCGTCTCCCATGACTCCGACGCTTCGGACTGGAAGCAGCACTGCGAAAGCCTGCCAGATTTCGTCGTACAATCCCGCCTCGCGGATCTCCTCCAGATAAACAGCATCGGCGGCGCGCAGCAGATCCAGCTTCTCCTTGGTGACATCGCTCAACACACGAATGGCGAGACCCGGCCCCGGGAACGGGTGACGGGCGACGATCTCTTCGGGCAGCCCCAGCTCGCGCCCGACGTTGCGCACTTCATCCTTGAACAACTCGCGCAGGGGCTCGATCAGTTTGAACTTCATCTCCTCCTTGAGGCCGCCGACGTTGTGGTGGGTCTTGATGGTGACCGACGGCCCGCCGCGCGGCGAGAAGGACTCGATGACATCCGGGTACAGCGTGCCCTGCACAAGAAAATCCACGTCGTCCCCCTCATCTGCTGCCGCTTCCTCGAACACATCGATGAAGGTGTGGCCGATGATCTTCCGCTTCTTCTCGGGATCCTCGACTCCGGCCAGCGCGCTGAGGAATCGCTTCTCGGCATCCACGGTCACCAGCTTGATGCCGAGATGGGCGCGGAACGTCCGCTCCACCTGGTCGCGTTCGTGGAGACGAAGCAGGCCAGTGTCGACAAAGATGCAGGTGAGCTGCTCGCCGACGGCGCGGTGGACGAGTGCCGCCGCGACGGAAGAATCAACGCCTCCGGACAAGCCACAGATGACGCGCGATTTTCCCACACGCTCCTTGACGCGGGCGACTTCCTCCTCGATGAACGCGCCCGCGGTCCAGGTCGGCTCCGCTTTGCAGATCTCGAATAAAAAGTTCGAGATGATCTCCCGCCCGCGCGGAGTATGAGCTACTTCGGGGTGAAACTGCACGCCGAAGATCGGACGCTTCTCGTGCCGAAACGCGCTGATGGGATTGCCATTGCTCTGGGCGGTGACGACGTACCCTTCCGGCGGCTGCTCGATGTGATCCCCGTGACTCATCCACGTGGTGACGGCTTCGCCGACCGCGAAGCCCTGGAACAATCCCCGCGGCTCGAGAACATTCATTTGGGCCCGGCCGTACTCGCGCTTGTTGGTGCGAATCACCTTGCCGCCCTGCACGTGGGCCATCACCTGCATTCCGTAGCAGATACCAAGCGTGGGAGCGATGTCGAAGATGGCGGGATCAGCGAGCGGGACCTTGTCGTCGTATACAGAGTTGGGGCCGCCACTCAGGATTATTCCCGTGGGATTCCACTCGCGGATCCACTCCACGCTGCGAGTTGGCGGGTGTATCTCCGAGTAAACTCGCGCTTCACGGACACGACGCGCTATCAATTGTGTGAACTGGGAGCCGAAATCGATGATGAGGATCCGGCTGCTCATAGAGTGATGTTTTCGACTTCTCCGGTGTCAGTTTCCAGAATCGCCGCAGTGCACTTCCCGTGTATCCAGCCGCACGACTCCCCCGGGTTGATCACGAGTGTAGTGCCCACCTTCTTGTGCGCCTGAAGATGCGAAGAGCCGTGGATGACGTAGTCGTGCGATTCGATTGACCGCGGGCTGACCTCGGCGATTTCGTGCACCAGCAGTATTCGCTTTCCGCCGACCTCGAAGCTGTGTGGTGATTCATAGATCTCGGTTCCCATCCCTCGCGCGGCGTACGCGCTAAGCGTCTCCCTGTCGCCGTCATTGCGCCCGAACACGCCCAGCAAAGCCATTCCGCGCTGGTGAAAGGGCGCCAGGCTGAACGGAGAGCAATAGTCGCCAGCATGCATCACCATGCTCACACCCTTGCTCGCGAACCGCTCGAGCAAGTCTGAAATCGCGGGAACGCGATCGTGGCTGTCCGCCATCACGCCGATCTTCATGAGGGTTTCCTCCAGCTGGGAGCGACCTCGTTCCGAACGAGATCAGCGTAGCTCTCCCGCTGGGTGATCACGGCGAACCGGTCGTCATCGACCAGCACTTCGGCCGGGCGCGGTCGCGAGTTGTAGTTGGAGGACATTACGAATCCGTAAGCACCGGTGGACTGAACAGCAAGAAGATCGCCCGGCTGCGCATCGTCAATCTGACGGTCGAGGGCAAGAAAGTCTCCGCTTTCGCAGATCGGCCCGACGACATCGGCGACAGTGGTACGACCGCTCGGCTTCACCGCCTCGATACGGTGAAATGCATTGTAGTGGGATGGGCGCAAAAGGTCCGTCATTCCCGCGTCGGTAACTATGAACTCCTTGCCGCCGCTGCGCTTTCTGTAGAGAACCCGCGTCAGCAGAACACCGGCGTTCCCCACCAGAAATCGACCTGGCTCCAGAATTATCCGGAGCCCCGACCCGCCAACCAACGCACCGATCACCCTGCCGAACTGCGACACATCCACCGCCCGCTCGGCGGCATCGTAAGTGACAGCGAGGCCACCACCAATGTCCAGGTACTGCAACGTCACGCCCGTTTCGCGCTCGATTTCACCGCGAAGATGCAGAAGTCGCTGGAGACCAACTTCATATGGCGCGAATTGCGAGATCTGGGAGCCGACGTGCATGTCGAGACCGAGTAGCTCGAGGTGGGAAAGCGAAGCCGCCGTCTTCGCGACGGACAACGCCTCGTCGAACGGAATGCCGAACTTCATTCCCTTCTCGCCCGTGCGGGTGTAGGGATGCGGCGTGTCGACGAGAACCTCTGGATTCACCCGCAGCGCAATGCGCGCCTTTCGTCCAAGCCTGCCGGCGACCCGATCAAGAACGTTGAGCTCCTGCTCGGACTCGATGTTAAAAAGAAGAACGTCCGCGCGAAGCGCTTCGTCCATCTCGCGCTCGGTCTTGCCTACACCGCTGAAGACGATGTCTTTTCCGCCGTACCCAGCCTGGAGCGCGCGATAAAGCTCGCCACCGGAAACGATGTCCACTCCGGCGCCCAGCTCGCGAAGCAGGGCGAGCACGGCAATGCTGGAGTTCGCCTTCACGCTGTAGTGCAGCCGCGCATCCACACTCGCGAGGGCCTCGGCGAGTCGTTCGTACTGAACGCGAATCGCGGCGGAGCTATAGACGTAACAGGGTGTGCCCACCTCGCGCGCGATGATGTCGAAGGGGACGGCCTCGAAATGCGAGCTCTCCGTGCCCTCGACTTTCCGCTGCTGCGCGCCACCAGCGCTGACCCGAGCCTTCCTTTCTCCGCCGATCGTTCCGCCGCCTAGTATGCTTTTGCCCACAACGCCTCGGTGGTCGACGGGCGGCCGCACTTGAGACACGTTGTCGGCGGATCCGCCGATCTGAACTCCTCATCAGGAAGGACGCGGATGGTCGCTTTCGTTTCTTCCTTGATCTCGGCTTCGCACTTGGCATCGCTGCACCAGCCGGCATACACAAAAGCGCCGGGGCCCTCCATCACTTCGCGGAACTTGTCATAGGTGATTCCTCCGCGGATGCTGTTCGCTTCCCTGCGCTCCCGCGCGTCGATCAGCATCGTTTCCTGAATGAGATGCAACAGGTCGGCTGCATCTTCGCCGACGGAGCCAAGCGACACCGGCTTCTTTTCGCCAGTATCGCGACGCACCATGACTGCCTGGTTCTGATCGAGATCGCGGGGGCCGAGCTCGAGGCGAATCGGAATGCCCCGCAGCTCCCATTCGTAATACTTTGCGCCCGGCTTCATCCCTTCGCGATCGTCGACGTGAACGCGCAGACGTCCGGGAACCCTGCGCTCCCAGCCAAGCAGACTTTCCTTGACCAGGTGCGCCGCCGCCTTGACGCGCCCTTTGTCCTCCTCGGATCTCCAGATCGGGACGATGACTATCTCAATCGGTGCCAGCAGTGGCGGGATGCGGAGGCCGTTGTCGTCGCCGTGAGTCATGACGAGTCCGCCCACCATGCGCGTCGACACACCCCAGCTGGTGTTCCACGCGTAATCGACACCACCCGCTTCGGTCTGAAACTTCAGGTCGAACGCCTTGGCGAAATTCTGCCCGAGGTTGTGAGACGTCCCGGCCTGGAGCGCCTTGTTGTCCTGCATCATCCCTTCGCAGGAGTAGGTCCGCAAGGCGCCGGCAAATCTCTCGGAGTCGGTCTTCAGACCGGTCACGACGGGCATCGCCATCCAGCCCTCCATGAAATCCCGATAGACGCCAAGCATCCGGCGCGCTTCTTCTTCCGCCTCATCATGCGTCGCGTGGGCGGTGTGTCCCTCCTGCCAGAGAAACTCCAGAGTGCGAAGGAAGAGCCTGGTGCGCATTTCCCAGCGTACGACATTCGCCCACTGGTTGATGAGTAGCGGCAGGTCGCGATAGCTCTGGACCCACTTCGCAAACATTGC
>Ga0136846_1215535_pt1 | contig 22765 bp, 23 predicted proteins | sample HopSoiMetagenom2_FD_96841 | JGI IMG/M metagenome (GOLD analysis project Ga0136846, IMG submission 96841) | Grasslands soil microbial communities from Hopland, California, USA - 2 Assembly 2016 (version 4) | ecosystem: Environmental > Terrestrial > Soil > Grasslands | place: USA: Hopland... | reverse complement strand
GCGCGGGTTCAAGTTCTCGACGTACGCGACGTGGTGGATCCGTCAGGGGATCACGCGCGCGATCGCCGATCGTTCGCGCTCCATCCGTCTGCCGGTGCATATCCACGACCGGCTTCGCAAGCTGAACCGCACCCGGTTCCAGTTCGCGCAGTCCGTCGGGCGTGAGCCCACCCGCGAGGAGCTCGCGAAGGCCCTCGACACGACGGTGGACGAGATCGACGACCTCACCGAGATGGGGCGTCGGGAGCCGTTGTCCCTGCAGTCGCCCGTGGGTGAGGACACCGAGCTCGGCGACCTGATCGAGGAGATCGACTCCGACGCCGGGTTCAACGAGGTCGAGGACCAGCTGCTCCGAGAGGAGATCGGCGGCGCCGTCGACCAGGTGCTCGACGACCGCGAGCGCCACGTCGTGGCTCTGCGCTACGGGCTCGAGAACGGGCAGCCGCTGAGCCTGCGAGAGACGGGCAAGGTGCTCGGCCTCTCGGGCGAGCGCGTTCGCCTGATCGAGCGCGAGGCGCTGCGGAAGCTCCGCGACTCGAACCTGATCAACGCGGTGGCGTTGGGCAACTAAGCCCGGCGACACCCAAAGCATCGGAAGGGCGGCCCAACGGGCCGCCCTTCCGCTTGTCTCGAGTTGAGCAGCGACGTGCTTCTAGCGCGCTCGGTCGTCCAGTGGGGCCGCGGGCCCCCGCTCGGGCGAGCGGTCCTCCTCGAGCGCGACCTCCGCGTCGTGCCGGTCATCCCGCACGGAGCCGAGCGGTGCGCGCATCGGCTCGATCAGCCGCTCGGTCTGCTCAGCGAGCTGGTGAACCAGCCCCGCCACGGAACGGAGCTGGTCCGCCTCTTCCGGATAGTCGCCGTTGGCCATCCGCTCCGCCGTCTCCTTGACCTTCTGGATCTCGAGCCGGACCGCGTCCAGGTTCCCGCTCTCGATCTGGGGCATCGCGTTCATATCCATCCTCCCTCGGTTCGAGCGTCCGCGCGCACGTCGGCGCACGCGACGGAGAAGGCATGCCCGCACGCAGCGCCACAGAAACACGCCGTGTGACGGGCCGTCCGCTCGGGTAACGCCCGATCCAACCAAGGAGGCCATGGTGTCCGACCCGTATGACCCGCTCGACCCCGAAGAAGCCGACTATGCCGAGGAGGACCTCGAACGGCAGATCTCGGGGATGAACGCGCCGGCGGTACCCGACGACCGGCTCACGGCCGAGGAACTTCGCGAGCCGCGATCGCTCGATCAAGAGCTCTGGCGCGACCGGGGCGAGCAGCGCAGGCCAGATGAGCATCCCCTTCTCGTCGATCACGACGTCCCGGACGACGAGGACGAACTCGTGGCCGAAGCGACCGAGGGCGACGTCGACCTTGCGCCGGAAGAGCTCGCGATGCGGACCACGGACGAGGCGCCCGGCGGGACCGACGACGCGACCGACGGCTACGGCGACGACGCCGAGGACCAGGAGTAGCCTCGGCGCCGATCGGCGTGAGCCGAGCACCCGTTCAGAACGACACCCCGTCCTGCCGATGACCTACGCGGGATGGAGCTATCCGCGTTCCAGCCATCTGCCGCGAACATCTCGGCCGTCTCGTCCGATGGGAAGAGGGGAGAGCCCGACGGGCGGGCGCACGAACGTGCCTTGGTCGCTCGGGCCAAGGACGGTGATCGAGATGCGTTCGGAACGCTCTACCGGGAGCACGCGGCGGCTGTTTCGCGCGTCGTCCGGTTCCGGCTGGGGCGCGAGGACGAAGACGCGGTGTCCGAAGTGTTCCTGCGCGCCTGGCGTGGGCTCGCGACGTACCGAGACACCGGCGTGCCGTTCGCGGCGTGGCTGTACGGGATCGCGCGGCACGTCGCCGTCGACGTCTTGCGGGCGTCGGCTCGGTCCGAACCGCGGGCGGAGGTCCCCGATGTCGGGGCGGACCCCATGACCGCCGAACTCGTGACGCTGCACGATGCGATCGCCCAACTGCCCACCGAGCAGCGCCAGGTGATCGAGCTCAAGTACCTCGTCGGCATGTCGAACGCCGAGGTCGCGTCGGCGATGGACACTTCGACCGGCGCGATCAACGCGAAGCAGTGGCGAGCGCTTCGGTCGCTCGCGGATGTCCTCGAGGAGCGGCCGTGACGCGTGATGTTGCCGCGCAGGCGGTGCACGACCGGCTCGAGCACCTCGCCGCCGCCATGCCGCACCCCGACCCCGACGCCGGCTGGGCCGCTCTCGCCGCACAGCTCGAGCCGCCCGTGGCGACGGTCATCCCGCTCCGTCGCTCGCGTCATCGCCGAACGGTCGTGGTTGGCGTCGCCGCGGCGATGCTCGTCGCGAGCGGCGCGGTCGCGATGGTTCGCCACGGTGGCCACGAGGCACAAGGAACGAGCGAGCGTCCCGGCGTCGCGGCCCCGTCGTTCTTGCGGGGCGGTCCCCACGTGCATCGGCCCTTCGTGGGGCCGCCGGCCGTTCACCGACCCGGCCCGTCGCATCCCGTGAGTGACCACCACGACGGCGAGACGACGACGGGTGATCACCCGTTGTCTCCCGGCTCGTCCGGCGAGACGTCGTCCGGTTCGACGCACCACGGGAACACGCATTCGTTCCACCACGACGCTGCCGACGACACGGACCACGGCACGGGCAACGACGGAAGCCACGACGACAACGGCCAGGGCAACGACGCGAACGGGCAAGACTCCCAGGGCCAGGACTCGCAGGGCAACGGAGGCGGATCGAGCGTCGGATCCGGCAACGACCAGGGACCCGGCAACGACCAGGGATCGGCCGGCGGTCAGGCGTCCGGCCCGGGAACGCACGCCGGGGCTGGGGATCCAGCGAGTGGGGCAGGCGATCCGGGTCAAGGTCAAGGCGGCGGCCACGGGCCGGACGCCTGACGCGGATCTTTTTTCGCGTCCCGCGTACATCTCGGGCGTCTGGCCCGATGGGACGGGTACAACGCCAGGACATACCCCATCCCCCTCGGCGGCGGGAGCTGGTCTCCAACCCCTCGCGCCCGCGCCACTGACCTGGCTTCATAGGAAGGGCCGGCGCTCGCGCCGGCCCTTTCCTCGTTGTGTGGGGTCAGGTGCTGAGCGAAGCCGTCGGTCACCGCGCGGCGCGGGACCGTGCGATCGCGACCTGGTCCTCGAGCCGGTCGCGTGTCCGGTCCAGCAGCGCGTCGATGTCGGCCTCGAGGTTCACGTCGCCGTCGGGCAGGATCGGCGGTCCGAAGGCCATCACCAAGGTCGGGCGCCAAGGACGGGCCCACCGCATGCCGCCCCGCGGCCACCGCGATTGGGTTCCCCAGATCCCGACGGGCACGATCGCCGCGCCGGTCGGTAGCGCCAGCCGGGCGATACCGCTACGGATCCGCTGCAGATGCTCGGGGTCGGCGTTGACGGCGCCCTCCGGTGCGATCGCGATCACCGAGCCGGTGCGGAGAGCCTCGAGCGCCGCGCCGAGCGCCGCACCGTCACCCTCACCGCGACGGATCGAGATCTGATCGAAGGTCCGCAGCACCCATCCATGGAACCGTCGGCGGAAGAACTCCGCGGCGACCAGGAAGCGCGGCGGCCGGGCGGTCCGCGCGGCGAAGACGATCGCCAGGGCGGGCCCATCGAGGGCGCTGACGTGATTGAACGCGAGGAGCGTCGGTCCGCGCGCGGGCACGTGCTCGAGGCCCGTCATCCGGACACGGAACAGGACCCGGAGCAGCGGTGCGGCGATCATGAGCCCGTACCGCCACCAGGGGTTCAGCGCGCCGGAGCTCACGGACGCGATGCTACGCTCCGCCGCCCTCCGGCGGGCTCGCGTCGTCGATCGAGATGACCGTCCTGATCACCTCGCCCGCGAGCATCGCCCGGAACGCGGCGGCGAGCGCCTCGTCGGTGAACGGCGCGACCACGCTGACGAGCGGGCGGAGATCGAGTCGTCGATCGTCGAGCGCATCGAGCCACGACACGAAGTCCTCGGCAACCGGATCGCCGCCGTCGGTGATCTTCAGGGTGGCTTTATTGGGATAGGCCGCCCCGATCGATGCTTCGCCCCAAGGCAGCGACACCGTGCTGTCCGGCGCCGGCACGCCGATCGCGACCGCCGTGCCGCCGCGTCCGAGCATCGCGACCGCCTGCGCCACGACCGCCGCGTTGCCCGTTGCCTCGAACGCCACGTCGACGCCGGTGTCGGTGAGGGAGCGAACCGCCGTGACCGCGTCGTCGACACCGGCGTCGACGACGTCGGTCGCGCCGAGGGCGCGCGCGGCGTCGAGCTTGGCTGCGATGCGGTCAACGGCGATGATGCGTGTCGCGCCGGCGAGCTTGGCCCCGAGCAGCGCCGACAGGCCGATCCCGCCGAGCCCGATCACCGCAACGGTATCCCCGGCCGTCACGTCGGCGGTGTTGACCGCGGCGCCGATGCCCGTAGACGCGCCGCAGCCGAGGAGGCACGCCTCGAAGAGGTCGACACCGTCGGGGACACGGATCGCCTGCGCGCCGTGCACCACCGTGTGGGTCGCGAGCGACCCGATCGAAAGCGTTCCGATCAGCCGGCTGCCGTCGTCGGTGTGCATGCGTGGCGGCTGATCCCAGACATGCGCGCATCGCCGCGGCCGGCCGCGGACGCACGCCGGGCACGTGCCGCACGGCATCGCCCACGCCAGCAGGACACGATCGCCGGGCGAGACATGTACGACATCCGCACCGACGGCCTCGACGACGCCGGCTCCCTCATGACCGAGGAGCATCGGGAACGGAGATCCCCAGTTCCCGTTCTGGATTGCCCACAGGTCGGAGTGGCACACGCCGTTGGCCACGATCCGCACCAGCACCTCGCCCGGTTCGGGTTCGTCGACGGCGACCGGCTCGATCGTCGCCGGTGCCCCACGGCCGCGGACCACCACACCGCGCGCGTCTCGCATCGTGTCCGTCCTCGTGTCCGTCGGGTTCGGCCGTGCGGCCGTGGTTGGGCGCCGATGCGCATGCTAGCGTCCGGCCGATGGACGTCGTGGGCCTCCGCGACCTGGTCGCACCGCGCAGGGATGCGTTCCTGGCCGAGCTCGAAGCCATGGTTAACGTCGACTCCGGCTCCTATTCACCCGACGGCGTGAACGAGATCGTCGACCGATGCGAGCGGTTGCTCCGCGACGCCGGCTGGGCGATCGAGCGTCGGGCGCACGACGGCACGCCTCGCCTCGGCGACCTGTTGATCGCTCGCGTGCAGGGGTCGGGCGGCCGCCGGATCTTGCTCGTGGGGCACACCGACACCGTGTTCGACGACGGAACTGCGCTCGAGCGACCCTTCACGATCGAGGGGTCGATCGCCCGTGGCCCGGGCGTCTCGGACATGAAGAGCGGACTCCTGACGGGCATCTATGCAGTGCAGTCCCTCCTTGATGCGAAGATCGACGGCTTCGGCCACATCACGTACGTGTGCAATCCGGACGAGGAGATCGGCTCACCGTTCTCGGGACCGGTGATCCGACAGCTGGCGAACGAGCACGACGTCGCATTCGTGCTCGAGGGCGGTCGCGACAACGGCGACATCGTGTCGTCGCGCAAGGGGATCACCGACTACACCGTCACGGTTCGCGGCCGAGCGGCGCACGCGGGGGTCGAGCCCGACAAGGGACGGAACGCGATCGTCGTCGCGGCGGATCTCACGACGCGGCTGCAGGCGCTCAACGGGCGCTGGCCGGGTGTCACGCTGAACGTCGGCACGATCCACGGCGGCACCCGGACGAACGTGGTGCCGGAACGGTGCGCGCTGGAGCTCGAGCTTCGTTCGCCGGCCACGGCCACACTCGGGGACGCCGAGCGAGAGATCGAACGGATCTGCGCCGAGCCGTCGATCGCGGACGTCGTGGTCGATGTCGACCGGATCGCATCCCACCGACCGATGGAGCGCACCGACGCGATCGCGGCGCTGGCGGCGCGCGCCGACGAGCTGGCCGCGGAGCTCGGGTTCGAGCTGCACGACGCCGCGACCGGCGGCGCTTCGGACGCGAACACCATCGCGTCTGCCGGGACGCCCGTGCTTGACGCGCTCGGACCGGTCGGCGGCGCCGATCACGCTCCGGGCGAATGGATCGACCTCGACAGCATCGTGCCGCGCATCGCGGTCCTTGCCGGCTTGATCGGGTTGCCGTGAGCCGGCGATGACGGCGCGCGACCACTGGCTCGACGACCTGCATCCGGAGGCCTACCGAACGCTGGTGGAGGGCGTGCCCGCGGTTCTGTACATCGACCGTCCCGACGAGCCGTCCACGAACCTCTACACCAGCCCACAGATCGAGCCGATCCTCGGGTTCACCGTCGAGGAGTGGCGCGCCGACCCGGACCTGTGGGCCAAGCAGCTCCACCCCGACGATGTGGACAGGGCGCTCGAGACGCACCGGCTCTCGAACTCGACCGCGAGCCAGTACCTGGACGAATACCGCATCAGAACGAAGGACGGGCGCACGCTGTGGATCCACGACGAGGCCTGGCCGGTGCTTGCCGAGGATGGCTCGATCTTGTTCTGGCGTGGGGTGATGCTCGACATCACCGACCGGCGCGAAGCTGAAGACAAGCTGCGCTGGAGCCTCGACGTGCTTCGACGGACGCTCCAGCAACGGCGTGAGCTCGCACAGCGGCTCCAGCACGCGCAGGAGGCGGAGCGGCGCCAGATCGCCGCCGACATCCACGACGATCCGATCCAGGTGATGAGCGCGGTCGACATGCGGCTGCAGATGCTCGCGGGATTCCCGGACTCGATCAGCGTGGATGGGATCACCGAGGTCGAGAAGGAGGTGGCGGAGGCGATCGAGCGGCTCCGGTCCCTGCTGTTCGAGCTGCGGCCGACCGCGTTGGAGCGCGACGGGCTCGTCCCGGCGCTCCGGCTGTATGCGGATCACACCGCGAGGGCGACGGGGTGGACGGTCGAGATCCTCGATCGGCTGTCCGACGAGCCCGACGCCGACATGGCGGCGCTGCTGTACCGGATCGCGCAGGAGGCGATCGTGAACGCGCGCAAGCACGCCGGCGCGACGACCCTGCGGATCGAGGCGGTGAGCGCGGCCGACGGCGCGGTGGTCCGCGTGATCGACGACGGCGCCGGCTTTTCACCCGATCTCAACGCGGCTCCGGAGCCCGGGCATCTCGGCCTCACGACGATGGTCGAGCGTGCCGAGCTCGCGGGCGGCTGGGTGCGCGTGCTGAGCAAGCCGGGGCAGGGCGCGACCGTCGAGTGTTGGCTGCCGACCGACATCGCCGCAGGCGATCCGGATCTGGTTGATCCGCCGGGCGCGGGCGCGACCGTCTAGGCGGCGTTCGCCGCGACGGCGAGCCCCGTCGCCGGGTCGAAGTAGTGGAACCGCGACGGGTCCAGCGTGAGGCGCACGTCGCTCCCCGGCTGCACCTTGCTCCGTGCGTCCACCCGGGCGCAGAACATCACGCCGGGCGTGTCGTCGGCCAACAGCAGAAGCTCCTCGCCCTCCTCGTCGGTCGCGGCCATGACGACGTCGGCGGCCACGGGCGGCGCATCGACCCGGAACAAGATGTTGACCTCCGAGCCGAGCTCCTCGGTCACGTCGGCGCGGACCTCGATCGTCGGCCCCTCTTCGGGGCGAACGTCCGCATCCTCCATGTCGGCCGGCCGGATCCCGACGATCACGGTGTTCTGCCCGTACCCGGCGAGCGCGCCGGTCATGGCGGGAACGTCGAACCCGCCGAACTGCAACGTGTCGCCGTCGATCGTCGCTTCGACCAGGTTCATCGGTGGCGCCCCCATGAACGCGGCGACGAACAGGTTCGCCGGGTGTGTGTACAGGTTCTGAGGGGTGTCGACCTGCTGCAGGACGCCGTCGCGGAGCACCGCGACCCGGTCGCCGAGCGTCATCGCCTCGACCTGGTCGTGCGTGACGTAGACCGTCGTCGTCTTCAGCCGGTCGTGCAGGCGTTGCAGCTCGGCGCGCATGTGGATGCGCAGTTTCGCGTCGAGGTTCGACAGCGGCTCGTCCATCAGGAACGCCTTCGGCTCGCGCACCATCGCGCGTCCGATCGCCACCCGTTGCCGCTGGCCGCCCGACAGCTCCGAGGGCTTGCGGCTCATCATGTCCTGCAGCCCGAGGATATTCGCGGCCTCCTGCACCCGCTCCTGGCGGTCGGTCTTGGTGACGTGCTGGAGCTTCAGTCCGAAGCCGAGGTTCTGCTCGACGGTCATGTGCGGGTACAACGCGTAGTTCTGGAACACCATCGCGATGTCGCGCGCTTTGGGCTCGAGATCGGTCACTTGCTCGTCGCCGATCTCGATCTCGCCCGCGGTGACCTCTTCGAGGCCGGCGATCATCCGCAGGATGGTCGACTTGCCGCATCCCGAGGGTCCGACGAGCACCATGAACTCGCCGTCCTCGACGCGAAGCGACACGTCGTCCACCGCGAGGACGTCGCCGAACATCTTGCTGATCTGGTCGAGGACGATCGCAGCCATCAGGCCTCCTTCCGGGCGGGAGTGTGCCGGGTCAATCGAGTGTGGGTCAAGCTGGCACGTGCGGTCGTTCGGGCGGCCTTGGTCGCGCGGAGGGCGTCGAGCCCGATCAGCGCCGCGCCGATGATCGGCGGATCGGTCAGGCGGTGCACCGTCGCCGCGGGAGCGAACGCGACGAGCCCGTCGCGGATCCGGGCGAAGAAGCGAGCGTCGCGGCTCCGGAAGATGCCGCCGCCGAGGACGACCTCGACGTCGAGGTCACGCATCCGTAATCGGCGCATCGCCGTCGTGGCCATCAACACGATCTCGTCGGCCTGCCGGTCGAGCAGGTCGCGGGCGATCGCGTCGCCCCGCTTGGCTTCGGTGAACACCAGCGGGGCAAGCTCGGCGAGCCGCACCTCGGCGATCCGGTCGAAGTAGATCGCCTCCATGAGCTGCTTGGGGGTCTTGAGACCGAAGTACGCCGGCACCGAGCGCTGGAACGCGGTCTTGGGGCCGCGGCCGTCCTGCGAACGGAAGGCATGCCACGCGGCGAGGCCACCGAGCTCGTTGGCGCCGCCCCAATCGCCGGAGATCGGCCCGATCGCCGGGAACCGGGCGACGCGTCCGTCAGGAGCGACTCCTGCGCAGTTCGTGCCGAAGCCGCACACGACCGCCACGCCCCACGATCGGTCGGTGCCCGCGCGCAGCACCGCGAAGGTGTCGTTGCGAAGGAGCGGCTCGGCCGCCCAACCGTTCGTGCGCATCCACCGCAACAGGCGGCGGTCGTCGGCGGGCAGATCGGCGCCGGCCAAGCAGAAGCTGCCGACATCGGCGAGCGGGCGCAGGTCGGGATCAAGCCCCGCGCGCTCGGCCGCGGTCGCGATCGCGGCGTGCACGCGGACGAGTTGGGCGTCCTCGATATGCCCCCACGTCGCCCACGTCCGGCCGTCGACGTCGCCGGAGACCCGCGCCGCGCCGAGGACCGTGCCGTAGCGGTCGAGCAGCGCCACGTCGGTCTTCGAGCCACCGCCGTCGACGGCGAGCAACGCGGCTCGCTTCATGGGAGCTCCTCGAGCGCCGCGATCGTGACGAAGGTCGCACCGGCATCGCGCAACCCGTCGATCATCCGCGGAAGTCCCTCCGCAGTGCCGCCCGGCCACGTGTGGAGGAGCACGACCGCACCGTCGCCGTGCGCGCGAACGCCGGCGATCGCGTCCGTCGCGATCGCCTCGCCGGTTCGGTACGGCTCCCAGTCGTCCAGCACGACGTGCCAGCCCACCTGCCGGTAGCCGAGGCGCTCGATCTCGGCGATCACGCCCGGGTCGTCCGCCCCGGCGCCGAACGGACAGCGGAACCACGGGCGGGGATCGATGCCGGTCGCGGTTTCGATCGCCAGGGCACCGTCGTTGAAGTCGTCGTCGAACCCACCGCCGAGAAGGAGCGGCATCCGTGCGTGGTAGTGCGAGTGATGGCCGACGAGGTGCCCCTCGGCGGGGATGCGCGCCGCGGTGTCGGGATACGCTTCGGCCCATCGCCCTTGCACGAAGAAGGTGGCGCGGACGTCGCGCTCCTTGAGGGTGTCGAGGATGCGGTCGGCGTTGCCCGGCGGGCACCACGGCCGGTCCGGGTGTTCGGCGTCGAGCGTGAGCGCGACCCGCAGGTCATTCACGGGTTGTCACCTTCGCAGCGTGCACGTACGTGCCGGGCTCCCGTCCGGCGAGGACCGCGAGGCGCCAGGCGAGGAGCTGTGCGGGGACGATCGCGACCGCCGGTGCGAGCAGGCGGTCGATCGGCCCGATGTCGGTGGCGCCTGCGGCCTGGACGCCGGCGGTGATGGTCCAGACCGCCGTGCCGAGGGCCCGGAGCTCGTTCGCCATCGCGAGGTCGAGCTCGCGCGTCTCCGGCTCGGTCGCGATCACCATCGCGGCGAGATGCGGTCCCGCGAGCTCCAACGGGCCGTGGCGGAACTGCGCCGCCTGGAGCGACTCCACAGGCAGGCCGACGGCTTCCTTGAGCGTCAGCGCGCCCATCTCGGCGGCCGCGCGCGCACCACCTCGCGCGAGGATCACCGTTGTCGCGCGGCCGCCGTGCCAGGTCACGAGATCCTCCGAGAGCGTGTCCCGCGCGAGCAGGTCGTCGATCGCGACCGCCGCGACCTCTGCCTCGAGCGTCAGCGCGGCGAGCACCTCCGTCGGCCGGTGACCCTCGATCGTGTGCGCGAGCGCACCCAGCACCACCAGCGCGGCCGCGAAAGTCATCGTGCTCGGTCCCGTCTCCTCGCCGGCGTTCGTGCCGAGGGTGTGGTCGGCGAGCGACGCGAGCGAGCTCGTCGGCTCGTTCGTCACCGCAACGATCCGCGGCGCATCGCCGCGATCGCGGAGCGCGCGCGCGACGCCGACCGTCTCGGCGCTCTCGCCTGACTGGCTCACGAGCACAAGGTCATCGGCCGGTCCGAGCGTCGGCAGCCGGAAGTGCAAGAGCTCGGCGGTGTCGACCATCGTCGCCGCGATGCCTGCGCGCGCGAGCGCAGTGACGGCGGGGTAGCAGGCGTCGTAGGAGCTGCCCATCCCCGAGAACTCGAGCACGCCGCCGGGCCGGCTGCGAAGCGTGTCGAGCGCTCCGACGTGGGCCGCGAGGCCGGATGCGGCGCGCCGGAGGGCGTCGGGCTGGCCCGCGATCTCGGCGATGAATGGGTCAGGAAACTTTCCTAACGATTTCACGGGCGGAGTGTACGATGCCCGGGTCATGGGTGTGAAGGTCGCGGTGGTGGGTGCCGGCAGCACCTACACGCCCGAGCTCGTGGAGGGGTTCGTCACGCGCACGGACCGGCTCCCGGTGGACGAGCTCGTCCTGCTCGACATCGACGAGGAACGCCTCGGGATCGTCGGCGCGCTCGCCGAACGCATGATGCGGCGCGCGGGATGGGGTGGCTCGCTTCGGTTGAGCGGCGACGCGCGCGAGGCGCTCGAGGGCGCCGACTTCGTCGTCGTCCAGCTGCGGGTCGGCGGCAACAAGGCCCGCTACACCGACGAGACGATCCCGCTCGAGTTCGACGTGATCGGCCAGGAGACGACCGGGCCCGGCGGGTTCGCGAAGGCACTCCGGACCGTCCCCGTGGTGCTCGAGCTCGCCGAGATCACGGCCGAGATCGGGGCGCCCGGCGCGTGGTTCGTGGACTTCACCAACCCGACGGGCCTCGTGACGCAGGCGCTGCTCGACGCGGGCCACCACGCGCTCGGCCTATGCAACGTGGCGATCGGGTTCCAACGGAGCTTCGCGAAGTACTTCGACGTGACGCCCGACCGGGTGCAGCTGGAGCACGTGGGCCTCAACCACCTCAGCTGGGAGCGCAAGGTGCTGGTCGACGGTGCGGACCGGCTGCCGGAGCTGCTCGCACTTCCGGCCGACGCACCCAACCACCCGTTCGACGAGATCGACTGGGTGCCCGTTGAGTTCGTCCGCGATCTCGGCGCGATCCCGAGCTACTACCTGCACTACTACTACCGGACGTCGGCGGTGCTCGCCGAACAGCGAGAGGGCACCACCCGGGCCGAGCAGGTGATGGAGATCGAGGCCGGCTTGTTGGAGATGTACAAGGATCCAGCGCTCGACACCAAGCCCGCGCTCCTCGAACAGCGGGGCGGCGCCTACTACTCCGATGCGGCGGCCGCGCTGATCGCGTCGTTGCACGCGGGGACCGGCGACGTCCAGGTGGTCAACGTGCGCAATGAGGGCGCGATCGCGAATCTCGCAGACGACGACGTCGTCGAGGTGGCATGCACCGTCGACCGTGACGGCGCACACCCGCTGGCCGTCGACCCACTGCCGCCGGAGATGCATGCGCTCGTCGCGCACGTGAAGGACTACGAGCGGCTGACGATCGCGGCCGCCCTGTCCGGCTCGCGGAGCGACGCGCTGAAGGCGCTCCTCGCGAACCCGCTCGTGCCCGACCTCGATACCGCGCAGCCGTTGCTCGACGCGTTGCTCGAGGTCAACCGGCGCTACCTGCCCCGGTTCTGGCCCGAGGGGTAACCCGGCTCAGCTCCCGGGCAGCTCGTCGGCGTTCGCCTGGATCTTCGCGAGCGCGTCGACGGCGTCCTGGACGCCGCGCTCGCCGTCGCGGAACGTCGTCTCCATGAAATAGATCGACTCGCGCAGCCCGGCCGCCTCGGCCACCGGGAACGACATCCGTGTCGGGTCCAGCCGGTCGGCGTACTCGACCGCGACGGGCAGCCGCGACAGCGACGGCTGGAACAGCTCGTAGTGGTTCATGGGGGGGTACTGCACCTCGGCCTGGATGCCCTCGGCCTCCATCGCCGCGCAGACGACCGCGTTCGTCCGGCCGGCGAAGGCCTCGGGGTCCATCTTCAGCAGGTAGTTGTAGAAACTCCACCGCGTGATGCGGTCGTCGGCAGGCATCACGGTCAGGCCCGTGACGCCGGCCGCGAGCTCCTCGAAACGCTTGCCGGCAACGGCGCGCGCCTCCTGTTGCGCCGGGAACCGGTCCATCGCGACCTCGAGCAGCGCGGCGTTGAGTTCAGACAGGCGATAGTTCGCGCCGAACGTGTAGTCCTTCTCGTCAGGATCTTTGGCACGGCCGCAGTCGACGATCGAGTGCGCGCGCTGCGCGAGCGTCTCGTCGTTGGTGAGCAACGAGCCGCCCTCGCCCGACGTCAGGATCTTCGAGGACTGATGGCTGAACGAGCCGAAGTCGCCGATGCAGCCGGCGCCCTGGTCGCGCCACCGCTGTCCGTGCGCGTGCGCGCAGTCCTCGATCACCGCGAGGCCGTGCCGCCGCGCGATGTCCATGATCCGGTCCATGTCGGCCATGTGGTGGCCGAGGTGCACCGGCATGATCGCCCGCGTGCGCTCGGTCACCGCAGCCTCGACGAGCTCCGGATCGATCGTCCACGTGTCCGGGGTGATGTCGACGAACACCGGCAGCGCGCCGGCCGCCATCGGGGCGTATGCGGTCGCGGCGAACGTGAGGGCCGGGACGATCACCTCGTCGCCCCACCCGATCCCGAGCGCCTTGCAGGCGACCTCCATCGTGATCGTCCCGTTCATCATCAAGACGCCGTGCGCCGCGCCTTGATAAGCGGCGAATGCCGACTCGAAGGCTTGCGCGTGGACCCCAGGCTCGGGGAACCCGCCCCACTCGCCGCTGCGGACGACCCCCTCGACCGCGTCCACGTACGCGTCGTCGTCCACCTCCGGCCACGCGGGATACGGCTCGGACCGAACCGGGGTGCCGCCGTTGATCGCGAGGGTCGCCATCGGTGCTCCTTCCGTTGGTAGCGTGCGGCCGTGCCGCTGTCGCTCGACCGTATCCTCGCAACTCCCGTGGCGGGCGACACGGTGGGCGCGCCGCCCGGTGCCGACACGACGGTCGGCGCGGTCGCGGACCAGGGCTGGTCGCTCCGCGACCTGTCGCCGCCCGTGGTGACGATCCGGGCGTCTGCGGTCGCGCACAACCTTGCCGTGATGGGGTCGTGGATCGCCGATCACGGCGTCGAGCTGTTCCCGCACGGAAAGACGACGATGGCGCCGCAGCTGTGGGAGCGACAGCTGGCTGCCGGCGCGGGCGGGATCACCGCCGCGACGCCCGCCCAGCTGCGCGCGATGCACGCGGTCGGCGTGCCTCGGATGCTCCTCGCGAACGAGCTGGTCGACGCTGAGGCGATCGCCTGGATGGTGCGAACGCTCGACGGCCCCCAAGTCGCGTGCTGGGTCGACTCGGTCGAGGGCGTGACGGTGCTGGCCGACGCGCTCGCGGCGGCTGCCCCATCGGAGCCGCTTCGCGTACTCCTCGAGGTGGGGCACGCGGGTGGCCGCACGGGCGCTCGGTCGCTTGCGGCGGCGATCGCCGCCGCCGAGACGGTCGCTCGCCGGCCGGAGCTCTCGCTCGCCGGCGTCGCGGGCTATGAGGGCACGATCGGACACGAACGAACACCGAGTGTGCTCGGCGAGGTCGATGCGTTCGTTGAAACGCTGGGGGATCTCGCCGAGCGGTTCACGCACGCGGGACTCGTCCACGACGAGCCGCTCATCAGTGCGGGCGGCAGCCTGTTCTTCGATCGCGTGGCGACGCTGGCCGATCGGGGACGGGTGGTGCTGCGCGCCGGGTGCACGATCACCCACGATCACGGCTTGTACGAGCGGGGGTCGCCGTTCTCGACGCCGCCGGGTCCGTCGTTCAAGCCCGCGATCGAAGCGTGGGGGAGCGTGCTGTCCCGTCCGGAGCCGGAGGTCGTCGTGATCGGGCTCGGGAAGCGCGACGTGCCGTCGGATATCGAGTCGCCGATCGCGCTGCGGATGCGCGACGACGACCGGTCGCTCGACGGCCTGGTGGTCGAACGGCTGATGGATCAGCACGCGATCTGCCGCATCCCGTCGACGACGCCGATCGCGCCCGGGGAGGTCGTCGCGTTCGGGATCTCGCATCCGTGCGCGGCGTTCGACCGGCGACGCGTGCTGTTCGAGCTCGACGACGACGATCACGTCGTCGGGGCGATCGCGACGATGTTCTAGCCGGCCGTCGCCGGTCGTCGCGCGACCGCTTCGATCTCGACGAGCAGGCCCGGCGCGAGGCCGGCCTGCACGGTCGTCCGCGCTGGGTACGGGCGCGCGAAATGACGGCCGTACACCTCGTTGAACGCCGGGAAGTCGCCGACGTCGGCGAGGAACACCGTCGTCTTCACGACGTCGTCCATGCCGCAGCCCGCAGCACCGAGGCAGGCCGCGACGTTGCGGAGCACCTGCTCCGTCTGCTCCGCAACTCCGCCTTCGACGGTCGCGCCCGAACGGTCCATCGCGACCTGACCGGCCGTGAACACGAGGTCCCCGGCCACGACCACGGGACTGTACGGCGGCGCCGGCACGGGCACGTCGTCCGGCTGGATCGCCTCGCGCGTCACGGTGCGATCCCCGTGTCGCCGAGCACGCCGGCCGTCGCCGCGCCGGCGACTGCACCCGCCTTGAGCGCGTCCTCGATCGCGACGCCGTCGAGACGGGCGGCGAGGTACGCCGCGTTGCATGCGTCTCCCGCGCCGACCGGATCTTGCTCTACGACGGGGACGGCCGGCTGTTCGAACCAGGCGCCGCCGGGCCCGAGCGCAGCCAGCCCGTTCGCACCGCGCTTTACCACGACTTCGGTCGGCCCGAGCGCTGCGCACGCGCGCGCGATCGCCTTCGGGTCCGTGCCCGGCGCGATCACGCTGAGCTCGTGTTCGCCGCCGATCAGTATGTCGCACCGCCGGACGAGCGGCCGGATCAGGTCCGCCGCGCGGTCGGAGCCCAACAAGCCGGGACGAAGGTTCGGGTCGACCATGCGAAGACCGGTCGCACGTTCGAGCAGGGCGATCGCCGCCCGCTGCGGTCCCGGCCCGAGCATCGCCGTGATCCCCGTCACGAGCACGGCCCGCGCATCCTCGACCGGGACGCTGTCCAGGTCGCGAGCGTCCAATGCGCTCGCCGCCGAGCCCCCGCGAAGATATGCGAGGCCGCCTGTGCGGTCGCGGAACATCGCGCCCGTCGGACGCGACGGGTCCGTGACGACCCAACGAATGTCGACGCCTTCGCGCGCAAGCGCGTCGCGGATCCGGTCGCCCGCGGCATCCGCGCCGAGCCGGCTGATCCATGCGACGCGCAGCCCAGCGCGCGCGAGCGTCACGCACGTATTGGACTCCGCGCCACCGTGGGTCGCCTGGAACGACGTCGCGCTCGCGAGCGAGCCGTCCTCGGCGACCAACGACAGCATCGTCTCGCCTAACGCCAGCACGTCGAACCGGTCGGTGCTCACGCGCGCACCAGGCCCATCACCGTCGCGGCGCGGGTTGCGATGCCCTCGATGTCGCTCGCCGATGCCGGCGGCTCGGCTCCCACCAGGATCGAGCCAAGCCCGACGCAGTTCGCGCCCGCTTCCAGGTAGCCGGGAACGTCCTGGGGCTCGACGCCGCCGGTCGGCAGCAACGGCACGCCGGGGAACGGTCCGCGGAGCGCTCGGATGTAGGTCGGCCCGCCAACCGGCGCCGCCGGGAAGACCTTCACGGCGGTCGCGCCCGCCCGCAACGCAGTCACCAGCTCCGTCGGGCTCAAGACGCCCGGGATCGGCTCGATGCCGACGTCGAGCGCAGTCTCGATCACGTCGGGGAGACAGGACGGCGAGACGACGAAGGACGCCCCCGCGTCGCGGCTCGCGAGCACCTGGTCCGGTGTCAGCACGGTCCCGACGCCGATCGTCCTGCCGGCGTCGGCGGCGGTGCGCACGGCGTCGAGCGCGCCGGGCGTGTCGACCGTCACCTCGAGCAAGGGGATACCGGCGTCGGCCAGAACCTCGAGCGCCGCCCAGACGTTGCCGCCGGCGCGGTAGCGCACGATCGCGAGCACCGGCCCTCGCTCCAGGATCGTCATCGCCGCGCCTCCGCGGCCGCCCGCCGGCGACCCGCCGCCGAACTGCCTTGACTGCCGTCGGTGCGGGAGATTAGCATCCGCCAGAATAGTTAGGAAACTTTCCTTTGAGCTATCGCGGGGGCTCCACGTCGATCGAGGCGACGACCGTTACGGGCACGCCGAGCCTGCTGCGCGCGATCAACGAGCGCACGGTGCTCGAGTGCGTCCGGCGGATCGGCCCGATCTCGCGAGCACAGCTCGCACGAGAGACCGCGTTGTCCAAACCGACGGTCTCACAGGCGCTCTCCGGGCTCCAAGAGGCGGGTCTCGTGCGTGAGGCCGGCCGTTCCAAGGGGGGCAAGGGTCCGACGGCGATCCTGTATCAGCTCAACCCGCGCGCGGGATGGGTCGTCGGGATCGACGTCGGCCGCAACTTCGTGCGGGCGGCGATCGCCGATGTCACCGGTGCGTTCGTGGCTCGGCGCGACGAGCGGGCCAAGGTCCGCAGCGGCGAGACGCTCATCTCGCAGATCGGCGAGATCGCTCACGGGCTCGCGTCGGACGCCGGCATCAAGTGGCGGCAGGTCACCGTCGCTGCCGTCGGGAGCCCGGGTGTGGTCCACCCCGGCCGCGAGGAGGTCGAGTTCGCGCACAGCTTGCCGGGCTGGGGGCGTCAGGGGCTCGTCGAGCTGGTGCACCGCGAGCTGGGCACCAACACGATCTTCGAGAACGACGTGAACCTTGCCGCGCTCGGCGAGCGATGGCACGGGCTCGGACGCGACGTCGACGAGTTCGTGTACCTGCACATCGGTACCGGCGTCGGCCTCGGGATCGTGATGCACGGCGAGCTGTACCGCGGGGCGGGCGGCGCGGCCGGCGAGGTCGGCTACCTGCCGCTGTGGGGGACCGACGTGCGTGCACCGGCGAGCCGCAAGCGAGGCGCGCTCGACCGTGCCGCGAGCGCCGGCGGTGTCGTCGACGCCGCCAAGCAGGCCGGCATGACCGGCCCGCTCACCGGCAAGCGGATCTTCGGCGCTGCTCGCGACGGCGACCGGGTGGCGAAGCGGGTTGTCGCTCAGGAGGCCGATCGCGTCGCGATGACGATCGCTGCCGTGGCCGCGGTGCTCGATCCGGCGCTCGTTATCCTCGGCGGCGGGATCGGCGGCAACGCCGAGCTCCTGCTCGAGCCCGTGCGCGACCGGGTCCGCGAGCTCTCCCCGTTCCGCCCGGCTATCGAAGCCTCGGAGCTGCGGGAAGAGGCCACGCTCCACGGCTCGGTCTCGATGGCGCTGCAGGCCGCACACGCTCGGCTGTTCGACCGATCGGCCACGGCGTGAACCCTTTCGCACCGTCCGTCACGTACGTCTCGAAGAGGGAGACACCGGGCTGCGCCCGGAGGAGGAGGCAACGATGAAACGGTGGGCTCCGGTCCTTGTGGCGGTCGCGCTGGTCGCGATCGCCTGTAGCTCGGGAAGCGACAGCTCCTCGGCCCAGTCGATCGATCCGAACGCATCGCACGCGCCTGTGACGCTGTCGATGTGGAGCGAGTGGACTTCAGCGGCCGAGACGAAGGTTTTCAACAAGATCTTCGACGAGTTCCAGAAGCAGTACCCGTGGATCACGGTCGACAGCCGTACCGGGCTTACGGACAACAAGATCACCGCGGCGATCAACTCCGGCGAGCCGCCGGACTCGGTGCTGTCGTTCGGCGTCGACAACGTCGGGTTGTGGTGCAGCACCGGCGCGTGGATCGACATGAACCCGTACATCAACGGGCCCGATGGGTTCGATCTGAACACCACCTTCCCGCCGTCGGCGCTCACCTACACGAGCTACAACGGCAACCAGTGCTCGTTGCCGTTCCTGACCGACGTGACAGGGATGTACTACAACCTCGACATGTTCGATGCCGCCGGGATCTCCGGCCCGCCGAAGACCACCGACGAGCTGATGGCCGACGCCAAGAAGCTCACGCAGTTCAACTCGGACGGCTCGATCAAGGTCGCCGGATTCGTCCCGTGGCTCGGATACAACTGCTGTGGCAACACGTCGCTCAGTTTCGGACACATGTTCGGCGCCAAGTGGCTGGACGATCAGGGCCAGCCTGCGTTCGCGTCTGACCCGAAGTGGGCCGAGATGTTGACGTGGCAGAAGGAATTCATCACCGACGTGTACGGCAACGGCGACTTCCAGGCCGGTGTCGACAAGCTCCAGCGGTTCATCGCGGGATCGGCCGACGAATTCTCGTCGGAGAACGACTTCGAGATCGGCCGTGTCGCGATCACCTTCGACGGAGAGTGGCGCGCCGGGCCGAACTTCATCGGACTCGATGCGCCGGATCTGAACTTCGACACCGCGCCGATGCCGACCTCGCCCGAGAACACGCAGACGTACGGGTCGGGGATCGCGGGCGGCACGGTGATCGGCATCCCGCGGGGGTCGGAGCACGAGGCCGAGGCGTGGCTGCTGATGAAGTACATGGCCACCGACACGGACACGCTCGTCTACATGGCGAACAACGCGTACAACGTGCCGACGACCAACGCCGCTCTCGAGTCCAACGACCTGAACTTCGTCCCGCAGTTCCAGGTGTTCCTGGACGCGTTCAAGAACCAGTACTCCGAGTACCGGCCGACCACGCCGATCGGCGACGGGCTCGGGACCTACCTGGACAACTTCGGAGACGAGTGGCAGCAGGGCAAGAGCACCGATCTGCAGGGCGGCTTGCAAACGGCCACCGAACAGACACAGACTGACCTGCAGCAGTCGCAGAACGCGCCCTAGGGAGGCGAGCGATCGCCACGACGACCAGCGACACCGTTGCGCGGGCGGGGCCGGCTTTCCGGCCCCGTCCCCGCTCGGCCGCGCAGCGCAAGCGCGCCCGCAAGAACATCTACCTGGTGCTGCTGTTCCTGTCGCCGTGGCTGATCGGGTTCTTCGTCTTCACCCTCTACCCGGTTCTCGCGAGCCTGTACTACTCGTTCACGCACTACGACCTGTTGTCGACGCCGCGGTGGATCGGCCCCGCCAACTACACGTTCATGTTCACGAAGGACCCGTTCTTCTGGACGGCCGTGAGGAACACGGCGTGGATCATCCTGTGGGGGGTACCGCTACGGATCATCGTCGCGGTCGGAACCGCATCGCTGTTGGTGCGCCCGCGTCGCGGTGTGACCGTGTACCGCACGATGTTCTTCCTGCCCACGCTGGCCCCAGCCGTCGCGGCTGCGCTTGCGTTCGTGTTCCTGTTCAACCCGACGTTCGGACCGATCAACCAGATCCTGTCGGGCCTCGGGATGAAGAACACACCCCTGTGGTTCTCCAGCCCCACCTGGGCGAAGCCCGCGATCTTGATCATCGGTATCTGGGGGATCGGCGACGCGATGGTGATCTTCCTGGCCGGGCTGCTCGACGTGCCGCGGCAGCTCTATGAAGCGGCCGACATCGAGGGCGCCTCGCGGTACCAGCGGTGGCGGCATGTCACACTGCCCATGATCTCTCCGGTGATCTTCTTCACCCTCGTGATCGGCGTGATCGAGGGGTTCCAGACCTTCACCGAGGCGTACGTCGCGAACATCACCGAGAGCAACGGCGATGTGAACGGGCTGGGTGCCCCGCTCCAGTCGCTCCTGTTCTTCACGACCAGGTTGTATCAGGTGGGATGGCTTCGTTATCAGATGGGCTATGCGTCCGCGCTCGCGTGGCTGCTCCTGGTCATCACGCTGATCTGCACGCTGATCATCCTGAAGACCTCGAGCAGATGGGTGTTCTACCAGGGAGGTGACACCAAATAGCGCTCAAGGAACGGATCCGTCCGGAGGCCTCCAACGTGCTCTCTGTGCCTGAGCGCGAGGTGCCCGCCGCTGTGCGCCGACGTCGGCTGTTCGAAACGATCCGCAGCCACGCGATCTTGATCTTCGTCGCCGCGCTGTTCTTCGTCCCGTTGATCTTCGTGATCCTCACGTCGCTGATGACCGACCAGCAAGCGAACACGAAGCAGCTGTTGCCGTCGCCGTTCGTACCGGGCAACTACGCAGACGTGTTCAGCGCGGTGCCGTTCCTGCGGTACACGTTCAACACGATGACGGTCGCGTTCCTGACGACGATCGGCGTCGTGCTTTCGTCGATCCCGGTCGCGTACGCGCTCTCGCGGATGAAATGGCGGGGTCGCCAGGCGGTCTTCGTCCTGGTGCTGGCGACGTTGATGTTGCCGTACCAGGTCACGGCATTGCCGCTGTACGTCGTGTTCGTGAAGGTGTTCCACTGGGTCCCGGGGTTGAAGCCGCTGATCGTGCCGAGTTTCTTCGGCGATGCGTTCTCGATCTTCCTGCTCCGACAGTTCTTCCGGTCGATCCCCGATGAGCTGGCCGACGCCGCGCGGGTAGACGGCGCCAGCGACTGGCAGATCATGACTCGAGTGATCGTGCCGCTCGCGAAACCGGCGATCGCCGCGGTCGCGTTGTTCAACTTCCTGTACGCGTGGAACGATTTCTTCGCGCCGCTGCTGTACGTGGGTGAGGACAGCAAGAGTTGGACCTTGGCGATCGGGCTGTCGGAGTTCAAGGCGCTCCATCATGTCCAGTGGAACCTGACGATGGCGGCGTCGCTCGAGTTCATGATCCCCGTCGTGATCCTCTTCTTCCTGATGCAGAAGGTCTTCATCGAGGGCATCACCCTCACCGGCGTCAAGGGGTAGTGTCCCGCGCCATGAAGGTGGCGCTCTTCGGCTGCGGGTGGATCCAGGACTTCCATGCCCAAGCGGTGGTTGCGTGCGGTCACGAGGTTGCCGTCGTGGCGAATCATCGGGAACAGACCGCGCGCGCGTTCGCCGAGCGCCATGGGATCTCGGCGGTCACGACCGACTGGGGCGCCGTAGCGACCGACCCATCCATCGACGCCGTGGTGATCGGAACGCCGAACGCGCTGCATGCGCCGCAAGCGATCGCGGCGCTCGAGGCCGGCACACACGTCCTGGTGGAGAAGCCGATGGCGGTCTCGGTGGCCGAGTGCGACGCGATGATCGCGGCGGCCGGGGGCTCGGGAGCGTCGCTGATGGTCGCGCACTGCTGGCGGTTCCACTCAGACGTCTTGGCGATGCGCGAGCGGATCGTGCGCGGCGAGCTGGGCGAGATCGTGAAGACACGCGGGTACGGCGTCCATGCGGGGGACGGTCCGTCCGGGTGGTTCGTCGATCGCGCGCTCGCCGGCGGCGGCGCGTTGCCCGACATGGGCGTCCACGCGATCGACACCGCGCGCTTCCTGCTGGGCGACCCTTCGCCCGCGCGGGTGTGCGCCGCGATCGGCACGCGCTACGGCGACTACGACGTCGACGACGACGGCATCCTCCTGATCTCGTGGACGCAGGGCACGAACTCGGTCGTCGAGTCCGGCTGGTGGCAACCGCACAAGGAGGGCCTCGAGGCCGACACCGAGGTGTACGGAACCGGCGGGTACGCCAGGATCTTCCCTCGGGAGGAGCCGAGCGAGGACTACGAGCACTGCACGCAGCCGATGTACACGGCCCAGATGCACGAGTTCCTCGGCGCGATCGAGGAAGGACGGCAGCCGCAGCCGACCGGTGCGGACGGCCGAGCCGTGATCGAGATCGTCGAGGCGGCATACGCCTCGGCCGGAGCGTTCGCGTGACGTACGTTCTCGGGGTCGACGGCGGTGGCCGCAAGACGTACGCGGTGGTCGTCGACGGATCCGGCGCGTTGGCCGGCGCCGGCGCAGCCGGCGCGTCGAACTGGGAGATCACCGGTGCCGCCGGCGCCTCCGGCGCCGTCGGCACCGCCGTCCGCGCGGCCCTGGACGCCGCGGGCATCGGCTCGGAGACACTTGCCGCGTCGGTCTTCGGTCTTGCCGGGCTGGACTGGCCGTCGGACGAGCCGCGCCTGGACGCGGTTGCCGAGGCCGCGGCACCCGGCGTCCCGCGGCGCATC
>Ga0136846_1223015_pt1 | contig 22769 bp, 19 predicted proteins | sample HopSoiMetagenom2_FD_96841 | JGI IMG/M metagenome (GOLD analysis project Ga0136846, IMG submission 96841) | Grasslands soil microbial communities from Hopland, California, USA - 2 Assembly 2016 (version 4) | ecosystem: Environmental > Terrestrial > Soil > Grasslands | place: USA: Hopland... | reverse complement strand
GCGTTCCTGGCCGGGTATCTGGACGGGCTTGAGGCGGCGCGCAACACGGCGGCAGTGCTGCTGCCCGCTGCGGACGCTTGCTGTGTCGAACTGCGCGGTCGGCGCGCCTGATCACGCCACAGCCGTGGCGACCGCGCTGATGTCCGTCGACCGGGTGTGACCCCGCACGCGGCGCGCGGTCGGGCTGTCCCGGTCGTCCGGTCCCGGCATCGCAGAACTCGTACAACGATTTGGCAGTCAGCACGTTGTATCTGCTTCGCCGTCGTATTCACTTTCATACGAACGGGACGCACAGCCGCGTCCTGGCATCCGCACCGAAGGGGGACTCATGAAGAGGAGTGCAAGAGCTCTGGCTTTCACCGCGACGTCAGCGCTCCTGGTCACGGCCGTGGAAGCCGCCGCGCCGGCCCACGCGTTCGAGATCCAGGCCGGCGCCATCGTCTACTCCCGCCTGGCTCCCGGCGCCGCGGGCGGACTCGTCATCGCCAACTCTGACGGGTCCGGCGCTCGCGCCTTTCATCCGGCCGGCGCCGGGCTGGCCGCCGCCTCGGCGATCAGCGCGCCCGCGGTGTCGCCGGACGGCAGCCGCGTCGCCTTCGCCGACCAGGCGTCCGGTGCCATCTGGGTGGCGGGGATCGACGGCACGCAGCCGGTCCGCATCAGCAACCCGCCCCTGCCGCATGCCACCGACAGCGAGCCGGCTTGGACGCCGGACGGCAGGACCGTGTACTTCACGCGGCGGTCGGACGTGGAGAAGGGGCAGATCTGGTCGGCGTGGGCCGACGGTCGCGGCGATAGTTCTCTGTGGTCGACGACCGGAACCGAGGACTCCAGCCCGGCCATCGCTCCCGACGGCAGCCTGGCGTTCGTCCGCGTCGGCGGCGGGCAGGACGGCATCTACATCTGGCGGTTCTCGGGTACGCCGACCTTCGTCGCCGCCGCGAGCGAGCCCGCGTGGTCACCGGACGGCTCGCGGCTGGTTTATATCCGTCAGGCGCGGTTGTACATCAAGGGTCTGAATGCGGGTGACCCGGAGCAGTTGCTGGGGACGAGCGGGTTGACGGCTCGCGATCCCGCCTTCGCCGCCGACGGCCGCATCGTGTTCACCGGGGTCGCGCCCGGCGCCCAGGAGTCGCGGATCTGGGTCGTCGATCCGCGCGACGGGGCCCTGCAACAGGTCGACGCCGGCGCCGGCGCGGGCGTGCAGGACAATGCCCCGGCCTGGCAGACGATGCGGAAGACCAAGGTGGACCGGGTCGGGGGCGCGGATCGGATCGACACCGCCGTGGATGCCTCACGGCTCGGCTATGACACTCCGGGCGCGGGCGGTGTGGGCCAGAACGGCGGGCGGGTGGCCAAGGCGGTGGTGCTGTCGCGGTCGGACACGTTCGCCGATGCGCTCGCCGGGTCGGCGCTGGCCGGGCACCTGGGCGGTCCGCTGCTGCTGACCGGGACCAAGAGCTTGGACGGCCGGACCGCCGCGGAGATCCGGCGGGTGCTGCCGGCCGGTGGCACGGTGTATCTGCTCGGCGACACCGGTGCGCTGTCGTCGGCGGTGGCCTCGCAGGCCGCAGGGCTCGGATACACGGTGAAGCGGCTGGCCGGTCCGGACCGGTTCGCCACGGCGACCGTGATCGCCGAGGCGATCACCCCGACTCCGGACAAGATCCTGGTCGCCACCGGTATGAACTTCCCCGACGCGCTGGCCGCCGGGGCCGCCGCCGCCAGCACGCCGGGGGCGGTGGTGCTGCTGTCCGACGACCGGGTGCTACCGACCTCCACAGCTCAGTACCTGGCGGCGCACGTGAACGTGAACACGCAGCTGTTCGGGATCGGCGATCAGGGGGCCGCGGCGCTGCGCACGCGGTATGCGGCGAACCGGGTGCGGTCCGCTGCCGGTGCCGACCGGTTCGCCACCGCCGCCGATGTCGCGCGGACGTTCTTCACCGGCGGCGACGCGCCGCACGTGGTGGGTCTGGCCACCGGCTACAACTGGCCGGACGCGCTGGCCGGCGGAGCCCTGGTCGGTGCGAACGCCGGGCCGCTGCTGCTGTCGGACAACGCGGCGATCCCCGGCCCCGAGGCCGAGTACGCGCGTACCGAGGCCGGGGCGATCGGCGAGGTGGTCGTGAACGGCGACGTCGGCGTCGTTCCGCCCAACGCCGCGGCGACGTTGGCGAACATGGTGGGCGCCTCAGCGTTCTGGGACTACTTCGACAACCGCGGCGCACCGGCACTGCCGTAGTCGGTCGGCACCTGAGAGCCGGTCGGGCGGGGAATCGGCTTCCCTGCCCGACCGGCTTCGCCTATCAGATCTCTGCCACATGCTCGACATTCGCCCGATCCACCGGATCGGCGCTCGGCTCCCCGCCGAACCAGGCATCAAGCATCTCGGCCAACACCGGCGCCGAAGTCAGCCGCAGGCTCAGCGCCAGCACGTTCGCATCGGCCCACTTGCGAGCACCGTCGGCCATGACCGCGTCGGTGCACAACGCCGCCCGGATCCCGGGCACCTTGTTCGCCGCGATCGACGCCCCGGCACCGGTCCAGCACGCCACCACCGCCTGATCGGCCCGCCCCTCGGCGACGGCCCGCGCCGCCGCCTCCGAACACCAGGCCCAATCGGCGCGCTCGCCCGGCACCAGCGCTCCGAACAGCTCGACGGTGTGGCCGCGCCGTTCCAGCTCCGGCCCGATCTGGGCGGCCACCCCGGCCACCTCGTCCGCCGACACAGCGATCCGCATCATCCGCTCCTCGTCCACCCGACGTGTCGTCCCTCCATTGTGGAACGATTCAGCGTCATGGACTTCACCGAGATCACGCGCCTGCGCCCGGCCGGGCTGGTCGTCAGCCCGGCGTTCAGTCACGTCGCGATCGTGCCGGCCGGCGCGGCGACCGTCTACGTCGGCGGCCAGAACGGCGTCGACGCCGAGGGCAAGGTCGTCTCCGACGACGTCGCCGAGCAGGCGAGCCGTGCGCTGGACAACGCGGGTGTCGCGCTGGCGGCCGCGGGGGCGGCGTTTGCCGACGTCGTGCAGTGGACCGTGCTCATCGCGCAGGACGCGGACGTGCGCGCCGCGTACGGCGCCATCGGACCGCGGCTCGCGGCGGCCAGTGCCGAGGCCGGGGGTCCGCCGCTGGTGACCGCCGCGCTGGTGGCGGGGCTCGCCGTGCCCGGGGCGCTGATCGAGATCAGCGCGGTGGCCGCGCTGCCGCCGAAGTAGGTACGCCGGCCGCCGCGGTACCTCAGAGGGCGTTTGATAAGACTTTATCGATCCTTATCCGGCGGATCGGGCACGTAGATTGCCCGATCCGCCGGTCATGCCCATAAGCGCTCCGCGGCCATCGATCGTCCCAGCGTCCGTTTCGCGCAGGTATAACACCCGGATTCTGTCTGACGTAGGAACACCCGGAATCGCCGATCTCGGCGCCGCACCCCTCGTCACGGCGAGCATTGTAAATCTCTGACATGGCCGAACGACTTCCCTATCCGTCCGACATCTCCGACGCCCGCTGGGCGCTGATCGAGCCGACCCTGACCGCCTGACAACAGGCCCGGATCGACCGGCGCCCCACCGGCGAGCCGGCCCAGTGATCACTTTTGTCGCACCCTTGTCGCACGACCTCCTGCGCAGGTTCGAACCCCCGGCGGGAGACGCTCCAGACCGGCGCCAAGCCGACCCGCGGAAACATGGCAGCAGACGCAAGATCACAGCCGCCTTCCCCGCGCCACGGAGCGGGGAGCGCTTGCCTCTTTGGTCGGTCAGGCCAATATGGTCGCAGCGCCTCCAGCAAGCGCGGCGAACTCGACACGCAGAGTCGAGCCGTCCTCGTCGGCGAGCGCCGCCCGGCGCAGCTTTGCCAGCACCTCAGCCGAGTCGGGGCGGTCGACGATCGTGCCGATCGCGTCCATCAGCAGGCTGAAGCTCTCCATGCCATGGTGATACGTGGCGCCGTACCCCTTGAGCACGCGCTGGCACTCGACGATCTCGCACGCCAGGTCGTAGTTCCTCGGCGCCATTGCCTCCACCAGGCCGAGCCAGTCGTCGATCGCGGCTTGTTCGCGGCCGTACCGGAGCGACCTCGGCCGCAGCGGTCGGAACATGGCCATCAGCCAAAGCAGCGTGTAGCCGATGATCCCGGTGGTGTTGACGACGATGCCGTCGCGGGTGAGCCGACCGATGACCTTGTTGAAGAGCGCCGAGCCGGCAACCCGGCGTCCCACCCGGCTGGGCAGGGTGTCGGCGATCTCCTCGACCTGCGGGTGGAGGAACTCCCGGACGTTCATCAGCTGCCGGGGCGCGGCCTTGGCCTCCGCGCGCACCCCGTCCAACCGGCGTCGGCGGATCTTCTGCTGCGCGACCTGGATGGTGTCCTGGTAGCACATCCAGAGGGCGATGTGCCGTGCCGCCTCGGTGGTCAGCCTGGCTTCGCCCGGGTCGGTCTCGAGTACGCCGACGCGCGCGACCCGATCGAGGTAGCGGTCCGTGTAGTCGGTGCTCTGGTACACCGCAGTACGGACCGCGCCGTGCAGGAGCATCGACCGGGCCGGCGCTGGGAACTCGGCGGCGACCCGGGCGGCCTGCTCCTGGAGCCCAGGCCCGACCAGCCGGCCAGGGTCGCTGATCGCCAGCTCCTCCCGCCGCCGCTCCTTGGCGGCGGCGGCCTCCTCGGCGGGGTCGACCGGCCGGCGGCGGGATATGGTCACCGGCACACGGCCGGCCGCCGTAGGGAGTGGCCGCGGTGCCAGCTCCTGGGCGGCGTCGAAGCCGGCCGCGAAGGCCGCGAGCGATGCCTCGACTCCCTTACCGCCCGCCCGGATGGCCTCCTCGAACTGCTCACGTGCGAAGGGCAGCGCGCCCGACCCGGCGAGGGCTCCGAACAGGGCCGCGCTGATGACGCTTCTGGCATCGAGAGCGAGCTTCATGAAGTCGGCAGCGATGAGGCGCTGCGCACCGGCGCGCGCCGCATCGAGCAGCGTGTTGCTGTCGACCCGGCCGTCGCCCAACGCGAGCTTCTCGTCCATCGAGTAGACCCGATTGGTTGAGGCGATGAGCGTGGTGCGATCAGGAGTCGCGAAGCCACGCTGGATCGCCCGACCGGCCTCCATCAGTTCGGACGCGATGACGATGTCGACCTCGCCCGGGGTCGGGAAGAGGCTCAGCACCGGCTCGGACCGCGTGTTCTCGGCTGCCCCGTCGCCGCCGGGGTAGAGCTCGACGTAGTAGACGGTGGCGCCGGTGCGTTGCGCGACGCCCGCGACCGAAGTGTTCTGCGACACGTGACCGGCTCGCTCCCCGAGGGCGACGATCCAGTCGGCGAGCACGCCGCCACCCTCGCCGCCCATGGCGAGGATCGCGATCGTGATGGGGCGTCTGCCCTCGTTCCAGTGCGACATCAGGCAGTCACCTCGTAACGGGCGGCGCGGCGCTCCACGCCGCGGGACAGCAGGCGCAGCCAGACGCCGCGGAGCCGCGCAAGTGCGCGGTCGCGCCGATTGGGGTTGAACACCAGGTCGCTCCGGTAGAACGACGGGCACAGTGACGCCGCGTGCGCGTTGGCGCCGCACACGCCGCAGCCGACGCAGGAGTCGAGCACGGTCGCCACCGGGTCGGTGCGCATCGGGTCGGGGTTGGCCGTGATCGTCAGCGACGGGCAGCCGGACACCCGGATGCAGGCGTGGTCGCCGGTGCATGTGTCGGCGTCGACGCCGAAGCGCTCCTTGACGACCCGCTTGCCGTCCTTCATCGCCTGTTGGGTCTGCGGCTTCTCCCGGCGCTGCCGGTTCAGCATGCACTCGCTCTGCGCCACGATCACCTTCGGACCGGGCTGCCTGGTAGTCAGTGCCCTGACGAAGAGATCGCGCAGCTCGCCGATCCTGTAGGTGTCGCTGACGGTCTTCACCCAGGTGACACCGACGCCGCGCACCGCCTTCTCGATGGGGTGCTTGGTCGAGCGCAGCACGTTGTCAGCCTTCGAGGACAGGACGTCCTGGCCGCCGGTCGCCGCGCTGTAGGCGTTGTCGACCACGAGCAGCAGCTGGTCGTTCTGGTTGAACACCGCGTTGCCGACGCCACTGGTGAGGCCGTTGTGCCAGAATCCGCCATCGCCCATCACCGCGACGGTACGGCGATCGGCGTCCCTGGAGTTCAGCGCCGCCGCCCCGGCCGAGCCGAGGCCGTAGCCCATCGTGGTCGCGCCCAGGTTGAACGGCTCGTTGATCGCGAACAGGTGGCAGCCGATGTCGGCGCTCACGTGGTGCTTCTTGCCGGTCTCCTGCTCCGCGAGCTTGAGCGCGGAGAAGATCGGCCGCTCGGGGCACCCGGTGCACAGCCCCGGGGGACGAGGCCGTACGGCGGTCGGCTCGACCCGCGTCGCGAACGGGCTGCGTGGATCCGACTCCGGCAGCAGTAGCGACGGGCTTCCGTCGACGACGTCGGGCAGGTGGCGCCGCAGGAACGCGTCAACGCCCTTGGTGACGGCGGCGGCGGTGTACTCACCGGCCACTGGCAGCAGGTCCTTGCCGTGCAGGGCCACGGGCGAACCGGCCCGCCGCAGGATGGCGTTGAGATTCTGCTCGATGTAGTCCGGCTGGCCTTCCTCGACGAGGAGCACCGCACGCTTGTCGGCGCAGAAGTCGAGGATCTCGGACTCGACCAGGGGATAGGTCACATTCATGACATAGGCCGGCACTTTGGTGTTGCCGTAGGCGTCGGAGCAGCCGAGCAACTCCATCGCCCGGTTGAGGGTGTTGTACACACCGCCTTGGACGATGATGCCTACGTCAGCCGTACCCGCGCCGAGCACCTCGTTGAGGCCGCGGCTCCTGATGAAGTCGACGGCGGCGGGCCAGCGGTCCTCGATCTTCTCCTTCTCGTGGAGGAAGCTCGACGGTGGCAGCACGATCCGGTCGAGCCGGCGCGAGGGGTTCTCGACAGCGTCCTTGACGGTCATCGGCGGCCGCTTGTTGTCTTTGGCCGTGAAGCTCCCGTACAGGTGGCAGGAGCGCAGTCGCAGCTGCAGCATGACCGGGGTGTTGCTCGCCTCGGAGAGCGCGAAGCCGGCCTCGACGGCGTCGACGATCGCTGCGACGTTGGGCCGCGGGTCGAGGAGCCACATCTGCGACTTCATCGCGAAGGCGTGAGAGCGCTCCTGCATGATGCTGGAACCCTCGCCGTAGTCCTCGCCGACGATGATCAGCGCACCGCCTCGCACGCCACCGCTGGCCAGGTTGGCGAGCGCGTCTGAGGCCACATTGGTGCCGACGGTCGACTTGAAGGTGATCGCGCCGCGCAGGGGGTAGTTCACAGAGGCTGCGAGCATCGCTGCCGCGGTAGCCTCCGACGCACTGTTCTCGAAGTAGACGCCCAGCTCTTCGAGGATCTCGTGGGCGTCGCCGAGGACGTCCATCAGGTGCGAGATGGGCGCGCCCTGGTAGCCACCGACATAGGCCACGCCTGACTGCAGAAGCGCCTTGGTCACCGCCAGTATGCCCTCGCCGGAGAAGGTCGATCCCTCCCCGGCGCGCAGCTTCTGCACCTCGTGCGCGAAGGACCGCTCGGCCATGGGATGTGTTCCTCTCTTCCGGATCAGGCGGGGATGATCGCGAGCACGCGGGCCGGCGAGCCGGTGCCGCCGACGATCGGCAGCGGGGCCGCGATGATAACCGCGCCGGTGGCCGGGAGCCGGTCCAGGTTCTGCAGCTGGGTGAGGCCGTACTTGTCCGCGCCGAGCAGGAAATGGTGCATGGGGAACGGTGGCTCCATTCCACCGGCCTGGCCGGCGTCGATGCCCACGGTCTCGACCGCGAAGCCGGTGATCGGCGACTCCGCCAGCCACTGTGCGCCGGCGGGAGAGACACCCGGCGTGTGCGGCCCGTTGACGTCGGCGTTCGCGAACGCGACCGCGTCCTTGTTGTATCTGCTCCAGCCCGTCCTGAAGACCAACCATGCGCCCGCCGGGATCGGGCCGTTGTCGGCGACGTACTTCTCGAGGTGCTCCGGCTCCAGCACGAAGTCGGGGTTCTCGGCCGCCTCCGCGGCGAAGTCGAGCACGACGGCCGGGCCGATCAGCCGGGTGGGCGGGATCGTGTCGACGGAGTGGCCGTCACGGCCGGTCGCCCAGTGCGCCGGCGCGTCGAGGTGCGTGCCGGTGTGCTCGCCGGTGTGGATGTTGTTCCAGCCCCAGAACGGGCCCGCCTCGTCGAAGTCGCTCACCTTCTCCAGCGACATCGAGATGGTGTTCGCGAACGGCGGCGGGAGCCGCAGCACCGGGGTGTCGGACGAGAGCGGCGCGGTCAGGTCGATGAGCTCGACCTCACCGGAGGCGAGGGAGCCGAGCAGCAACTCGATGGGGGTCATGAACGACCAGCCTTTCCGATGACGTGAGCCCGATCACGGGGGGGGTATCACCGGAGGCTAGGCGACGTAGCTGTAGGGCTCTATCCGGAAAACGCGTGCGTCAGCCGGATTGCGCTCCAGTTTCAGCCGCAGCGCTGCAGTGTCTGGCTCGGGGTCTCGCCGGACGCGGCCCGATCGTCGCCCGAGAGCCGGCCGAGATGGGTGACCCCCCAGTACATCTGCGCCCAGGTCACCGACTCGGCGCTGCCGTCGGCCGGCTCCCGCAGTGGGCCGCGCGGTGCCGTCCGATCTCCTGGAGCGAAGCGTCAGGAGGCGAGGGTCTGCGACGGGAGCTCGTGGTAGGTCGCGCGGTAGGTCTGCGAGAAGCGCCCCAGATGGAAGAAGCCCCAGCGCACGGCGATCTCGGTGACCGAGGCGGACGTGGGGTCGGCGTCGATGAGGTCGCGGTGCGCGCGCTCCATGCGTGTGCGGCGCGCCTGCTCCAGTGGACTGACGCCGAGCTCGCGCTGGAAGGACTGCTGCAGGGTCCGAGTGGACACCCCAGCCCCCTGGGCGAGTTCGGAGAGCGTCCAGGCTCGATCGGGGGCTGCGTCGATGAGCGCGGTCGCGATGCGAACCGTTCGCGATGTCGGCGCGGACCGGCGGGGCGAGGCGATGTTGCTCGTGTTCGGCTGGGCAGCGAGCAGGCCGGCGATCAGAGCCTTCTCGAAATGCCGGGCCGCCAACGGCACGCCGAGCATGGCGCCGCCGGTCTCGAGGTCGTCGACGGCGAACCGGACCAGGCGCAACCACGCACGATGGGAGGGGCTGTTCAGCTCCATGAGCGGGTCGAACACCACGGGCGCACCCTCGCTGCCCGCCATGTCCTCGACCGCGCTGCGCCTGATGTAGACGAGGAGCTGCTCGCATCCCTCGCTCCAGATCATGTCGACGAGCTCGGTCGGCGAACCGAGGGAAGCCCGGCGCCGGTCGGAGGCCACCACCCGGTTTCCGACCTTCACGCGTGCGGTGCCGGCGAGCGGGATCTGGACCAGGTAGAAGCCACCGAAGGCGCCGGGCGTGATCCGGACTTCAGGCCCGTACCGGAGGTAGTTCAGGGTCACGTCGTCCGCGACCGGGGCGGAGTTGTGGACCATGTCGAGTCGGCCTGCCGGGCTGGTCAGCTCCAGCCGGTGGGCACAGAACCGCTGCGCGACCTGGTCCCGCGCGTAGTCGAGGTCGGATGTCGCGACCAGGCGATGGCGAGCGAGAGTGGGCGTGGCCATGGTGTGCTCCTCTGGCGTTCCTCGTGCCCCCATCGTTCCCGTGGAGGCCGATTTGTCAATGCGGGCACGTTCGGTCACTGGATCCGACCGCCGATCTCAGGTTCGCGTCGAGCGGATCAGGCGCCCATCAGGGATGACGGCGACTCCGAGGATCTCGATGAGGGCTCCCGGCTGCCACAGGGCCGTCGTTCCGATTCCCGCCATGGCCGGATAGGCCGGCCCGGCGAGCTCGCGCCAGACCTCGCCGATCTCCTTGCCATGCGCCTGATAGTCGGGGATGTCGGTGAGGAAGATCGTGATCGACACGAGGTCGCCGGGCTCTCCGCCGCTCGCGCGCAGCGTCGCCAGCAGGTTGCCGAACGCCTGGCGGAACTGCGCGACGATGCCGCCCGGGACGATCTGCATGTTCTCGTCGAGGGCCGTCTGGCCACCCAGGTGGAGCGTGTTGCCGCTCAAGGTGCCGTGCGAGTAGCCGCGGGGCACGGGCAGCGCCGGCGGGTTCACGGCCGTCGGGGTCAGATCGATGGTCATCACGTCTCCTGGCAGGTCGATCCACTTGTGTATTGACAGTTATACACCGAACGGCTTAATAATGAAACACCTTCCGGAGGACAAGGAGCCTGATCGATGCGTCTGGCGACACTGCGGTGCTCGGACGGTGGGACGACGGCCGCTGTCCGAACCGGTGACACCTGGCGAGCCCTCCCGGCCGCTGACCTGAGTGCCTTCCTGCGGACCCACTCCGCCGGCGATGCGGCGTCTGTCATGGGGGACGTCGTATCCGCGGCGGAGCCGATCCGGCCGCTGCCGGACCCGGGCAAGGTCATCTGCTGCGGCCTGAACTACGGCGACCACATCGCCGAAACGAAGCGCGAGCCGCCGGCCCACCCCACGCTGTTCGCGAAGTTCGCCGACACCTTGAGCGATCCGGATGCCGTCATCGAGGTGCCGCGCGGCAGCCAGGTCGACTGGGAGGCCGAGCTGGCCGTGGTCGTGGGCGCTCCACTTCGCGGGGCTGGGCCAGACGAGGCGGGGGCCGCGATCGCCGGCTACACGGTGGCCAACGACATTTCGATCCGCGACTGGCAGCGACGCACCCTCCAGTGGTTCCAGGGCAAGGCCTGGGACGCCACCACGCCGCTCGGGCCGGTGGTCGTGACACCCGACGAGCTCGATCCCGAGGCCGGGGTGGACGTGATCTGCCGGGTCAACGGCGTGGAGCGCCAGCGCGGCAACACCAGCACCCTCGTCTTCGGGTGCGCCGATCTCCTTGCCTACATCTCGAGCTTCACCCGGCTCCGCCCCGGGGACGTGGTTCTCACCGGTACGCCGGGCGGCGTCGGCATGGGCATGACACCGCCCGCCTTCCTCGCCGACGGCGACGTGGTCGCGACCGAGATCCCCGGCATCGGGACCCTCACCAACACGATCCGCTTCACGAAATGACAAGGAACACGACACATGGATCCCGACTTCGCCAACCACGTCCTCGAGGGCGACGACTCAGTCCACCGGACCGAGAGCGGCCTCGTCGTACCGGTCGTCACCCGCGCAGGCCATGAGCCGGACCTCACCGGCCAGAGCGAGGGCGCGACGCGCATCAGCGGGGTGAGCATCCAGCACACGCCGGCGACCAAGCTCTGGTTCGGCAAGGTGCACAACCTCGCCGGCTATCGATCGGTGCCGCACCACCACGGCGAGGCGGAGACCGGTGGATATGTCCTCTCAGGCCGTGGTCGGATCTACTTCGGCGAGGAGTTCGCGGACTACGTCGACATGGCCGAGGGCGACTGGGTCTTCGTGCCGCCGTTCGTGCCGCACATCGAGTGCAACCTCGACCGGAACAACCCGCTCACCTGGTTGACCACCCGAACCCCTGAGAACATCGTCGTGAACCTCCCCCAGGTCGCCGACGACGACCTTCGTCAGTGGACGAACCGACCATGAGCCCGACCTCGCGGACGTTCACCGCCGCGGTCACCCTCAAGCCCGCGGAGGCCGAGGTCTTCGACGTCGCCTTCACGGCCGTGACCCAGCCCTGCCCCTGGCCCAAGGCGTACGGCGGTGACATGGTCGCGCAAGCCGCGGTCGCCGCGATGCGCAGCGTGGCTGACGACAAGACGCTCCACTCGCTGCACTCCTACTTCCTGCGTCCGGTCGACATCGGCGTCGAGGTGCGTTACGAGGTCGAACTGCTTCGCGATGGCCGCGGTTACAGCGCCCGCCAAGTGCGCGGGTTCCAGCACGGGAAGGTGGCCTATGTCTGCCTCGCAAGCTTCGCGGCCGGAACGCGCGGGGATTCGTTCCACGCCGAGATGCCGCGCGGGGTTCCCGCCCCCGAGACGTTGCCGAGCAGTGCCGAGTATCTCGAGGGCCGTTCCGGCGGCACGACGACCGTCGCGTCCCGGAAGTACTGGGCGACTGGCCGCAGCTTCGACATGCGCCATGTCCCCGGCCCGGTCTACCTCACCGTCGATGGCATGGCGGCGCCTCACCAGGGCGTATGGATCCGGCCGTTCGACGACCTGCGGGAGGTCGAGGGGCTCGCTCCGGCTCAGCGTGACGCTGCGGCACTCGCCTATGTCTGCGACTACACGATCCTTGAGCCGGCGCTGCGGGCCCTCGGTTACGCGTGGGCCGACGAGGGACTGGTGACCGCCAGCCTCGATCACGCCATGTGGCTCCACCGCCCGGCGTCCGTCGGCGGATGGCTGCTCTATGCCCAGGAGGCGGTGTCGATCGGGGCCGGCCGCGGGCTGGCCACCGGCCGCTTCTTCACTCCCGACGGCGTCCTCGTGGCGACCGTCGCCCAGGAAGGCCTGCTGCGGATGTCCGAAGCGACCGACTGACCCACCGCACACGACGTTCTACCGACCACGGAGGCAAGAAATGAAGATCGCCATCACCGGCGGCGGCCCGGGCGGCCTGTACTTCGCGGCCCTCATGAAGAGTCTCGACGCCACCCACGACGTCACGGTCTGGGAGCGCAACGCTCCCGATGACACCTTCGGATTCGGGGTTGTCTTCTCGGACGAGACGCTGGGGAGCATCGAGGGCGCGGACCGGATCATCCACGACCGCATGGAGAGCAGGTTCGCTCGCTGGACCGACATCGACGTCGAGTTCAACGGCCGCTCGTTCACGATCGGCGGACAGGGCTTCGCCGCGATGTCCCGCAAGGAGCTCCTACAGATCCTGCAGGAGCGGGTCGCCGAGTTCGGGGTCACCGTGCACTACCGGACAGAGGCTCCCGACCCGGACGAGCTCCGCGAGTCCTACGACCTCGTGCTCGCCTCCGACGGTCTCAACTCCACAGTGCGCACGAAGTACGCCGATGTCTTCCGCCCGTCTCTGGACCGCCGTGACGACAAGTACATCTGGTTCGGCACAGACCTGGTCTTCGAGGCGTTCCAGTTCTTCGTCAAGCAGACGGAGTGGGGCACGATGCAGATCCATGGCTATCCGTTCTCCGAGCACGGGTCCACGTTCATCGTGGAGATGCACGAGGACGTGTGGCGTCGAGCGGGGCTCGATGCGACCGAGCACGAGACCTTCCCACCGGGCGTCTCCGACGAGTACGCCGTGTCGCGGATCAAGGAGATCTTCGCCGAGGAGCTTCGCGGCCACGAGATCCTGACCAACAACTCCAAGTGGCTCAACTTCCACACGGTCCGGAACCAGCGGTGGTACGACGGCAACGTGGTTCTCGTCGGCGACGCGGCTCACACCGCGCACTTCTCCATCGGCTCCGGGACGAAGCTCGCCATCGAGGATGCCCTTGCTCTTGCCGCCTGCCTCCACGAGCACGACTCCATCTCCGAAGCCCTGGAGGCCTACCAGACCGAGCGCAAGCCCGTGGTGGAGTCGACGCAGCGCGCGGCCCAGGCATCACTGGAGTGGTTCGAGAACATCGGCATGTACGCCGACCAGGATCCCGCGCAGTTCGTCTTCAACCTCCTCACTCGATCGCGGCGGATCACCTTCGAGAACCTCAAAGACCGCGACCCCGCCTTCGCCGGGCGCGTCGAGGAGGAGTTCGCGCGAGTCCAAGGCCGGGCCGACGCGGCGCCGGCGATGTTCCAGCCCGTCACCATCGGTGAGCTCGAGTTGAAGAACCGCATAGTCCTCTCTCCGATGGACATGTACTGCTCCCCGGAAGGAGTCCCGAACGAGTTCCACCTCGTCCATCTCGGCTCGAGGGCGCTCGGCGGCGCCGGCCTGGTCATGACCGAGATGACGTGCGTCTCGCCGGAGGGCAGGATCACCCCCGGCTGCGCGGGGCTCTGGACAGACGGCCAGGCAGACGCCTGGCGCGTCGTCAGCGACTTCGTCCACGCTCACTCGACGGCAAGGATCGGCGTCCAGCTCGGGCACTCCGGCCGGAAGGGGTCGACCAAGGTGATGTGGGAGGGCATCGACGAGCCGCTGGCCGAGGGCGGCTGGGAGGTCATCGGCCCTTCTCCGCTGCCGTACGGCGCCGGATGCCGTGTCCCCCGCGAGGCCACCCGTGCGGACCTGGACCAGGTCATCGCCGACTTCGTCGCGGCCGCCCGCCGTGCTGTCACAGCGGGCTTCGACCTCATCGAGGTCCACGCTGCGCACGGCTACCTGCTCAGTTCCTTCCTCTCACCGGTGGCGAACCACCGAACGGACGAGTACGGCGGATCGCTGGAGAACCGGCTGCGCTTCCCGATCCAGGTCTTCGACGCGGTCCGCGCCGTCGTACCCGCGCACATTCCGGTGACGGTGCGCATCTCCGCGACCGACTGGGTTCCCGACGGCAACACCGACGACGACGCGGTCGAGATCGCCCGTGCCTTCGTCGCACACGGCGCGGCCGCGATCGACGTCTCGTCCGGGCAGGTCACCAAGGACGAGAAGCCGGCCTTCGGCCGCTCGTACCAGACCCCCTTCGCCGACAAGATCCGCCACCTGGTGGCTGAGCCGGCCGGGGCGAAGGTGATCGCGGTCGGGGCCATATCGAGCTACGACGACGTCAACTCGATCCTGCTCGCCGGCCGGGCGGACCTGTGTGCCCTTGGCAGGACCCATCTGTATGACCCGAGTTGGACGCTGCACGCGGCCGCGGAGCAGGACTACCGGGGCAACGGGGCCGAGTGGCCGATCCAGTGGGCCGCGGGCCGGCGCAGGCCGCCGACGTCGCGCACCGACAAAGTGCCGCCGCGCCTGCAGTTGCTACGGGAAGGCGAGAGCGAGACGGTGCACCTTCGCTGGACGCCGGCATCGGCGTGACACCCCCGGTGCGGCCCGTCGGTCTCCACCGTTCGCGCGTGGAGTGGATAGACACCGACGCGGCTGGCATTTACCACAACTCGGCTGTGCTCCGATTCGTGGAAGCGGCCGAGGCCACGCTGATCACGGAGCGTGGCCTCGCGGGCTACTGGCCCGCGGCCCCGCGGGTGCGGTACGAGGTCGACTTCGAGGCTCCGCTCTTCTTCGGCCAAGAGGTCACCACGACGGTCGCACTGGCACGCCTCGGGAGCTCATCGATGACGTTCGAGTTCGAGGTGTGGGGCGAGGCGCACCTGGAACGGCCTCGGATCCGGGCGGCGCGAGGCTCGTACGTGACTGTCCACATCGAGGGCGGCTACGACCCGCGCGGCTTCCGCCCCGTGAGCGCCGCCCCGTGGCCCGACGCATGGGTGGAGGCCCTCTCAGCTCGACCGCGGTGACGATCCGGCTGTGACACAATGCCGCGCGTGAGCACCTCCGAAGAGTCGCAGCTGGTGTCGGGGTCCCGCCGTTCGCGCACGATCCTGGTCAGCTTCCTCGGTGCTGTCGTGCGCCCGATGGGAGAGTGGATGCCCATCGCAGGCGCCGTAGACCTGATGACTCTTGCCGGTCTCGACGCCCCGAGCGTGCGGACAGCGGTCTTCAGGCTCAAGAAGAACGGCTGGCTGGAGCCGGAGACGCGGGGCCGGGCACGGGGCTACGTACTGACTGACCGGGCAAGGTCCATCCTCGCCGCCGGCGATGAGGTGATCTGGCATGCCCGGCAGCCGGCCGAGCTGGCAGACGGCTGGTGTGTGGTCCACTTCAGCATTCCCGAGTCGATGCGTTCGAAGCGGCTGCAGTTGCGCTCTCATGTCGAGCATCTGGGGTTCGGCAACATCGGTACCGCGCTATGGATCGCCCCCGCCCGGATGCGGACGGCTGCAGAACAGACGATCGCCGAGCTCGGGTTGACCGAGTACGCCGTGATCTTCGTCGGCGACTACACCGGCGTGCAGGACCTCAAATCCGTGGTCCACAACAGCTGGGACCTTGGCGCGATCGACGACGCCTACCGCGGCTTCATCGCCGAGTACGGCGACAAGGAGCGTCGCTTCGACCGGAACGTCCCATCGCCCGCGGATGCCTTCCTCGAGTTCCTGAACCTCGTCGATCGCTGGCGGAAGCTCCCGTTCCGGGACCCGGGCCTTCCGACCGAGGTGCTGGCCGCCGATTGGAGCGGCCCGGAGGCGGTCGCCATTTTCGAGCGCTTGGTGGCATTGCTCGAGAAGCCGGCACTGGACTACGCCGCAGCCCACTGGACCCCAGGTCGGTGATTTCCCGCCGGCTCGCCGCGCTGACCTCGCGCGCCGCGACGCATGGGATCGCGGACACGACGGGAGTATGTCGCGTTCTGCGGATGCCGCTTTCGCCTCGCGGATAGTGGCTGAGTCGCTCATTGCCTAGCGTCACGCGTCACACGGTGCGCATCGCCTCGTGTGGTGAGGAACGGAGGCAACCCCGATGACGGATCTGGCGGGACGGACCGCGATCGTGACAGGCGGCGCGACGCTGCTCGCGCACGGCGTGATCGGTGCACTCACTCGCGCCGGAGCACGAGTCGTCGTCGCCGACATCGACGCGGACGGGGGAGCGGCAGCGGAGCAGCTCTGCGGTGAGATCGTGTTCGTCCGGACCGATGTCACCGACGACGCATCGATCGCGGACCTCGTCGACACCACTGTGGACCGCTTCGGCGGGATCGACATCGTGGTCAATCTGGCGGCGACCTATCTCGACGAAGGATTCGCGACCAGCCGGGAGGACTGGCTGACCGCGCTGGACATCAACGTCGTCAGCACGGTCGCGGTCGTTCGCGCGGCGCACCCGCACCTCACGGCGAGCGGGCATGCCGCGGTCGTCAACTTCACTTCGATCTCGAGCAAGGTCGCCCAGGTCGGGCGCTGGGTGTACCCGGCTTCCAAGGCCGCCATCGTGCAGCTCACCCGTTCGATGGCCACCGACCTCGCCGCCGACGGGATCCGGGTCAACTCCGTCAGTCCGGGCTGGACCTGGTCGAAGATCATGGACCAGCTGAGCGGCGGAGATCGCGCGAAGACCGACGCCGTCGCGGCCCCGTTCCACCTGACCGGCCGCGTCGGGGACGGCGCCGAGGTCGGCGAGGTCGTCGCGTTCCTCGCCTCCGATGCCGCGTCGCTGGTCACCGGCGCCGACTGGGCGGTTGACGGCGGCTACTCGGCACTCGGTCCCGAACAGGCCGTCCCCGCCATCTCGAAGCTCACGGACTGAGGAGTCCCTTCATGAAGATAGCCATTGTCGGTGCCGGGTTCGCCGGCCTGTCGTCGGCCAAGGTGCTGCGCCAGTTCGGACACGACGTCACCGTCTTCGAGAAGACCCCGGACCTCGGCGGGGTGTGGAGCGCGACCCGCCGCTATCCCGGTCTCAAGACGCAGAACAACAAGGGCACCTACGCGCTGTCCGACCTGCCGATGCCCCGGTCCTACCCGGAGTGGCCGAGCGGAGAGCAGGTGCAGGCCTACCTGGAGCAGTACGCCGGCAAGTTCGGTCTGCACCCGTTCATCCGGCTCGACACCGAGGTGAAGCTCGCGGAGCCGACGCAGGGCGGTGGCTGGGACGTCACCACTGATGACGGAGCCGAGCACTTCGACCATCTCGTCCTCGCCAGCGGCATCTTCTCCCGCCCGTTCATCCCGCCCTTCGAAGGCGTGGACGTCTTCGAGAAGCTCGGCGGCCAGGTCCTGGCGGCCAGCGACTGGCACAGTCTCGACCAGGTGCGGGGCAAACACGCGATCGTCGTCGGCTATGGCAAGTCCGCCTGTGACATCACGGTCGAGATCTCCAAGGTCGCCGCCTCGACAACCGTCGTCGCCCGCGAGCTGCTGTGGAAGATGCCGCGCAAGGTCAAGGGCGTCCTCAACTACAAGTACCTGATGCTGACCCGCATGGGGGAAGGCCTCTTCCGTTACCGAGCCGTCGCCGGTCCCGAGAAGCTCCTCCACGCCCGCGACTCCGCGGTGGCCGACCAGATGCTCGGGAGCGTCGAGAAGGTGACCACCAAGCAGCTCGGCCTCGAGGGGCTCGGCCTCATCCCGGAAGGCACCTTCAAGGACATCGCCCGGTCGACGGTCTCGCTCGCCACCGAAGGCTTCTTCGAGGGCGTCGCCGACGGCTCGATCTCCGTCCACCGCGATACCTTGATCGGCGGTTTCGTCGAGCAGCACGGCAGGCCGCACGCAGAACTCGGCAACGGCCGGATCATCCCCGCCGACATCGTCCTGGCGGCGACCGGTTGGATCCAGGACCTTCCGTTCCTGCCACAGGACGTCCGCGACCGCCTCATGGATGTCAACGGTGACTACCTGCTCTATCGACAGATCCATCCGCTCTACGTGCCGGATCTGAGCTTCGCGGGCTACAACTCGTCGTTCTTCTCGCCTCTGTCGGCAGAGATGTCGGCCGTCTGGATCGCGTCCCTCCTCGGCGGCAATCACACCCTGCCCAGCACGGCCCAGATGCACGAGCAGGTCCGCGAGCGCCTCGAATGGATGCGGGAGCGCACTGGCGGAATGCACGCGCGCGGTACCAACATCATTCCCTTCTCCATGCACAACATCGACGAGGTGCTCTCCGATCTCGGCGTGAACGTCCGACGCGCGACGCGGGCCAAGCAGTGGCTGCTCCCGGTCGATCCGAGCGACTACCGCGGGATCGCGCCGAAGATCGCCCGCCGGATGGGTATGTCGTCGTCGTGAACCACTCTTACGACGCAGTTGTCATCGGCGGCGGCATCAACGGCCTGGTCGCGGCGGCCGAGCTCGCCGGGGCGGGGTGGCGGGTCGCCGTCCTCGAGGAGACGCACCGGCTCGGCGGTTTCATCGCTTCCGACGAGCTCACCGTGCCGGGCTACGTCCATGACACGTTCAGCTCCTGGCATCCGCTGTTCGTGGCCGGCGGCGCCTACGCCGTGCTCGGCGAGGACCTGCACCGGCACGGACTCGTCTACCGCGACGCCGACGGCCCCGTCACGGCGTCCGTCTCCGGCCGGGGTGTCGTCGTCGCCGACCGTGATCCGGCGGCGACCGCTGAGACGTTCGAGCAGGCGGCCGACGCGCGCGCCTATCACGCGATGCTCGCCGAGTTCGGGCAGTGGGGGCCCCATGTCTTCGGCGCCCTCGGTTCTGAGCTACGCCCGCGCGACCTCCTTCGGCTGGGTGCCGCGGCTACGCGGGGCCTTGGCGTCCACGGCATGAACGACCTGCTCCGGGCGTCGGTGCAGAGCGGTCGGGCGCTGGTCCGCGAACGGTTCGCCGGCTTCGAGGTCGACCAACTGTGGTCGCCGTGGCTTCTGCACGCGGGCTTGGCGCCGGACCACGCCGGCGGAGGCGTGATGCTGCCGGTGATGGCGTTCACCATGCACGCCGTCGGCCTGCCGGTCGTCGAAGGCGGCGCGGCCCGCTTCGTCGCGGCGGTCACCGACCTCCTCGAGGAGCGGGGCGTCGACATCCACCTGGGGACGAGCGCCGAGCAGATCGAGGTCCGCGGCAACGTCGCGGTCGCCGTGCACGCGGGTTCCAGCCGTTTCAAGGCACGGCGCGCGGTGCTCGCCTCGACGTCGACGGGTCGGCTGTACGGCGGCCTCCTCCCCCGGGCGCATGTCGATGACGCCGGTCGCCGGGCAGCGGGCCGCCACCGGCCCGGCCGGGCGGCCGCGCAACTGCATCTCGCCCTCGACCGGCCGGTGGTCTGGGCTGACTCGCGACTGGACGAAGTCCCGCTGGTCCACCTCAGTGACGGGTCGGCGAGCACGGCGATCGCCTGTGCTCAGGCCGAGGCCGGCCTGCTGCCCGCGGAGCCGACTGTCGTCGTCGGCCAGCAGTGCCTGCTCGACCCCACCCGTGCGCCCGCCGGCAAGGCCACCTTGTGGATTCAGTTGCAGGAGGTCCCCTGGGCGCCTGTGGGTGACGCCGCCGGCGAGATCGACGCGGATGAGCTCTGGACCGCTGGGATGGCCGACGCGTACGCCGACCGTGTCATCGCGAAGATCGAGCGCCATGCGCCGGGCTTCACCGGCACTGTGCTCGGTCGCCACATCATCACCCCGACGGCGCTGGCGGCGGCCAATGCCAACGCTGTTCAGGGTGACCCGTACGGCGGGGCCGCGGAGCTCGACCAGTCGCTGGTCTGGCGCCCCGGCACGGCGACGGGCCATCGCACGGGTGTCGCCAACGTGTTCCACATCGGTGCCTTCACCCACCCCGGCCCGGGGCTGGGCGGTGGCTCCGGCCATCTCGTCGCCCAGCAACTCCTGTCTCCAGGGCCCGCCCGGCGCCTCGCTTCCGGCTTGCGCCGCCTCCCGGAGAGTCTCCGCCGATGACACCATCAGCTCCCGGCCGGCTGCGCCGACAGGTGCGCCCCACGTCGCCCGGGATGGTGCGTCCGACATCGGCCGGGACGCCGCAGGGCGGGGTGATCTCGCCGTTGCTCGCCAACATCTTCCCTCGATGGTGGAACCCGAGGAAGTCGAATCCCTCGCCGCCGACCTGGAGTTGGGCACAGCGACCACACGCAATCGCGCCAGCCCAATCCCTCAGCAGATTCAGGCCCACTGCTCCAGCCGCACCGTTTCAGTAGCACGTCCCCGCCCGTGAAGTCTCCGCCGCGAGCGGCTCGGGCGCGGCCATATCCGAATCCCTCGGTCACGGCCGCCGCGCTGGCGGCGGTGATCTAGAGGGTGCGACTGGGCGGTGCACCCGCAAGGTCAAATCACCGATCTCCCGCTACCACGAGCGGCAGGCCGACGGCCGGCCCGACTCCAGCCGCACCGTCACAGGCATCGACATCAATTGTCACAATCCGCCCTCAGGCCCAGGGATTCCGCCTGCGGTACCGCCCCTCCCACAGCAGCCGGTTCACCACCTTGACCGGCGCCGGCATCACGTGGAAGAACGCCGCGCGCTGCTCGTCGGTGGCGCCGTCCAGGACCCAGGGCACGTACGCGGCGGCGCCGGACAGCTTCTGCTTGCGCGCCATCGCCCGCCCGAACTCAGCCCAGTCCTTGGGCTGCAACACCTCCTGGATCAGCGGCAGCGCCGCCTCCTCCTCGTGCCGCATGTGGTCGCCGAGCGCGGCCTCCAGACCGGCCGCGATCTCCGGCAGCGCGGCGGACCGCTGCGTCATCCCGGTGTCGACGGCCTCCAGCAGCGAGTCCAGCCGGCCGTGCTCGGCGGCCATCGCGGCCAGGATCTCGGCGGCGTCGGCGCGCCCGGCGGAGGCCGCCTCGACCCTCGGCCACAACGCCTCGTCCTCGACGCTGTGGTGCACGATCAGCTGCCGCTTGAAGTTCGCCCAGCCGGCCTGTGCCCCGACGCTGCCGGTCCGGCCCGCCTCGGCGGCGCGGCGCAGGCGGGCCAGGTCCCGCCGGAAGGCGTCATGGGTGACGTACATCATGGTGAAGTCGATGCGCCCGGTGGCGGGCTCGGTGGTGGTCATGGCAGCGGTCTCCGATGCGGGTGTGGGCCTCCATTTACTACGAGACTCATACTACACACAGTTCCTGATTATACGAGAGGCGTATTAATAGACCGGAGCCGCCGGTGCCGTGGGCGGCGTGGCAGCGCCCTGCGGAAATCGTCCTCCCGCCAGCGAGATACCTTGACCGGATGAAGATTCCTGGGGGTGTCGCCGCGATAGCGGTGTCGGCCGTTTTGACCACCGCGCTGGCGGCCTGCGGAGGCTCGGATTCGAAGGTCTCCGTCGACAACTTGCAGAAGGCCGCGGACAAGATGATCGCTGCTGACACGAACTCCTGTCCGCTGAGCTTCGACGTCAACGCGGCGCTGAAGAAGGCCGGGGTCAGCGCCACCGCGACGCCAAGCGACGGAGTGAATCCGCGGCCGCTGGCCGCCTACGCCATGAGCGCCACGAACGCGACGCGCGACTCGCCCCTCTATCAGCGCGGCGGGGCGGTGATCAACTGCGGCTACACCCTGTCCAGCGGCGGCTCTGTGAACGTAACGCTCTTCGGGGTGCGCACCGGGGGGGCGATCCCGATCGCGGCGCCGCAGCTGAGCCGCGACGCGCAACTGGAGTTGAGCGCCCTTGGGACGTTCATCGGCCAGAAGTTCGCCCCGGGCAAGGCCGCGGTGACACCGAACGGCGGCCGGGCAGCCATCGTGAAACTCAACGGTTCCGGCGGCGACCTGGTCCTGGAGGCGACGACGGTCGACGACGGCAGCTATGAGAAGGACGGACCGATCGTCGGCGAGCCGCTCCGCAAGCTGACAGAGGCGCTCGGCAAGCAGGTGCGCGTGTAGGGGAATGCAGAAGGTCCCGCGTCCGGCACACCGGCCGCGGGACCTCGGCAGCACCGCTCAGGAGTTGGGGCGCTTGCCGTGGTTGGCCTTCTTCTTCTTGCGTCCCCGCTTCTTGTTGCCGCTCTTGGCCATGTCAGTCCTCCTCGTCGCAGCACCGGCGTGCTCGCCCGGAGGTCCCGGACGTCGGGCAAGTCTACGGGGCGGCCCCGGCAGCCGCCGCGGGAGGCATATCGGGGTGTTGCCTCCTGACGATCGCCAACGGCGCCGGGCAGAATGAGTGACCATGCATGCATATCGCGATCAACACGGCATCCCCCACGTCCGCGCGGCGTCCCCCGAGGAGGCGTTCGGCGCCCAGGGCCGGATCGCCGCCACGGACCGCGGCCTGCAGATGGAGTTCGTCCGTCGCAGAGCCCTGGGTACGTGGGCCGAGGTCGTCGGATCGCGGGCGCTTTCCAACGACACGTTCGTCCGGCGGGTCGGCCTGGCGGCGGCGGCCCGCCGAACGCACGAGGCGCTCGGGGACGAGACCAAGAGCATGCTCGCCGCGTACGCCG